>ERZ890510.198-NODE-198-length-52072-cov-22.132264_pt1 | contig 52072 bp, 49 predicted proteins | sample MGYA00521265_ERZ890510 | MGnify/ENA primary metagenome ERZ890510 (study PRJEB32303, sample SAMEA104408624) | aquatic metagenome | biome: Brackish water; feature: Chemocline; material: water | place: Baltic Sea | collected 2014-10-26T21:54:00 | depth 110 m ... | reverse complement strand
TCGACTAAAGCCTGCACGCCTGAATGTCGGTTACCAGGATGCCCTTTGCCCCTAAAGCAAATAGTTCATCCATAATGCGATGCACATCAATGCTCAGCACCATCGCACGTACTGCAGACCACTGCGGATCTTGCAACGCAGAGATTGTTGGTGATTCAATACCTGGGGTGATCTCACACGCTTGAGGCAGTCGGTCGTTCGGTACATCAAAATCAACCAATACATACGATCTCGCAACATTTACACTGTGTAGCCGTCTCTCAAAGGTATCTTGTGCCTGCGTCCTCTCGGACTTCTCAGGTCGAATCACAATCGCCTCCGATTCTAAAATCGGATCCCCCAACACTTCCAGTCCGGCGGCACGCAAGGTGGCCCCGGTTGCCACAACGTCAGCTACAGCATCGGCGACGCCGAGTGCTACGGCATTTTCGACTGCGCCATCAAGGCGAACGATGTGCGCCGAGATCTGAAACCGGTCTAGCCAGGCGCGCAGAAGGCCTTCATAGGAAGTGGCGATCCTCTTGCCATTGAGCTCCTCACGCGAACTCATAGAACCCTTGGGGACAGCCAATCGAAACGTCGATGGGGCAAAGCCAAGCTGCATTATTTCCTGCGCCGGCGCTCCGCTATCGAGCAACATGTCTCGGCCGGTAATTCCCAAGTCAATGGTTCCCGCACCCACATAAATCGCGACGTCTTTTGGACGAAGAAAGAAGAACTCAACGTCGTTTGCTAAGTCGGTAAGGGTTAAAGACCTCGCACCAAGTGAGGCAAGATAGCCAGCCTCCTTAAGAAGTTGCGCAGCCGGCTGCGCCAATTGCCCCTTATTAGGAATTGCAACCCGCAACATGGTGTGCCCTTCGGTTCGGAAAATGGGTCTATAGATTCTTGTAAATATCTTGAACGCTCAATTCATGTGCGTGCATGAGTATTTCAAGGTGATAAATTAATTGTGAAATTTCTAGTGCCAACGCTTCTTTGCCTTCGTGTTCGGCCGCCATCCATACTTCGGCCGCCTCCTCAACGATTTTCTTCCCAATCGCATGTGTGCCCGCCTGAACGAGACGAACTGATGCAGAATTGGTATCGCCAGCGGCAAGCTTGTGAGACAACTCCAGATAAAGATCTTCAAAAGTCTTCGTCGAAGGCGTGTCAGTCACTAGCGCAGTCTACCGAAACCCGGTTGCTGTTGAACTTCCCGCTAGTACGAACGTGTCCCGCGCCAACAAGGCCATCGAAAGGGCAGCCTCCACCGCCTCAGATCCCTTGTCTTGCGGTGAGTCCGCCAAACCCGCTCGGTCAAGCGCTTGTTGCTCACTATCAACGGTCAGTAAGCCAAACCCAATCGGCATCTGGCTATCAAGGCCGACTCGGAGCAAACCCTGCGTCGCCGCGCTGCAGACATATTCAAAATGTGGAGTGCCACCGCGAATCACCACTCCGAGAGCAATCAACGCATCAAATTTCCCGCTTCGAGCCGCAAGTTGAGCGGCAAGTGGTAATTCGAATACGCCGGGAACCCGGACTAGTTCATGCGTGGAGCCGGCTTGCTCACAAGCTCGTGTCGCACCGCCGATTAAGCCGCCCATAACGACTTCGTGCCATTGCGCGGCAATAATGCAAGTGCGAAGACCCGCTGCGTTTAGGTCCAACTGTGGAGCACTTCCGCCACTCATGAGTTCCCCTTCGGTGGTGCGAATGCGAGAATCCGTTCAACGTATTTGGCAATTGCGTCGACCTCAAGATTAACTTGGCTGCCTACTTCAAGTTTCCCCAACGTTGTATCTTTCAAGGTAGTGGGGATTAGTGAGACACTAAACCATTGGTGTTCGGCGGTCGGCTCCGCCACTGCCACGACGGTGAGAGAAACCCCGCTGACCGTTATTGAACCCTTTTCAACAACGTAACGTGCGATCTGGAGCGGTAAATCAAATGAAATGATTGTCCAGTCCTCACTGGGCTCAATCGATCTTACGACTGCGACTGCATCAACGTGCCCCTGCACGATGTGCCCGCCCAGGCGACCCGTGAGTGGCATCGCTCGTTCAATATTTACGCAATCCCCAATGTTCAACTCTCCCATCGCACTGCGCATGAGTGTTTCGTTCATGAGGTCAGCCGAGAAGCTTTTCTCGTCAAATTCGGTAACGGTTAAGCACACTCCGTTGACTGCAATTGAGGCACCAACTTGCGCGTCCGCTAGCACACCGTGCGCCAAGAAGGTCATGTGAGCAGAATCTGAACCGGCGCTAATTGCGCTAACAAAACCCGTCGCTTCAACAATACCGGTGAACATGGTTTAACTCTAGTACTTATCCCAGTTCTCCGATCTGGATGAGGTCAGCTCCTAAAACAAACGTTGAGGTGACCTTCACACGGCCCATTAATGGCGAATTTGTGGCCAATGCCCGCGGTCCAGAGCCAAGGGTAACCGGAGCCGTAATGCTGATTATTTCATTTACCCAGCCCGATTCAACGAATGCTGCTGCCAAAGTAGGTCCCCCTTCTAACAAGAGATGATTGACACCGCGCTCTGCTAATTCGGCAAGTGCAACCTCGGGATCCCGAATTGCCAAGTGCAGGAACTCCTTCGGAGCGACGTCGCGCATTCCCATGACCACCCGCAGTGGCTGGTTCGTTTTCGCGGAACCATCAACCTCGCGGGCGACAAGACTGGGAGAATCAACCAGAAACGTTTCTGTCCCCACCATGATTGCACCGACCCGCGAACGTAGTTCGTGGACGAAACCCCGTGACTCGCTCCCACTGATGACAGTGCGTTGACCAATTGCTGCGGCGACTCGACCATCCAGGCTTTGCGCAAACTTCCACGTCACAAAAGGCATGCCTGTGAACATCCGGTGGTTCCATTCCCGGTTTAATGCAACGGAAAGTGCCGAATCGAATCCGCCTGCCACCTCGAGCCCAGCGTTTCTGAGTACGCCAGCCCCACCGCCAGCTTCACTGGTCGGATCATCTTGCGCATAAAATACTCGGGAAATTCCGGCCTCGATAATTGATTGGGTACACGCAGGAGTGCGACCAATATGCGAACAAGGCTCCAGCGAAACGTAAAGATCCGCGTTATGAGTTGCTGTGCCAGCTGCTGCCAGCGCCTCAACTTCAGCATGGGGAGTACCCGCACCGCGGTGGACGCCGGTACCCACGACAATTCCGTCTTTCACGCATACGGCTCCGACCCGAGGATTAGATGAATGCGGCCCAAGATGCGCAAATTCAATTGCCTGCGAAATGAACTGCGGGTCGAATGTCAATTATTACTCCACTAGCGCTTTGAGATCGCGCACGACTTGAGCCGGATCAGGGTTGGAGTAGACACACGACCCTGCAACGAAGACATTGGCACCAGCTTCTTTGCAATCCGTTATTGTATTTTGGGAGACGCCACCGTCAACTTCAATCCACATTTGAGCGCCACTTAATTCTCTCGCACGAGTGATCTTGGGCATCATGTCGTACATAAATGCCTGACCACCGAACCCAGGTTCCACTGTCATGATCAAGATCATGTCGAGGTGCTCAATCAATCCATCAAGTGAATCAAGGTCAGTGCCAGGTTTCAGTGCAGCAGCAACTCTTGCCCCAGTAGCGCTAATATTCTTGCTCAGCGTCAGGGGATCTTTGGCTGCCTCAATGTGAAAAGTGACCGAATACGCGCCCGCTTCACCGTATGCCGGTGCCCACCGATCTGGATCGTCGATCATGAGATGAACATCGACCGGGAGTGATGTCTGGGCAATCACGCCGGCGACCACGGGAAGCCCAAATGAGAGATTTGGTACAAAGTGGTTGTCCATGACATCAAGGTGAATGAGGTCAGCCACCCCCTCCACTTTGGAGATTTCCTCACTCAGCCGCCCCAGATTGCTATTGAGAACACTCGGCGAAATCAGCATGATCGCAGACTATCTGCACTCAACTACACCCGGCGTAACAGGGCAAAAAACATGGCATCTGTCCCATGAACATGCGGCCAGAGCTGAACACATGGCCCTTCTCCTAGATCACGCACTCCAGGGAACAGTGATCTCGCGTCTTCGAGTTGAACATTGGCTCTCGCGTGAAGAACACTCTCCACAACAGCCCACGTTTCTTCCAAGTAGGGCGAACAGGTTACATAGGCGATGATCCCGCCGACTCGCGTTGAATCGATGGCAGCCAAGAGTAATTCCTCTTGCAACTCGGTCAATTCGAGTGTCTGCTTCTTGGTTTTGCGCCAGCGCGCCTCAGGTCGGCGACGCAATGCACCCAAGCCCGAACAGGGAGCATCGAGCAGTACCCGATCAAAAAACCGATTACCCCAAGGACGCTCTCTGGCATCGCCGGTCAACAAATTCGCTGAAGGCCCAGTGATCTTGCTCATCAGATCTACTCGATGTTTGTGCAGATCCACCGCAATAAATTCGACACCAGAAGGTACTGAGTCGGAAATCAGGGCAGCTTTTCCTCCGGGACCCGCGCACATATCCAGCCACGCGCTTTCAGGGCCGGTCGGCTGAGCCAATAGAAATGCCTGGGCAACTAACTGACTGCCTTCATCTTGCACAATCGCGCTGCCATCACGGACCTGATCGAGTTCGAGCGGAATCACGTCAGTGAGAATTCGTGCCTGCTTACTCCAAAGACCTGGGATAGTCCCTTCAATTTCTTGGTCGCCTTCGCGCACTGCAATGACCGGGCGCGCGGCAGTGTTATTTGATTGCAGGAGTTTTTCCAGGTCGTCGAGCGGAAGCCCGTTACGCACCAATGATTCCTCGAAGGCCTCTACTATCCAGTCTTGATGAGAGTAGCGATTTCCCAGGGTCAAGGTTTCAGCGTCAAACTCAGACGTAGTGACGCAGCGAAGGACCGCATTCACAAAACCAACGCGCGCCTTTATGTGCCCCGTGTCTTTGCCCTTGGCCGTCACTCGAGCCAAAGCTGCGCAGGTGTCCACCGCTGCGTGGTCGGGCACCCGCATTGCGTAGATCTGGTGGATTCCCAGCCGCAGGATGTCAATGATTTCCGGCTCGGCGTTCGATAATGGGCGAGATGAACACTGCTGTGCCATGGCGTCGTAGAGAATTTGATTGCGTAAGACGCCGTAGGCGAGTTCAACCGTGAAGGCAGCATCTCGACCATTCAGCTTGTATTTGCGTAGCACCTGGGGAAGCGCCAAGTTCGCGTAAGCGCCTTCATCTCGCACCAAACGCAACAACTCCAGGGCTGCCATGCGTGGCTGATCGCCGGTGGGGTACTCCTTTGCTTCTTCCTCCATTAGAGAAATTTCACCTCTTCGGTGCGCAATCCACGCATCCAATCTGTGGCCAACATGAATTTCTTGCCCGGTGGTTTAATGCGATCAAGTTCAAGGGCATATGTCGCGCTTCCCACGAATACGTTTTTGTCGATCACGCAGATAACTCCCGGATCAAGTTGGATGTCGCGATTTGTGGATACGGGACCGATTGACAGTGAAATCTCGTGTTCACTTAACACCATGGTGGTCCACGCTCCCGGTTTAGGCGTCATCGCACGAATCCGACGGTCAATTTCGATCGCCGGCAGCTGCCAATCTATCCGGGAGTCGGATTTTTGTAACTTTGGTGCATAAGTTGCCTGATCGTGCTGTTGGGCAATCGGGGTAATCATGCCTGCTTCCAAAGCAGCTAGGGTCTGCCGCAGCAAGTGTGATCCTGTGTCAGCAAGTCGGGCAAGCAGCGCTCCGCTGGTGTCCTTCGGATCCACCAATTGCGTTACGTGGCCAAGGATCGGCCCGCTGTCCATTCCATGGTCGATTAGGAAGGTTGTAGCCCCCGTGATTGCGTCACCCCGCCAAATGCAATGCTGAACGGGAGCCGCGCCACGCCACTCGGGCAGCAGCGAGAAATGCAAGTTGATCCACCCCTGCGCGGGAATATCCAACATGGTCTCAGGGATTAGCTGGCCGTAGGCCACCACAGGGATCGCATCAGGTTGCAGTTCACGAAGCACCGCATCAATTTCGCGGATGGAGTCCGGGTACAAAGCCTTGATGCCGAATTTATCGGCCACAGCATGTACCGGACTTGGTTGCAATTCGCGCCCCCTCCCGGCCCTCGCCGGAGGTTGAGTGATTACCGCCAGAACGTCGTGCTCAGAGGAAATCAACGTTTCCAGAGCTGGCAGCGCCACATCAGGGGTGCCAGCGAAAACTAATTTCAATTTACATCCACTTTTGCGAAATTGCGTGCGGGCTTGTTTTAACGACCAAGTCGTCCCCGAACCAATCACTGGCTCTAATTTCCCTCATGGCCTCTTTGCGTTCCTCTGGTCCAAGACGGTCAATAAAAATGATTCCATCAAGGTGGTCCGTCTCGTGCTGGACACACCGAGCCATGAGATCCGCGCCAACCAACTCGATTGGCTCACCATACATATTAAAACCTTTTGCGACGACACTTCGTGCACGCGGAGTATCAAATGAGAGTCCCGGCAGTGACAAACACCCTTCATCCCCTAGCTCTGTGTCATCGGAGAGATCCAGAGTCGGGTTTACAACGTGGCCCAGCTCTTCCTCGACCCAGTAGGTAAAAACGCGAAGGGAAACACCCAGTTGAGGTGCCGCCAGTCCCACGCCCGGCGCATCTTGCATAGTGTCGGTGAGGTCTGCCACCAATTTGCGCAATTCCTTATCAAAATCCACAACCTCCGCGGCGGGGGTCCGCAGGACCGGGTCGCCAAAAATTCTAATGGGTTGAATCGCCATGCCACAAGTGTAGGACATGGCGTGCTGGGTCAGAAATCACGCGGATCGATCTGGATTCGCACAAATGAATTCTTCGGATCGGCCGAGCGAGTTCGCATTATGTAATTCAACACCTCGGTCAGAGCCCTTCCCTGCGCCCGGCGCACCATGAGAAAAACTTGTGAAGGGTCCCCCTCAATCGGCCCTAACAATCGCGCGTCAACTTTTTCCTGTGCGCTTGAGGCGACGTTCGTCACGGCATCACGATCCCCGATCAGCAATGCGACTCGAGCCGCAGGCGGCAAATGAGCCTGGGCGCGATCTACCAGCTCACGCCCAGCAAACCATGGGCTATCCCAACGGGCCAAAGCTTGGTTTTCCCTGCTTCCTGGATCGCCCGTGAGCACAATTGGTGCGCCTACCCTAGCCCTCACGGCCGCTGCAAACCCTCGGCGAGTTAACGACTCACTGGCAGTTAAGGAAATCGAGTGTGTTGCCATGTCCAAAATCACGACGGCGGCAAATCCGTTTTCCGCAAAAGGCTCTGCACCTTGAGTTGCGACCACAATGCGCGGTTGCGCATCAACATTGGCGATCACGTGTTCCTGTTGTGACCACAGCACAGGTGTTCCCGCAAATGCTCGCCCCAACTCTTCGGCTGTCCGTTCGGCGCCAATCGCAAGTGCCTTGATTTTTCCTCCGCCACAGGTGCATTTCCAACCACCAGATCCGCAACGGCCGCACGTTGCCTCGCCTTGGGGCTGCTCCACATGTTCACATTGAATCGGTCCACCGCAGACGCAGACGGCTCGCTCGCCACACTGGGTGCACAAAAATGCCGGGATGTATCCGCGTCGGCCAACAGATACCAACACTGGTCCAACCGGAAGTGACTCCTTTATGGCCTGCCACGCCAATTGCGGAATTCGAGATTGATGTGGATCACGCTCGACAGCGGTGTCCGTGAGCGTACGAACATGTGAGCGAAAGATGTCGACAGCGGGCTTGTCGGCAATAATGCTTTCGCACCATCCCGACTCGCACCATGACGCAGTTACCACTGAGCGGATATAACCGCCCACGATCAGCGAGCAGCCAGTTTCGTGACTGCGCAAAGCAGCCACCTCCCTCGCATCCCAATAAGGTGCATGCGAATCGCTGTACGCATCATTGAAGTCGTCCCACATGATTATTGCCTTGAGATTGTGAACTGGTGCAAATACCGCGGACCGAGTTCCGATCACGATCCTTGCGGTACCCGAACGCACCTCGAGGAAATTTCGGTATCTCTGTCCTTGACCCAAATGATTCGAAATGATTTCAGCGTCAGGAATCATTGCTACTAGACGCTCAATAGACGAGGCGTCAGGGACGAGAACAATCACTCCGGCCGCGCAATCGTGCCCCCGGATAGCGTCAACGAGTGCCGCGATCTCCTGCCACCAAGATGTTGCCGGCGCGCTACACCAGGCCGCGCGAACTAGATCCCCCGATCGCAATCTGAGAAGTAGCTCGGATCCGTCCGCGTAACAAGCCCATGGATCATTTTCCGGGGGGCCTTTGTCGACGATACTCTTGATCTTGCGGGCCTCCCCAGCCTTGGATTTATTGGGAACGGCCGCTCGTACTACATCCCAGAACATTCCAACATAACGCTCCGCAACACTTTGCACCAACTCAATCGTCTCAGCGGTGAGCGCTGGGCCAACAGCCCGCTCAATGAAAGCTAGCTTTGCGAACTCCGACTCCACCAGCCGGTCGACAACAATCGCATCGGCTAATTTGCCCGCAAAACGCACCCGGACCCGATCTCCAACCTGGCATTGAGCTTCGATACTGGCTGGGACCAGGTAATCGAAATCTCGGTCGAGATGGGACACGGGAACGTTGACCCGGACTCGAGCAATCGGATTCACCTCGGCCGGGGCAACAACCTTCTTCTCACGCACTTTCACTCGTGTGCGCACAGCCGGTAGATCAGCCAATAAGAGGAGCTGATCACCTTGTTCCATATGTGCCTACTTGATCACCCGTGGGAAATCTGAAACTAATTCTTTACCGCAGCTGCGAGTGAATCTGCACGATCCACCCGCTCCCATGTGAAAAGTCCATCTTCTGTCACGCGGCCAAAGTGGCCATAGGCCGCCGTTGGGCGATAGATCGGCCGCAAAAGTTCCAAGTCTCGAATAATCGCGGCTGGCCGAAGGTCAAAGACACTCAAGACTGCCTGCTGAATTTGCTCATCGGGCACAATGCCCGTGCCAAAAGTCTCGACGAAAACCCCCACCGGATGCGCTTTACCAATTGCATAAGCAACTTGAACTTCACAGCGGGTTGCTAAGCCTGCCGCCACCACGTTTTTCGCAACCCAGCGCATTGCATAGGTAGCTGAACGGTCCACCTTTGATGGGTCCTTGCCCGAAAATGCACCACCACCGTGACGAGCCATGCCACCGTAGGTGTCAACGATAATTTTTCGACCAGTAAGTCCGGCGTCACCCATGGGCCCACCTACAACAAAGTTTCCGGTGGGGTTCACGAGCAGTCGGACTTTAGATGAATCCAAGTCCACATTTGCCAAGATCGGGTCCACCACGAATTTCTTAACTTCCGGTGAGAGCGTTCCGTCCAGATCGACGCCTTCGGCATGCTGGCTACTCACCACGATTGTTTCAATGTGGAGAGGTTGATCATTTTCGTCGTATGCGATTGTGACCTGGGTCTTACCGTCAGGCCGCAAGTAGTCCATCTGGCCGGACTTTCGGACGGCTGATAGTTGTTGGGCCAACTTGTGTGCGAGAGAAATAGGTAGTGGCATTAGTTCCGGGGTATCCATGCAGGCGTACCCAAACATTAGTCCCTGGTCACCGGCACCTTGACGGTCCAGTGGGTCAGCGCTGCCACCCTCACGTTCTTCAATTGCATCATTAACGCCTTGGGAAATATCTGGTGACTGCTGCCCGATAGATACGGATATACCGCACGACCCGCCGTCAAATCCTTTTTCGGAACTGTCGTATCCGATTTCAAGGACTGTGTCCCGCACCAAGCTCATGACATCAGCGAAACCTTCAGTTGTCACTTCACCAGCAACGTGCACCTGCCCGGTCGTGAGCATTGTTTCGACCGCAACTCGACTCGTAGGGTCCTGGCGAATCAGATCGTCGAGAATCGCGTCACTGATCTGATCTGCCATCTTGTCTGGGTGGCCTTCGGTCACTGACTCCGAAGTAAATAGACGATGAGCCACAGGACTCCCCTTTTCATTTTCGAGTGTATTTGGGCAACTAAATTTTACTTTTGCGCGAACCTGAGTCTACCTGATCCAGCAGCTGGGCAAGCCGATGAACCACAGCGTGGGCAACATTTAGTTTGGATCCAATGATTGGCTCAACGACCTGGTCTTGTTCAATGAACAGCACTTCAGTGTTCTCTGATCCAAATATTTCGCCGTTGCTCACATTATTGACCACAATTGCATCTGCTCCTTTCGCCGCCAGCTTTCCGGATCCAAGTGCGATCAAGTCTTCGCGGTTGCTCGAGGTTTCAGCAGCAAATCCGATAATAATTGGCATTGATCCCAAAACTCTCTGCCGACAAATATCCGTCAAAATATCTGCTGTCGGCTCAAGCTCAAGATTCTGAACCCCGTGCGCCTTTTTGATCTTGGCGGTTGATTGTTGGGCGGGCCGAAAATCTGCAACGGCGGCCGCCATGATGACACCATCGGGTTGCCCACCCATAAGGTCAATGAGGGCCTTATGCATATCCGCACTGCTCTTTGCGTGAACCACTTCTGCCCCGGCAGGTGGATCAATGTCCATATGCCCAGCAACGAGGGTTACCCTCGCACCCGCCGCGAGTGCGGCTCTCGCCAAAGCAACGCCCTGCTTGCCACTACTCCTATTGCCGATATAACGCACCGGATCCCAATCTTCTTGGGTCCCCCCTGCACTAATGACAATGTGCCGGGCGGCAAGTGCGCCAGTATTGGCATTGAGCTGGGCCTCCAGGGCATCGAAAATTTCTTGTGGGGCCGGAAGCCTGCCTTTTCCACTATCGGTTCCTGTCAACGGACCTGTATCCGGTTCGAGAACTATGTAACCGCGATTGCGCAAACTCTCGACATTGGCTCGTGTTGCCGGGTGCTCCCACATTTGCGTATGCATAGCGGGGGCGAGCACCACGGGGCACGTAGCGGTCAAAAGAATGTTGGACAATAAATCACTTGCTATTCCATGCGTCGCCCGAGCCATAAAGTCAGCGGTTGCTGGGGCAATCACTACCAGATCCGCGCCAATTCCTTCTGCGACATGGGTTACGTTTCCACCGCCATCCCACAAGCTGGTATTGATCGGCTTACCCGAGAGCGCCTCAAATGTTGGTTCACCGACGAAACGCAGTGCATTCGATGTAGGAACAACGCTCACTTCATGTCCTGCTCGCGTGAGCAGGCGCAACAATTCCACCGATTTGTATGCCGCTATGCCGCCGCATACACCCAGGATTACCCGAGGCAAGTTAGTCCTGCTCAACCTCGGCGCTTGCAGCAGCGAGACCGTTGTCGGTGCCGCCGGATGCAATCGGTGATTCAGGGAATGTTCGTTCAGAAGTCAAAAGCCCCGCGTCAATCTCACGAAGGGAAATCGACAGTGGCTTCTCTTGCGCATGGGTCTCAACAAGCGGCCCGATGTATTCAAGGAGTCCCTCACCCAATTGTGAGTAGTACGCATTGATCTGGCGAGCACGCTTAGCGGCATAGCTGACCAGGGAAAACTTTGAATCAGTTTTGGTCAACAGGTCGTCAATGGAGGGATGGGTAATACCTTCAGGGCGTGCGTTCATGAATCCTCATTTCGGGGGTCAGCCACCAACTCTAGCAAAGCCTGGGCCGTGTGGGTCACATCGGAGTTCACCAGAACGTGATCAAATTCAGAAATCGCGGCCAATTCCTCGTGTGCGATTTCCAGTCGGGTGGCTAAAGCGGCCTCGTCTTCGGTCCCTCTGCCCCTCAGCCGGGCGTCCAATTCGGCAACACTCGGGGGTGCAATGAACACTAAAGTCGCCTGCGGCGCCCGCTCTCGTACTTGGCGGGCCCCCTGAACTTCGATCTCCAAGATCACCGGAACGCCAGCTTGGCGGCTGGCCTGGACCGGATCGCTGGGCGTTCCATATTTATTTCCTGCATATTGTGCCCACTCCAGCATGTGCCCCGTCTCAACCATCCGGGTGAATTGCGGATCAGAGACGAAAAAATAAGAGGCGCCTTCCCGCTCGCCGGCTCGCGGAGACCGTGTTGTAGCCGAGACCGAGAGCCACATCTGGGGGTTCAACTCGAGCGCTCGAGCCACGACAGTGCTTTTCCCGACCCCGGATGGACCCGACACCACGATCAGTGGCGCAATCTGATTTTGTTCAGGGCCTAACTCAGTCATGCCGAACCAATCTCTCGAGCAATTGCATCAGCGGCCTGTTTCAGATTCGGGCTGCCAGTAATGGGTCGCCCAATTACCAGCAGATCTGCCCCACAATCAAGTGCTTCAACCGGTGTCATAACCCGTTTTTGGTCGCCGGGCGCCGACCCTGCGGGGCGTACCCCCGGGGTAATCAGAATGATCCCGCTACCCACTTCGGCCCGAACCCGAGCAACTTCATGTGGCGAACACACGATCGCTCTGGCGCCTGCCGCAACCGCTAATGCCGCCTGCCGCAACACCGTGTCCTGCGCCGGGGTGCAAATCCCCACTTCAGCGAGCGCTTGGTCATCTAGGCTCGTCAACACGGTGACCGCGGCAACTAAGGTCTCCGGCAATTCCTCACATGCCGCTCGCACCATTTCAGGTCCCCCCGAGGCGTGCACGGTCAGGTACTTTGGCGCATAGCGGGACAGCACCGCAGCAGCCCCTGCCACCGTATTTGGGATATCGTGTAATTTCACATCAAGGAACAGATCACAACCACTTTCGCGAACAACCTCAATTGCGTCTGCACCATTACGATAGAAAGTTTCTAACCCAATTTTGAGCGTGGAGACAACGTCCTGGGTCTGCCAGGCCCACTCTCGCAGTAATTCAATTTCTTGTGCATCAAGTGCCACAGCAATTGGCGCCGTTCCCATTGAATGCCTTTCTTTTCGCACTTGCTATTCGGAAATAAAGTCCCAGTTCTGTTCACCGTGATCTATTGACTCACCTGCGGCAGTCTCGGTCACGGCTTCACTTTCTTCTCTGTGCGCAAAGGAAATCGCCTGCGTGAGGCTCTCGAAACCGCGACTGCGCAGTTCCTGCTCAAGTTCCTTCTGAATGCGCATTGGCGCCGCCGGGTCATTAAAGATCGAAGTACCCACAGAAATTGCATTCGCACCAGCAAGGATCATTTCGAGGGCATCATGGCCGGTTCTGACCCCGCCCATTCCGATAATGGGTAAATCGGGCAATGCGCTTCGGATCTGCCAGATACAACGAACTGCAATTGGCCGGATCGCGGGGCCGGAAAGCCCTCCGGTCACTCCCGCTAGAGCCGGTCGCATCGTCTCAGTATCGATGACCATGCCTAATAGCGTGTTTATGACCGAAACGCCGGTCGCGCCTGCCTGCGAAACTGATGCTGCAATCTCAACAATGTCTGTCACATCAGGTGACAACTTCGCGAAAATGGGAATCTTATTGTCACTATTTCGCCGGACAGTTTGAATTATTTGCGCCGCAGTATCAGCCCGACAGGCAAACACTTGACCGCGGTCTTCCACATTGGGGCAAGAAATATTGACCTCGATTGCGTCGAAACCTCCTGCGACGCGAAGCTTGGCAGCAACTTTGCCAAATTCGTCAGCTGTTCCACCGGCAATGGAAACGATAGTTCGCGCTCCCCGCTGCTGTAGCCAAGCAAGGTCAGTTTCCAGAAAACTTTCTACACCAGGGCCTTGCAACCCAATCGAGTTCAACATGCCACTCGGAGTTTCCGCCATGCGCGGCGTTGCTCGGCCGGATCGCGGTGCCAACATGATGCTTTTAGTGACGATTCCACCGATCGCAGTGATGTCAAAATAGTTGTCGAGTTCGCGTCCAGCCGCCGCACAGCCAGAAGCTGTCAACACTGGTGAATGTAACTCAAGTGAGCCCAAATGGGTCCGCAGATCGAATGTTGATCCGGGTGAGGCCTTTCCCGTTGAAATTATGGTTCGCGTCATGATCGCAACCCCTCTCCGCCCCAGGTGCCATCTGGGATTGTGCCAACGTCCGCCCAACGAACCCGATCACCTCTGAAAACAGGGCCCTCAACACAGGAGCGCAGCATGCGCGTCATACCGTCTTCACCGATTACGGGTAAAACACAGGTCATGCAGACGCCGATCCCACAAGCCATGGACTCTTCGACCGAACACTGACTAAATATCTTCCGGGTCGTGCACTCCGCGGCGACACTGGCCAACATGGGCATGGGGCCACACGCATAAACGACATCAACTTTAGATGAATCGAGAGTGTCGATTAAAGCATCAGTCACCCATCCGCGCATTCCTGCCGTGCCGTCTTCTGTGGCCAAGGTCAAAGACGTTGACACACGTTTGAGTTCGAGGCCTCCATAAAGCTTGTCCTCGGTAGATGCCCCAATAATCGTGTCAACCCGGCAGCCACGGTCGCGCAAACTTTCTGCCAACATGATTAATGGAGCCGAGCCGTAACCACCACCCACGAGAACGCAAGTTACGGGTTTCGTGGGAAGCGTAAACGGTTTGCCCAACGGGCCCACCAAATTTAGGGGATCGTGACGCCGCAATTTGGTGAGCCATTGCGTACCCTTGCCGACAGGGGAGACAACAAATTCAAGCGTTCCGCCATACATTCCGCGAGCTTGTACTCGTTGAATTGCGAAAGACCTCCGAAGAATCATTGAACTTTCTTCGCCGCCCATGCCGACGGTCACGAATTGTCCCGGTCGGGTTCGTTCAGTTATACCCGGCGCAGTCACAGACAGGACGAAGTACTTGCCTGTTCGCTGCACATCAAGCACTTCACCATCTACTTGGATCGCACCCGGATTTGCACCCACACTTGCACCCACACTCATAGCCCCACGCTACACGCTGTCCCAGTTCATGCCCCGTACATGCTCTTGGATGGACTTCACGCATGGCTGGTCGTGGAGAAGCGAGTCAATACCTTGCACTGCAGCAGCCAATCCTTGTACCGTTGTAATGCATGGAACTCCACGAAGAACCGCGGCGGTGCGAATCTCATATCCATCTTTTCGGGGGCCAACGCCATACGGCGTGTTAATAATTAGGTCAATTTCACCAGCGTTAATGGAATCCACCGCTGTCGGCTCCCCACCGGGTCCTGCACCTTCAAATTGTTTTCTGATCACCCGTGCGGGGATACCATTGCGTTGCAAAATATCGGCGGTACCTTCCGTTGCAACAATCGCAAATCCGAGGTCTGAGAGTCGCTTCACTGGGAAAATGGCTGAGCGCTTATCCCGATTCGCGAGCGAAACAAATGCGGTTCCCCGCGTTGGCAGACCCCCGCTAAAGGCAGCGACCTGCGATTTGGCGAATGCCACTCCAAATGAGGAGTCGATACCCATGACCTCCCCGGTTGACTTCATTTCCGGACCCAGAACCGTGTCGACTCCGTGGAAACGTCCAAATGGCAACACAGCTTCCTTCACTGACACCGGACTCCCTGCAGGCAATTGCCCACCGTCACCGCGTCTGGGAAGGACTCCACCCGCACGAAGTGCTGCAATACTTTCGCCAGCCATAATTCGAGCCGCCGCCTTGGCAATTGGCACACCCGTTGCCTTTGACACAAATGGCACGGTTCGAGACGCCCGCGGGTTGGCTTCCAAGACATAAAGCACGTCCGATGCGAGTGCAAATTGAATATTAATTAATCCGCGCACGCCGACCCCGGCGGCTATCGCATAGGTTGAGTTGCGGATCCGTTCAATCTCTTCCCTGCCCAAAGTAATGGGCGGTAGCGCACAGGCCGAGTCACCGGAGTGAATCCCCGCCTCTTCGATGTGCTCCATTACACCCGCGAGGTAAAGATCCGTTCCGTCAAAGAGCGCGTCCACATCTATTTCCACGGCGTCGTCGAGGAAGCGGTCCACCAAAACCGGATGCTCGGGGTTAATTTGGGTTGCCCGCTCCAGATACTCCTTGAGCATTTCCTCTTCATAAACAATTTCCATGCCTCGACCGCCCAGTACATAGCTTGGTCGCACCAAAACTGGATAACCGATTCGATGAGCGATTTCCCGTGCCTGCGCAAATGAGCGGGCAGTCCCATGAGCAGGTGCGGGAACTTTCGCCTGATCCAGCACTCGAGAAAAAACTTCTCGATCTTCAGCCGAGTGAATTGCTTCGGGCTGGGTGCCAATAATGGGCACGCCTGCGTCAGCCAGAGGTTGCGCCAAGCCAAGTGGGGTCTGGCCACCCAATTGCACGATCACTCCGACAAGTTCCCCAACCGAACGCTCAACGTCAATTACTGCCATGACGTCTTCAAATGTGAGCGGCTCAAAGTACAAGCGGTCCGAGGTGTCGTAATCCGTTGACACTGTCTCGGGATTGCAATTGATCATGATCGTTTCAAATCCGACCTCACTCAGAGTCATTGCGGCATGCACACAGGAGTAATCAAATTCAATTCCCTGACCAATTCGGTTCGGTCCTGAACCCAAAATAATGATCTTGCGACGATCAGAAGGAACTACTTCAGTTTCGAAGTCAAATGACGAGTAATGGTAAGGAGTCTTGGCCGCAAACTCAGCGGCACAAGTATCAACAGTTTTGAAAACCGGAAGCACCCCAAGTTGTGTGCGCAACTCTCTAATTTGCGATTCACCGACACCCCGCAAGGTGGCGATTTGTGGATCACTAAACCCGAGCGACTTAGCCTCAAAAAGCAACGGGGCGACCAAGTCTCGGCTGTCGTGAACCTGGTCTGCGATTTCATTGATTCGAACTATTTGATCCAGGAACCACGGATCAATATTTGTGGCCTCATGTACCTGTGCAATTGTGGCTCCCAGCCATAATGCGCGCTGTGCAAGCGAGAGTCGGGAGTCATGTGGGCGCTTCATTTTTTCCAGTAGCTGCCCAATCTCCTCTGTGTCACGAGGTTGCGCCCAGGTAAAGATTGCCGACTGTTGCTCAATAGAACGCAGGGCCTTTTGCAGTGCCTCGGGGAAATTTCGGCCAATTGCCATGGCTTCCCCGACACTTTTCATGGTTGTGGTCAACGTCGTGTCCGCCCCAGGAAATTTCTCGAATGCGAAACGGGGCACTTTGACGACGATGTAGTCCAAGGTGGGCTCAAATGAAGCTGGGGTCTCCGCTGTGATGTCGTTCTGGATTTCGTCGAGTGAATACCCGATGGCCAGCCTGGCCGCAATTTTGGCGATGGGAAAACCTGTCGCCTTAGACGCCAAAGCCGATGATCTTGACACTCGAGGGTTCATTTCAATCACGATTAAACGTCCGTCATCGGGATTAATGGCAAACTGGATATTGCATCCGCCGGTGTCTACGCCGACCGCGCGAATAATGTCTATCCCAACATCGCGCAATTTTTGAAATTCTCTGTCGGTCAATGTCAGTGCGGGAGCGACAGTGATGGAATCCCCTGTATGCACGCCCATGGGGTCAACGTTTTCAATCGAGCACACCACAACCACGTTGTCATTGTGATCTCGCATGAGTTCGAGTTCATATTCTTTCCACCCGATGATGGACTCTTCTAGCAGTACCTCAGAGGTTGGACTCGCCTTCAAACCAAGTCCCGCGATTTTGTACAAATCTTCTTCACTGTAGGCGATGCCAGAACCTGCGCCTCCCATCGTGAACGACGGCCGCACGACCACCGGATAACCCAGCTCGGCCACCCCGGCAAGACAATCTTCCATGGTGTGACAAATTCGGGAATTTGCGCTCTCAGCACCAATGTCCTGAACAATCTTGCGGAACTTCTCACGATTTTCCCCGCGTTCAATGGCCTCAATATTTGCCCCAATCAACTCAACCCTGTATTTTTCGAGAATTCCGGCCTTGTCGAGTGCGATGGCGGCATTGAGGGCCGTCTGCCCGCCCAAGGTGGGCAGCAACGCATCGGGTCGTTCTTGTGCAATTACCAGTTCAAGGTACTCGGTTGTGATGGGCTCAATGTAAGTTGCGTCGGCAAACTCAGGGTCCGTCATGATGGTTGCTGGATTTGAATTTACCAAGATCACCCGAATCCCTTCTTCGCGCAATACTCGACACGCTTGTGTGCCCGAGTAGTCAAACTCACAAGCTTGCCCAATAACGATTGGCCCCGAACCAATCACCATGACTGACTTAATATCCTCGCGCTTAGGCATGTGCACCCATCTTTTCTAGAAAACGGTCAAAGAGGTATTCGGAATCATGTGGACCCGCAGCGGCCTCAGGGTGGTACTGGACACTAAATGCACTGTGATCGAGCAACTCGATCCCTTCCACGACGTTGTCATTCAGGCAAATATGTGAAATCCGTGCCCGGCCGAATGGGGTGTCAAATTCACGTGAGTTCGGGGCGCGAACTGCGAAACCATGATTGTGCGCGGTGATCTCGATTTTCCCCGTGGTGAGGTCTTTCACCGGCTGATTAATCCCGCGATGTCCATATTGCATTTTGTATGTATCCAGCCCCAGCGCGCGACCGAGAATCTGATTTCCGAAACAAATTCCAAACAATGGCATCTTGGCTTTGAGTGCCTTCTGCACTAAACCCACGGCGTCTACCGCACTTGCCGGGTCCCCCGGTCCATTGGACAAGAATATTCCATTGGGTTTCAAAGCCGCGATCTCCTCCCAGCTGGTGTTCGCATTCACCACGTGCACCTCGATGCCGCGTTGGGACAGCAGTTGGGGAGTCATGGACTTGATGCCAAAGTCCACAGCCACACAGGTTGCCTTTTTCTGTCCGCTCGCGGCAATAACGTAGCTTTTCGCCGTGCTCACTTGGTCCGTGAAACTGGCGCCCAGCATGACCGGGGATTGCGCGACAGTTGCAACTAGCTCCTCGGGGTTTGCACCATCTGGGTCAGAAAAAATTCCCATGCGCATCGCACCACGTTCACGCAAGTGACGCGTGAGCGCCCGAGTATCAACCCCTTGAATGCCGACGATCCCGTTGATTGCCAGCTCATCTGCAAGTGTGCCGGTAGCGCGCCAATTAGAAACGACGCGAGACAATTCCCGGATGACAAAACCAGATGGCCACATGCGAGATGATTCGCTATCTTCATGGTTGACGCCGGTGTTACCGATGTGTGGAGCCGTCATGACCACGATCTGACCGCAATAAGACGGATCCGTGAGGGTCTCCTGGTAGCCGGTCATCCCGGTCGAAAAGACTGCTTCGCCAAAGGCCGTCCCGCTTGCACCGAAACCCTTACCCACCAGCGAATATCCGTCTTCGAGAACCAATACGGCCCGACTCACGCTGCCCATCACGCACTCATCTCACTTTCGAGTAGCTTCATCAATTTTTGATGACCCGCGCCAGAATCAACGACCACTCCAGCTTCGAGCCGATGCTTTCCGAGATCCGGCATAATCGTGAAAAGATCTGCTAAAACAAGTGCTCGTAACGGCCATCGCCTCATCACTGACCAATTCTCATACATTGAGCGCACCATCCTTAACCTGATATATGCCATTAAAAAAGACATCGGTCACTGATACTGGAAGGGTCATGCCCGCATACGGTGTATTTCCCGACAGTGATGCGAGTTGCTCTGCAACGACCAAGTGCCCTTGATCAGGGTCGATCAGGACTAGGTGGGCGCTTTCACCAACGGCCAGCGGTCGACCGTGATTGGTTGCGCGGCCAATTCTTGCGGGTGCACTCGACATCCGATCACTCAAGGTCCGCCAATTCCAATCTGGTACATCTTGCATCGCGGATACCACCACGCCCAGTGCGGTTTCTAGTCCAAGCATTCCAAATGCCGCACTGTCCCATTCGCAATCCTTGGCTTCATGTGGATGCGGAGCATGATCAGTTGCAATTATGTCGATCGTGCCATCGGCCAAACCTTCGCGTAATGCGAGCGTATCCGCACGAGACCTCAACGGTGGATTCACTTTATACACGGGATCAAAACCGGAAACAAAGTCCTCGGTGAGTAGCAAGTGGTGCGGGGTGACTTCGGCTGTAACCCGAACCCCCATTTCTTTGGCCCATCGGATGATTGCAACACTGCCGGCTGTTGATACATGGCAGATGTGCAGCCTCGAATCGACGTGTAGGGCAAGGAGTACGTCGCGGGCAATGATCGCCTCTTCTGCGACCGCGGGCCACCCTGTCATCCCGAGTATCCCCGACAGTTCACCCTCGTTCATCTGGGCGCCCTGTGTCAGTCGAGGGTCCTGTGCGTGTTGGGCGATAACACCATCAAATGTTTTTACATATTCCAACGCTCTCCGCATGAGCAGGGGATCAAATACGCAGTGCCCATCGTCGCTAAATACGGTAACTCCCGCAGCAGAGGCCGCCATGGCTCCCAACTCGGCAAGGGCCTGGCCGTTAAGGCCCACACTTACAGCGCCGATGGGGAATACATCAACTAGACCGGTCTCCCGCCCAAGTCGCCACACTTGCTCAACCACACCGGCCGTGTCGGCCACCGGTGCGGTGTTGGCCATTGCAAATACAGCCGAAAAGCCACCCAGCGTCGCCGCGCGCGAACCCGATGCAATGGTTTCGGCGTCCTCTCTCCCCGGCTCGCGTAAATGAGTATGCAGGTCAACAAATGAGGGCAGGGCGACCCGTCCTTCCGCCCGCACGACGCCGAGATTTTCGGGGTCGAGCCCGATGCCGATCTCCGCGATGCGCCCACCAATTATTCGAATGTCTTGTACGTCTTCACCGTATGGCCGCGCACCCTCGATCAGATATGAATTAAGCGACACTGAGATCTCCCCCGATCAGTAGGTACATGCATGCCATGCGCACTATGAACCCATTAGACACTTGTTCGGTGATCACGCTTCGTGGGCTGTCAGCCACCTCTGCGGTAATTTCCACACCACGATTCATCGGCCCGGGATGCATCACGATCGCGTGCTCAGGAAGTTTCTTGGCTCGTTTACGGTTAAGACCAAATGTGCGGCTGTATTCAAGTTCACTCGGGAAGAAAGTTCCATTCATACGTTCCTGTTGAACTCGTAACATCATGATCGCGTCCAACTCAGGCAAGTGAGCATCCAGGGAGTAGCTCACTTGACACGGCCAGTTCTCAATACCTACGGGCAATAAAGTGGGCGGGCCGATCACTACAACATTGGCACCGAGAATTCCCAGAAGAAAAATATTGGAACGCGCAACCCGAGAGTGCAATACGTCGCCCACAATTCCAATTGTCAGCCCGGCAAAATCTGTTGCCCCCGGGCACAGGTGCGCCCGGAGGGTAAAAGCATCGCCGAGCGCTTGAGTCGGATGCTCATGTTTTCCATCGCCAGCATTTAGCACACTTGATTCCAGCCACCCGGCATGTGCCAGCCTGTGAGCTGCTCCCGGCGAAGGATGACGCACAACAATCATGTCGGCGCCCATCGCATTCAAGGTCAGTGCCGTGTCCTTCAAACTCTCGCCTTTGGAAACACTCGAACCTTTTGCTGAAAATGTCACTACATCCGCAGAAAGCCTTTTTGCAGCTCGCTCAAATGAAATCCTAGTTCGAGTTGAGTCTTCATAGAAAAGATTCACAACAGTGCGGCCGCGCAATGTCGGCAACATTTTGGTCCCGCCATCGGTTACTCGGTTAAACTCGATTGCAGTATCAAGAATTCCCACAGTGTCCTCCCGGCTCAGTTCCTGTACCGAGATGAGGTGCTTCATAGTTGTTCCGTCATTGATTGAATTTCGACTTGATCAACTGAGTCAATTTCGCTTATCTGCACGGAAACGTTTTCGTTCAATGATGTGGGCAGGTTTTTCCCTACGTAATCGGCTCTAATAGGTAGCTCCCGATGTCCCCGATCAACCAATACTGCAAGTTGAACAACGGCCGGGCGACCATACTCATTGATCGCATCAAGCGCTGCTCGAATAGTGCGCCCGGAAAACAGTACATCGTCGACCAAAATAACGGTTTTCCCGTCAATCCCTTCAACGGGAAGGCGCGTCTGCTCTAGCGCTTTGGACGGACGCATTCGTAGGTCGTCCCGAAAAAGGGTGACGTCCAAGGACCCCACTGGAATAATGATGTTTTCGATGTCACCGATATTTTTAGCCAGTCGCTCGGCGATAGGCACACCGCGAGTGGGAATGCCCAGGATCACAATATTCGTGACATCTTTGACATTTTCAACAACTTGATGGGCGAGTCTGCGAAGCGCCCGCGAAATATCCTCTGGATCGGCGACTACCCGACTGATAGTTCGTGAAGAACTTGCGGATGCGCCAGGTGATGAATCCCTCATTTGCTCGCCCTTCCCCGCCTCACTGGACGAGTCTTAAAGGTGTGTGAACTAGGTTGAAATGCGTCGAGCCAAACTTACCCGATCCTGTGTGTAGCGCTAGACACCACCACCCCGACCCGCGGTTCCCATTTTGTGGACGCGCATACCGTTAGTCGTTCCTGGAACACCAGGTGGCACTCCTGCAACAATTACCACGCGCTCCCCTGCACTGGCTCGCCCAATATCGAGCAAGGCCTTGTCCACTTGGCTCACCATGTCGTCGGTATGGCTTACTTGTGGGACCAAAAAGGTTTCAACACCCCACGTCAACGACAGCTGGCTACGAACCCGGGGATTTGGTGTAAACGCAAGCAAAGGGGTGCGGGCACGCCAACGTGCAATCAACCGAGCTGATCTACCAGTTTCGGTGAATGCAATCAGATGAGAGGAACCCGTTCCGTTCGCTACATCAACCGCGGCGTGGGTAAGCGCTCGGGCCGTAGAACCGGTAGGTGCGTCCTGCAACGCAGGGATTCGGTCGAGGGCCTCTTCCTCCAAGTGCTCGATAATCGTGGACATCGTTGACACCACATGCGTAGGTCGCGCACCAACGCTTGTCTCACCAGAAAGCATCAGCGCATCGGCTCCATCAAGTACTGCATTGGCTACGTCACTGACTTCAGCACGCGTGGGACGGCTCTCGGTAATCATCGAATCAAGCATTTGCGTTGCCACAATGACCGGCTTTCCCGCCTCGCGACACATTTGGATGGCCCTTTTTTGCACGAGTGGAACCATCTCGAGTGGAAGTTCAACCCCAAGGTCTCCCCGGGCAACCATGACCCCGTCGAATGCGGCGATGATGTCTTCAAGGTTGTCGACCGCCTGTGGTTTTTCTACCTTGGCAAGGACGGGGAGTCGCAGTCCCTCTTCATCCATGATTGCGTGTACGTCATGAATATCTGCCGAGGAACGCACAAATGACAGTGCGATCAGGTCGGCACCGTTGCGCAACCCCCAGCGCAAATCTTCGCGATCTTTTTCGGAAAGAGCCGGGACGCTCACGGCCACCCCAGGTAAATTGAATCCCTTATTATTGGAGACAATGCCACCCTCAATTACTATGGTATGCACTCGCGGGCCAACGATTTTAGTCACCTGCAATTCGATCCGGCCATCATCAACGAGGACACTGTCTCCCGGGTTGACGTCACCCGGCAGCCCGGTAAAGCTGGTGGAAACCATGGTTGCATCGCCCGGACATTCTTCGGTCGTGACAATGAATTCGTTCCCCACTACTAGCTCAACAGGCCCTGAAGCGAATCGCCCAAGCCTAATTTTCGGGCCTTGGAGATCCACCAATATCGCCACACTTCGCCCTGAGTCATCTGAGGCCTGCCGAACCCACTTGTAGGCGTCTGCATGGTCTGCATAGTCTCCATGGGAGAGGTTCAATCGAGCAACGTCCATGCCCGCTTCGACCAACTCCAAGACCGCTTCCGCGCTAGCAGTAGCTGGGCCTAGGGTTGCTACGATCTTTGCTCTTCTCATCTGCTCAGCCTACTGTAACCGGTTACACATGGGTTGCTTCGACAACAATGCTCCCAAAGGGTTCACACAACCAACGGTCGATCAAATGCTGAGATCGGACTAGGAAGGTTGGTCGACCCCATTAAGAATTGGTCCACAGATGCGGCAGCCGCTCGCCCTTCGGCGATCGCCCAGACAATCAATGACTGGCCACGGCCGGCATCACCGGCCACAAACACTGCGTGCGTCCCCGAAAAGAAATCTGCGTCACGTTTAATAGTGCCCCGCGCATCGAGTTCGAGACCCAACTGTTCAACGTAGGGGGCGGGTTCTGGCCCGGTGAAACCCATTGCCAGCAGGACAACATCCGCCTTGAGAATTTTCTCGGTACCGGGAATAACAGCGAAACTCCCATTCGTGAACTCCACTTCGGCAAGTTCTATTCCCGAAATTTTCTGACCGTCCTCGCTCAAGAATCTTTGGGTTGACATCGAGAAAAGCCTGTCTCCCCCCTCTTCATGTGCACTCGACACCCGATAAATCATGGGATAGGTCGGCCACGGCGCACCTTCGCTGCGTTCGGTGCCGGGATTTGGCATAATTTCAAGTTGGGTCACACTTGCCGCCCCTTGTCGGTGTGAGGTGCCCAGACAGTCAGCACCGGTGTCGCCACCGCCAAGGATCACAACGTGCTTCCCGGCTACGTCATACGGAGACTTCTCCAAGTCGCCTTCCTGCACCCGATTGGCAAGGGGAAGGAACTCCATGGCTTGATAAATTCCATCAAAGTCGCGACCGGGCACTTCAAGTTCTCGAGCGACGGTTGCGCCCACGCAGATCACGATCGCGTCATAGCGTTGGCGCAATTCCGAACCGGTCAGATCGACCCCAATCTCGATTCCTGCACGGAATTTAACCCCTTCAGCTTCGAGCTGACCCAATCGTTGATCAAGATGATGCTTTTCCATTTTGAACTCCGGAATTCCATATCGCAAGAGGCCACCGATTCGGTCTGCGCGCTCGAACACCGCAACCGTGTGCCCGGCCCGCGCTAATTGTTGAGCGGCGGCCAGTCCGGCGGGGCCCGAGCCAATGACGGCGACCGAACGACCAGAAAGGCTTTCCGGTGGAGCCGGATTGATCCAACCCGATTCCCATGCGCGGTCCACAATGGACACTTCGACCTGCTTAATGGTTACCGGGTCTTCATTGATGCCAAGAACGCAAGCGGACTCACACGGCGCTGGACACAGTCGACCGGTGAACTCTGGAAAATTATTTGTTGCATGCAGGCGTTCAATTGCTTGCCCCCAGTCCCGGTCAAATATCAACTCATTCCATTCCGGGATCAGATTCCCCAGAGGGCAACCGTCGTGGCAAAACGGAATCCCACAATCCATGCACCTGCCGGCTTGAAGTTCAACATCGCGGGCATCGAAGTCTTCATAGACTTCGCGCCAATCTCGAATCCGAATATCGACTGGTCGGCGCTTGGGCAGCTCCCGATCCGTTGTCAGAAATCCACGTGGATCACCCATAAAAACTCCTCAATGTCTTGGCCATTATTGAATCCTGCTCATGATTGCTAGCATCGGATCTTCACCGCGGCTAAGTGCGTCAGCTTCGATTTCAAGAACACGTTTGTAGTCCCGCGGTATCACTTTTGTGAATCGGGTCACTGCAGCACCCCAGGCGGCAAGAAGTTCGCTTCCGCGACTTGACTCCGTGTGTTCCACGTGAGCTGACACCAACTTAAACAACTCCTGTGCATCTGCCTCATCGAGTCGATTGAGCTCGACCAAGTCGTGATTGATCAAAGTCGGGTCAAGGTCGAGTAGATAAGCGATTCCACCCGACATGCCAGCACCGAAGTTGCGACCAGTCGGCCCCAACACGGCCACCCTGCCACCGGTCATGTATTCGCAACCGTGATCTCCGACCCCCTCGACGACCGCAGACGCGCCGGAGTTTCTCACACAGAAGCGTTCACCTACGCGACCTCGGAAGAAAATTTCGCCCGATGTTGCGCCATAGCCGATCACATTTCCAGCGATTGTGTTCTCGCTGGGCTCAAATGGAGCATTTCTATGCGGATGGACCACTATTCGGCCGCCGGAGAGTCCCTTTCCGACATAATCATTCGCATCGCCGGTGAGTCGAAGCGTGAGTCCTTGTGGAATGAATGCACCAAAACTTTGTCCCGCTGATCCGGTAAAGGAAATGTCGATGGTGCCGTCGGGCAACCCGCCGCGTTTAGTGATCTCACTGCCCAACATCGTGCCAACGGTCCGATTCACATTTCGAATTTCAACATCAATCTTGGTGGGGAGCCCAGTTTCTAAAGCTTCAGCACTCATCCGAATTAGTTCCTGATCTAGCGCATGTTCTAAACCATGCTCCTGATTCTTCATGTGCCGGCGGTGCCCGCGCGCCTGAAGATCAGGAACGTGCAATATTGGCGCCAGGTCGAGACCGTCAGCTTTCCAGTGTGTGATGGCCCTGTTCATGTTGAGCACTTCAACTTGACCAATTGCTTCGTCGAGTGAGGTGAAACCCAGTTCTGCTAGCAACACACGCACTTCTTGGGCAATGTATTCAAAGAATGTTTCCACGAACTCCGGCTTGCCAGAAAACTTCTCGCGCAAGGCTGGGTTTTGGGTTGCTACCCCAACCGGACAGGTATCCAGGTGGCATACCCGCATCATGATGCAACCCATGACTACCAGTGGCGCTGTTGCAAAGCCAAATTCCTCGGCACCCAAAAGCGCCGCGATAACTACGTCCCGTCCGGTTTTCAGTTGGCCATCCGTTTGCACAACTACTCGGTCACGTAAACCGTTGAGCAGCAGGGTCTGCTGTGTTTCAGCTAATCCCAGTTCCCACGGCGCGCCCGCGTGCTTCAGCGATGTGAGTGGCGAAGCACCGGTGCCACCGTCATGCCCAGAAATGAGGATTACATCGGCATGCGCTTTGGCAACTCCCGCAGCGACCGTTCCCACCCCAACTTCGGCCACCAACTTCACATGAATACGTGCATCGGAGTTGGCGTTCTTGAGATCATGAATCAACTGGGCTAAGTCTTCAATGGAATAGATGTCGTGGTGTGGCGGTGGTGAAATAAGGGTCACCCCTGGGGTTGAGTGCCTCGTCTTTGCGATCCACGGATACACCTTGGAACCCGGCAGTTGACCGCCCTCGCCCGGCTTAGCCCCTTGTGCCATCTTTATTTGAATATCGTCACTGTTTACCAAATACTCGCTCGTGACTCCGAAACGCCCCGAAGCCACCTGCTTAATCGCCGAGCGCTTGAGGTCGCCGTTACTCATGGGCACAAAGCGCTCCGGGTCCTCCCCGCCCTCGCCCGTATTGGACTTGGCGCCAAGACGATTCATGGCGATCGCGAGGGTCTCGTGGGCTTCCGCTGAAATTGATCCATAGGACATCGCCCCAGTTGAAAACCTTTTTACGATGCTCGCAATTGATTCAACTTCATCAATAGGAATTTCCGGCCGTTCGGAATTGAACTCAAATAGCCCTCGCAAGGTCATCAGTCGTTCCGACTGGTCGTTGACTCGACTGGTGTACTCGCTAAAAATATCGAACCGTTTTGACCTTGTCGCGTGCTGCAATCGAAATACCGTCTCAGGGTCGAATAGATGCGGTGATCCCTCACGGCGCCATTGATACTCGCCGCCATCGCGCAACGTCCGATGCGAGGGCGAGATTCCTGAAACTGGGTAGGCATCAGCGTGTCGAGCGGCATTCTCGTCGGCAATCACGTCGATCCCCACTCCACCCAGCTGCGAAGTAGTACCGGTGAAGTACGCGTCAATGAATTCTTGTGAAAGGCCAATCGCCTCGAAAATCTGAGCGCCCCGATACGAAGCCACGGTTGAGACTCCCATTTTGGACATCACCTTGAGTAGGCCTTTGCCCAAAGACTTGATCACATTGCGCATGGCTTTCTCGGGGGTGATGTCTGAAATCACATTGCGGCGCACCAAATCCTCGACACTTTCTAAGGTGAGATACGGATTAATCGCCGCAGCGCCGTAGCCAATCAAAAGGGCAACATGGTGTACCTCGCGGACATCGCCCGTTTCGATGAGCAAGCTGATCATGGTGCGGTTCTTGGTGCGCACCAGGTGGTGGTGTACCGCCGCGCACAGAAGTAGCGATGGAATTGGTGCCAAACTCGCGTTACTCTCGCGATCGGAGAGAACAATGAACCTCTTACCTTGACGAATCAAAGCATCAACTTCATTAAAGATCTCAAGGATTCGCTTCTCCAGTGCAGCTCCACCGCCATACACGTTGTAGAGACCTTTGATCCGAGCCGCAGCGAACTCGGGTAGTTGTCCATCTGCATTTATATGCAGAATCTTTGCAAGCTCGTCGTTGTCAATGACCGGAAATGGCAGCACTACTTGACGGCAATGCCCCGGCAATGCCTCAAGTAGATTCCCCTCCGGTCCGATGATGCTGCCCAATGAAGTCACGATTTCCTCACGGATCGCGTCAAGGGGTGGATTTGTGACTTGGGCAAAAAGCTGACTGAAATAGTCAAAGAGCATGCGCGGACGATCAGACAAAGCCGCGATGGGGGTATCAGTTCCCATTGAGCCAATTGCCTCGGTGCCATTTCTTGCCATTGGTTCAATGATGAGCCGCAAATCCTCCTGCGTGTAGCCAAAAGTTTGTTGGCGACGGGCCACTGAATCTCGCGTGTGCACAATATGTTCACGCTCGGGCAAAGCTTCAAGATGAATTAACTCGCGCGCCAACCACTCTTGATATGGGTGCTCCTCAGCCAGGGATTCTTTTATCTCTTCATCTTCGATCACCCGCCCCGCTGCAGTATCAACCAAGAACATCTTTCCCGGCTGCAATCTGCCCTTGCGGATAACGGTGCTGGGGTCAATGTCCAGCACTCCAGTCTCAGAAGCCAGCACAACAAGCCCGTCTTCACACACCCAAAAACGCCCAGGTCGAAGGCCGTTGCGGTCCAGAACTGCACCGATCAGCGTTCCATCGGTGAAACACACATTCGCCGGGCCATCCCAGGGTTCCATAATCGTTGCATGGAATTCGTAGAAGGCTCGTCGCGCCGGCGACATGTTGAGATTGTTTTCCCACGCTTCAGGAATCATCATGAGAACGGCATGGGGAAGCGAACGACCGCCAAGGTGGAAAAGCTCGAGAGCCTCATCAAATGAGGCGGAGTCGCTCGCATCCGGCGAACAGATCGGGAACAGCCGCGTCATGTCACCGGGCAAAATATCGGAAGTCAACATAGCCTCGCGCGCGGTCATCCAGTTTCGATTTCCTCGGACCGTATTGATTTCACCGTTATGGGCAATGAGCCGATACGGGTGCGCAAGTGGCCACGAAGGAAATGTATTGGTGGAAAAACGGGAGTGAACCAGAGCCAATGCGCTGTGCACTAAAGGATCCGTCAGGTCGGGGAAAAACCCAGACAATTGCCCGGTGGTCAGCATTCCCTTATACAACAATGTGCGGCTTGACAGGGAGGAGAAGTACACCCCCAGATCATGTTCGGCAAGCTTGCGAAAACCGTATACCGCCCGGTCAAGTTCAATTCCGGAAGAAAGATGGTCGGCAATAAATAACTGCCAGAAATCCGGTTTACATGACTTTGCTGTTGCCCCGATCATCGAGTCATCGGTGGGTACTTGACGCCAGCCGATAACCGCTAAGCCTTCTGAGCGCGCAAGCTCTTCTAACGCAACCATAGCGAGTGGCGCTTGTCCCTGATCAAAAAAAGCCGTGCCAACAGCGTATCCACCTGCGGCTGGTAGCTCAAAGTCAACATTCTTGCGCAAGAAGAGGTCGGGCACCTGCAACAAGATCCCAGCCCCGTCACCGCTATCGGGTTCGCTACCGGACGCGCCTCGGTGTTCGAGGTTAGTCAGTGCTTTGAGGGCTTTCACCACGATGTCATGGCTGGGGATCCCGGTAAGAGTAGCTACAAATGCCACGCCACATGCATCATGTTCACGTGCCGGGTCGTACAGACCCTGCGCTCTAGGGTGCAGGCTAATCGCCATTTTCATACTCCTTCAACGTCACATTTCACACGGACTCACCCCGAACATGATGTCGAGCACGCTAGAGGCACTTCAACATGTTGCAGAGAATTCCGGGACGACGTTGGCCCGAGAACCTTATTCTATCGGTTCTACTTCAATTTCCTCAACTGGAGAGGCAATAACTTCCCGGCCGGGGCGAATCCGACTCGAAATCACCAAGTAGGCCAACGCACCCAGACCAACCAGGATTGACGTCCAGACGTTGAGCCGCACTCCCAGAATGTGATTAGCCGAATCAATTCGCAGTGCTTCGATCCACACTCGCCCTACCGTGTAGAGAAGCACGTACAGTGCAAATGCGCGACCGTGCCCGAGGTTGAATCTTCGGTCAGCCCAAATCACCACTAGCGCCAGTGCGACCAGCCACAGGGACTCATAAAGAAATGTAGGATGAAATGTTGCATATTCGGCATACCCCGCCGGCCGATTAGCCGGTGAGATCTCCAGGCCCCACGGCAATGTCGTGGGAGACCCGAAAAGCTCCTGATTGAAATAATTTCCCAAACGCCCGATTGCTTGGGCAAGTGCGATCCCTGGAGCTATCGCGTCCGCGATCGGAGGTAAAACAACTCCGCTTCGACGAGCACCAATCCATGCACCCACGGCGCCAAGCAACACTGCGCCCCAGATCCCTAAACCGCCATCCCAAATCCGAAACGCTGCGGCGAATCCTCGACCCTCCGCCCCGAAATAAATTTGCCAGTCGGAGAGGACGTGATAGAGGCGACCACCAACAATTCCAAATGGGACCGCCCAAATGGCGATGTCGGTGATGACGCCTGGCCGACCGCCGCGTGCCTCATAGCGTTTATTTCCTAAGACGACAGCAACGATTATTCCTAGCACGATAAACATGGCGTATGCCCGAAGGGGGATCGGGCCCAAATCCCATACGCCGGTCTCCGGGCTAGGAATGTAAGTCAACATAGAGGAAGCAACTACTCGCTAGGACTTCGACGCGACTAAGTCGGCAAGGGCCACCGGATCTGCCAACACTTCGGTGCCAACGGCTTCACCGTTGAGGAAACCAGAAGGAGTTCCACCGATTTGAGATGTGGAAAATTCTTGGTTGGAGTTTGCCGCCCACGCTAGGTAAGTACCGTCGGTGACGCATTGCGAGAAGGTCGCTAGGTCTGCCTCACCGAGATCGGACTCGGATGCAAAGGACACGAATTGCTCATCGGTAAACCCGACGCCCTCTTCGGCTGGCTGGTTAGCATAAACCGCATTATGGAATTCAAGGGTCTTTCCCGCATCGATCGCGCAACCCCATGCGGCTACAGCCCGATGTGATGAATCATTTCCTAGGTTGGCGTCAAGAAAGGCGGTGGGCCGATAGATGAGTTGAACTAAACCTTCTTCTGCCAGTTGCTCAATTCCTGCACCGTTTGCCTCCTCAAGCGCGCCGCAGGCCGGGCACTGGAAGTCTTCCCAGAGCTCAAGGACCGGGACATCGGCGCCGCCGTTGCCATAGGGCACCCCAAAGGGGGTTGCCGAGTCGGCCGCCAGGACGCCTACCGGTAAAGCTGCAGCCGGATCGGGTTGAACAATTCCATCGAGTGATCCACTTGCGTCATTGGAGGGTGAATTGCTACTTGCATAGACCGCCACCCCGATGATTGCGGCCATGATAACTACCACTGCCGCTCCACCGATAAAGCGAACCGTGCGCTCACGACGTTTCTCGCTCGCTTGTGCTACTCCCCGCGCCTCTGCTGCTCTTTCGCGGCGGCTCTTTTCACCCATGGCTGTTGCTCCTATTCGCACTCTCACGGCTCATCGCATGTAAATTGAAGCATTAGAATATGTGAAGGCCTTTACCGAGCCAAACGTACCCCACCAGCAAGTTCTCTCGCCAGCTCGCGCACCGCGGCGACACCACCAGTGTTCGCTGCTGTGACAAAGGCGGACCCGACGATTACCCCGTCCGCATATTTGGCGATCTCGGCGGCTTGGGCACCATTTGACACGCCCAGACCTACCGCGATGGGTAGGTCGGTGGACGCACGGACGCGGGCTACCAATTGCGGTGCCATATTGCTTACCCGGTCCCGAGCCCCGGTTACACCCATGGTTGACGCCGCATAGACAAATCCTTGAGTCACCTGAGCGATCCGGCTGATTCTTTCATTGGTAGAAGAGGGTGCGACCAGAAAAATAGGCGCCAGTTCTTGACTGCCCGCTGCCGCGATCCACGGTTGGCCCTCTTCAATTGTGAGATCGGGTGTGATCACCCCAGCCCCACCAGCCTGCCGCAGTTCGTGGGCAAATGCTTCAATCCCGAATTGTTCAATGGGATTCCAGTAACTCATGACGACCGGGACTACGCCGTGGTCGGAAACCGCCTTAACTACCGTTAACACTGATTGTGGAGTTGCGCCGTTACTCAATGCTTGGTCCACCGCCTGTTGAATCACGGGTCCGTCCATCAAAGGATCGGAATAGGGGAGCCCCACCTCGATCAGGTCAACTCCCCCGTCACACATTGCTTCCACGAGCGCGACAGATTCCCCTAAAGTGGGAAATCCAGCCGGTAGGTAGCCAATCAGCAGCGCCCGATTCTCACTTTTCGCTTCGGCAAATACCGAGCCGATTCGGCCGACGCCGGTTGGGCTCACAGGTTAACGCCCTTCGGACAGTTCAATGCTGGCCCCAAATTCACTGTGTTCCAGTTCGATTCCAAACCAACGGGCGGCTGTAGCAACGTCTTTATCTCCACGACCGCTGAGATTCAAGATGATCACCGAATCTGGACCCAGTTCCTTGCCGAGTCGAATCACACCGGCCAAGCCATGTGCGGTTTCAATCGCAGGGATGATCCCCTCCGAGCGTGAGCACAGGGCAAAAGCATCCATTGCCTCAGAATCGTTGACGCTTTCATAGATCGCTCGACCCGTGTCGTGTAGCCAAGCGTGCTCAGGTCCGACCCCTGGGTAGTCAAGGCCTGCACTGATCGAGTGCGAAGGCACTGTTTGCCCCCACTGATCTTGCATAACGTAGGTGCGGGCACCGTGCAATACGCCCGGTCTCCCTGCGGCAAATCTTGCGGCATGCCGACCGGTTTCCACCCCGTCCCCACCGGCTTCGTATCCCCGTAGTTGAACCTCGGGGTCAGCAATGAAGCCGCTAAAGAGTCCCATGGCATTTGAGCCACCACCCACACATGCTGCTACTGCATCAGGTAAACGTCCTTCAACCGCAAGAATCTGCTCCCGTGACTCGCGTCCGATCACCGAATGAAAGTGGCGCACCATCTCGGGAAAGGGGGCAGGACCCGTCACTGTTCCCAGTACGTAATGGGTGTCGTCAACGCAGGCCACCCAGTCGCGCATTGCTTCATTGATGGCGTCTTTGAGGGTCATGCTGCCGGTGGCGACAGAAACCACCTCTGCTCCGAGGATTTTCATTCGTGCCACGTTGAGCGCCTGGCGCCTGGTGTCTTCGGCGCCCATGTATACGGTGCATTGCAGACCCAAAAGTGCCGCAGCAGTCGCTGTCGCCACTCCGTGCTGACCCGCACCGGTCTCTGCAATAATCCGCGTTTTACCCATCCGCTGGGCCAAGAGCGCTTGGCCCAATGCATTATTTATTTTATGAGACCCGGTGTGATTCAAATCCTCGCGCTTAAAATAAATCCGCGCACCACCGCAATGCTCGCCAAATCTGTGTGCGCGAGTCAAGGGCGACGGTCGCCCGGTGTAGTCCCGCTCCAGATCGACTAACCGGGTAGTGAACTCGGGATCGGCGATTCCGGCGCGAAATGCTGCATCTAATTGATCCAGGGCGCTCGTCAGAGCCTCCGGGACAAACCTGCCACCGTAGGGGCCGTAGTGGCCCGGAAGACCAGTCTCAAGGTTGGCTTCGGTCGTGCTCATGCCCTGCCTCGAGATCGACATGAAGGGTGCGCCCCAGCAGTCACAAGTTCGTGCACCGCCTCCCGAGGGTTCCCACCCACCACAAGTGACTCACCCACGAGTACCGCATCTGCTCCCGCATCGGCATAATTCATAAGGTCATGATGGTCCCGAACTCCAGACTCGGCAATTCGAATGCAGGACGTGGGAATCTTCTCGACTACCCGGCTGAACGTGGATCGATCCACCTCAAGGGTTTTCAAATTTCGAGCATTAACCCCAATAACTGTGCCTCCAGCTCCAAGGGCACGATCAATTTCTTCCTCGTCATGAACTTCGACGAGTGCAGTGAGCCCCAAGCTCTTGGTTCGTTCAATGAGGGAGATCAGAACTTCTTGCTCAAGGGCTGCCACGATCAATAACACCATGTCCGCTCCGTAAGCCTTCGCTTCCCACAGCTGGTAACTCCCAATCACAAAGTCTTTGCGCAAAACCGGAATGTCGACCGCTGCACGAACCTCGGTCAAGTCGGCCAAACTTCCACCAAAGCGACGCTCCTCGGTGAGCACGCTGATGACGTGTGCACCACCTGCTTCGTATTCTGCAGCGAGCCACCCGGGGTTCGGGATTTGCGCAAGTACACCCTTGCTGGGACTTGATCTCTTCACTTCAGCAATCACAGACACACCAGGTCCACTAAGAATCGCCTGAACGTCTTGGGCCTCGCGGATCTTGAGTGCACGCTGCTTCAATTGATCAAGGGTGGTGCGCTCCATGCGCATGGCAACATCTTCGCGAACACCGGCGATTATGTCGTCTAAGACCGTCACACTGTTACCTTAGTCGCACCACATTACGCGCCCGAATTAGGAGCCGAATTGGGAACCGACCCGTCGCTGCGATGTGTCTCGTTGACAGAAAGAATGTGCGCCTTCCCACGTTGGGGAATCTCTATCCGAAAACATGCGCCTCCTTCAGGTGCTGCTCCCACCAGGGCAGTGCCACCCATCCGTTGGGCCAGCCGCCCCACCAAGGCCAAACCAATGCCGGTGCCGACTGGGCGCACGCCTCGGTAACGTTCATATAGCGCCCCCGGCTGAAAAGCGACTTCTTGGTCGCCTGCACTCAATCCGGGACCGGAATCCCGCACCTCAATGACCACTGAATTCGCTAATTGCTCAATGCGAATTGCCAAAGTGCTTCCACTGGGACTCAACCTGAGGGCGTTTTCGGCCAGATTGTCGACAATTTGCCGAAGCCTGATCGGGTCCCCGACAAACTCGCCGTGCACCAAGATTTCACACGTGCAGTTCACCTGCAAATCTTGGCAGCGATACCCCCAGACTTGACACACCTCGCTCGCAAAATCATTTAGGTCAATAGCTACTGCGGAAATAGTAAAATCAACCGCTCCCAGTTTGGCCAAGTCCAATAAATCACTGACGAGCCGGTCAAGTCGAGCTGACTCGGATGAAATTAATCGCGCCGCGTCAACTGCTTGACTACCTTCAAGGATGCCGTCGGAGATCGCCTCGCTGTACCCCTTCACAGCGGTGAGCGGTGTGCGAAATTCATGGGAAACTGATAGCAGAAATTCACGCTGTCTGGCTTCGGATGTTGTCAGCGCCGAATCCAGGGCATTAAGAGAAGTTGAAATCTCATCAACTTCTCGGGGGCCCTCAGATTCAAGCTCAACTCCTCGAAGCCCTCCAGCCATCGATGTCGCCGCGGCGCTCGCGCGCCGAAGGGGTCTGGCCAAACGCCTAGCGGCAAAAAAACCTAACGAGATCGCAATTATCAATCCGATCACCAGCGCCAAGACCAGCCGCCAAATAATCGTTCCAGCGCTGGCCCCAGCGACCGAGATCGGCTGAATCAAAATCACTGAACCATCCGCGCTCAGCGGGCGTCCCTCCAGTAGGTACTCGCTATCTGAAGACGAGACCCGGCCGGAAATATCTTCGCCGTTATCGAGTTGATCGATGAAGAATTGAGAAAAATCAAACGGCAAATCCTCGAGATTTAATGTGCCCCTGGGAATCAGATAAGCGGATATCGACTCTCGCTGTAGGGTCTTAATCAGACCCTGTCCCACCCCAGACCCGGGCCCTGACCGCTGCTCATCAATTGCGTTAGCGGTGACATTGGCCAACTGCGCAAGATTTCTTGCTCCCACCTCTTGTGAACTGGAGATAACAAGTGGATAGGACACGAGTCCCGCGATCACAATCGCTATGGCTGCAACTGCACTGGTCAACAGCACCAGGAGTGTGATGATGCTCCATTTACGCGGCGTCATGTGATGGCGCTTCCCACGAATATCCGACCCCGCGAACGGTGCGAATGGGCGCATCCGGCCCAAGCTTTGTTCTCATCTGAGCAATATGGACATCAACTGTCCGGGTGCCCAAGGCTTCGGAGTAGCCCCAGACATTTTCGAGTAATTCGGAGCGCTCAATCACCCGCCCCGGTCGAGCCATCAAATAAGCCATTAAGTCAAACTCGGTTGCGGTCAAAACCAATGGACTCCCATTATGGGATGCACGCCGAGTCCGAAGATTTACAATCACGCCGTCAGCTTCGAGCGACTCCCCCACGTTCACCTGATGGGAGGACCTGCGCACAATCGCTTTAACTCTGGCCACGAGCTCCCGGGGGCTGAACGGTTTGGTCAAGTAGTCGTCGGCCCCCAATTCAAGACCCAGCACCCGATCGACTTCGTCATCACGGGCCGTGCAAAACACAATTGGCGTCCAATCATTGGCCGTACGAAGCTGGCGACAAATCTCAGTGCCATCGATTTTGGGCAGTCCAACATCGAGAATTATCAGATCAAAGTTTTCATTTTGTGCAGCAGTAAGGCCAGATTCTCCGTCGTAGCAGGACTGCACTTGGAACCCCTCACGCGCGAGGTACACGCCGATGAGATCTGAGATGGACCGCTCATCTTCGACCACTAGAACTCTCATGCGGCCACCATCGCGGAATCCGGATTTACGCGCTAGCCGATTTCTTGCCCAGACCCATCAGGGCCATGACCTTGCCCACCGCTGCGCCAACAACTACCAGGGCCGCTCCCACCCAAAACATTGGCCAATTTGCCAAAATAAGTGCGACTGTTCCCACAATGAATGCCAGAGTGATGATCGCAACAGCAGTCCAAGCGGCGGGTGTGGAACCATGATCCTCGTGTTGGTCATTCATAGAAGTATCTAATCATGTGAATCAGTTGGATCCGGCGTTGAGTCAACAGTTGGATCCACTCCAGCGTCAAGTAGCTCCCACGCGTCCAGCTCTGCGGGGGCAGAACGTGAGTACTTGCCACCCAAAGTTGGCCATTTCTTTGAGGACACAGCGATCACCAGATTGGTAACAAGCAGGCCAGCGCACAGAGCAATGGCAACCCACCACAACGAATTGAGCGCGTCTGTATCGAGCATGATCAGAGAATAGATTCCCACAATGGAAATCACTGCACCTAAAGATCCCAGAATCCTGCGCCCCCACGTTCTGGTTGCTAAGACCCCGATGACTACCGCCAAAGAAACTGCCCCTACCCCGAAAATGGATGAATCCAAATCTGATCCGACAAATTCCTGTGTTGCAAGCTCCCCTGGCACCGAACTCCATGTCAGGCTACCTGTCCACAGCAAAGTGCCCCCCAATACCAATTGCAGAACAATTGTTACAAAGTATTTTCTGGTGGGTGACAGATCAGATTTCATTGACTAATCCTTGAGTTCTTCGGCCAAGGCCACGGCTCGAATCAGCGCCATGGCCTTATTTACACTCTCGTCATTTTCACTGGCTGGAATCGAGTCTGCAACGATCCCCCCACCAGCTTGGATATACGCAGTTCCATTTTTTAGCAGCGCCGTGCGAATCGCAATCGCCATGTCCATGTTACCTGCGAAGTCAAAATAGCCGACACATCCACCATAGAGTCCCCGTCGCTCAGATTCGAGTTCTTCAATGATTTGCATCGCACGTGGTTTAGGTGCACCTGAAAGCGTGCCCGCCGGGAAGGTGGCCCGAAGGGCCGTAAATGCATTTTGATTTTCTTCGAGTTCACCCGTCACCGTGGACACTAAATGCATGACGTGTGAATAACGCTCGACGTGCATGAAATCAAGAACATTGACGCTACCGGGAGTGCAGACTCGACCAAGATCATTACGCGCGAGGTCCACTAACATTAAGTGTTCGGCCCGCTCTTTTTCGTCCATGAGTAAATCCTGCGCTAACTCGCGATCGCGATCAGGATCCGCACTGCGCCAACGCGTCCCCGCGATTGGATTTACCACTGCATGACGTTCACGAACTGTCACCAAAGCCTCTGGCGATGACCCGACAATTTCGAACGCAACCCGGCTGAAATCTTGTGGATCCGGAACTCTGACCAAGTACATGTAGGGACTCGGGTTACTCGATCGCAGAATTCGATAAATACTCAACGCACTTGCCGTAGTCGGCACGCAAAACCTTTGTGAAAGTACCACTTGAAATGCGTCCCCGCGAAGAATGTACTCCTTGATTGTGTCGACGTTCTCTAGATACAACCCCTCGCTTGTCGCGCGCGGAGGCAACTGCATTTGCGGATCAGACTCAGGAGTAGCAACTGCTCCACTTGACGCGAAATGGGAAATGGACTGCTGCATCTGATCTAGCCGGGCCAACGAATCGGCAAAGGCTTGATCAACTCGCTCGGGTGAATTATCGAAATTGATTGCATTAGCAATCAAAGTAACGGTGCTCGTGAGATGGTCAACTACCGCAATGTCAGATGCTAGTAAGAAACCCAGATCAGGGATGTTCAGGGAATCGTGTGTTGAGTCCCCAATTTCTTCCCAGTTGCGCACGATGTCATAGGACAGATAGCCAACGAGCCCACCGGTGAAAGGGAAGTCCCCCGCACCAGACACAGCGGACTTCTCGGTATGCAATTGCCCCAAGGTCGCCTCGAGTACATCAAGCACCTGGCCACTATGTGGCAAGCCTTCTGGCACTCGCCCGCTCCACACTGCGTTTCCCTGTGCCTCGGAGAGCATCGCTGCGCTATTGACCCCGATGAACGAGTAACGAGACCACTGAACACCGGCTTCGGCCGATTCCAGGAGGAATGTTCCGGCTCGGTCCCCACACATGGCGTGAAATAAACCGATTACGCTGACATGATCGATCAACAGGGTTCGAGAAACTGCCACTACTCGCTGGTTCCGAGCGAACGCGCGAAACTGCTCCAGGTCTGGGGTGTCGGACGCCACTTGCGCTACTTGTCAATCTCTTGGCCAAAAAAACATGTGTCATGACCCGTGTGACACGCCGGGCCACTTTGATCAACGCTCAGCAGGAGCGCGTCTTGGTCACAATCTGCCCGCAGGCTGCGTACTGTTTGACGATTTCCTGATTCCTCACCCTTTACCCAAATCTTGTTTCTACTACGCGAAAAATAGGTTCCCCAGCCAGAGTCGATGGTCATATGTATCGCCTCAGCGTTCATCCAGGCCACCATGAGAACTTCTTTGCTCGTTGCGTCCTGGGCCACAACGGGAACTAAGCCTTGTGCATTGAAACGAATACCGGAAATGAATTCCTCCACCTGATTCACGACACCAACTTAGTGGGAAGGCGTACCGGGATCGAATCATGCTTTAGCGCATCTTTGACCTCTGATATAGACACCTCGCCAAAATGGAAAATACTCGCGGCCAGGACCGCCTGTGCTCCCGCCCTGATTGCGGCTGGAAAGTCACCCGCGACGCCTGCACCACCGCTCGCAATAATGGGAATGTCTACTGCCGCGCGAACTGCTTGAATGAGTTCGAGATCAAATCCGGACTTGGTTCCGTCCGCATCCATCGAGTTCAGCAATATTTCACCGACCCCATAATCCGCGGCCCTTTTGGCCCACTGGACCGCATCAAGTCCCGCAGATTTCCGGCCACCGTGGGTGGTTACCCCGAATCCACTTGGCTGATCCGACTCGCGGCGCGCATCCAATGACAACACAATGCACTGTGAGCCGAAACGGTGGGCCGCTTCACGCAAAAGTTCCGGACGTGCAATCGCGGCTGTGTTGATCGACACTTTATCCGCCCCAGCGCGTAGGAGTGCGTCAATATCTTCGATACTACGAATCCCACCACCCACAGTTACTGGGATAAACACCTGATCCGCGCTTCGACGCACCAACTCAAGGGTTGTTTCGCGCTCTGAGCTGGAAGCCGTAATGTCAAGAAATACCAGTTCATCAATTCCGGCCGCCCCGTACCTCGATGCCAGCTCGATTGGATCTCCTGCATCCACGACATCAACAAAGTTCACGCCTTTGACGACCCTTCCCGCATCAACATCGAGACAGGCAATCACTCGGGCGGTTAATGTCACGGCTGCGGAGGTCCCCACTGATAGGGGTCGTATCGACCTTCCACCGCGACGAGTGCCTCGGGGAGACTAAAAGCCTGCTCGTAGAGCGCTTTGCCAATTATGGCGCCTTCAATCCCCTTCATTTCCGCTAGTTTATGCAGATCCTCTAGACGCGAGATTCCACCCGAAGCAATCACCCGTGCTCGAGTCGACTCCGTGACTTGCTTCAAAAGGTGGAAGTTGGGCCCATGCATCGTGCCGTCCTTGTGCACGTCGGTGAGTACGTAACGGGTGCAACCGGCGGCATCAAGCCTGCCAATTGCCTCCCACAGATCGCCACCTTCGGTTGTCCAGCCCCGAGCAGCCAAGGTGTGCCCTTTTACATCGAGGCCAACCGCAATTCGTTCTCCATGTTCGGCGATGACCTGTTCGGTCCAGTCCGGATCCTCTAGCGCGGCGGTTCCAAGGTTTACTCGAGTGCAACCCGTGGCAAGAGCAGCCTTCAAACTTTCGTCACTTCTGATTCCTCCCGAGAGTTCAACTTTGACATCTCGCCCGATTTTTTCCACAACTTGGGAAATCAATTCCGCGTTATTGCCGGTATCAAATGCCGCGTCAAGGTCCACCAAGTGAATCCACTCTGCGCCTTGATCAACCCACATCAAAGCTGCATCAAGGGGTGAGCCGTACACGGTTTCACTTCCGGCTTTCCCTTGAACTAGGCGGACAGCTTTGCCGTCTTTAACATCAACTGCGGGCAGGAGGGTGAATTTCATGGCTTCAGTCTAGACCAAGGTCCGGGCCCAGTTGTTGATCAGAGTTAGCCCCGCGTCGCCACTCTTTTCCGGATGGAACTGCACCGCCGATAACGGGCCATTCTCGACCGCGGCGATGAAAGGGGTCTCGTATTCGCTCCAACTGACACGCGGAGGACGCTGATAGGCATCAGTATCATCCATGACCCATTCCTGGGCCGCATAGGAATGTACAAAATAGAACGACTCTGACTCGACACCGGCGAACAGCGTTGATTCTGCCGCAGGTGTAACACTGTTCCAGCCCATGTGCGGCACGATCGGGGCAACTAATCGATCGACCACCCCAGGCCATTGCGCAAGCCCATCGGTGCTAATTCCGTGCTCGATGCCTTGTGCGAACATGATTTGCATGCCGACACAGATTCCCAGTACCGGGCGGTTGGCAACCAATCTCGCATCGACGAGTGAACCGCCACGGACTTTGCCAATTCCTTGCATACACGCCGCGAACGCTCCCACCCCAGGAATGATCAAGCCATCGGCATTGAGACATGTATCGAAATCCGAGCTCAGAACCGCTTGGGCGCCCACATGCTCGGCCGCTCTCACCGCTGAGCGCACATTCCCAAAGCCGTAGTCCAGGACTGCAACGGTAGGTGACATAGAAAACTACCTCTTTATTGCGATGCGGTCAGCGTACCTTTAGTTGATGGCACTCCCACCACCCGCGGATCTCGCGCAACAGCGGTACGCATCGATCGGGCGACACTTTTAAATTGCGCCTCGACGACGTGGTGGGCATTGCGCCCGGAAAGCACATTGACATGCAGGGTTATTTGCGATGTAGCCACAATTGATTCCCAGATATGGCGGGTCAACGTTGTGTCATAGGCTCCAATGAGCTCAACGAGTTCTGGTTCAGTGTGCACCAGGTAAGGGCGGCCTGAAAGATCAATGGCGCTTTGCACCAAACATTCATCCAGTGGGACGAGTGCATCTCCATAGCGCGTCAGTCCCGCTCGATCGCCCAGAGCCTGATTAAGCGCTTGACCAAGTGCCAAACTCGTGTCTTCAACCGTGTGATGCGCGTCAACATGCAAGTCACCTTTGGTGTTCACTAACAGATCAAATCCGCCGTGCTTTGCAAGTTGGGCCAGCATGTGGTCAAAGAAAGGCACCCCGGTCTCAATTGTGCTGTGCCCGGTGCCATCAAGTGATAACTCCACGAGAACGCTACTTTCCTTGGTCTCTCGCTCAATCCGTGCCATTCTGGTCATGTCTTTCCTCCTGCGCTCAGACTATCGCTCTCATACTTTGGATAAATTGGTCATTCTCACTGGGCGTCCCAATGCTGACTCGGAGCCAGCCCGAGGGACCGGTATCTCGAACCAGGATTCCTTGCTCGAGTAGCGACTTCCAGACCAGATGCGAATCGGCGAATTCCCCAAAGAACAAGAAATTGGCATCACTGGGGGCGACCCGCACCCCCAAGTCCACCAAGGCGCTCGCCACGTGATCACGACCCGCCGTGATTTCATGAACGCGTTCGAGTGACTCTTCTGCGCATCCCAGTGCGGCAATTGCTGCTGCCTGCGAAATCGAGGAGAGGTGGTAAGGCAATCGCACCAATTTGAGTGCCCGCACGATCCCTTCTCCACTCACCGCGCAGTAGCCGAGTCGCCCACCGGCGTAGCCGAATGCTTTGCTCATGGTTCGAGACACGACCACGTTTGGGTAGGTATCCAGCAGGTTCAACGCAGTTGCATTTTTCTCCCTGCGAAACTCTGCGTACGCCTCATCAACAACCACTAACGCCCCTACTTCCCGAGCGGCAATCACGATTTTTCTAATTTCGGCCAGCTCGATCAAAGTCCCTGTTGGATTATTAGGCGAAGCAAGAATCACTAGGTTAGGGGCGTGTGATGCAATTTCCTGGGTTGCTAACTCAATATCAACGGTGAAATCAGCTCGCCGTGGAATAGAAACCATTTTCGTAAACGAATCTCGGGCATACTCGGGGTACATTGAGTAGGTGGGATCAAATGTCAATGCTGTCGCTCCTGGCCCGCCGAATGCACTGAACAATTGCGACATGATCTCATTAGAACCATTTGCCGCCCAGATGCGCTCGGGTGCAATTTCCACCCCCGACTCGTGAGCCAGATAATTGGCTAGCACCGCCCGCAGCTCCGTTGCGTCGCGATCGGGGTACCTATTTATTTCACGGGCTGCCACGCCAACGGCCGCAGAAATCGCTGCAACCACAGACTCGCTCGGCGGATACGGATTTTCATTTACATTTAGCCGGACCGGCACCAGATCAATCGGTGCTCCATACGGCGATTGCCCCTGCAAATCGGTGCGAAGCGGTAATTCAAATTCGCTCATCCGCACTCATTCATTTCTCGGTCCGAACCGAGATCGCTTGCCCGTGAGCGGGCAGGTCCTCAGCGCTGGACAGCGCAAGCACGTGCGGGGCCACTTCGATCAAAGCCTCCCGCGAGTATTCAATGATGTGGACCCCGCGCAGGAAGGTCTGCACCGATAAGCCGGATGAGTGTTTTGCCGAACCGGCCGTGGGCAAAACATGATTAGAACCAGCGCAGTAATCACCCAGGGACACGGGGGCGTACGTTCCGACAAAGATTGCACCAGCATGTGTAACTCTGCGCGCCACCTCGCGCGCATTCTCAACGTGTACTTCCAAGTGCTCGGCTGCATAGTCATCAACAACCGCCAAACCCTGTTCAAGATCGTCTACCAAAATTATCGCGCTCTGCACTCCACGAAGCGCCTTTTCGATGCGCTCCGAGTGCTTCGCCAAAGGCACCCGTACCGCCAGCGAGGCTTCCACCCGTTGGGCCAAGGACTCACTGGCGGTAACCAGGACAGCCGCGGCAAGTTCGTCATGCTCGGCTTGGCTAATTAAGTCAGCCGCCACATGTGCGGGATCTGCAGTGTCATCCGCCAAAATCAGGATCTCCGTTGGCCCCGCCTCAGAATCAATACCAATGACTCCTTGTAATGCGCGTTTGGCGGCCGTAACGTAAATATTTCCGGGCCCGGTTACCAGGTCCACCGGTTGACACTCCCCTATCGGGAGTTTCACGCCGTAAGCCAACATTGCCACGGCTTGCGCGCCCCCAACCGCGTACACCTCTTCGATGCCTAGTAGGTGGCAAGCGGCCATGACTACCGGGTGCGGCCAACCACTCCAGTCTTTTTGAGGCGGCGAGACAACAGCGATGGAACCGACTCCCGCAATCTGGGCTGGCACAACATTCATGACGACGCTGCTCGGATAAACCGCTTGACCACCGGGTACATAAAGTCCCACGCGGTCAACGGGGATCCACCTTTGGGTGACAGTCCCGCCCGCCACGACTTCGGTTTCGCTTTCGCCACGAACTTGGTCTGAGTGCACGATTCTTGCCCGGCGAATTGATTCCAGTAACGCCGCCCGCACTGCGGGGTCCAGATTCTCTGCCGCCTTTTCAAGTTCTGCCGCAGGAACACGAAGCGAAGGGGGCGTAATGCCGTCCAGCGCTAGAGACCAGCGAGCTACCGCCTCGGCCCCGTTCTCCCGAATATCTTCCAAGATCGGGATAACAGTTTTTGTGGCGTCGGCGACATTAGTGGCTGCCCGAGGCACCACGTTGGTGAGGCAAACTCCGCCAGCGTCACTCTGCCGAAGATCGATGCGCCGAATCATGTAGAACAGTTTACTCTGTCACCGTGACTTCACATATTCCGCTCTTTCCCCTGAACACCATTTTGGTGCCAGGCCTGGTGCTCCCGCTTCATATTTTTGAACCACGGTATCGATTGATGGTCCAGGAGCTACTCGAAATCCCCGTTGAAGAGGAACGTGAGTTTGGGGTCATCGCGATTCGAGATGGCCACGATGTAACAGCATTGGGTATAGACGCACTTCACCCAATTGGCATCTCGGCCGTTATGCGTGAAGTTACCCCGAGTGAAGGCGGCCGATACGACATCGTCACAACGGGCGCTCGTCGATTTATCGTCAAGTCTTTGGATACCAGCTCGCCCCTTTTAAGCGCGGACGTTGAGTGGCTCCCCGAGCCCGCTCCCGCAGAATCAGCGGAACTTTCTCTTCTTACCGAGAGCGCGCTCAGTGAATTTACCGCCTACCGCGCTGCCCTCTCGGGCGAACTCGATAGCAATATGTCGATATTTGAAGAACTCTCGAGAGACCCGGTGGTGGTCGGCTACCTGCTCACCGCAGCCATCTTGCTCCCAACCGCTGAACGTCAGGCACTTCTCGGCGCAGAAACAGCCGAGTCGCGGCTTGAACTAGTGCGCATGTTGCTTCGGCGTGAGACCAGTCTGATCCAACATTTCGGCGCCTTGCCCGCAATTGACCTACTCACAGATAACTTTTCGCCCAACTAGAATCAATTTACGATGAAGGCCTTGGCGATCACTCCGGCAACAATTGCCTTAGATTTATCCGGTGTCGCATATACATTGCGTAAATTCGAGAGCGACACCGTGACCGGTTTCGGCAAAGAAGCCGCAATCGGAATGGAAGTTGATCAGGATCAAGTATTTAAAACTATTCTCTTCGGCGATAAACAAATGGCCGTTGTCGCGATTGCCCCGGTTTCACGAAAAATCAGTGCTAAGCGGCTCGCTGCAGCGGTCGGTGTCCGTACCCTGGAACCAATGCAACCTGCGCTCGCCCAGAAAATGAGTGGCTACGTCCTGGGCGGAATCAGCCCCTTTGGGCAAAAGAAACAGCTTGACACGGTAGTTGATTCAAGTGCTGACAACTTTGAGGCCATCTACGTCAGTGGCGGTCGCCGTGGGCTCGAAATCTGCATTGCCCCCACAGACCTCATTCACGCTCTCAACGCATTAGTGGCGCACATTCACGCCGAGTGACTCCGGCTGCGCTTGCGCTCCGCCAGGAAGTCGCCCAAGGCCATAACCGCAATCACCAGACTTGACCCCAGCGGCCACATTAAAAGCATGGCAGGCAAAGTAACTTCAAGTGGGCCATCAAGGACCGTTGAATCGGGAATATCCACATTAGCCAGATCAACCACGCCCAAATTCGATCCAACCCACCACATTGCCCATGTTCCCACAGCCGAAGATGCCAAGGCCGCCACCAAACTGGCCAGCAGGTGCTCCCTGCGCATTGATACCAGGGCGATCGCCATAAATACGCCGGCAAGTGCGCCCACTGCCCCAAATGCAATATTTGCTGCGAAATATTCCTGGGGTTGGAATCCTTCCGGCACAACCCGATCCGGTGTCACCACCACCGACACTCTGGGGGCCAAGGACCACCACAGCACTCCGAGTGCGGCACCTGAGAGTCCACCGGCAATCACACCGGTAATGAAAACTGTTATCGCTTTGCGCGTTCGGGCCGGGGTTTTACCCAGACCGGAATTCATTACATCAGGCATGATGAACCTAAAAGTGCCTTCAAATCGCCAAAGAGTGACGGTGAGGGTGTCACTCGGAATACGTCATCGAGCTTCATCACGGTGGTCGACGTTCCACCGCTGAGGTGTAACTGCACCTCGGTTGTTCCCGGGTGCTGGGCAAGAATTGCTTTCAATCGCGCAACAAGTGGTGGGACACAACGCGCGGCAGCCATGGTGAGTCGAACCGGACCTGTTGGGGCGCCGGATAGGTCCGGCGCAGTCACTTCAAGTGCAATTGCCTTAATTCCATCTTCGTCGCTGCGGTCGATCTTGGTGCGAATAACCAAAATGGAGTCGTCGACTAAAAGCGTTCCAAAGGATGCATACGAGGCCGGGAACACCATGACTTCCAGAGTTCCCTCAAGGTCTTCAATTGTCACGATCGCCCAAGCTGAACCTTTTTTCGTAGTTTTACGCACCACGCTTGTCACCAAGCCGCCTAATGAAACGACCTGCCCATCAAGATGCTCGTCGATCAGAACGGAGGCGATGCTTCGATCTGAGAGTTGTGCGAGCGCACTTTCCATCCCAAAAAGTGGGTGATCTGACACGTACAGTCCCAGCATGTCGCGTTCGTGCGCCAGTAAGAGCGACTTCTCCCATTCGGTGATTCCAATCGCGGGGCGCTCAAACAGTGATTCTTCGCTGCCTTTCTCTAACCCTCCGAATAGATCAAACTGGCCGATCGCCTCGGAGCGTTTGATGTCAACTGCGGCATCAATTACTTGCTCGTGCACCGCGCTCAAGCCCTTGCGGGTGTGCCCCAAGCTGTCGAATGCGCCAGCTTTCACCAATGACTCAACCACGCGCCTGTTACACACTGCAATATCCACTTTCGCAATGAAGTCATGGAAGTCAGCGAATCGACCCACTCTATTTCGAGTCGCAATAATCGACTCAACAACATTGGTTCCCACATTGCGAATCGCTGTCAACCCAAAACGAATATCACTCCCTCGCGGTGTGTAGTTCGCATCAGAATCGTTTACGTCAGGTGGCAACACCTTGATCCCCATGCGTCGGCACTCGTTCAGGTAGATCGCTGAGCGTTCCTTGTCATCAGCCATGGAGGTGAGAAGCGCCGCCATGTATTCGGCTGGGTAATTGGCCTTTAAATAGGCGGTCCAGTACGACACCAATCCATAACCAGCCGTATGCGCCTTGTTGAACGCGTAATCAGAGAAAGGGACCAGCACTTCCCACAATTTATTGATGGCGGGTTCTGAGAATCCACGCTCGCGCATTCCCTCACTGAACGGGACGAATTCTTGCTCAAGAATTTCCTTCTTCTTCTTGCCCATTGCCCGGCGCAGTAAATCCGCTTTTCCTAATGAATACCCGGCCAGTTGTTGAGCAATCGCCATCACCTGCTCCTGATAGACAATCAGACCATAGGTGTCCCCAAGAATTTCGCTTAAGGGCTCTTCAAGTTCGGGGTGGATCGGGACAACGGGCTTGCGGCCATTTTTTCGATCCGCATAATCATTATGCGCATTTGCACCCATCGGGCCAGGTCGGTACAACGCAAGCACTGCCGAAATATCCTCAAAATTGTCCGGCGCCATGGAGCGTAAAAGCGAACGCATGGGTCCACCGTCAAGTTGGAAAACACCCAATGTGTCACCGCGGGACAGCAGCTCGTAGGCAGGGCCATCGTCGAGGCCAAGTGTTTCTAGCACAACCTCAACTCCGGTATTACGCATGATATTTTCCAGGCAGTCATCCAGAACTGAGAGGTTCCGTAATCCCAAGAAATCCATTTTGAGGAGTCCGAGTGCCTCACATGCACCCATGTCGAACTGGGTAATTATTGCACCATCTTGTTCGCGTTTCCAGACCGGAATCACGTCCATGAGTGGTTCACTGCACAAAATCACGCCCGCGGCGTGCACCCCTGGCTGTCGTTTAAGACCCTCCAAACCTTTGGCCGTATCAACTACCGTCTTCACTTCCGGATCATTAGAATAAAGCGACCGGAATTCGGCCGCTTCAGCGTAACGAGAGTCTTCCGGATCAAATGCGCCTTTGAGCGTGATGTCTTTGCCCATGACGGACGGTGGCATCGCCTTCGTGATCCGTTCGCCTACCGAATACGGCAGACCCAGAACCCGAGCGCTGTCTTTCACAGCCGCCTTCGCCTTGATCGAACCGTAAGTAACAATCTGGGCGACTCGTTCTTCACCGTATTTCTCCGTCGCGTACCGGATCATGTCTGCGCGGCGACGTTCATCAAAGTCAATGTCAATATCAGGCATTGAAATTCGCTCAGGGTTAAGAAAACGCTCGAATAGCAGCCCGTGCTCAATCGGGTCAAGATCGGTGATGCCCAAGGCGTAGGCGATCATGGCGCCCGCTGCCGAGCCTCGGCCCGGTCCGACTCGAATCCCACTAGTTTTTGCATGCCGCACCAGGTCAGCAACAACCAAGAAATATCCCGGGAATCCCATTTGAGCAATAACACCCAATTCGTATTCGGCTTGGGTGCGGACCGCATCAGGTACACCTGCTGGGTACCTGCGCGCTAGACCAATTTCAACTTCCTTCACGAGCCACGACTCTTCGCTCTCACCGGCCGGAATGTCAGCTCGCGGCATGAGATTAGCGCCCTCACTGAACTCAACATTGCACCGTTCCGCGATTAAGAGCGTGTTGTCACACGCTTCAGGGAATTCGCTCCACAGCTCTCGCATTTGCGCGGCAGACTTCAAATAGAAATCACGCGCATCAAATCTAAACCTTTTAGGGTCATCAAGAGTCGTTCTGGTTCCAATGCATAGCAACACATCATGTGTATCGGCATCGCCCTCATGGATGTAGTGCATGTCATTAGTTGCAATTAATGGCAAATCGAGCACTTTGGCGATCTTGATCAAGTCGGGCATGAAGTTTCGCTCGATTGCTAATCCGTGATCCATGATCTCGGCAAAGAAATTTCCCGCACCGAAAATGTCACGATAGTCCGCGGCCGTCGCGAGTGCCTTCTTGTACTGACCGGCTTGTAACCAGCGATTCACTTCACCACTGGCACAACCGGTCGTCCCGATCAAGCCTTTGCCGTAGCGGTCTAAAAGTTCCCGGTCGAAGCGAGGCTTGTGGTAATAGCCTTCAATGCTGGCAAGGGATGACAAGCGAAAAAGGTTATGCATCCCATGAGTGTTCTCTGCCCACAGTGTCATATGCGTGTAACTTTGCTTACCCCGGCCAGCCCCGGGATCTTCGGGGGCTCCCTCGTCAAAACCACCGCCAAAATCAAAACGAGAACGCTCAAACCGGCCCTGTGGGGCGTAATAACCTTCCAACCCGATTATTGGCTTTACACCGTGTGCCTTGCCCTTTTTCCAGAAGTCATAAGCCCCATACAGGTTGCCGTGGTCGGTCATGGCGATAGCGGGCATTCCTTGTTCTTTTGCCGCCAAAAAAAGGTCATCTAATTTCGATGCACCATCAAGCATCGAATATTCGGTGTGAACATGCAGGTGGACGAAGCCGCCACTTGTGTTCGTCACACCCACGTCATCACCCTTATCAATCCACGACTTGCCTATCACAATAATTTCCGTGAAAACCATCTGCCGGACCACTGCATAAGGGGAAGATGCAGAATTTAGCTTTCAAGCATCGCGCAAAATTCCTAGAGCACGAGTGAGGTCTTCGCTGTATTCACTTTTCAGTTCAACTTTTTCACCGGTTCGCGGATGATCGAATGCAAGTTCAACCGCGTGTAACCATTGGCGATCTAGACCCAATCGAGCCGCTAAAACCGGATCTCCACCGTACATGGTGTCCCCGGCAATCGGGTGACGCATCGCTGACATGTGCACCCGAATTTGATGGGTTCGCCCCGTTTCCAGTTGCACCTGCACTAATGAAGCATGCCGAAATGCTTCCCGGGTTTCGTAGTGGGTAACGCTGGGCTTGCCGTCCTTAGTGACCGCATATTTGTATTCGTGACCGGGGTGGCGCCCAATGGCAGCGTCAATTGTTCCCACAAGTGGATCCAGCAGTCCTTGGACGACCGCATGATAGAGCTTGTGCACCTCCCGATTCCGGAACAGATTTTTCATGCGCGAGTAGGACAGCTCGTTTTTGGCCACGGCCATGAGGCCAGAAGTCCCCGCATCGAGTCGGTGGACGATCCCTTCTCGTTCGGGGGCCCCGGAAGTGCTAATCGTGTAACCGGCCGCAACCAGGCCACCGATCACTGTGGGGCCTTCCCAACCACGACTGGGGTGTGCTGCGACCCCAGATGGCTTCTCAACGACAACTAGGTCCGAGTCATCGTAAATAATCTTCATCCCTGGAACTGGCTCCGCGATGATCTCAATCGTTTTTCTTGTCGGTGAAATATCTAGATCAACATCGATCTTCTGACCTTCTAACACGCGATCGCTTTTGCCCAATGGGCGGTCAGCGGCACAGATTGCACCTGCCTCAATCAGCGCCACGGCAGCGGAGCGACTCAGACCCAGCAGTCGGGTTAACGCGACGTCGACCCGTTCCCCCGCAAGACCTTCAGGGATTGTGAACTCACGAATCACAAGTCTGACTCCACCTGGGAATCAGCCATTTCTGGCTTTCCATCAAGCGGTACCCCTCGAACCAACAAAATTGCCATGCCGATTCCTGAAATGACCACCGCCATGTCCGCAATGTTAAAAATTGCCCAATAAGGAAGTTGGATGAAATCAACAACAGAGCCTTCAAATGGACCTGGTGAACGAAACATGCGATCAATTAAGTTTCCCAATGAGCCACCGAGTAACCCACCGAGCGCAAGCGCCCACCAAAGACTTCCCAGCCGTCGCGCGTAACGAAAAATAACTACGACAACGGCAACTGCAATCAATGTGAACAGCCAGGTGATGCCCGTACCTATGGAAAAGGCTGCCCCTGTGTTTTCGGTGTAAGTGAATTTGAGAAAACCGCCAAGTAACTCGATCGGTCCTTCGCCTGACAACCTGCGCGGAAGCAAATATTGCTGTGCCCAGTACTTCGTGAGCTGATCGAGCCCAATAATCAGAAGCGCAACGGCCCCGAAAATCGTAAGCTCACGACGATTGCGCCGAGGTTGTTGATCATGCGCGGCTGCAATTGGATCGGACACCCCCATACTCTACGCGAGTGCGCGGAAGTAGTTTCCGAGGCGCGCTTACTGGCGTTCTTCAGCCACCTTGCATGACATGCAGAGCTTTGCCCGTGGGAATGCCTGCAAACGCAACTTCCCGATTCCTTTGCCACAGCTGTCGCAGATGCCGTAACTTCCGTCATCAACGCGCCCAAGTGCTTGGCGTACCTGCTCTAACATTTCCCGGGCATTATTAGCAAGTGACATTTCGTGTTCGCGTTCAAATGTCTTCGTACCGGTATCCGCTTGATCGTCACCTGCGCCGTCGCCCGAGTCGAGAATGAGCTCCGCAAGCCCTTGTTCGGTCGTCGCGATTTCTTCAAGCAAGCGCACTTCATCATCATTGAGCGATTTCCTCACTTTGTTCCGCTCAGCTTTAGTCCACGGGCTTTCGTCCTCACGCACGGTGAGAACTGGAGCCGTTACCGATGCTCGAGGGGAAATCACCTTTACGATTCCGGCCGCCTTTTTCCCTCTCGCCGGCCGGGTCGTGACCGGAACCAATTTCTCGAAAACCGTCTTTACCACTGGCGCTGCCTCAACCACTACTTTTTCGGCCGCAGCTTTCTTAGGCGCGGCTTTCTTGGCAGGCGCGACCTTCTTGGCAGGCGCGGCTTTCTTAGGCGCGACCTTCTTGGCAGGCGCGGCTTTCTTAGGCGCGGCTTTCTTAGGCGCGGCTTTCTTGGCAGGCGCGGCTTTCTTGGCAG
>ERZ890510.197-NODE-197-length-52088-cov-14.701689_pt1 | contig 52088 bp, 51 predicted proteins | sample MGYA00521265_ERZ890510 | MGnify/ENA primary metagenome ERZ890510 (study PRJEB32303, sample SAMEA104408624) | aquatic metagenome | biome: Brackish water; feature: Chemocline; material: water | place: Baltic Sea | collected 2014-10-26T21:54:00 | depth 110 m ... | reverse complement strand
TTTTTTATACAACATATTTTGTAGATAATTGCACAATAGATTCTTGCCTACTATTAATTAATATTAAAAACGGCCGCGGTAAAAAAATATTTTTCTTGGGTTTAAAATTTAATGCCAAGTAATCTCGTTTCTTGATGCGGAGTGTATTACCCCAATCAGATCATTTCCAGGCTTAAGTTTCTGACCTCCATCTCGAGTTAATGGCCTTAATTCAAAATTGAAAAATCCACCTCTGTAGCTATTAAATATAAGATCTAACGGCACTTGAAAATAAAATCCTTTATCAAATGATCCTTCGCCAAATAACTCTGCGCTCACATTAGTTTTTGAAAAAAATGCTCCCACTCTAAAACCAGAGGATAATCTTCTAGAGAAATCTAGGGTGTAGCCTTGATCTCCAGCTAAATATCTGCCAAAGCTTAGCGTTCCTAGAATGCGACTCTTTGGATGATAGTAATTAAAATTCATGTGGCCTGTCAGGATCTCGTAATCTAAAAATTGCTCTAGGCGATCAAAATCTCGCTTTTTAACCTTGTAAGCCTCCATCCCAATAGAAAAATTCTGATCAAAGGGTTTATATAAGACCTCCAAGCCTAACCCTCCGTACATATCTTCTAAAATGCCCGCGCTCATTTTTCCATATAGATTTGAGGTAGGCGAGTAAAAATAATCTAATTGCATTCTAGAGATATAATTGGATGATTCCTGAAGATAGCTGACAATATCAGTCCTGACATGGGGCAAGCGTGAATCCGGGTTATTATTTTTTTCATCAAAAGTATTGTAAAGGCCAAAATTTAGCAGGGTATTTAAATGTAGTCTGCGAGATAGCTGCAGCTGATTATCAAGCTTTAAGTTAATCCCGCCATAGTAAAATCGGGCTGGGTCCCCTACGAAATTTACAAGACCGGGGGTGATCGAGGTAAAGCTAGCTGGAAATTTTGCTTTTGGAAGGAACTCTAGAGTCTCATATTCCTTCTGCTTACCAGGTGAGAGATGGGCTTCATCAATTAGTGCTTGCGGGTTACTGGTGGCGTGGCTAGTGAAAAGGTGAGTCGGGGTGTTAATTCGGTTGAGCTCAAGACCAGCATTAATACTAACCGTTGTTACATCGATGATGTCAACCCCATGGATATTAGCAATGGCAACCGCATTCTGCCCTACCAATGCATGCGCTTGCAGCTGATTCCTAAATTTATCTTGGCTGACCGCGACCGTTAGATGTTTTTCTTGAATCTCTGCTGACTGCAAGAGCACGCCTTGATCATTGACATTGCGAATCAGATCTTCATAAAATCTCATTTTGGCAGAAGAGCCTTTGTTCGCCGAAACAATTTTGAGCGGGGGTAGTGATTTTTGAAAAGCAGGCTTGCTAAAATTGGTACCTAGAGTAAAAGATAAATTCAAGGTATTGCCTTTGATATAATGAATGCCAATATCAAAACCTTTTGTAACGTTCCAACTCAGTCCATAATTAATATTTGACTCTTTCTTGCGTAGGTTAAAGTCCGCACCAGGGGATCCTGCTCGAGCAGAGAAATCGCTCACATAGTTAAACGGATCATATTCAATTTTAAATGATGCATTTTTGAGGTATGGATAAAAGAAAAACTCAGCCCCTCCTAAAACACTAGCATCACCCCTAAACCATTGGTCTGTAGCTATATTGCCACCCAAATCATAATTTTTTGAAGTGCCAGGTCTGACTTTCAGGCTATCGCTAAGGAATGCAAGGGGGTTTGAAAAATTATCAACACCGCTAAACTTACCCCAACCTAAGCCTAAAGTAATGCGATAAAAATCTTTTTGAAAAGATGAAATTAAATACTCTCTAGTAAAAAAACCAGTCCCCGCAAAATCACTAAGACCTGCCGCAATTGCAAAATTGTTTGTAATATTTTGAGAGACCTTAAGGCTAAAACCTTTATCCAGATACAAGCCCTTTGTTGAAGGACCGACCCACCATAGATCTGATGGCCGATAGTAGAAATAACTAGCCTCTAACCAATCAAAAGGACTGACAACCAGCGCGCCATATTTAAAAATCTCATTTTGAGAAAAATTTACATTGATCTCACCTGCTTTTCGAGAGAAAGCAGAGGGAAGGGTGATTAATCCAATCTCCCCAAAGATATTGTAGGTTGGGTCTCTTTTGCCATAGATGTATTCATCTAAATTCGCATAGAGACTATTGCATGCGCTAGCAAAAATTAATAGAGTAATTAAAAAAAGCTTATTAATTTTGAATACCCCATTTATATTATATGTATATGGAGGCTGAAGCCGGAATCGAACCGGCGTAAACGGCTTTGCAGGCCGCTGCATGACCACTCTGCCATCCAGCCTTATTTCTTAAATGTAGCTATTGTATACGAGAGCCCCGTTTGCATAGTAATAATAAAGGCTAAAAATAAAAAGAAATTCGCCACAAAGATCGTGAGTGCATGACCCAAAAAAAGCCCTAATAAAAATAAACACAGTGTCACAAGCTGAATCAATGTTTTAGTTTTTGCTAAAAAGGTTACCTTTGTTGCCTGGGTATTACCCTCTCTGGCATTTAAATCTCTTAACGCACTGACCCAGTATTCTCTTGCCAATATCATGCTCCCAAGAAAGGCTACATAGATACTTCCAAGGTTTAAGGACAGCGCAATCACGGTAAAGGTAATCAAGATTTTATCTGCTATTGGATCAAGCACAGCTCCTAGGACTGACGTAAGAGAGTATTTGCGTGCCAAGAAGCCATCCCAATAATCTGATGCGCTGGCTAGCAATAGTATGAATAATGCCACTCCATAGTTTTGAGAGATTAAAATCAACACAAAGATAATGGGGCCCGCAATAATACGAAAATAAGTAAGGAGTTGAATAAAATAGTTCATTGATTAGTTAACTGCTTATGAATGTCAGTGCCAAGTTTAATACTAATTCCTGGAACTATGCATATTTCATGGATGGATGCTGAGCGTATGCGTTCTAATGACTTAAAATGACTGAGCAGGCTTTGCTTTCTCTTGACGCCCAGTCCGGTAATTTGATCAAGCTCTGAGTATCTAATAGATTTATTTTGTTTCTTTCTATTGCTGGTAATTGCAAATCTGTGGGATTCGTCTCGAATTTGTTGAAGCAGATTAAAGCCTGGGCTACTTTTGGGCATCTCTAGGATGCCTTGCTCGGATAAGATAGTTTCCGTTGCTCTAACTCTTTTGGCTCCCTTCACAATGCTTAGAATGATAGGTTGATGGCCCTGCTCTGCTTTGAATACTCTTAAAGCTGCATTCAATTGAGCTTTTCCCCCATCAATTAAGATGATGTCTGGTAAGGAATCTTTCCCTGAACGCTGCGCCCTCCTTTCTAGAACATTTGCAATGGAGCCAATATCATTGCCAGCATACAGGCTTGGGATGTTATAGAGTCTATAGTACTTTTTTTCAGGGCCCTTGTTTGAAAATTTTACCGCGGAAGCAACGGCGTACTTGCCAGAATGATGGCTGACGTCATACCCCTCGATTAAAAGATTGGTCTTATCTAAGCCAAGGTAGCGGGCAAGATTCTGCATTGCATGCTCATATTTATCTGATGTTCCAATTTTATTTTCTATGACTTGATTTGCATTAAATATGGCTAGACTAGCAAGTTGCTTGAACCCTGAGGGAGTAGAGCATGAAATCCTGATGAGTTGCCCAAACTTTAGATTGATGGCTTCTTGAATTAGCTCTAAATTTTTTGGCTGCGCTGTAAAAATTATTTTTTCTGGCAGTGAGAAGCTATTTTGGTAATAAGAAAATACCAGGCTTTGAATCAGGGAATCAAGATCATCCAATAAATTTTCTTTAAAAAAATATGTTTTCGTGCCACGTATTTTTCCATCTCGCGCTGATAAAATACAAACACCGGTTTTCCCATGTTTTTCAACGCACGAGAAGAAATCAATGCTGGTTGTTTTGATAGTTAAGGATTGCTCTTGTTGTAAAATATCTAAGCTTGCGATTCTTTGCTTGAGTTCTTGGGCTTTTTCAAAATTACACTCGTCGGCTAGTTTTTTCATCTGCGATAACATCAGCTTTCTAGATTTTCTACCTGTGGACGCTAGATAATTTTGGGAAGACAGAATATCAGCCTTGTAATCTGGCTCGCTAATGTGTTCTACACAAGGAGCGGAACATCTTTGCATTTGATGCTCAATGCAAGGTCTAGACCTATTTCTAAAGGTGCTGGTGCTGCAATTTCGAATTTGATATATTTTTTGTAAATCCTTAATAGTTGATTTAACAGCCTGCGCACTAATAAAAGGTCCGAAATAATCTTTGGTCACTGCATGTTTTGAGCGTCTCATGCTAATACTGGGGAATGTATCGTCCATGGAATAATGAATATAGGGGTAGGTCTTATCGTCTCGCAGCAGGATATTGAAACGAGGTAAATTTTCTTTGATCAGTGACTGCTCTAATAGCAAAGCCTCGGCTTCAGTTTTAGTAGAAAATGTTTCAATTTTATCGGTGAGCAACTTAATCTGAGTGGTCTTACGATCTTTGGGTGATGTCCCAAAGTAAGAGGAGACTCTTTTTTTTAAGTTAATCGCCTTCCCAATATAAATAATTTTATTCTCTGAAAAGAATTTATAGATCCCTGGGGTGTGAGGTACTTGCTTGAGATCAAGCGTCATTTTTTAAGAAATTTTTGAGCCGCTGTTTTTCCAGCTGCAACTCCAAATTGATCGAATGGATTAATCTGCAACAGACAGGCTGTTACAAATACTCTGTGCTCCCAAGTTGCGAGCAAGAAGCCTAGTTCCTTAAGTGACAATGTTGGTAAAATGAATAAATTAACTGGGATATTCCCATTGGTTCGCTCTAGTAAATTAGAAGATTGCTTGCCAGAGGATGATAAAAGAGAGGATTGGCCTTGAGCTTGTGCATTGCTGAGAGGGCTTTGAGTATTAGGGCTATAAATGATATCCGCTGAATACTCAGAAGTGCCTTGATGAAGCTGCTGGAAGTAAGAATGCTGAGCCGTAGAGCCAAATCCACCAAAAATTGTTTGCCCCGTCTCCCTAAAGATAGATGCTGAGTTAGAAGGCTTGCCAAGAGATTCCATCTCGAGTTGCTGGATATAGTTTGTAAAAGACCTTAAACGCCAATTATAAGCAAGGACAACTCGATTTTTTTTATTGCAAAAATTATTAAACCAGATATCAGAAAAGGCCAAGGTTTTAATCAATTTTTGGTATTTTTTTGCTTCTGTGGAGCCTCCAGATAGCAAACTATCTGCCAGACCTCCGCCTTGGAGGAAGCCTGTAAAATTATTTTCTACAGCGGCTGTCAGCGAGATGGGGGACCAAATAGAATATCGTCCTCCCACTGATTCTGGAAATGGAACTATTGAGGGTTCAGCAAAGCCCAAAGCTCTTGCCCCTTCAGAGTTAGCGGTAATGACTATGGAATTCTTATCGGTTCTGTTTTTTCCAAGCCACTTAAGACAGGTGAGAGTTTCATCCGTGGATAGAGATTTTGAGGCAAAAATATATAAATTCTTTTGGCCTATCAAAGGTTTTACTATTGCATTGAATTCATCTTTATCTGGTCCTGATACAAATGCATAGTTGATATTCGAGGCAGGGTTTAATAAAAGTTCTTGGAGCAGTTTCGGGCCCTCAAAAGACCCCCCAATACCAAATGTAATAATGTTCTTGTATTTCTCTTGTTTAATTTTTTGTAGCAGAGGTCCGCATATTTTTTTAAAATCAAACTCTGGGGACGGTTTGAGCGCTCTGTATCGATGATGTAGCGCTGGTCTGCTCTCTGTTGCATTCACAATTTCGCCTGAAAATAGTCTTTGAATTGAATCTTGGACAGCCAGCTCACCAAACAATGTATCGAACAGCGCGTATTGCTCGGTAGAAAAATTACTTAAATGAGATTTATATTCTAAAAAATCTGATTTATAGGAAAAAGTAAACTTCTTCTGAGACAGAGTTTTTTTGGAGATTTTATTTAAAGCATTGAGAATTTGCTGGGCTCTTTTTTTATTCATGGATAGATTGGGCAAAGTATTTTAAAGCTTCAGACACGTTTGGGGCTTTGGAGATAGGTCTGCCTATAACCAAATAAGATGCCCCATGCTGTATTGCTTCGTTGGCTGTCATCGTTCTAGACTGATCATCATTTACGGCAGTGTCTCGAATGCCTGGGGTTATTTTCAGCGTCTCTGGAGACAGAAGTTTCAAAGCTAACTCCAGCTCTAATGGAGAGCAAACTATCCCATCTACTTGAGTTTCATTGGCAAGTTTAAAGAGCTTGGCGGCCTGCTCTGCTGTGGTAGTTTGAAATAATGCTGTGGTATCTGCGTCAGTCAAACTCGTAAGAACCGAGACGCCAATCACCTTGGTTTGAATAGTTTTAGCTGCGGCAATCGCTGCAGTGATCATTTTTTCTCCCCCAGATAAATGAATGGTCAGCAATTCAATATTGCAGTCTGCAAAGCCCAGTATGGTTTCATGGACAGTATTGGGGATATCATGAAGTTTGAGATCTAGAAAAATTTTATACCCGCGCTGATCAACCAGTTTGAGAAAGTCTTTGCCCAAGGCGTTAAAAGCAACGCTTCCTATCTTCACTCTGCACAGCTCAGGATTCAACTGATCTAGCAAACCAAGTGCATCTACAGGCTTGAAGCTATCGATCGCAACAATTATCTTGGGATCAGCCATGATTAGGGAGTAATTTTTCTGACGCTTTAAAGTGCATGGTCGCTGTTTCACCTAAGTACGAGACTTCCTTGGTTTTGGGGTTAATAAATTTTCTCGGTCTAATATTTTTTTTAGAGAAAACGCCAAACCCTCTAATTTCTACCCTGTCATCCAATGCTGTGCGATTAATAATTTCTTGTAATACCAGCTCAACGGCATCACTAATAATCTCTGGGCTTAAATCTGAAAACTTCCGTTCCATTTGAAGAATGAGGTCTGATTTATTGAGTCTATGAATTGAGTTATTCATGAGTTAGTTTAAAAAGCTTTTAGCTTTTGTTGAGGCTGTAAATTTCACTTTATCACGGGATATAATTGGAAAAGCTTCCATGGTTTTTGGGTTTCTTCCAACCCTAGGTTTTGTTTGGAACACCTCAAAGGTTCCAAATCCAGACAATTTAACTGTTTTAGATTCACGAAGTGACTTTTTAATGGACTGAAAGACCTCATCAACCAATAGGTCGGTCGTTTCCATTTTTAAATTTAATACTTGTTTGAGCTTTTGACTGAGATCTTTCTTTGCAAGACTCATGATCTAATTGTTACGCTCAATGCTTTGTGCAAAAGATTGAATGCATAATCCATGGATGCATTAATCTCAGATTCTTGTAAAGATTTAACTGGGCTTTGAAACATAAAGCGTAAGGTCAGACTAATCGAGCCATCAGAAATCCCTGGGCCCTCAAAAGTATTGGCAAGAGCCAAAGTATGTAGAAATTTAATTTTTCCATTTAACAACACTCTCTCAATTTCAGCATATAAATAAGATTTATCAACTAAAATATTTAAATCGCGGCTGGATGAAGGAAATTTACTGACAGGTTTTAACTTTGGCACAGCAGGCTTGGTCGAAATGTTCTCTGGATATATCTCAAAGCCAAATGCAGGATTCTTAATTAGTTTTTGCGTTGCAGAAGGATTTATTTCTCCAAGCATTCCAATTTTTTTCTTGCCTGAAAAAATATCCATAGCATTTGCAGTGAAAATAGTCGCTGAAGAATTAGGCGCAAGGTGAATAGATTGAACTCTTAATGATTGAAGCAGCTTTAATACCTCGGCTTTAAGAGAATAAAAGTCGTATTGAAAATATTTATTGCTCCATGTTTTTTGCTGCTCATGATAATAAACCAAGCCTGAGATATGAGTCTCTTGGGCAAAACCATTTTTTGTTTTATGAAAAACATTGCCTTCCTCAAAAAATTTAATAGCAGAATATCCCTTCTTTACATTGAGGTTGATAGCAAAAAAAAGTGAGCCGAATAAGCTGCTGCGCATTAATGGCTCATTTTCGTTGATGGGGTTTGATAGTTCTGCTGGACTCCAATCATTTGAATTTAATGCATTAAAGGTTTCAGTTGAAACAAAAGGCATATGCATAAGCTCTTGAAAGCCTCCAAAAACTAGACCGGCTTTTAACTTTGCAGATACTGAATAATCAGTTACTTTTACTACTGGTCCAGATTTGGGAGAATTGATTGGAATATTATCATAGCCATAGCACCTTAAAATTTCTTCGTATAAATCTTCCTCGAGCTCCATGTCAAATCTATGGCTTGGTACCTGAAACTTAAGATGGGCTGTCTTGGAAGGCATGGAGACAAAGCCCAGAGCCTCTAAAAATAATTTTATTGTCTTAGCAGGCAATATAAAGCCTGAAAAATTATTAAATCTCTCTACATTTAAAGAAATGACCTGAGGTTTTAATTGCACTGACGCCCCCTCATAGCACTCCAGCGAATCGTAGGTAGCAATCTCTTTAAGAAGAGCAAGAAATCTTGCCAGGGCTTTCTGCTGAAGCTCCGGATCAACTCCTCTCTCAAATCTATGAGAAGCATCAGTTGCTAATCCATATTTTCTTGCCTGATTTGCTATTTTAGCTGGATTAAAAAATGCAGCCTCTACAGCTATGTTGGTTGTGTTCCTTGTAACTGAAGTTTTCTCCCCTCCTATAATGCCAGCAATAGCCTGAATACCTTGTTGATCTTGGATCGTCAGAGATGAGGATTCCACTATCTTGGTATCACCGCCGATGGCTTGGAATGAAGTTTTTTTGGAAATGGGGAACACTATATTGAGAGGGAACTTCAGATGATCTGAATCAAATACATGCATGGGGGTACCCATCTCAAGCATCACATAGTTTCCTAGATCAACAAGAGGATGAATGAGAGGAACGCCTGCTGCTGAGAGAAAATTACGCTTCTTGCTATCCAATGCCCTAACTGAGGTGAGACCTTGAACTAGCATTAATTGATAATTTCCACATCCCGTCTTATTGATTTTATTAATAATTTTTTTATCTTTCTTAAAAATTATTTTCTCGTACTTCGATATATCTTTAAAGATCTTAGACTGTTGTGCTTGAAACTCACGCTTCAAACCTCTTAAAGATAATACATCGCCGCGATTGGGGGTGATGTCAAAGTCAATAATTGATCCCTCGCACTCACATTCAAACCCCACCTTGGTAAAAACATCTGCTAGTTTTGCCTGCGAAAGATCAGTGGATAAAAAATTTTTAAGAAATGAATACTGTACTTTCATGACGAAAATTGATTTAAAAAATCTAAATTAGATGAATAAAAATCTCTAATATCCTCTACTCCATAATACAGCATAGCGAGTCTTTCAATGCCCATGCCAAAAGCGAAGCCTCGATATTTTTGCGTATCAATATTGCAGCCTTTCAATACGTTGGGATGAACCATGCCGCAACCAAGAATTTCTAGCCAACCATTATTACCAAATTTGATATCAACTTCGGCTGACGGTTCTGTGAAAGGAAAATAAGAAGGCCTGAATCGCACTTCCATTTTTTCATTAAAAAAGTACTCTAGAAAGTTAATAATAATTCCTTTTAAATCTCCAAAATTTATATCCTCATCAACAACCAAGCCTTCAATTTGAGTGAACATGGGCAGGTGCGTTGTATCAGAATCACACCTATAGACTCTCCCAGGAGAGAGCATGTATAAAGGCAGTGGCTCTCTGAGCATTGCATGAATTTGGGAATTAGAGGTATGCGTTCTTAGTAAGTACTCAGATTTTGAGCCTGCATTCAAATAGAACGTATCGTGCATCTGCCTAGCCGGATGGTTTTCAGGGAAGTTTAATGCCTCAAAATTAAAGAAATCGGTTTCAATTTCATTGCCTGAGAACACTTGATAGTTTAATGGTGAGAAATAATTAATGACCCTCTGTGATATTTCTGCAATTGGATGCTCTGCGCCGACGAGATATGGATCTGCTGGCAAGGTTACATCAAGAAGGTTCACATCAGTCTTGGCTTCAATGATGTTTAATGCCGCTTCAAATAATTTGGTTAATTTACTTTTAAGAATATTTAACTCTTTGGCAGCTACAACCTTGGAGTCCGCATCAAGAGATTTAAGTTGGGCAAAAGAAGAGAGGACAAATGACTTTTTTCCAAGATACTGGGATCTCAGTTGGAAAAATTCAGCCTCTGAATGAACGGATTTTAATTTGAGAGCGGCTGTTTCAATTAAATCCTGAGGGATTTGCATGAGAACATTATACCCTGACTTTTTCTACTATTTTCTTAAATGTTTCAGGGTCTGAGAATGCTACGCCAGCCAAGGATTTCCTATCAAGTTTAACGTTAGCTCCATGAAGCTGATGAATAAACCTGCTGTAAGAAAGATCCAAAGGCATTAGAGCTGCTGAAATTCTAGAGATCCACAAGGAACGAAAAGTTCTTTTCTTATTTCTTCTGTCTCTAAACGCATACTGCAGAGCCTTAATATTTGATTGCTTAGCAGTTCTAAAGAGCCTACTTCTGGCACCATAATGCCCTTTAGTAGCCTTTAGTACTTTCTTGTGTTTCGCTCTCGCTGTTAGTGATTTGGTAACTCTTGGCATGATTCTTAAATGTTATATAGAAGTTTTTGTGCTATTTTTTTTGTTTCATCCGACATCTTGATCATTCCGCGATTATGACGCTTTCTTTTGGTTGTCTGCTTGGTCAAGATGTGTGCTCTACTTGCACTTCTTCTTTTTAGACCACTGCCTGTGGCTTTGAAACGCTTCTTAGCACCTGAATGTGTTTTTAATTTGTAGCCCATAATAATTTAATTATTTTTTTCTAATTTGCGAGAGAACCATTAGCAACTGCCTACCTTCTAGTGATGGCTCTTGATCTACTTGAGCAATATCTTGAAGGTCATCTCTCAATCTATTTAGAAGTTCAAGCCCTAAATTACTATTTAGAATCTCTCTGCCTCGAAATCGAACGCTGATTTTAGTCTTATCTCCATCATTAATAAAGCTTTTTATCTTTTTTAATTTAATATTGTAATCACCAATATCTGTGGTGGGTCTAAACTTGATCTCTTTGAGGGACTGTTTCTTTGGTTTTTTAGTGCCAACGGTACTTTTTTTCTTTTCAAATTGAAATTTTCCAAAATCAAGGAGCTTGCAAACTACTGGGTTAGCATCTGATGGCGAGACCTGGACTAGATCCAAGGCTTTCTTTTGCGCCTCATTTAATGCTTCGGCAATCGGCAACATGCCTAATTTTGCACCATCATCGCCAATTAACATTACCTCTTTAGCATAAATTTTATTATTAATAGGGGTCGTAGATTTTTTATTCGCAGCGATAGTAAGGGGTCCTAAGAAGTTAAAGAAAAATTAAACAAAGTTACTTTGTTGGGATATGGAAAGACTGAAATGAATTGTCATTGGGGAAGATTTTAAAGCATTATTCATAAAAAGAAAACACTAAGGCTGAAGCAGCTGTTCTACCCAAGAGCCTTCCTGGGTAGAGAAAACCTGTCGCTTATTCAATCTATTTTCGTGACCTTCCCAGAACTCAAAATAATAAGGGGTGAATGAATAGCCGCCCCAATACTCTGGCCTGTCTTGATCTGATGTCATAGACTCAAGCGTTGATTGAAAAGCTTTTTGCACTGTCTCAAAAGAATCTACTGGGCTTGACTGGGCTGAGCTAATAGCTAAAGCATTTTTTTCTTTTGATCGATTTTTAAAATGCAAATCAGAAAATTCAGGACTTGTTTTTTGTATCTTCGCTTTCAGTCTAATTTGAGCATTAATTGCAGGCCAATAGATCAGAGCAGATATTTGATCATGTGATTTAAATTGGCTAGCTTTTGGTGATGAGTAATTACTAAAAAATATCCACTCATTGCCTTGAATATATTTCAAGTTCACAAACCTTGATTCAACTTCGCGAGAAGAGCTATCGTACGAGCTAATAGAGATAGCTTCAACGGCACTCTGATTTTTTTTTAGCGCTTGATGGTAAAGTGCTTCGAGCTTCTTGTAAGGAGCTTCAGAGGGAAGATTGATTAGTTCAATCATGCTGAAAATGATGGTGCCCAGAGCCGGACTTGAACCGGCACGAAGTTGCCTTCGAGGGATTTTAAGTCCCTTGTGTCTACCAATTCCACCACCTGGGCAATTAGTTCTTTAGTCAAAAAAATATTTTCTCTGATAAGAGGGAGCTTAAGCGCTTAGCTTAAGAGATATCCTTTCTCTCTCTGCATCAATCCCAAAAATAATACAGGATAATTTGTCGCCCTTCTTGTAGTTCTCCATTGCTTCGGCTGGATTCTCATCTTCTGTGATATCCGAAAGATGAATCAGGCCATCAATATCGCCTTCTAAGCCTACAAAAATACCAAAGTCTGTGACAGATTTAATGCTGCCTTCGACTGAATCACCTAGACCGTAACGGTTAGCAAATTCTGTCCATGGATTCGGTTTAGTTTGCTTTAATCCCAGTGAAATTCTTCTTTTCTCATGGTCAATTTCTAGAACCATCACTTTAATTTTAGCCTCTAAATCAACAACCTTTGAAGGATGGATATTTTTATTAGTCCAGTCCAACTCAGATAAGTGAATAAGACCTTCGACGCCTTGCTCAAGCTCTGCAAAACAACCATAGTCTGTAAGATTTGAAACAGTTGCTTCGTATACTCCGCCAACAGAATATTTGCCTTCAATGGTTTCCCATGGATCATTTTGTATCTGCTTTAAACCAAGCGAAACTCTAAGCTTCTCTTTATCAAAACTTAAGATTTTCACTTCGATCTCTTGCCCTAAACTCAAGACCTCGGCAGGATTAGTAACCCTGGACCAAGAGATATCAGTAATATGCAATAGGCCATCCAAGCCACCAAGATCAACAAATGCTCCGTAATCTGTTAGGTTTTTAACGATCCCTTTCACTATTTGACCTTCGTCTAGGTTTTTGAGTAGTTCAACCTTTTCAGCAGAATTAATTTTTTCTAAGACCGCTTTTCTAGAAAGCACAACATTGTTACGCTTGTAATCGAGTTTAATAACCTTGAATTCTTGGACTGTGTTCTCTAGCTCTGGCGCCTCTTTTACAGGTCTAATATCTACCAGTGACCCTGGTAGGAATGCTTTGACCACATCAACCTCAACAGAGAATCCACCTTTGACTCTTGTCAAAACTTTTCCTTCAACAAACTCACCTGTTTCCAGCGCTTCTTCTAACTTCTTCCAAGTGCCTATTTTTCTAGCTTTTTCTCTAGAAATTCTAGTTTCGCCATATCCATCTTCAACGGCCTCTAAAGCTACTTGAACCTCATCTCCGGATTGAATTTCTACGGTTCCATCATTGTTTCTGAATTCATCAAGAGAGATTACTCCCTCAGACTTCAATCCAACGTGAACGGTCACCCAGTCTTTATCGACATCTAAAACTACACCTGTGACTATTGAGCCTGGTTGCATTTCGAGGGTGCTTAGACTCTCGTCTAATAGTGCGGCAAAACTTTCTGACATATGCTTTATATTTCCTTAATCTGTTCTTTGTATATTTGAAGAACTTTGTTTAATACTTCTTGCGGCTGTAAGTTGGAAGAGTTAACTTCAATTGAATCTGCTGCTGGAACCAAGGGAGATAACTCTCTAGTTCGATCTGCTTCATCGCGCAATCTTATATCCTCAATCAGATCGCGCATATTAACGCCTTGATCAGTATTCTGCAACTCTAAAAATCGTCTCTGCGCCCTCACCTCAACGTCGGCAACTAAAAAAATTTTAGTAGCTGCATCCGGGAAGACCACTGTGCCCATATCTCTTCCGTCAGCCACCAAGCCAATGCTACCGGCAAGCTTGCGTTGAAACGGTATTAAATACTCTCTTGTCTCCTTTAAACCGCTTAATTTTGAAGCAGATTTTGCAATCTTTTCCTGCCTAAGCAATTGAGTAATATTATTTACTCCATCGTAAACCTCCATTGCCCCAGTAACACCCTCAATGGTTAACTCTGAAAATAGTAACATTGTTTTATCATGGCTTTGCGTTTGATCAAAACAGTAGGAGTAAGCTCTGTAGAGTAACCCGCTATCTAACAGCAGAAAATCTAAGTGCTTGGCTAACTCTTTTGCTAGTAAGCCCTTCCCTGATGCTGAAGGCCCATCAATGGTAATAATTTTCTTATTTTTCAATGTTGAACCCCAGTGAAGAAGTGACTTCTAAGAAATTCGGAAAAGAAGTAAAAATATTATCGCATTGGGTAACAGTTACTGGTTGATTGCAATTTAAACCAGCCATCAAAAAACTCATGGCAATCCTGTGATCATGAAAAGAATCAATCTTAACCGGATGCTCTAAATGCAGAGGTGCAGGGCTGCCATGAATTTTAATTCCATCGTCAAAGTTCTCATGGGTCACACCTAGTTGAAATAATCCTTGTGATATGGCGCTCAACCTATCAGATTCTTTGACACGAAGTTCTGCAGCATCTTGAATCCAAGTTTCTCCATCAGCAAACGCAGCTGCAATTGCAAGAATGGGTATTTCATCAATAATATTTGGAATAATTGGTCCTTTTAGGTGAATGCCCTTCAATTTTGATGACAGAACTAACAAATCAGCAATCGGCTCCCCCGACTCTATTCTTGAGTTAGTGATTTCAATGTGCGCTCCCATTTCTTTTAAAACTGACAGGATGCCTATCCTGCTTGGGTTCATGCCAACATCACAAATTGTTAATTGTTCAGAGTTACTGATGAGGCAGCCGACAATCAAAAAGGCTGCCGAAGAGATATCTCCAACCACGTGATAGTCTTTAGCCTTTAATGGGCCTCGGCCATCTAGGGAGATAATATTTTTTCCATCCTCACTTTGAACTGAAATCTGTGCACCAAAATTTTGCAACATTCTCTCGGTATGGTCTCGCGTTTGGACTGGTTCAATGATCGTAACCCGTCTCTTGGATGCAAGTCCTGCCAATAGGATGCAAGATTTTACTTGAGCGCTAGCAACTGGAAGTTCGTAAATAAAATTATCAGACAAGGTGGATGCATGCAAGGAAATAGGAAGCATCCCTTGCTCTGAATCAATGTTCGCCCCCATGTCTACCAAGGGGTCGATCACGCGCCTCATAGGCCTGCTAGATAGAGATGAGTCTCCGCAAAAAGTTGCTTTCATGCCAAGCCCCGCCACCATGCCAAGCATCAGTCTTAGGCCTGTACCAGAGTTCCCTAGATCTAGAGGACTGCTTGGATTATTAAAACGCTGAGACTTCTTTTTAATTTGAATTAATTCATCGTCAAGAATCTTTATTTCTGCGCCCATTTGATTTAATGCTCGCATGGTAGACAAAGGATCTTCGCCGCGAAGAAAGCCTTTAATCTGCATATCAGAATTCATCAACGCTCCGAGCATGAGCACTCGCTGCGAAATAGATTTGTCTCCGGGACAAGTGACCATTCCCTCAAGAGAACTGTGGATCGTTGAGGTCAAGTTCAATAGTTTGTTTCCTTAAAATTCTTTAAATCTGATAGCATCGCTTCAAGAGCAACTGCGTCTTGATTGTTGATGGCAGTTTTTAATTGATTGAGATTCTCAATAAAACTATCGAGGCTTGAGATAATATTTGTTTGATTGAGTAAAAAAATATCAGTCCACATTTCTGGAGATGATGAGGTTAGACGTAAAAATTCACCAAAACCTCCGCCAGAAAATTTTGCAATACTTTCTTCATTCAAATCCCTCAAAGTCATTAACAAAGCGTATGAAACTGCATGAGGTAAATGACTAGAATGCGCTAAAATATAATCATGTGTTTGAGCATCGAGATGAAGAACTTCTGACTCTAAGGCATCCCATAAAAGTCTCACCTTTTTTATATGCGCTTCACTTGCCGATGGTGGAGATGAAATAATTACTTGTTTATTTTGAAAGAGATTATTTACAGAATGCTGCTCGCCTGAGTGATGAGAGCCAGCGATGGGATGCGAGAACACAACATTGCTAGGAGAGCCAAACTCAGCTAAAAGCTGATCAGCTGGTAATTTAATGCTCGCTGTATCAGTAATGGTGACGCTTGAATTAAATAAAAAACTTAATGCCCTTAAAATCTCTAAAGAAATTTTTGGTGGCGTGGCAATCACCACCAATGAATTTTCAAAATCTTGTGAGCCTAATTCATTCAAGTTCTGAATCACCCCTGCAATAGAAGAAGCTGCAAGAGCATTATTAATGCTCTCCTGATTTAAATCATAGGCGAGTATCTCAAACTCATTCTTTTCACTTAACTGCTTTGCAATAGAGCCGCCAATTAATCCCAAGCCAATAATAATTATTTTCACAATAACGAGGTTAGCTCTTCAAGGAAGCGAAGGTTTTCATCATGGGTTCCTATGGTAACGCGAAGGAAATTTGGCATATCATAAAGATCAATTGGCCTAACAATGACTCCCCTTGCCATTAATTTTTTAAATGTTTCCTGGCCATTAAATTCTCCTTTAAAGGAAATAAAATTGCCGACAGAAGGAATGCATTCCAGTCCAAGATTTGTAAGCTCATTCAATAAAAAGAGTCCCTCGATTCTGTTTAAATGAATACTTTTCTGGCTATGCTCTTTATCTTCAAGGGCTGCACAAGCAAGATCTTGAGCTAATGCGTTCACATTAAAAGGTTGCCTAATTCTATTGAGCACCTCAATCAATGCTGGATTAGAGAGACCGTAACCAATTCGAGCACTAGCAAGCCCATGAATCTTTGAAAAAGATTTGGTCACCATTAGGTTATCAAACTCAGCTAAAAGGGCGAGAGGATCAACGTAATCACTCTTCTCAACGTACTCAAAATATGCACAATCCAAGACCACTAAAATTGAAGCAGGGATCTTGGCAAGCAAATCATAAACCTCTTGATGGGTGTTGTAGGTGCCGGTTGGGTTATTTGGATTTGCGATAAAGATGATCTTAGTTTCACTGCTAATATGCCGAGGAAATTCTTGAAGATCATGACCCCAATTTTTGGTTGGCACCTCAATTAATGTTGCTCCAGATGATTGGGTCACGATCTTGTAGACAGCAAATGCATGACAAGATGCTATCGCAGATGATCCTGGATTTAGAAATGCTCGGGCAGCTAATTCCAAAACTTCATTGGAGCCATTTCCGAGGATAATATTTTCGCTGCTTAGCTTTTCATGGGTTGCAATCACTTTTTTTAGCTTGGTTCCATTGCCGTCAGGGTAAAGATGGAAACCTTTTGAGGAGTTCTTTAGTAGACTCAAGGCTTTGGGAGATGCTCCTAGTGGATTTTCGTTGCTTGCGAGCTTAATAACCTCTGTAAGGCCATATTCCAACATCACTTCATCAATGGATCTGCCGGGTTCATATGGGCGCAAGTCGGCAATCCCAGGATTAAGATTCTTCAGTAGCTCAAGACTCATGATTCTGAAGGGTAGGAACCAAGAATGCGAACAGAGGCGCTCACCGCTTTTAACTCTGCAATGACCTTTTTCAGCTTTGCATCATTTTGATGGCCATCACTGTCTATAAAAAAATTATGCGCATCTGGCGCTGACCTAGATGGCCTGGTCTCAATTCTACTAAGATTAATCTTGCGTTTTTCAAAAGGTGCAAGAAGCTCAATTAATGCACCAGGCTTATTGGCTGTTTGGATTAAAAAAGATGTTTTATCAATTGAGGTAGGCTGCACGTCTATGTTGCCAATAATTAAAAATCTTGTTTTATTTGAGGAAAAGTCCTCTATGTTGTGGTGATGTTGGTAGAGGTTGTATCTGGACAGGGCAAGCGAGCTGACGATACAAAGTGAATATTTTTCCTGGCTGACCAGCTGAGCGGCCTCTGCTGTGCTGCTCGTTAGCCTCCTTTCAACATGCGGAAGATTGGCATCAAGCCACTTGCTGCATTGCCCAAGTGCTTGAGGGTGCGAGGCAACAACTTTAGCATCAGCTAATTTAAACTTTTTTCCCGAAGCAAGTTGATGATGTATCGCTAAATAAGTTTCCCCGCATATCTTAATGTTCTGATCTGCTAAACAATTGAGAGTGGCATTAACCACGCCTTCAGAAGAATTCTCCATTGGCACTAAACCAAAATTAGCTGCGCCTGAACTTACTTGATCAAAAACATCCTCAATGCTTGGTCGAGGGTCCTCCGAGACTGAGGAGCCAAAATGTTTAACTAATGCTGCTTCTGAGTGAGTCCCTGGGGGGCCGAGATAAGCAACAGTCAATTGCTCTTCTAACGACAAGCAAGCTGAGATAATTTCCTTGAAAATAAATCTAATTTTTTGATCAGAAATTACTCCGTCATTCAGTTTAATAAGATTTCTTAATATTTCCGCTTCTCGATCTGGCCGGTAAAGGGATGAGTAATTCTCAAACAGGCCTTTGATCTCACCAACTTTTTGAGCCAAGACCCCTCTTTTTTGGATGAGCCTCAACAACTTCAAATCAATGGCATCAATTTGATCTCGTATTGGTTGTAATTTATTTTTACTCACAGTGTTATCCGTGTTTAAGCTCAAACTCTCTCATGAACTGGGTTAAAGCTTCTATAGCAGCAAGTGGAGTGGCGTTATAAATACTTGCCCGCATTCCACCAATTGACCTATGGCCTTTAAGGTTAAGCAGGCCGGCCTGCTGTGCATCATTTAAGAATTGAGCATCCATATCTGAATCTCTCAACAAAAATGGCACGTTCATGATTGATCGATTCTCATGAATAACTGGATTGGAATAAAAGTCTGAAGCATCAATGAACTCATATAAGCTTGTTGCTTTAGCATGGTTAACCTTTGCTATGGCTTCTAAGCCACCATTTTCCTTGAGCCAAGAAAATACTTTCCCCGCAAGATACCAGGAAAAAGTTGGTGGGGTGTTGAGCATGGACTCTGATTCTGCATGTTTAGCATATTGCAGCATTTCTGGAAGAGACTCTGAAGCCGTGGCTAAGAATTCATCTTTAATAATACATATTGTTAATCCAGCTGGTCCTATATTTTTTTGAGCGCCTGCATAGATCATGGAAAACTGAGATACATCAATAGGCTCGCTAAGGATAACAGAGGACATGTCAGCTATAAGAGGTGATTGAGTGATCGGCGCTTGATGCAAAGCATTGCCCTGGATGGTTTCATTGGCGACATAATGAAAGTAGGCAGCATCAGAAGACTCATTCCAGCTATTCGCATCTGGAACATGATTAAAGTTGGCTGCTTCTGATGAAGCAACAATATTGGCAGTGGTAACCTTCGAAGCTTCTGCAAGTGCTTTTTTGGACCAGCTCCCAGTTAACAGATAGTCTGCTTGATGTTGCGAAGCAAAATTCATTGGAATCATGGAAAATTGAAGGGTTGCCCCGCCTTGTAAAAAAAGTACTTGGTAGTTTTTGGGGATGCCCAGCAAGTCAATAAGGTCTTGTCGCGCAGTTGATGCAACTTGCATATACTCTGGAGATCTGTGGCTCATCTCCATGATTGACATGCCTGAATTCTTCCATTCCAGAAGTTCTGATTGAGTTTCTTCTAAAACTGATTCAGGTATAGCAGCGGGTCCTGCTGAAAAATTCCACTTACGCATTACTCCTCCGTTTCATCCTCTTCTTCAGGTGGAATTCTCACTCCTTCAATCAATTTTTCACCATCTTTGGGCGTAATTACTTTAACGCCTTGCGTGTTTCTACCCAGGGTCGGGATCTGACTAATCGCCGTCCTAATCAGAGTGCCTTTATCGCTAATCAACATGATTCCATCATCCTCATCAACCGCAACAGCTGAAACCATATTGCCATTTCTATCGCTAGTTTTTAAAGCAATGACGCCTTGGCCCCCGCGATTGTATGAGGGGAAATCCTCTAGTCTGGTTTTTTTACCGTAGCCATTCTCAGATAAACAGAGAATTGTTTTGCTTGCATCTCCAATCATTAAAGAGATAACCTTCATGCCTTCTTTTAATGAAATGCCTTTGACGCCTCTGGCTGTTCGACCCATGGGGCGAACTTTAGATTCATGAAATCTAATGAGCTTGCCTGAGGAGGATGAAAGTAAAATATCATTGTCGCCATCGGTAATAACCGTGCCAACAAGTTTGTCATCGTCATCTAAGCGAATTGCTTTAATCCCTGAGTTATATTTTTTATGGAACAGATTGAGATTTGTTTTTTTAACAATGCCGTTTCTTGTGGCCATAAAAATATATTTCTCTTCTGAGAATTCATCAACTGGTAAAATTTGAGTTACCGTCTCATCGGCATCTAGTTTGAGCATATTGACTAAAGGGCGGCCTTTGGATGTTCTGGTTGCAACTGGAATCTCGTAAACCTTCAGCCAAAAAACTTTCCCCTTCGTGGTAAAGCACAGCAACTGACTGTGAGAACTAAGAACATATAAATTTTGGATTAGGTCTTCTTCCTTAACCGAAGCTCCAGCCTTACCAACCCCGCCTCTTCTTTGCTCTCGGTATTCATCTAGGGGCTGTGTTTTAGCATAGCCACTTCTTGACAGAGTGAGCACTCGAGTCTCCTCGGGAATTAAATCTTCATTTGAGATATCATGGCGAGTATCATTGATATTGGTTTTTCTCTCATCGCCAAAATTCTCTCTTACCTCGATTAGCTCATCTTTAATTAACGTCAACAGTGTTGCCTTGTCATCAAGTATTTTTTGTAATTCTAGGATAGTTGCTAGAATTTCATTAAACTCAGATGAAAGATTATCTTGCTCTAAGCCTGTTAGACGAGCCAGCCTTAATTCAAGGATAGATTTAGCCTGATCTGGTGATAATTTATAATTTTTGCCTTGAATGCCACATTCCTTAGATAAGCCTTTAGGTCTACAAGCATCCTCACCAGCTTTTTTGAGAATTGCCTCTATCGGACCTGCTTTCCATGATTGTTTGCATAATTCAACCGCAGCAACTTTAGGATCTTTAGATTTTTTAATGATGGTGATAATGGAATCAATGTTTGCAATGGCCACCATCAAACCCTCAACAATATGACCTCGTTCTTTGGCTTTCCTTAAATCAAACTGGGTTCTTTTGATGACAACATCATGGCGATGTTTAATGAATTCCTCTAAGACCTCTTTAATATTTAAAACACGAGGATGGCCGTCCACAAGAACAGTCATGTTGATTCCAAAGGAGGATTCTAATTGCGACTGTGCAAATAGATTATTTTCTAGTACCTCAACGGACTCACCGCGCTTCACCTCTATGACTACCCTAAGCCCATCCTTGTCAGACTCATCTCTAATCTCACTAATCCCATCGATTTTCTTATCCTTCACCATCTCTGCAATTCGCTCTAACATCCTGGCTTTGTTAACCATGTAAGGGACTTCATTGATAATTAAAGCGCTTCTACCAGAGCTATCAACTTCAACCGATGTTTTGCCACGAACATGGACAATGCCGCGTCCGGTTTTATAACCTTGATAAATTCCTGCACGCCCATCAATTGTTCCACCTGTAGGAAAATCAGGGCCAGTAATAATTTGGATAATGTCATCAATGCTTGCGCTTGGATTATCAAGCAACAGTAAGCACGCATTCAGCACTTCCGTTAAGTTATGAGGTGGGACATTTGTTGCCATGCCCACTGCAATACCAGATGAACCATTCACCAAAAGTGCTGGGATTCTAGTTGGCAAAACGTCTGGGATTTGTTCGCTCCCATCATAATTTGGTGAAAAACTGACAGTCTCTTTATCCAGATCATTTAGAATCATGTCTGTAATTTTGGCCATTCTAACTTCTGTGTATCTCATCGCTGCAGGCGAATCACCATCTATTGAGCCAAAGTTACCTTGCCCCTCAATCAACATATACCGCATTGAAAAATCTTGCGCCATCCTGACCATTGCTTCGTAAACGGCAGAATCTCCATGAGGATGATATTTTCCAATCACATCGCCAACAACTCTTGCAGATTTCTTGTATGGCTGTTTGTAAGTATTTCTAAGAATGTGCATCGCAAAGAGAATTCGTCTATGGACTGGTTTAAGACCGTCTCTTACATCTGGCAAAGCCCTGCTATGAATAACGCTGTATGCATAACTTAGGAAAGATTGCTTGAGCTCATCTTCGATATTAATTGGTAGGATTTCTTTTGCAAAATCAGTCATGTTTAAAGCCTAGAAATGTTATTTTTTTTATATAGGAAACTTCCCTATTTCTATTGAAATTTTACCATACTTAGAGAGGTTTTTAGTCTTTAAATTCGGATACAATTAAGCCAATTGACTCCTTGGCATCACCAAATAACATTCGAGTATTTTCTTTAAAAAATAAAGGATTTTGAACGCCTGCAAACCCAGAAGACATAGACCTTTTGAGAACAAAAACAGTTTTAGCATTATGCACTTCAATAATAGGCATGCCATAAATTGGACTGCCTTCTTCTTCGGTCGCCGATGGGTTGACCACATCATTGGCTCCAATAACTATTGCAACGTCTATTGAGCCCATGACTGGATTAACATCATCAGGCTCTGCTAAGAGGTCATAGGAGACGTTTGCTTCGGCAAGCAAGACATTCATATGCCCAGGCATTCTTCCTGCCACAGGATGGATCCCATACTTAACATCTGTGCCATTCTCCTCTAACAACTCACCCAGTTCTCTCACAACGTGTTGAGCCTGTGCAACGGCCATTCCGTAGCCTGGAACAATGAGAACAGATGAGGCATTTTCCAAGATTAAGTAAGCATCATCTGCTGTAATAGGCTTAACTTCGCCTTGCTCAACTGAACCTGTGGATTGGGTGGCGGATGCATAGCCAACAAAAAGAACATTGCCAATGGTTCTGTTCATGGCCTTAGCCATAATGACAGTAAGAATGAGTCCGCTCGCCCCAACAAGGGAGCCAGCCACAATGAGCACATTGTTTAAAAGTAAGAGGCCAGCAAAAGCTGCGGCTATACCTGATAAAGAATTTAAAAGAGAAATCACCACTGGCATATCGCCGCCACCTATGGGTGTAACAAAACCTAGACCAGCAAGCATGGTGAGCGCCAAAAAGAACAAGAAATATGAAGGCACTGCAGGTAACACTGTTGAGATAGATGGCTCAAAAATTACATACACCAATGCTGGCAGGCTTAAATAAAAAAATGAAATCAGTATGTTGGTAATCCACGATCCTTTGCCTAGCTTTAAGCGCTCAGACAATTTTCCATAAGCCACCAATGAACCCGAAAATGTTATGCCCCCTATGTAAACAGTAAGCATAATCAATGCATGCTGAAATAAGCTGTTGTCTGGAACATTAAACTGAGACCAAGCAATCAAAAAAGTTGCCAGGCCACCAAAGCCATTGAATAGAGCAACCATTTCTGGAATGGCAGTCATCTTCACCTTGATGGCAATGATAGAGCCAATTAAGCCACCCAATAAAACTCCAGCAACAATGATCTTGTAATCTATCTCTAAACTGAGGCATGTAATAGCAACAGCAGAAAACATTGCTAAGGCAGAAAAATAATTACCCCTGACGGCTGTAGCTTCCTTTCCGAGCATCTTAATGCCTAGTATGAAAAGAACTGAAGAGCCTATATAGACAAGGTTTTGTATCGCTGAGATATTAGTGAAAAGTTCCATAAGTTTATTTCTTTTTAAACATGCTGAGCATTCGATTGGTTACTAGGTAGCCACCAAATACATTGATAGAAGCAAATAGAATAGCCCCAAAGGCCAATAAGTTCTGGGTATTGCCTTCTGCTGAGAGCATTAAGGCGCCAACAAGCGCAATGCCAGAAATAGCATTGGCACCAGACATCAAAGGGGTATGAAGTGTACTTGGAACTTTGGCGATAAGCTCGAGCCCAAGAAAAATCGAGAGCAGCAATACAAATCCCAATAAAATATACATTTCCATTATGCAAACCTCTCGTTCATAATTTCGCCAGCAAATACCAGCACGCTGCTTTGAATCACTTCGTCCTCAAAATTAAAATGAATAGACTTGGACTCTGGATGATAAAAATCCGTGATCCAATTAATAATGTTATTAGATAAGGCGAAAGATGCATGGCTGGCAACTCTTGAAGATAAATTTGAAACCCCAACGACTTTGACGCCATTGATCTCAACCACCTCATCAATTTTTGAGCCTTCAACATTTCCACCAGTTTCAACTGCCATATCAAGAATGACGCTTCCAGGTTTCATTTGCTTGATGGTATCGAAGTCTATAATTCTTGGGGCTGGCCTGCCAAAAATCTGGGCAGTGGTAATGACAATGTCTGATCTTGCGCACACCAAACTTTGTAACTCTTTCTGCTTTGCAATTTGTTCTGGGGTTAGTTCTTTTGCATAACCTTGGTCGGTTTGACCGGTCTCACCTAGATCAATTTTTACAAATTTTGCGCCCAAGGATTTAACTTGTTCCTCCACTACGTCTCTTGTATCAAATGCTTCGACCCTTGCGCCAAGTCTTTTTGCAGTTGCAATGGCTTGAAGTCCAGCCACGCCAACACCAATCACAAATACTCGCGCGGGCTTTAGCGTTCCTGCGGCCGTCATCATCATTGGAAGAGCCGAGCTTAGGTGTTGAGCGGCTTCTAGCACTGCTGCATACCCGGCAAGATTCGCTTGAGAACTTAAGACGTCCATTTTTTGAGCTCTTGAAATTCTTGGAATAAATTCCATGCTGACAGCATTTAATTTAGCCTCTGCCAAAGCCTTTAACTCATCTTGAGCATAAAATGGATTTAACATGCCAATAACGGTCGAGCCTGTTTGAATCTTCTCAATCTCAACCGGGGTGAGTGGGGATGGAGTAATAATTAAGTCGCCTTGAGATAAACAGTCATCCCTTGAGACTGCCTGAAGACCAAGAGCAATTAAACTATCATCTGAGACATTGATGTCTTCCCCTATCCCGCTTTCAAAGATCATGCTGGATCCCTCCAAGGCCAGCAACCTAGTTACTGTCTCAGGGTGAATTACAGAGCGAAGGTCTGTAGCATCGGGAGATTTTAATGCCGCAATAATCATAAATTTTTTTAAGCCTTAATATTTGTAGTTCATTGCAGTTGATTTCATATCAATTGTCAACAAATTTGAGGTATGCCTTAAGAACAGTGTTTTTTGGAGCAATAAAATGTAGCTAAGCTCCATATTTATTAAATTTAATGGATTATAAATTTAAACTAACGCCGCCATCCACCGTTATTAATTGCCCTGTTACTAGCTCACTTTTCTCAATCAAACCTACGATAACTTCTGCAATAGATTCAGGAGAGCAGGCTTTACCTAGCGGCGCTGTATTTTGAATATGAGTTTTTGTTGCCTCGTATCTCTCTTCACCCATGCCATTTTTTAACCAATCGCCCTCTATAAAACCAGGGCAAACAGCATTAACTCTGATGGGACCAAGATTCCTAGCCATAGATAAAGTCATGGTATTAAGAGCTCCTTTAGAAGAGGCATAGGCAATAGAGCTACCAATACCTTTAATGCCTGCAATAGAAGAAATATTAACAATGCTCGGGTTCTGACTTTTTAAAAGATGCTCTTTTGCAGCTCTGGCCATTTGAAAGGGGCCAATGACATTGACTGAATAAATCTCATGAAAATCCTCAGAACTAACCGCAGCGAGATCGCCATGATCCCAGGCAAATTTTGTGGTGCCTGCGTTATTGACTAGGGCATCTAGTCTGCCCCATTTTTCAATTGCAGTGTTGACTGCCAAGAGGCAATCTTCATCCTGAGCAACGTCTGCTTTGAGGGCTATAACCTCCGAGCTCTGCTCTGAACATTTCAATGCAATGTCTTCTGCCTGCTCAATGGAAGAGGAGCAGGTAATGATCACATTCCAGCCATTGGAAGAAAGAAGCTTGGCAGTGGCCGCCCCGACCCCTCGACTGCCTCCGGTTACAATTGCTACGGGATTTTTTGACATCATAAAATGCTAGTAAAGATAAATATTTCCTATTTTTACACGCAATGATGTAATCTTCCACTTTGGAAAAAAATTAAATTATGACAAGTAACATTGATCAAAATGAGGTAAATAAGTTTGCAGCCATTGCTGAGAGTTGGTGGGATCCTACCGGGGACTTTAAGCCATTGCATGTCATCAATCCTCTAAGAGCAAATTACATTAATCAGACAGCTCCTCTAGATGGCCTGAGAGTCTTGGACGTAGGCTGCGGTGGCGGCTTGTTGGCAGAAGCGCTCGACTCAAAAGGGGCTACTGTGACTGCTATTGATGTCACCGAGGCAAATATAAAGGTTGCTAAACTCCATGCTGAAAGCGCAGGAAAAGACATTGCTTATCATATGATCACAGCAGAGGAGCTTGCGATGCAAGAGCCAGAATCTTTTGATGTGGTTGCATGTCTTGAGGTCATCGAGCATGTTCCAGATCCTGGTCAGCTGATTAAGGCATGCTCGCAACTTTTAAAACCTGGCGGTCAAATGTTTTTATCGACACTCAACAGAAATCCTAGGTCTTTTGTTACCGCCATCCTCGGGGCTGAGTATCTTTTCAATATCCTTCCCAAGGGCACTCATGAATGGAGTAAATTTATTAAGCCAGCTGAATTAGAAAAATATATGCGGTCAGCTGGGATTCATTTAAAAGAAAGCAAAGGCATGTTTTATAACCCAATTTTTCATACAGCCCATTTAAATAACGACCTAGGGGTCAACTATATGATGCATGGATCAAAAGATGCCTAAAGGAGTTTTATTTGATTTAGATGGCACTCTTTTGGATTCGGCCCCAGATTTTATTGTGAGTTTAAATAATTTATTGCGCAAACATCATAGGCCGGCCCTGGATCCAGAAATTATTAGAAGTCATGTCTCGGATGGAAGCTGGACATTGGTCAGTTTGGGTTTTGGTATTGAGGAGACTCATGAGGATTGTGCAAGCTTACGAGAAGAGCTGCTGGTTGAATATGCAAAAAATTCATTGGTTTACGGGGGTGCCTTTCCAGGTATATCTGATGTGCTCACTTCTCTTAAACATATGAATATTCCTTTCGGGGTAGTGACAAATAAGCCCTTAATTTTTGCCCAGCCCATCATAGAGAATGAGCCTGCCTTTAAACATTGTCAGACATTAATCTGCCCTGATCACTTGTCAGCAATTAAGCCCGACCCCGAAGGAATATTAAAAGGTTGTAAGGATTTAAACATACGGCCTGAAGAGTGCGTATATGTAGGAGATCATATCAAGGATCTTCAAGCCGGGCTTAATGCTGGAGCGCAAGTCATTGCCTGTTACTTTGGCTACTCCCTGGAGGCTAGTGACCATGATAGTAATATTTTAGGAGCCAGTCATCCCAGAGACTTAACCGCACTAATTCAAGGGTTATAAAAATGAGCGTATTAAATAAAACCATATTAATTACAGGCTCTTCAGATGGAATAGGTAAGGTATTGGCTTTAGAGTTCTCAAAACTAGGAGCCAATATTATTTTGCTTGGAAGAAACTCTGACAAGCTTGATAGAGTTTATGATCAACTTGATCAATCACATCCCTCTCAGAAACATCTGATACTAGAAGCGGACCTAGCGCTCCTAAGCAATGAATCTGCACAAGAAATATTAGTTGCAATTAGCCAAGAGTTTGAGGTGCTAGATGGAATCATACATAACGCTGCAATACTGGGAACTATGTCCTCTCTTGTAGACTACGATCTCTCAACCTGGGATGCGGTCATGAAAGTGAACTTAAGGGCTCCCTTTATCCTCTCTAAAACATTAAAGGTAATGTTAGAAGGCGCGCTCATGCCGAGGCTCATTTTTACTTCATCTGGGGTGGCGAATGTTGGGAAAGGTTTTTGGGGCGCTTATTCAGTTTCAAAATTTGGTATTAAGGGCTTAGCAGAGATTTTTGCTGACGAACTTGAAACAACATCCAAAATTAAAGTATTTAACTTTGATCCAGGAAAAACTAGAACCAAGATGCGCGCATCAGCCTATCCTGCTGAAGACCCTAGGACCCTAAAATCTGCAAATGATCTGGTGACTTGCTATTTATGGTTTTTTTCATCAGACAGCTCACTTGCAGAAAAAAATTATTTTGAATTTTCTGAGCTATCTGAAATAGCGAGTGCTCCATAAGGCTGGACAGGCTCTCTAACTTTTTATTTTTTAAAGTATTGAGTTTGACTGGGCCTTTTTACTTACCGTAATCTTGTAGCTCTTTTATCTGAGTTTCCGTAAGGTTGATGCATGCACCCTCTCTCAACGTGGATGGTAAAAAAATTGGTCCTATTCGCACTCTTTTCAAACGGCTCACTTCTAGATCTTGAGATTCAAAGAGTTGTCTGACCTCTCTATTTTTACCTGTTAGCATGCACACCGAAAACCACTGATTAGAACTTTGTTTTTCCCCGGGCACTATGTCAGAGAATTTATAAATTTTATCTTCTATCTTTACACCTGCAAGCATATTTTTTTTCTTTTGCTCGTCAAAATTGCCTCTCGCCCGAACCAGATATTCTCGATCAATCTCGAACGATGGATGCATTAATTGATGGGCCAATGTTCCACTGTTTGTAAAAAGCATTAACCCAGCGGTATTAATATCCAGTCTGCCCACTGCAATCCAATCAGGCTCATTGTGAGTTTTGGGTAGAAAATCAAAAACTAACTTTATTTTTTTCTCATCTTTCCTCGCAGACAAAACACCGGGTGGCTTATTCAGCATGATGACTTTTAAATCTGCTGTTTTTAAGGCTATTTTTTTTCCTGCGTGGGTCACTTCGTCAGACTCTGAAACCTTTGAGCCCAGCTCAGCGACCTTGCCATTCACCAGAACTTTGCCGTCCTTGATCAGTTGCTCGCAAAAACGCCTAGAGCCTAAGCCAGCCTGAGCTAAGAATTTCTGCAATCGCAGCATTGTCTAACCTACTTCTAGTTGATCCAATGCTTCTTCGGCTGGAAGAGCCTCTGGCAAAGGCGGCAAATCATTTAATGTCTTTAAGTTCAAGTCATTTAGAAATACCTTCGTGGTCTCATACAGGGTTGGTCTGCCGGGAACATCTCTGTATCCAGCAGCTTTAATCCACTCTCTATCTAACAATGACCTAATCATTTGACTGCTAACGCTCACACCACGAACATCTTCGATGTCTCCTCGCGTCACAGGCTGTTTGTATGCAATGATTGAAATCGTTTCCATTAATGCTTTGGAAAGCCTATTAGAATTATCATTCCATAAAGGATAAAGAAAATTGCCATATTCATTTCTAATTTGTAGGCGATATCCAGAAGCAACTTCCTTGATCTCAAGGGCACTGGTTGCATAGCGATCCTCTAAGGCATTCATTGCGATCTTAATGTTTGGTAGCTCGGCTTCAATATTCTGAGTGCTTAACAAAGTCCTTATCTCAGATAATCGCATAGGCCTGCCTGCTCCAAATAAAATTGATTCAACGATATTGGTTAAGTTTTCTGACATATGCATTTTTTAATGAAACCCTCGGTTGGTAGATTTGATATATAGCTGATTAGAATCTTCATTTTGAATAAGCTCAACATGTCCAGCTTTAGCAAGATCGAGAGATGCGAGCAACGATACAACAACCCCCTGCTTGCCCTCCTGTTTTTGATAGGTTTGAAAGAACTGAATGACATTATGTTTATTTAAGATTGAGAGAATTAATGCGATTCTGTCCTGTGTTGAAAGTTCTTCAAACCTTATTTCATGATGGGCATAAAATTTTGGCCTAGTGGATGCTTCTTGAAAAATTTCTGCAAGCTCAATGGCGCTAATTTCTATCACAGGGCTTTGCTCTTTGAATGTTGGTAGAGCGGCAGACGCTATAAAAAAATCTCTATCTACCCTCGGAAGATTTGAAATAGACTCCGATGCTGATTTGAACCTCTGGTATTCTTGTAATCGTCTGATGAGCTCTGACCGAGGATCTTGCTCCTCCTCTTCTTCCTCTGCCTGAGGAATTAACATTCTGGATTTGATTTGAGCAAGTGTTGCCGCCATCACAAGATAATCTGCAGCTAATTCAATTTTTAATGTATCCATTAACTCAATGTATTGAATGTATTGGCCTGTAATCTCTGAAAGATCGAGGTCTAAAATATCTATATCTTTTTTTTGAATCAGATAAAGCAAAACATCCATCGGGCCAGAAAAATCTGCTAAATAAATTTCTAGTGCCTCGGGTGGGATAAAAAGATCTTCAGGTAACTGAGTTAGAGCCTCCCCTTTAAAAAGAGGGAATTCTAGTTGAGCTTGAGCCTTCATAACTTCAATTTATACAAGATAGTGTCATTGTAAGCTCTTTTTAACACAACATCTTGTGATTGCTAAGAAAAATGTTGATTTCAAGCCTTCTCAGAAGATATAAATAAATATCAACTTGATCGCCTAAACGCTACTTTTTTTATTTAATTCAATTAAGATTTCTTGTTATGGAATCTATATACCGCACAGACAATACTAGAATTGTAGAAAAATTTGATTTAATTACTCCGAATGATGTTATCGCGGCTCACCCGGTGACAGAAGAGATTGCAAAGCTGGTCTATGGCACAAGACATGAAATCAGCCAAGTGCTTCATGGAAAAGATGACCGTATTATCGTTGTTTGCGGCCCATGCTCCATTCATGACAAGAAATCTGCAATGGAATATGCCAATTTATTACTGAAAGCTAAAAAAGATTTTCAATCAACCCTTTTGATTGTCATGCGCGTATATTTTGAAAAGCCAAGAACAACAGTAGGCTGGAAAGGCCTAATCAACGACCCAGATATGGATGAGAGCTATCAGGCTAACAAGGGCTTGATGCTGGCTAGAGAAATTTTAAAAGAAATCACGGAGATTGGATTGCCAGTAGGCACTGAATTTTTAGACCCTATTTCACCCCAATACGTTGCTGATTTAATTTCTTGGGGAGCTATTGGAGCTCGAACAGCTGAAAGTCAATCTCACAGAGAGCTTGCCTCTGGAATATCATGCCCAATAGGAATAAAAAATGGAACAACGGGCGCATTAAAGCCAGCCATTGATGGGATTCAAGCTGCAAATCACCCTCATGTATTTTTTTCTAATACTAAAGATGGGAGAGTTTCTATCTATAAAACATCCGGCAATTCAGATACTCATATCATCTTAAGAGGTGGCAAAGAGCCTAATTTTAATGAGCATGCGATTCAAAAAACCTTAGCGGCATTAACCGAGGCTGATGTAAATGAGTCAATTATGGTGGATGCAAGTCATGGCAATAGCCAGAAAGACTTTAAAAAACAAAAAGATGTGGTGGAAAATTTAGCACTACAAATTTCCCAAGGAAATGGCGCTCTAAGAGGGCTGATGCTTGAAAGTCATTTGGTTGAGGGAAACCAGAAAATTACAGATAATCTAACTTATGGGCAAAGCATCACAGATGCGTGCATGAATTGGTCTGATACTCTGGAATGCCTTCAACGCATGAGTGAAGCCGTTCAACAGAGGCGAGGATAATTGAGCAAAGAGCATTTTACATTTTCCACTCAAGAGGCTGAAACTCTTGGAATAGAATGTGCAGTAGTGTTATCGGCTGCAAAAGAAGTGGGTACCCAACATATGTCTGCACAAGAGATTGCACAGGCACTTCAAAGTAGTTTAGTTTTTCTGGAGCCGGAAACGATTCTAAGCAATGTTAAGCGATTAATTAACTTGAAACTTCTGACGCCTGCAACTCAAGCGCAAAATCAACCAGATCAACAGGCACAAGTTTATAAACTAAAATTGCCAAGCGGCAATGGGTCTGCAGGCAGAAGAAAGCTAGAAAATAGTTGGCTACCCTCCACTCAGGCATATGAGGTCCTAAAGATGGGAGGGGTCACTAAAAGTTTTATTGATAATAAGATCAATGAATTTAAGATGTACTGGTTAGAAAAGAATCAATTAAGAGATAATTGGAATGTATTATTTGTTGATTTTATGAGGCGAGAATGGGTCAAAGAAAACTCGGGGAATAAAGGTTTGCCGGTATGTATCCATGATGATTGGGGTCCTTCGTCGGACGTGTTTGATATCTTGGAATTAGCTCATGTCTCTAAGGTAGATGCCTTGAAACACCTGAAGGAGTTTATACTTTACTGGAAAGAGAATGGTACAGCTTTGCGATCATGGAATTCTAAATTTGTAGATTTTGTAAAGCGAAAAGAATTAATTGGATCTTACGAAGAAAAAAATGACAAAAAAACTAACAGACATAATGAGCCAGGAGAATTTTCACAAGAATTCAAAGAAAGAACGAAAGATGGAGCCTGGGCTGAAAATCTCAAATTCTGAAAGACAGCAATTTATTGAGGCAATAGATAATTTATTTTTAAAAATAGAATTATCCTATCACTATCAATTTTATAAGGTCTTTGGCTCCGATGAGCGGCTACGAGAAGCCAAGCGGCTCTGGGCTGAGAGCTTAAAAAAGTACCCTGCTGCATGTATTGATGGTGCGGTGGAGATCGTTATACAAACCAATGAATATCTTCCGACCTTAACTGAAATACTCCGAGCCTGTGAAGACTCAATGGGTATAATCAATCTTCCTAATGCGCAAGAAGCATTTATAGAGGCGCAAAAATCATCAGCCCCGAGACAAGAATTTCCCTGGACGACTCCAATTATTTACTGGGCAGCTAAAGAGGTGGGATGGGATTTGATTAATTCCTCAAATAATCAGCAAGCCTTGAAAATGTTCTCAAAAATCTATTGGGGTCTTGCCAAAGAAATGCACGCAGGCAAATCATTTACAATCTCGCCGAAGAAGCCTGCGGAAAAAAAAGAGCCTTTAGACCTGGAGTTACTAAAAAGCTTAAGAGCAAAGCACAACCTTTAATTTATACATTCTATGTTGACAGTGTTAACATTAGATCATTATTTAAATTTAGACGAGCTTAAAAAAATAATATTTGTAATATTGCTAAACTATAATGACTTTATTAGGTCAAAGATGGCCACTCTACCAAAAGATTTAAGAATTTAAAAACTATGTCAAAAAACTTAAGGATTTCTTTATACATACTTGTTCCTATCATCATATGGATGATCTCAGGGCAATTTATTGCAGAGGACACCAAGGATGAAAAAAAACTAAAGGTCATTTCATCTGTGGTGATTTCTATTAGTGAGGCAGCCTTGATGGCGCCTACTATTACCTTGAATGCAGCCGCTATTTCTGAAAAAAGAGTTAGAGTAATGGCTAAAACTTCAGGTGAAGTGATGCCAAACAATGTGACTCAAGGTCAATGGGTAGCGAAAGATCAGGTGTTATGCAGATTGGGCGTGGTAGAGCTTAATAGAACTGAGGTTAAGGCTCCGTTTAGTGGGTTTATAGAAAAAATTGTGAAGCCTGGAAATTTGCTCAATCGTGGAGAGACCTGCGCTGTCATTATTGAATTAGATCCCATTACCTTCATAGCAGAAGTGCCAGAAGCAGAAATTCAACAAGTGATCAAAGGGCAGAAGGTTCTCATTGAGCTTGTAACAGGCGAGAGTATTTCAAGTAATTTGAGCTTTGTTTCAAAAAGCGCCACGCCTTCTACAAGAAGCTTTAGAGTAGAAGCCCAGATTAAAAATTCAAGTGGCTTAATTCGAGATGGCATTACCGGAACAATGCATATCATAACCAATGAAATTCTTGCTCACAAAATATCGCCATCTATTCTGCTCCTCTCTGATGATGGGATTATAGGGATCAGGGCGGTAGATAATGATAATGCTGTTCAATTCATACCTATAAAAATTATCGAGGATACACAAGCTGGTGTCTGGGTGACCGGGATACCCAACCTCACAAAAATCATAGTTCTTGGCCAAGGGTTTGTAGAAAATGGTCAGAATGTTCAAGTCACTGAGCTGACTACGATATGACCAAAATAGTAGATTTTGCTTTATCGAAAGCAAGAACTACCCTGGCTTTGGCATTGGTGGTGATTATTGCAGGCTCCTATGCAAGATCAGTCATGCCGGTGGCATCTGATCCTAATGTGCAACTTCCTTTGGTGAGTGTTTCTGTATTTCTAGATGGAGCTTCTCCTGGTGATGCCTCAAGATTGATTGCTAGACCGCTAGAAAATAGACTAAGAAGTGTTCCAGGTATCAAGGAATTATCCTCCTCTGCTCGCCTAAGTTTTGCCAGAATTGTGGCGGAATTTGAAGTCGGATACGACATAGATACGGCTCTCAAAGATATTAAACAAGCCGTAGAAGAGGTGAAATTCAAGCTTCCAAGAGAAGCCGAAGACCCGCAAATTCGTGAATACTCTTTCGCGATGTTCCCTGTAATGAATATTAGTCTCGTGGGATCTGTCTCCCTCAGACAAAAGGTCTTTATTGCCAGGGAGTTACAAGATCGACTTGAAGCTATCAGTGAAGTTCTCTCAGCAGACCTTGAGGGCGCTCCAGAAGAGGTATTAGAAGGAATTATTGATAAGTCAAAAATGGAAACTTATGGAATTACCTTAAGACAACTCTACACTGCTATCTCAAATAATAATGTAATTATCCCAGGCGGGGCTCAAGACACTGGCGCTGGAAAATTTAATATTGAAGTTCCAAGTATTTTTGAATCTGCCGAGGATGTATACAACATCCCAATCAAGGTTACCGAGGATGCGGTAGTTACCTTGAGTGATATAGGGGAGATTAGAAGAACATTTAAAGATTTTTCTTCTTTTGCAAAAGTGAATGGTGAGGATGCTGTAACACTTGAAATCAAACTAAGAGTTGGCGCCAATGCCATTGATGCCAAAAATCACATTCTAGCAGTCAAAGAGGAGTTTGAAAAAACTCTGCCTCCAAATCTTTCTATTGTGAGAACTAATGATGAAACGGTCTGGGCGGAGGTCATGATTTCTGAGCTAGAAGGAAATATTATTACAGCCATTTTCTTGGTCATGATTTTAGTCATCGCTAGCATGGGCGTTCGAGTGGGATTGCTTGTTGGTCTCTCTATACCCTTCTGCTTTCTTTTGACTTTCATTATTTTACGGCTCGCCAATATTGAGTTTAATTTTCTGGTCATGATGGGTCTTTTGCTGGGTCTGGGGATGTTGATAGATGGTGCAATTGTTGTCACAGAATATGCTGATAGAAAAATTTCTGAGGGATTGAATAGATTGGAGGCTTATAGATTAGCGTCAAAAAGGATGTTTTATCCCATCTTATCTTCGACCGCAACTACTATTGCTGCTTTCACCCCTCTCATTTTTTGGCCAGGCTTTACAGGTCAATTTATGAGATATCTTCCAGTAACAGTATTTATTGTACTAAGCGCATCACTTGTTTATGCGATGGTGGTAACCCCTGTAGTAGGATCAATCTTTGGTCAAAGACGTTCAACTCTTGTGTCAGGAGAAAACGAACAGACCGGAGAGCTTATCTTTGACAAAATTTCTAATTTCTATGGCAAGTGGCTTAAAAAATTTGTTGCCAACCCTGGGGAAACTGTCATTGCTGTATTAATGCTTTTATGGTTTTTTGGCTATGCCATGTATGGCAATTTTGGTAAAGGAACGATTTATTTTGCCGATGTTGATCCGGTGGCTGCAAAAATTTCAATTAGAGGTAGGGGAAATTTTTCTTCTCTTGAAGCGAAAAAGATCATGGAAACGGTAGAAGCTGAGATTTTAAAAATTCAAGGTATAGAAAATCTTTATTTAACCACAGGTTCACAATGGTTTAATTCAGGTGGTGATGCCGTGTCTCGTGGATTTTTAGAGGTCGTTAACTCCAGTGAAAGAACTGTAAAAGGTGCAGAGATCATTCGACGTGTTCAACAGGCTACCTCCAATATACCTGGGCTCATTGTCGAAATTACACCGGAAGAAGGCGGGCCATCATTTAGTTCTCCAATTGAATTGGGGATTTTTGGTGACAACGAAAAAGGCGTTGCAAAGGCAACGGAGTTGATAGAAGACTATATGACAAATGATGTCGTCGGTTTAACAAACATTAGATCCAGTCTGCCGCATCCTTTGATCGAATGGAAGGTTGAGGTGGATAAGCAACGTGCGGCTCAGCTTGGAGTCAGCATTGGCGATATTGGAGCATTGGTGCAAATGCTAACCAATGGATTCAAGGTCGGAGAATACAGGCCAGATGATTCAAAGGATGAGATTGAAATCAGAGCAAGGTTTGGCTCGCAACTTAGATCTCTAAGCGGGATAGAAGACCTCAAGGTGAATTCAATTAATGGGCTTATTCCTATCAGCACCTTTGTAGAATTATTGCCAGTTCAAAACCGTCAGTCAGTGGTTAGAAGAAATGGTAAGTTTTTTCATGAAATTGGTGTTGCCACTGAGTCATCAAAATATTTAGTATCAGAAAAAGTTCAAGAAATGACTGCATGGCTGGAAACTCAAAATTTTGGTGAAGGAATTACCACTCAATTTAGAGGCATGCAAGAAGAGACCGAAGAAGTCACCCAATTTCTTGGCCTAGCGGCAATATCAGCACTATCATTAATGCTCATACTTCTGGTCACCCAATTTAATAGTTTTTATCAATCAGCCTTAGTCCTGAGTGCGGTCTTCATGTCGGTTGTTGGGGTGTTAATAGGTCTTTTAATTGTAGGCAAACCTTTCAGCACAACCATGACTGGGATCGCAGTTGTTGCCCTGTCGGGAATTGTGGTCAATAACAATATAGTGTTAATTGATACCTTCAATCGTTTAAAAGAAGAGTTTGCACATCTATCTCGCGAAGATGTGATTATCAAAACCTGCAAACAGCGATTGAGACCCATCCTCTTAACTACTGCAACCACTATTTTTGGGTTATTGCCTCTGGCGATTGGATTGAGCATTGATGTGCTAGGAAGAGAGATTGTTGTGGGCAGTAGAGTGGTTGGTTGGTGGCAAAATCTAGCCTCGTCTATTGTGTTCGGCTTGGCCTTCAGCACTGTTCTGACTTTAATTTTTACGCCAGCTGCATTAATACTGCCCTCGAGAATAAGAGCATGGTTAGCAAGAAAATTTCCTTCGTTTACGAGTGAAGTTAAGTGATGATCAAAACAGCATAAGTTACAATAAGAAATGACAAAAAAAGACACAGTAAACTTTGAAGCTTCTCTAGAGAAGCTTGAGCAAATAGTTAGAAAACTTGAGGGCGGGGATATCAACTTAGAAGATAGCGTTAAATCTTTTGAAGAAGGTATTGGTCTGGTTAAAGAATGCCAGAAGCAGCTGTCTGAAGCCGAGCTAAAAGTAAAAAAACTTTTGGGTAATGGCGAGACGATTGATCTAGAAAGCTAACGCTCTCTCATGTCATCAACCTTTTTATCTGAGTGCAAGGATAAGGTCTTCCATAAAATGGCTTCTCTGCTTGAAGGCAAGGATCAGGTGACTTTATCAATGAGGTATTCTGCTTTGGCTGATAGTAAATATATTCGATCAGGTTTGGTTTTTGCATCAGGCCACTTAACTGGACGCCTATCTGATCTAGCTTTGGTGGACATGGCTGCAAGCTTAGAGCTCATGCATACTTATTCCTTAATACATGATGATTTACCAGCAATGGATAACGACGATATGAGGAGAGGCCAAGCTTCCAATCACATTGTTTTTAACGAGGCTACGTCTATCTTGGCAGGAGATGCACTTCAGGCTTTGGCCTTTGAGGTCATAGCATCATCCGCTCATATTCAAGACAAACATAAGATTGAGATTATCAAGTCTTTATCTACTGCCTGCGGTCATCAAGGCATGGTGCTAGGCCAGCAGTTTGACTTGGATGCAGAACACAAAAAATTTCATGACATAGAAAGAATTCACACTCTCAAGACCGCAAAGTTAATTCAAGTAGCGTTAACCATGCCTTATCTTGAAGAGAATCAAAGCTCAGCACCGCATTCGCTGCTATATGAATTGGGAGAAAAATTAGGACTGGCATTTCAAATCATGGATGATGTTCTTGAGGCCTCTTCAGATTCAGAAACACTGGGCAAGAGCAATGCATCTGATATTGAAAATAAAAAAATGACGTATGTCAGCGTATTTGGAGTGGTTGAATCAGAGAGAAGAGCTGGTGAATTATTGGCCTGGTGCAACGATAGAATCAATCAAACCTTTACCGAATCGCAAGCAAGGCATTTAATAGAGTTGGCACATTACATGGTTGCTAGATCGCATTAAGAAAGAAATGAAAATTTTTACAAGAATCCCATCAGACATTCCAGAGACTCCCACTCTAGACAAAATTGATGTACCCAGTGACATAAAAAACCTCTCGAGCATCCAATTGCAGTCGCTTGCAGACGATGTCAGGGCCCACCTTCTATATTCAGTAGGTCAAAGCGGAGGTCATCTTGGGGGTGGGTTGGGTGTTATTGAGCTCACCGTTGCATTACATTACCTTTACAACGCGCCCGAAGATAAGATTGTTTGGGATGTAGGGCATCAAGCTTATCCACATAAAATTCTTACAGGAAGGAAGAATTTGCTGGCCTCTATTCGTCAAAAAGATGGTCTGGCCCCCTTCCCTAATAGAGCAGAAAGCCCGTTTGATGCATTTGGCGTCGGTCATTCGAGCACCTCGATTAGCGCAGCACTTGGAATGGCGATTGCGTCTCAAGGCTCAGATAAAAAAGTTGTTGCCGTTATTGGCGATGGTGCCATGACCGCGGGGATGGCATTTGAAGGATTGGCCCATGCAGGCCATATTAAGCCCAATATGCTGATTATTCTTAATGATAATGACATGTCGATTTCAGAAAATGTTGGAGGTTTAAATAATTACTTCTCTCGAATCTGGGCGTCTAAGTTATACAAAGGCATTAGAAAGAGTGGGAAAAGTTTTTTAGAAAACCTTCCTCAAGCCCATCATATTGCAAGGAAAGTAGAGACTCAGATGAAGGCCATGGTAGCCCCAGGAAGTATTTTTGAAGAATTGGGCTTGAACTACATTGGTCCAATTGATGGCCATAACCTCAATGAGTTGATTGCTGTGATTGGCAATCTTAAAGATTTTGATGGCCCGCAGTTCCTCCACATCATTACTAAAAAAGGAGCAGGCTTAGCAGAAGCCGAGGCAGATAGAATTGAATTTCATGCGATTGGCAAGGTCCAACCTTTGGATCAACAGGCCGTTACTAAGAGTGGTCCAAAATATCAAGATGTATTTGGGGATTGGATTGTTGATATGGCCAAAGTAGATCCAGATCTCCTTGCTATCACTCCTGCCATGAGGGAGGGATCAGGTTTGGTTAAATTTAGCCAAGAATTTCCTGAGAGATTTTTTGATGTTGCAATTGCAGAGCAGCATGCAGTGACTCTCGCTGCTGGCATGGCCTGTGAAAATAAAAAGCCTGTGGTGGCTATTTACTCAACTTTTTTACAGCGAGCCTATGATCAGTTGATTCATGATGTGGCCTTGCAGAACCTAAATGTTTTATTTGCAATTGATCGAGCTGGCCTGGTAGGTGAGGATGGCCCGACGCATTCTGGTAATTATGATCTCACGTACCTCAGATGTATTCCAAACATGGTGATTGCCGTTCCATCTGATGAGGATGAAACGAGAAAACTCTTAACATCTGCCTATCACTATCAGGGCCCTGCAGCTGTAAGATATCCTCGTGGTGCAGGAAGAAATGCAAGCATTAGCAAGGAGCTCGACTCACTGCCAATTGGAAAAGGGCGAGTGATCAATGAAAGAGATGGGGAGGTTTTAATTGTAAATTTTGGTGCTCTCATTGAAATAGCAGAAGAGGTTGCTATAGAAAAAAATGCCACCCTTCTAGATATGCGATTTGTGAAGCCAATGGATGAAGAATTATTAGCGCATCACTCGAAAAATAAAACATTGATTGTCACCATTGAAGATGGAGCGGTTGCTGGCGGTGCAGGATCGGCTGTCAGTGAATGGTCACAACATCAAGCAATTAAAACTCCGGTCTTGATCTGCGGCATTCCTGATACATTTATCGAGCACGCAACTCGAACACAGATGATTAAGATGGCAGGGCTTGATGCTCCGAGCATCCTTTTAAAAATAAAGAATTATTTAAGTTAAATGTCCAAGCTTATCGCGCTTGGTTTCTAGGTAGTCTTTGTTGCTATCATTTTCTCCGACATGCAAAGACATCCTATTTGCAACATTGATGCCCGCATCCTCTAAGGCTTGAACTTTCTTGGGATTATTGGTCAGTAAATTCACAGCTGAAATATTAAAGTGTTTTAACATGTCTGAGCAAATCTGATAATTCCTGAGGTCTGCTGCAAAACCAAGAGACTCATTGGCTTCCACAGTATCATGCCCTTGGTCTTGAAGAGCGTAAGCCCTAATCTTATTCACAAGGCCTATGCCTCTGCCCTCTTGCCTAAGATAAAGCAATATTCCTGATTGATGCTCTGCAATCATCTTCAGCGCTACTTGGAGTTGTGGGCCACAATCGCATCTCAAGCTCAAGAGAGCGTCCCCTGTTAGACATTCTGAATGAACTCGACACAAAGCCACTTCTTGACCTTCTACGTCTCCAAAGGTGAGTGCGAGATGCTCTTTTCCATTGTCTTCTTCAAATGCACTCAAGGTAAATTCGCCATGCTTGGTTGGAAGCTTAGACTGAGCCTTGAATGAGCAATTGGTCATGCGTATTAAATATAATAAAAAAGTGTGAAGATTATAGCACCTGCAAAGAAGCCGGCTATTAAGTCATCAAAGAGAATCCCCCAGCCGCCTTTGATATTTTGATCCACCCAGGAGATAGGCCATGGCTTCCAAATATCAAATAATCTAAATAAAAAAAAGGCTAAGCCATATGCAAATAAAGTATGTGGAACAAATGCAAGAGTGACTAATATTCCAGCAACCTCATCAATCACAATGGACGAGTGATCTCCAGAGTCACTGGCCTGATTGGCTTGCTCGCAGACAAACCAAGATAAGAGAATAAACAGAGGCAGGATGAGCCAAACCCAAGGATGAGCCTGGGGCAAGAAATACCAGGTCACAAGACCCGCTAAGGTGCCCCAAGTGCCAGGCGCAGGCCTAAGCAATCCCACGCCAAACCACGTAGCTAAAAGGTGAGCAGGCTGTCGAAGGTTTGGAAATTCCATATTATCTAAAATGATCCCAATTTTTAATTGTCTTAAAGGGGTTATTCAAAATCTTGAGTCTTGTCCCTTTCATCACTCCGATAGTATGGCATTTTTTACCCATAGATTTAATCTTGCTTTGCAGTAGAGCAAGTTTGTTAGGAGGGACAGTAAAAAGTAATTGGTAGTCATCTCCAAATTCTAAGCATTGCTTTTGATAGAGGCTATCAACCACTGGCACCTGTTCAACGTCAAGCTCACACCCAATATTTGATTGGTCAATCAAGTGAGATAAATCTTGGAATATGCCATCAGATACATCAATGGCTGCAGTGGCATAAGGTGCTATAGCTTGAGCATAGCCCACCTGAGCTTTTGGAAAAAGATAGGGTTTAGTTTGAGCATTAATGAGAGACGAGGACTTAAATTCCTTGAGGCCCATATAAGCTTGTCCTAGAACCCCCGAGAGACACAAAATATCTCCATGCTTTGCGCCCGACCTTAAGAGGATCTTCCTACCAGGCTGACCAAGAACCGTGACGCTAATTTGCAATGGGCCTTTCACTAGATCGCCTCCAATCAGCGGAATTTTATGTTCTTTAGATATTTTGATAAGCCCTTTCCGAAAGTCCTTCATCCAGGATGGATCAAATGTTGGAATGACCAAAGAAAGATTAAATGCTGTGGGCACGCCGCCCATGGCTGCAATATCGCTTAGAGCCGTACTAACTGCTCTATAAGCAATGGCATGAGGCTGCATAGATTTTAAGAAATGAATGCCTGCAACCGAGGTATCAGTGCTAATTAAGAGCTTGGCTTTAGCAGCAAGAACAGCGCAGTCGTCGCCCCCTGTAAGCTCAACGCCATTAGAGTTTAAATAAGCAGCACCAATCCCTGATAGGTACTTCTTAATAATTTTGAATTCTGAATTTATCTTAATTTGGGTATCTTTCAAACAAGCCTGATGCTCCCATTCCGCCACCAACACACATGGTTACAACACCAAATTGCTTGTCTTGATTTTGAAGCTCGCGAACGATGTGTCCAACTTGTCTGGATCCAGTCATTCCAAAAGGGTGTCCAATTGAAATAGAGCCGCCATTAATATTAAGTTTGTCCATTGAGATTCCAAGCTGATCACGACAGTAGACTACCTGCACAGCAAAAGCTTCATTTAGCTCCCACAAATCAACATCGTCAACGCTCATGTTATGAGATTTTAAAAGCTTAGGCACCGAGAAGACAGGTCCGATACCCATTTCATCTGGCTCACAACCCATGGTTGTAAATCCTCTAAAATAAGCCAAAGGTTTTAGACCAAGCTCAAGGGCTTTCTCTTCGCTCATCACCAATGTGACTGAGGCGCCATCTGATAGTTGAGAAGAGTTGCCTGCAGTCACAGTACCGTTTTCTGGATCAAAGACCGGCTTTAAACCAGACAGAGCTTCCATGGTGGTTCCAGGTCTGTTGCACTCATCTTTATCGACAACATAATCCACTTCTTTTGAATCGCCTGTTTCTTTATTCATCAGCATCATTTTTGTTGCCATAGGAATAATCTCATCATTGAACTTGCCTGCCTCTTGCGCTGCAGCGGTTCTTTTTTGGCTCTCAAAAGCAATCTCATCTTGGGCTTCTCTAGAAACGTTGTATCTCTTAGCCACTGTTTCAGCAGTCATGCCCATTGGGTAATAAATACCAGGGTGCTCTTCGGCTAACTTTGGATTTACAAATTCATGCATGTTGTTATGTCCTGCAAGCATGGTAATTTGCTCGACGCCACCGGCAATAATCGTATCGTAACAACCGGCCATAATCTGGCTGGCTGCCATAGAAATTGTTTGCAGGCCTGATGAACAGTATCTATTAACTGTTGTGCCGCCTGTGGTCATGGGTAGATTGGATAATACAGCAGCATTTCTTCCAATATTGTGGCCCATAGGTCCTTCTGGATTACCGCAACCCATAATAATATCTTCAACCATGGCTGGGTCTAAATTAGGGTTTCTATCAAGCATGCCATTAATAATGTGAGCCAACATATCATCTGCGCGAGTGATATTAAAACCACCTCTGTGTGATTTTGCTAAACCTGTTCTAACGCTATCTACGATTACAGCTGTTTTCATTTTTTTATTCCAAAGTTAGTCAGTGGTTATTCTAAACGATCATCTTCATTACTTAAAGCCTTATACCAATTTGGAATCAAGTCGATATTCAGCTCTTTAGCTTTTGAAAAAATGAAGGGCAAAGTGATGGGACTAAAGGGCAAGATAATTAAAATACCCAACCCTAAATTTTTTAGTATTTGTTTCAGCTGAGAATTTGCCAGGTCAATCTCAATATCCGACGCTGTGCCTTCAATCATCTTGATATAGACATCTAACATTTTTTTATTTTCTCGATTTTCCACCAGAAAACTGTCCTGCAGTTTGGATAGGGTTTTGTAGAATCTTTTGGTAAATATTTTCATCGCAAAAAAAAGCCCGGAAAAATCCGGGCTTTTATTATATCTAAATGATTATTAACTAGAAATTCATTCCAAAGTTAATACCCATAATTTTTGGATCAATGGCTACACCATTAGAGAAACCAGCAACGGTTGGATCTGTCGCATAATATGCATAGACATGATCGTCGTCTCTTAAGTTTCTAACGTAAGCCCCAACAAACCAATCACCATTATTTGGTTGATATCTGACAGATACGTCCACTTGAGAATACGCATCTACATGGCCAATTTTTCTATTAAAGGTATCTGACTCAGTGTCGCCTCTATAAGAATAATCTGCTCTTGCAGTCCATGTACCTGCTGAAGTATCCACAAATTTTGTCACACCTAAACGATAGTTAAGGTCTGCAGATCCAGGAAGTTTATTGCCTGATAGATCTTGTTCAACACCGTCAGTCACAGGACATGGAGCGGTTGTTGAGTCTAGGCCATAGAAAGGTTGAGTACATAGAGGTCCAAAAGACTTGTATACAATTCCAGTATCAGTGTTTTGATATTTAACTAGGGCAGCAAACAATGGGCTAGATTCAGCAGCTGCAGCCAAAGCACATGGCCCGCCGGTAACAACGCCTGCTTGGCAGTATGGAGTATATTGTTTCCAATCACCCAAGAAGCCTGTCGCAGTTCCTCCAATAGCTGAAAAGAATACGTCGTTGGATAGGATCTGTGTCGCTGCGCCTGGGTTAATAGGATCAACTGACGAAAACTTATCAATAGTTGCATCAGTCTGAGCTACAAAACCATCAATCATAATGGTGTTAGTAACAAAGAAAGTGAATTCAGCTTCAACACCTGTAATGGTTGCATCAGCATTTTCATTAATTGAAGAACGTCTAACAATCTTGGAGAGTTGCAATCCTTCAAGCTCATTGTGGTAAGCAGAAAGGTTTAACTGAAGTCTGCCATCCAGTAATGTATTTTTCATGCCGACTTCAAATACATTAACAATTTCTGGATCGTATAGAGAAGGTCCGCCATCCTCAGCATCTGTTGGGTTGCTTCCACCAGGCTTAAATCCTGTTGAATAAGTTGCATAAAGCAATGAGTTATCATTCAGCGAATGATCTAGACCGAGTTTATAAGTAAATTTATCTCCTTCAAACTGTCTATGGACTGGAGCAGGCTGCACGCCAGAATAGTTTCCAGCAGCTTGACCTTGAAGATCTAGCAGTGATGAATAAGCATAGTCATGGATGCGATATTCACTGTAACGCCCACCGACAGTCAGGCGAGTGACATCTGAAAGATCAAAATACATCTCACCATACACAGCGCTTGAATCTCTGTTGAGATTGCTGTCATTGTGATACATGCTCTGCCAATCAGCTAAACCGCCAGGAATACCTAAAGCAGCTGCTGCATCTCCAGCTTTTCCAAGCACCCACATTTGAGCGCCAGCAGGAGTTGTTAATCCAGCCGCTATAGCGCCGCCTACTACCGCAGGATTGCCGTAATACGCTAAATTTTGGAACCAAGTACCCCAAAATGGTGCGCCACCCTTGTTACATGTTTGAGGTAAGATCGTACACACAGGACCAGTAGAGGTATTGCCCCAATAGCTCATGTAAGGTGCTGTAATACGATAATCTGTTTCACTTGATACGGTGCTATGAAATAAACCAGCTGTGAAGTTGAAAGCACCATCATAATCAGATGAGAATCTCAATTCTGTTTGAGACCACTCAGATTCGTTGGTAGACATATCAGCGGCTTGATCGCTTGTGTATGTTTGTAATCCAACGCCGCCATATCCAATGTTAGAATCCTTGCCTAGACTGGTAGTGATAGGTCCCATTGCATAAGGAACAACAGAAACAGCATGATCATAATCTGCTGTGTCGAAGTACTTACGTGTGTGGTATGAATAAGAGAACACCATATTCATGGTGTCTGACAGAGCGCTGTCAATTTCAAACAACGTGCTTTCGTTCTTAGAGGTGTGTTCAGGCTTGTGATCTAAATCAACAGTTCGAATGCTCTGAGAAGGATTGTTTCTATAAATAGTAGTCGATAGATCTGGGTTTTGAAACTGAAGGTAGGGAACCCAATGACCATAACTTCCTGGGGACTGAATAGCGTCCATGCCTCTTTCTAGTGGGCTACAACCAAAGAAAGCATCTGCTTTACAGAACTGTCTTGCAGCTCGCAAACGTTGATCATCGGCTTTAGTTTGCTCATAAATTAAAGTGATAAGAGTGTCATCGGAATAGTCCCATTCAAAGGATGCTCTTCCGGCCATAGTGTTTCTGTCATCTAGCTTTGAATTATCAAAGTTGTTGGTCACAAACCCACCTCTTTTAAGAGACGCAAAAGCAAATCTAGATCTAAGGTTGTCAGCAAGCGGAAGATTGACTGCTCCAGACATTCTTGTGGAATCAAAGTCAGCAAGATCAACTTTTAGATTGCCGCCGAATTCAGCATTTGGGCGAACAGTAATCATTTGAACTGCTCCACCTGTTGTGCCTGATCCAAACAGTGTACCTTGAGGTCCTCGCAGCACCTCCACTCGATCTACATCAAAAAATTCTGCTTCATATAAACCAGACTGGGAAGCAGTTTGGCCATTCCAGAAGTACCCAATGGCGCTACTAGAAGCATTGCCCACAGCAAAGTTACCGATGCCTCTTAAAGAAATACCCGCACCTGAATATGCGCCTTTACCAAAAGTTAGAGTTGGAACTGCAAACTGCAGATCCTCAAAATTTTCAAGCTGCTTAAGCTCCATATCATCACTAGAAATAGCGGTGATAGTAATCGCAGTATCTTGAAGGTTGGTTTCTTTTCTCAACGCGGTAACCACCACTTCTTCGACTGTACGAGCTGAATCGTCTTGAGCCATCGCTGGGATAGCGTTAAATGTGAATGCTAAAATAAAAGCATAAAAAAATCTGTTCATAATCTCCCCCTAAAGTTGATTGAATTGAACTAAGTTAGGAGAATGATATACCTATTTATCAAAGCATTGCAATATTTAGCGCTGGTATGAATGTATTATAATTAATGCTTATAGATAGTAATAAATTACTATTTCAGCTCAGAGGAGCTTTTTCCAAGCACTTGGCGCGCAACAATTAATTGTTGAATTTGCTGAGTGCCTTCAAAGATATCTAATATCTTTGAATCTCGAGAGAATTTTTCAAGCAAGTGATCCTCTGAAAAGCCTTTCATAGAGCAAATCTCCACACATTTAAGTGAGATTCTATTGCCAATTCTTCCTGCCTTAGCTTTTCCCATGGAGGCTTCTTTAGAGTTTGGTATTTTGTTATCCATCATCCAAGCAGATTTATACACCAAGAGTCTTGCCGCTTCGAGTTCAGCCTCTAGCATTTCAAGTTCATGCTGAATTGCGGTTTGCTGACCCATAGAAGCACCAAAATTATCTTCATAGCCCTCTTCTGCAAGTAAGGCCCTGGTCATGTCTAATGCAGCTTGTCCCAAACCAATGGCCATGCCGGCAACCATGGGCCGAGTATTATCAAACGTCTGCATGGCGCCGCCAAAAGATTTTTTTGCTGCATCTATGTCCATTTCAATCTCTTCTTTGCCGCCCAGTAAATTTTCTCGAGGAATTCTGCAGTGATCAAAAATTAACGTGGCTGTATCCGAAGCCCTGATCCCAAGCTTTTTTTCTAGCCGCGCCACTGAAAATCCAGGCGTGCCTTTCTCAACTAAGAAAGAGCGAATAGCTGTCTTGCCCATGGCTTTATTTAATGTGGCCCAAACCACCACACAGTCACAACGATCGCCATCGGTCACATAAATTTTTTCGCCATTAATCACCCACTCATCTCCATCCAATACTGCTGTGGTGGAAATATTTTTTGAATCAGAGCCAGCGCCCGGTTCGGTAATGGCCATGGAGGCCCACCTCTTTCCCCATTGATTTTTTTGATCAGGGTTGCCCACTGCCATGATGGCTGCATTACCAAGACCCGTTCCAGGGCGAGCCAAGAACAACCCCACGTCACCCCAGCACATTTGCTCCAACGAAATCACAGCCCAGAGATTTCTTCCTTTCAGATCCATTGATTTGACAGAATCATCGCCCACGGCTGATTCTTTTTGGGCGGCTGCTGCCTGATTTAACTGCTCCATCTCAACTGGCGGCTCATGCTCTGCTTTGTCATATTTCCTGGAGATAGGACGCAAAATAAATTCTGCGGCCATGCGCATGGTCTCTTGAGTTTTCTGCAATTGATTGGGTAATAGTGGGTGTATCATTTTTAAACTCCTGCTCCGCCTTCAAAAATTCCAATGGCTCTTAGGTTGCGATACCAAAGTTCGACTGGATGCTCGTGTGTAAAACCATGGCCCCCTAGAAGTTGCACCCCGTCGGTGCCTATTTTCATTCCATGATGAGCTGCAAATTTATAAGTTAACGATGCCTGCTTATGAAAGTCTGCCCCCAAATCTTTTAATGCTGCTGCCTTGTATACCATCAGCCTGAGGGCTTCAATTTCTATGGCCATGTCAGCCACCAAAAAAGCCACTGATTGACGATTAGAAATAGGCTCATCAAAAGCCACTCTCTCATTCGTGTATGGGACCACGTAATCTAAAACGGCCTGACAAATCCCTAGGGCTAGTGCTGACATTCCAATTCTTGAGGAGTCCAAAAGCTGCTGAAAATTAATGGCGTAGTTTTGTCCACCAAGCTTTTGAGAGGTTTTAATTTTACAGTTTGCAAACGTCAGGTCTGATAAAGGTAAGCCCTTTAAGCCCATATATTCTTTTGCTGTAATGTCCAAACCCTCGCTATCATGCTCTACAAAATATAAATTAGTCTCGCCACCGGCATTCGTTGCTGAAATTAGAAAAGATGCAGCATCTCCCGCATAGGCAACGCCTGTCTTAGTGCCATTGAGAATTAATTCTTCCTTGCCCTCTTCAACCCGCACGCTTGAATTTAATGGATTGCCCATGGCAGAAGAATTATTCATTCCTAAGGCAACATGAAAGATTGATCCAGAGGAGTAAGGCTTTAAAAAGGTTTGTTTTTGCTCTTCGCTGCCATGCTCCGAAATAATTTTGGCTGCAAACAAAGGCACAGAAAGTGACATGGCCAAGGATAAATCGCCGTATGCTAATGCCTCTAAGGCCAGGGCTTGAGATACAGCATCTTGCTCCATGCCCATGCCATCGTAAGCCTCTGGAATAATCAAAGAAATCAGATCTAACGCCTGCATTTTTTCCATCAGGGCTGCTTCGGGTCGGCCTAAAGCTTCAGTCTCTCGAGCCTTGGGACGCATTTCAGTTTCTGCAAACTTCTTGAGCATATCCCAGGTCATTTGCTGCTCTTCGCTCATTGTAATATCGAAAGGCTGTTCGGTCTTATAATCCTGCATAGTAATGAGATAGAAATAAATAAGTATTTTTAAGGCTAAAATTCTACCACTTGTGTGCCTAAATTGTTACGCAAGGATACAATCTCTTGTAACCATAAATCATGATATTTTATAAAGAATGAAAAAAGCTGACAGGGCCTTGATCGTTTCCAAGACATTGGAAAAATACTACCCAAACACTCCTGTGCCTCTAGAGCACAAAGATCATTTTACTCTCCTGGTTGCAGTTTTATTGTCCGCACAATGCACCGATGAAAGAGTGAACAAGGTAACGCCAAAGCTTTTTAAATTAGCAGACAATCCGAAAGATATGAGTCAACTCAGCCCTGATACAATTTATAGCATTATTAAACCTTGCGGATTAGGTCCCAAGAAATCAAAAGCAATTTATGAGCTCTCTCATATTTTGCTCTCATCTTTTGAAGGCGAGGTTCCGGCAGATATCAAAGCCTTAGAGCAGTTACCTGGGGTTGGCCATAAAACTGCCTCGGTGGTCATCAGTCAAGGGTTTGGTCAGCCAGCTTTTCCAGTGGATACACATATTCATCGCTTGGCGCAAAGGTGGGGTCTAACCAAAGGAAAGAATGTGGTGGAGACTGAAAAGGATCTAAAAAAGATTTTTCCTCAATCCTTGTGGAATAAATTGCATCTGCAAATTATCTTCTGGGGCAGAGAGTTCTGTCAGGCTCAGCAATGCTATGGCATTAAATGTGAGATTTGTAGGGCAACATTTCCCAAAAGATCACTACCTTTTTCCCACAAGAAGCCTTAGATAATTTAGAATATTACCTTTCTTAAATTGTTTAATTAATAACAGCCTTTGGAGCATCGAATGGAATCAAAAGCAGATTCAATCTTTTCAAATACACAATCAATAGCGTCTTACGACCCAGAATTATGGGAATCAATTGATGGTGAGTCGAATCGACAAGAAGAACACATTGAGCTGATTGCATCAGAAAATTATGCAAGCCAAAGAATCATGGAAGCGCAAGGCTCAGTGTTAACCAACAAATATGCTGAAGGCTACCCTCATAAAAGATACTACGGGGGATGTGAATATGTAGATATTGCAGAGGAATTAGCTATTAATAGGGCGAAAGAATTATTCAAAGCTGATTATGCAAATGTGCAGCCTCACTCTGGATCATCGGCTAACGCTGCAGCATTCTTGGCCATGCTTCAGCCAAACGACACCATTTTAGGTATGAGTCTTGATCACGGGGGTCACCTGACGCACGGCGCGAAAGTTAATTTTTCAGGAAAAAACTACAATGCCTTCCAGTATGGACTGCATCCCGAAACCCATGATATTGATTACGATCAAGTGAGAGATTTAGCCAAAGAGCACAACCCTCAAATGATTATTGCAGGCTTTTCAGCATTTTCAGGGATTGTAGATTGGAAAATTTTTAGAGAGATAGCAGATGAAGTAGGCGCCTATTTCTTGGTGGACATGGCCCATGTCAGCGGTCTAGTCGCCGCAGGTCTTTATCCCTCGCCCGTGCCTTATGCCGATGTGGTTACCTCCACAACTCACAAAACTCTTCGAGGTCCCAGGTCAGGGATTATTCTAGCCAAGCAGAATGAAGCGCTTGAAAAGAAATTAAATTCTGCTGTATTTCCTGGCTCTCAAGGCGGGCCGCTGATGCATGTGATAGCTGCAAAGGCAATATGCTTTAAAGAAGCCTTGGATCCAGCCTTTAAAGTCTACACTCAAGCAGTCATGGATCATGCAAAGCTTATGTGCGAAGTCATTCAGGCTCGTGGCATTGATGTGGTTTCTGGAAAAACTGACAATCATATTGTTCTCATGGACCTAAGAAGCAAAGGTTTAACTGGAAAAGAATGTGAGCTAGCGCTTGGGCAGGCAAATATTACGACAAATAAAAATGCTGTTCCCAATGACCCTCAATCACCCTTCGTAACTTCAGGCATTAGACTGGGTACTGCAGCAGTTACAACCAGAGGCTTCGGCAGGCAAGAAATTGAAACGCTAAGTAACTGGATATGCGATATAGCCTTAGACCTAGAAAATACTCATCAAATCCTCTCTATTAAAGAACAGGTCGTTTCAATGTGCAAAAGTTTTCCTGTCTATAAATAATGTTCTGCCCATTCTGCCAAGCCCAAGACACCAAAGTGATTGACTCAAGGCTGGTAGGAGATGGTTCACAGATTCGAAGAAGGCGAGAGTGCGAGGTGTGTCATGCGCGCTTCACTACATTTGAAACTGCTGATCTAGCATTGCCAAGAATTATTAAAAGTGATGGTGAGAGACAGCCATTTAATGGGATAAAACTTAAAGGCGGAATGCTCAGAGCTTTAGAAAAAAGACCGCTATCTGCCGAAGAAGTTGATGCCGTTTTTGGGAGTATTTTGACGGAAATTCGACAGTTGGGAGAGCGAGAGATAGCTTCACGGCAACTGGGTGAAATCGTGATGCGCAATTTAAAACGAGTGGATCAGGTGGCTTATGTGAGATTTGCTTCTGTCTATCGAGATTTCCAGGATATCAAAGAATTTACTGAGGAAATTTCATCCCTGTCCAAGGAAAAACCTAACACTCCGAAACAGAAAGAATGAAAGAGCGGAAGTTCATGGCTCGCGCAATTGAGCTTGCTCAAAAAGGTCAATTCACCACCCAACCAAACCCAATGGTCGGATGCGTGATTGTTAAAAACAATCAAATTATTGGCGAGGGCTGGCATCAAGTCTTTGGTGGCGATCATGCAGAAATTAAAGCGATCAAAAACTGCAAAAAAATATTTGGCGCAAAAAAAGCGCTGCAGCTTCTCAAGGGTTCTACTTTGTATGTCAATCTAGAACCTTGCTCGATTACAAATAACACCCCGCCCTGCACCGATGCTGTATCGCATCACGGAATTAAAAAAGTTGTATGCGGAACTTTAGATCCAAACCCTAAAATAAATGGCGCAGGAATTAAACTGCTTAAAAATACCGGCATTCAAACTGTGGTTGGCGTGCTCAAGCAAGAATGTGAAGCATTAAATCGCATTTTTTTTATCAATCATCGACAAGCCCGCCCTTATATTATTTTAAAAAGTGCTCAATCGTTAGACGGTAAAATTGCATTAAAAAATGGTGCCAGTTCATGGATCTCTAATAGCGCTTCTAGACAGGATACTCATCTCATGCGAGCTAGAGTAAAAGGAATCTTGGTGGGAAAAAATACTGT
>ERZ890510.195-NODE-195-length-52314-cov-13.167971_pt1 | contig 52314 bp, 48 predicted proteins | sample MGYA00521265_ERZ890510 | MGnify/ENA primary metagenome ERZ890510 (study PRJEB32303, sample SAMEA104408624) | aquatic metagenome | biome: Brackish water; feature: Chemocline; material: water | place: Baltic Sea | collected 2014-10-26T21:54:00 | depth 110 m ... | reverse complement strand
GATATAAGCGACGAGGTAGAGTTAGATAGCGGCATAGGGCAACAGGGCTTGATGTATGCAGCAAGTTCTCTGATAGGCAAGCTCAATACTGGCATAGGTATATTGATTGCAGGCTTGGCATTGGAGCTTATCAATTTTCCTCAAGGCGCATCAGTCGATCCATCGTCTCAAGAGCTTTTTAGCCTCGCAATGGTTCAAGGTCCTCTAGCAGGCTTTCTCATGTTCATCCCATTTATTATTTTTTATACTTATAAAATTGATCGACATCAACATGCGAAAATTATTAAAGCGCTTGATGCTAGGTAATGACTAAATAGTTTGTATACTAGAGATCATGGATGTACCAAATAAAATTACACCAAAAAGAGAAAAAAAGAAGGATGCGATACTTGAATCAGCGGTCGTAATTTTTGCTGCTCACGGTTATCACAATACCCGCCTAGAGCAAATAACAGACGCCCTCCATCTAACAGATAAATCTATCTATTATTACTTCAACAGCAAGGGAGATTTGTTTATAGAGGCTATTCTTTCAATTCAGGCCCAACTCAACCAGTTGATCAAAAGCATTGATGCTAAAGACTATGATCACCTCATTAAAATTAAGAAATACACCAACCATGCAATGAGCATCAATGGCCTCACGCTGCTCATGCAACTTCCTAAGTCTCTTGCAGATTTTGGTAGATATCATGAGATCAAGGCAAACGAGGAAGATCAATATAAGGTTTGGGGCGGATGGTTTAGAAAGGGTCAATTAGAAGGCTCAATCATTCAAGGCAATCCTTCAGAACAGCGTAATTTTTTATTCGGCTCACTATTTTATCTACATCAGTGGTATTCGATTAAGGATAGTGCGACCTATGACCATATCCAGCCTTTTATTGAAAATATGATAGATAGAATGTACTCAACCAAATATAATAAAACCATATGAAAGCAGCCCACTACATAACACTTATTCTCTGGGCTTTTGGCATCGTCAATCTTTTTGAGCCATTTAATGGACCCTTGTTTTATATTTCTTCAGCTATTTTCTACCTCCTGCTGATTGCTCATGTGGTTGAATGCTTTGTTTATAGAGACAAAATTCTTAAATCTAAAGATTCGCCATTGGTGGCATTTTCTTTGACCCTGTTGTTTGGAGTCATATATCTTGGCTCGCTGAAAGATTCTTAAGAGTGGAGGTCCTGGCAGAAGAGGGCAAGATCCCTAGGGGCTCTTTGGGTGTGTGGACCCTTGCTTGGCCCTCCATTATTACCAATATTTTTTACGCGACCAGCTCTATAGTGGCCATTAAAGTTGTGGGTGGCCTTGGTCCTGACGCAATTGCAGCGGCAGTGACGGGTCAAAGGGTTACATTCATCTTGCAAGCCGTTCTCACTGGCGTCCTTGCTGGTTCCACTGCTTTAATTGCAAGGAACTGGGGTGCCAAAAACAAAGAAGAGGCTGGAATTTTTTTTACCAGAACAGTTCAGCTTGTTCTCTTCATTGCTTTGATAACCAGCATTATAATCTGGCACTTTGCAGAACCATTGGTTACCTTCTTTGGTTTGAAGGGAGAGGCTCTCACTCTCTCAATAGAATATTTAAGATCTATTGCACCCTTTTATATTGCCTTTGGTTGCGGCCTTGGTTTGATCACAGCCTTAAGAGCGGTGGGGGATGTTAAGACGCCAATGATTATTGGCGTCATCATGAATCTCTTTGCAATCTTCTTTATGCTAGTTTTTGTGAATGGATGGCTTGGTTTTCCAGAGTATGGTGTTCGTGGAGCAGCGCTTGGAATTGGGCTTTCATTTTTGATCGGAGCCATTCTTCTAATTGTCTTCTGGCTATCCAATCAATTGCCAGTTAAATATTCATCGATTTTTACCCTTGATACATACAGAGTAAAAGAGATCTTTAAAGTAGGATTGCCAGCCGCCTTAGAGCAGGTAATTTTCCAAGGGGGCATTACTGCATTTTTAATCCTAGTTGCTTTATATGGAACAGAGGCTTATGCAGCCTATGGTATAGGAGTTCAAATACTCTCTTTTTCGTTCGTTATTGGCTTTGGTTTTTCAATCGCTGGGGCTACCTTAGTTGGTCAACATTTAGGGGCTGGGGATACCGACCAAGCCAGGCGAGCTGGCTGGGGCGCAATGAGGCTTTCCATTGTGTCCATGACATTTTTTGGTATCTTGATCACTCTATTTGCAGAGCCTTTGGCAAGATTCATGATTGATAATGATGAGGTTGTCAGGCTATCAGTAATTTTTATATGGCTTCTTGGGTCCATGCAGCCATTAATGGCGATTGAGTTTTCTTTGGGAGGAGCGCTGCGAGGAGCCGGCGATACCAAGACGCCTTTGATGATTACGCTAACCTGTCTTTTGTTTATCCGGGTGTTGCTTGCTCTAATTTTCTACATGCTCGACGCAAGTGTAGAAATTATTTTCTCCACATTGGTCGCAGACTATATCGTCAAAGGCTTCTTGTATGTAGCAAGATTTAGATCAAATAAGTGGATGCAGGCAATGAAGCTTAGGGAAGATGCTTAGCAAGCTCGCTTAAAGCTGCCTGGGCTCTTTTCCATAACTTTGATTCTGCAGCGCTTAATTTTTTTGCCTTTACGTTGCTGATAAAAGTAATCAGCAATCCTTTTAATTTTTCAGTTTCACCAACTTGTTGAGAAAATTTATTCTGAAGCATTTCTAAGGTTAATAATTGCTTTATAGCTTTGTCACTATCCGCCGATTCAATCCCAGCCATCAATTCCATCATGACTACGGCTTTTCTAACTTCATCAGCATTATTAAGATAAGCAGGCTTGTTTAATGCTTTTGAGATGTCTTTGTCTATGGAAGAATTTGCTAGCAATTCTGATTCAAGCAACGCAGGTAGATCCATGTAGCCCGATACCTTTTGTAAGATAATTTCTTCAGCTTGCTTGCCCTCATAAGATTTTATAGCTTTTTGTATTTTTAAGAACTCAGGCGATTTTCTTGTTTTAGTTAACTCTCTTAACTGCTCTTTAGTTTTCGAAAGAGAAAACCCATCTTGGCCAAGTTCCTTGGAAAGGGCATCTATAATCTTTATCTCATCGTTGGCAATTGTTTTTTCTGCTTCATAGAACCGATCAGCACTTTCATTGAGTATTTTCCAGAGCGTCGGCTCATTCTTTTTGCCCGCTGGACCAATGTTTTGATAGTCACGTTTTAATAGCTGGTACTTTTGAATGCAGAGCTGTGTATCTTCATCATTGATGACCTTAACTTTTTCAATAATTTCTTCTTTTAACTTTAAATTTTTATTTTCTTGGGCTCTAATCTGATCATTGATTGGCTTTCTAGCATCCTGGTAGGCAGTTTTTAGATTAATAAAATCATCATCTAGGACAGGCGCAAAGTTTTGCCAAAGTTGAAATTGCTGACTAAGGTATTTACTCAGCTCGATTAGGCCAGGCCATTTTGCTGATTTCTCTTCTGTATATTGAAGAATGTTGAGAATAATTTGCTCTCTTTCTTTGGCATTAGAAACCTTCACAGCTTTAAGCTCTTCGTAATATTGAGCACAAGGCTCCCAAGCTGTGTCAGTTAATTTTTTAAATGTTTGCCATTGCTCTCTGCCTGCTGGCTTTGAGCTTTGGTCTAGTTGCTGCCATTTAGTTTGCAGTCCGTGGATTACATTTGCATGTTTTTTTGGATTTTCAATAGGGGTTGCAATTAAGGTTTCAATCTCTTGAATAATTTCATTTCTTTTGGGATTGGTAGCAAAAGACGAGATATCGTTGAAATAACGAGACTGGGCAGATATTAGGTTAAACCTATGCCTTAGTTTATTGGAGACTTTGCCCTCTGATTTCATGGCTCTAGAAACTTCGTTCACCAGTTTTTGGCCGCTGCGAATCTGTCCAGCTTCAAAATGCTCTTCAGCTTTAATTAATGATTCGAATAAAATTTTCTGAGTTTCCACAATATTTTCTTGATGAAGTTTATAATTATCTAAATGAAAAAAAGAATTTTAACAGGTATTACGACAACTGGAACTCCTCATATTGGAAATTATCTAGGAGCCATCAAACCTGCTCTTGAGTTATCGGGTCCTGAAACAGAATCCTATTTCTTTTTAGCCGACTATCATGCACTAATTAAGCAAACGGATCCTGCTTTAATTCAAGACAGTGTCAAGGATATTGCTTTAGCTTGGCTGGCTTCAGGTCTTGATACTGAGCACTCAAATTTTTATAGACAATCTGATATCCCTGAGGTCCATGAATTAACATGGGTTCTTACCTGCAGTGCTGCCAAGGGTCTGCTGAACAGGGCGCATGCTTATAAAGCAGTAGTCGCTGAAAATATTTCTAATGATGCGGATGAGGACAAAGCCATCAACATGGGATTATTTTCTTACCCGGTATTAATGGCCGCAGATATTTTAATCTTTAATGCAACCCATGTGCCCGTTGGCCCTGATCAAGCCCAGCATCTGGAAATGGCCAGAGATATCGCAGGCAAGTTCAACCATGCATACAAAAATACATTCGTATTGCCTGAGGCGTTGATTCAAAATGAACTATCAGTTCCTGGTCTTGATGGAAGAAAGATGAGTAAGTCTTACAATAATATCATTCCCTTTTTATGCACAGAAAAAACATTACAAAAAGCTATTTCAAGAATTATTACTAATTCCTTGGAGCCAGGGCAAGCCAAAGACACAGAAGGCTGTAATTTATTTCAACTTTATACCTTATTCGCATCGAAAGATCAGGTCGCATCTTTGCAAGAAGCCTATGGGAATGGAATTGGTTGGGGCGATGCAAAAAAAGAGCTATTTGCAGTTATCAACAAAGAGATTGCTCCGATTCGTGAAAAATATTTTGAGTTAAACAAGCAGCCTGACCTCCTGAATGATTTGTTTGCTGATGGCGCTAAGAAGGTTCGACCCCAAGCGCAGGAGCTAGTATCGCAAGTCAGAGAATTGGTGGGCATCTCAAAAATTGTCTAACCCGACAGGCTGGTTAAAATTCGGTTTATTCTCAGTTGGCCTTGGCCAATCATTTGCTTTTGTGTTGGTCCCTCCTTTAGCAAGAGATCTTGGCCTTTCAGTTATTGAGACGTCTTCAATTTTTGCAATTTCTGCTATAGCCTGGGCAGTTACCAGTGCATCCTGGGGAAGGGCGTCTGACCGATATGGCCGAAGAAATATTGCAATCATAGGATTAATTGGTTATTCAGTTTCTATTATTGCCTTGATCACACCTCTATTTCTTGTTGAGAAAAATGTGCTGGACTTTGCCTATCTTTTACCTTTGTTGGTTCTTGGTAGGCTAATTAATGGCCTGATAGGCTCTGCAACTAGACCCGCTGCATTTGCTTACATTGCAGATATTTCAGATCGATCAAAGCGAACCAAGAAATTTGCACGCTTAGAATCCAGCTTCTTAATCGGAACAATTATGGGCCCAATGATAGGCGGTTTTTTATTTTTATACTCCAAGACATTGCCTTTTTATGTTTTTGCACTTTGCGGAGGTATTGCCGCCATTGGAATTCTTCTAACTTTTCCCAAAAACATTAAGCAGAAGGCCACCGAAAAAGTTATCTCTAAGCTCTCTTTTAAGGATGCTTCAGTTTGGCCATTTTTAGCATTAGCTGCTTTGTTCTCTTTGTGCCAAGCGTCCTTGCTTCAATCCATTGGTTTTTTTATCACCGATGTCTTTTCCACTGAAAAAGACTTGCCCTTGGTCATCAGTCTCACATTTGGCCTGCTTTCAATATCTACCGTTGTAAGCCAATACATATTTACTGATTTGAAACCCATTGCTAATAATAAGTTGCTGATATACGGAACTTTTCTTCTTGCCATATCGTATATTCAGGCAGGATTATCTACCTCAATTGCATTGTTTTATCTTGCAATGATGGTTAATGGTATGGGCGCTGGAATGGTGAGACCAGCTAATGCTGCAGCATTGTCTATTGCTCAAACTCCAGATGACCAGGGCACAGCGGCAGGATATTTAGGGTCTGTAATCCCCATCGGTCACATTCTAACCCCCTTGGTTGCAATGCCAATATATCAGTACGCACCTCATTATTTGTATTATTTCAGTGCTTTCCTGTGTTTTATTGCCTTATTATTTATAATAGGACACCCAATATTAAGAGATCATGAACAAACCAGCGCTTCTACTAGTTAATCTAGGGACACCAGATTCCCCATCTTACTTTCATGTTTTTAAATACCTGAGGGAATTTCTAATGGACGGCAGGGTGATCGATGTTCCTGCCTTCTTCCGCTTCATCCTTGTCACATTGATAATTTGTCCATTGAGGTCCTATGGCTCGGGACAAATTTACAAACAACTATGGGATTTATCTGATGGAGAGTCCCCTCTACTCAAAAATACCCGTGAGCTAGCCCTGAAAGTAGATGCAGCGCAAGATAGGTTTAATGTTTTTTATGCGATGCGTTATCAAACCCCAAGCATTAAAAACACCCTGAAGCTTATTCAAGCAAGCAACCCAAGCGATCTGGTTGTGATGCCTCTGTTTCCTCATTATGCTTCCGCTACTTCTGGAAGCGTTTACCAAGAGGTTACCAAGCAGCTATCCAAAAGCTGGGTGATACCTAATTTTAATTTTATAGCTCAGTACTACGATCATCCAGCTTTTATACAGGCTTGGATTGAGGCTGCTAAAAAACACAACCTAGATGATTATGACAAGATCCTTTTTAGCTACCATGGCCTTCCAAAATCTCAGGTTAATAAGGTCTATTCTGATATGCAGTGCGATGGAAAAAAATGCGAACATGAAATTAATGAAGACAATCATTATTGTTACAAGGCCACTGTATATGAAACCTCTAAGCTTATAGCCGAGGGTTTAAACATCCCGCATCACAAGTACGAGGTTTCTTTTCAATCAAGATTGACCAACAATTGGTTAGAGCCTTTTTCGGATGATGTGCTCAAGTCCTACCCAAGCCGGGGAATAAAAAAAGTTTTGGTATTTTCTCCAGCATTCACGGCCGATTGCCTTGAAACCATTATTGAGATTGGACACGAGTACAAGGAACTTTTTGAAGCGGCGGGCGGTCAAAAGCTGGATTATGTTGAGTCCCTAAATTTCTCTGATCCCTGGGTTCAAGCTATCATAGAGATTGTTAATTCTAAGGCGTGATAACTATGTTTAAAGATGATGTATTAAAAGGAAAAAAAATCTTAGTCACCGGTGGTGGCACTGGGCTTGGCAAAGAGATGTCAGAGCATTACATTCAGCATGGTGCTGAAGTTGTTATTTGTGGCAGACGCGAAAGTGTTCTAGAGGAGACCGCCAATGAATTTAAAGATAAGTATGGTGCAAAAGTTAGATATCAGGCTTTGGATATCCGTTCCGCTCAAGATGTAGATGATTTTATCAATACAATTTTTCAAGAAGGGCCATTACATGGGCTGGTCAACAATGCCGCTGGAAACTTTATTTCTCCGACCAAAGATCTCTCGTCTAGAGGCTTTGATGCAATTGCTAATATTGTTTTTCATGGAACATTTTATGTAACTCATGCCGTGGGCAAGAAATGGCTTGAACATAACATTAAGGGATCAATCATTTCTATTTTAGCTACCTGGGTTTGGACGGGATCACCGTTTGTTGTGCCATCAGCTATGTCAAAATCCGCTCTTCATACCATGACGAAATCCCTTGCTGTTGAATGGGGCCCCGCAGGTATTAGAGTTAATGCGATTGCGCCCGGTCCATTCCCTACAGAAGGAATGACTGCACGCCTGAGCCCCAAAGGTGACATGAAAAACGATTTAGATAACACGATTCCTATGGGCAGAATGGGAGAAATGAGTGAGCTACAAAATTTAGCTACTTTTCTAATGTCCGATGGCTGTGACTATCTGACAGGCCAGACCATTGCCATTGATGGTGCTCAGTACCTTTCCGGTGGAGGCACGTTCTCTCAGTTAGCAAAGCTATCTGACGATGATTGGGCTGAAATTAGAGGTATGATTAAGAAAACAAACGACTCAGACAAGCTCAAACGATCAACTTGATTAACTGATAAACTAACTTTCAAAGATTTAAAAAAGGGGTAACGATGGAGCACGCACAAATACAACAGATATTAAATAAGCAAAAAGCTTTTTTTATCAAAAATGGCCCACCTTCATATGATTTAAGGATTGATCGAATGAATCGAATGAAAGATTTGATTATGGAAAATCGATATAGATTTGTGGATGCTCTGAATGAGGATTTCGGGGTTAGATCAAAAAACCAATCCATGGCCACAGATGTTTACACCATTATTCCTGGTATAGAGTATGCGAAGAAGAACTTAAAAAAATGGATGTCAGGCTCAAAAAGAAAACCTAACTTCCCATTGGGATTATTAGGGGCTAAAGCTAAAGTGAGTTATGAGCCCTTAGGGACAGTCGGAATGATTTCACCTTGGAACTTCCCTGTGTTTTTAGCTTTTTCTCCAGCTGCAGCTATTTTTTCTGCAGGCAATCAAATCATGCACAAGCCTAGTGAATATACCGAGCACACCTCAGCCTTGATGAAAGAGCTTTGCGATAAAGCTTTTGATGAAGAAGAATTTGCAACAATATTGGGTGGTCCGGATGTAGGCGCTACATTTACTCAGCAGAAGTTTGACCATCTTTTGTATACTGGAAGCGGCGCTGTTGCGAAGCATATTATGAAAGCAGCCGCAGAAAATTTAGTTCCGGTGACTTTGGAGTTAGGTGGCAAGTCTCCTGTGATTGTTAGTAATACAGCGGATAGTGTTACAGCAGCCAAACGAATTATGTTTGGTAAAACAATGAATGCGGGTCAGATATGCTTGGCTCCAGATTATGTAATGGTTCATTCAGATAAAAAAGATGAGCTTGTCTCAGCCATGAAAGCTGCTGTTGCAGATTTCTATCCGGATTTAAAGCATAACGATGATTACACCTCTATCATCAATCAGAAGCATTATGACCGATTGCAAAACCTCTTGGCTGATGCAAAAGCAAAAGGTGCTGAAATTGATGAAATTAATCCGGCAAATGAAGACTTCTCCCAGCAGGAAGCATTTAAAATTCCTCCGACGCTTGTGATGAATCCAACCGATGATATGGAGATCATGCAAGAAGAAATCTTTGGGCCTTTGCTGCCAATTAAAGAGTTTACGGATATCGATGAGACCATCTCATATGTTAATGCCCACGATAAACCCCTAGGTTTATATTATTTTGGTTCGAACAACACAGAGGAAGAGCATGTTTTAAGTCGCACCTCATCCGGTGGAGTTACTGTGAACGATGTGCTGGGCCATATTCAGCAAGAGGACCTTCCTTTTGGAGGCGTCGGGCCGTCTGGTATGGGTAGCTATCATGGTGAAGAAGGGTTTAAAACCTTCAGCAATGCAAAAGCAATTTATAAACAAATCGGCTCAAGGTTTGACAAGTTGCTGTCTGCAATTCGTCCTCCCTACAAAGGAGACATTGAGAAGGTACTGAAGCAGCTAACCTAACCCATGTCCTCATTGCCTATTTACTTGGGCTACAAGTATTTTCGTTCTAAGAAGGGTGCTTTTGCATCCTTTACATCTATTATGGCTATTGCCGGTCTTGCCCTAGGTGTTGCCGCCCTAGTAATTGTTCTGTCGGTGATGAACGGGTTTGAGCGTGAGCTCCAAACAAGAGTCCTGGGCGTAGTGCCACAACTGATTATTAGAAATGAAGGCCCAATAAGTCAATATGATGAGCTCATTAGTGAATTGCTGCAATCACCAGAGGTTGAGGCAGCCAGTCCTTACATAGAAACCCAAGGCTTGATGAGTGCCAATAGTAGAGCAAGAGGCGTCTTTGTTACAGGGATCATTCCGCAGCTTGAGGATGACATTTCTATTCTGCCCAATTACATATATGCAGGTTCTTTAGATGATTTGAGCCCCACAGAAGGCGTGGTTATTGGTGGTTGGTTGAGTAGATATTTGGGCATTACTCTGGGCGATGACATCACCATCATGACAACGAACTTAAGATCCTCTGTGCTTGGATCTTTTCCACGTTCATTATCTTTAAAGGTGGTAGGAATTTTTGAACTGAAAGCCGAACTTGATCAATCCTTGGTATTGATTCATCACGACTTAGCATCCAACCTCTTGAATCTCTCACCAGAATCCACGCAAGGTATTAGAGTCAAAACCACTGATTTATTCGAAGCTAATTCTATAGGCTATCAATTGCTTGAAGATCATCTGCCTCAAGATGAGGGTTACTATTTTACATCCTGGCAAAGAACCCATGGCACTTTATTTCAAGCCATTCAGCTAGAAAAAAAACTAATTAGCCTCATGCTGTTTCTTATTATTACAGTTGCTGCCTTTAATATCCTTTCAACGCTGGTGATGACGGTCAAGACAAAGGAGAGAGAAATTGCCATCTTGAAAACCATGGGCTGCAGCAATTCTCAACTCACTGGAATTTTTGTCACCCTGGGGATGATCATTGGGATTCTTGGAATTATTATCGGCTTGGTTCTCGGACTATTAATTACACCGAATATTGATTCCATGATCCATGTCGCTGAGAGCCTCATGAGCCGCACCCTCATGGATAGTTATTTTATTAATTATTTTCCCTACGAGTTTCGATCATCGCAATTAATTCAAATCAGCCTTAGCTGCATTGTCTTAAGTTTATTATTCTCATATTTTCCAGCCTCGAAGGCTGCAAAATTAAACCCTGTAACCATCCTGCGTCATGAGTAGTCTGTTAGCAAAAAATATATCCATGACCTTTACTAATTCTCAGCATTCTGTGAATGTCCTAGACAATGTATCTCTTGAGTTAATTGAAGGCCGATCAATTGGCATCATTGGTTCATCGGGCTGTGGCAAGACGACCTTGTTACAAATTCTTGCAGGCCTGGAGACGCCAACAGCTGGGTCCGTTTATCATGATAATCTGAATCTATCTGAGCGCAATAATGCAAAATTTACTCAACTGAGATCTAGCCTCTTTGGTTTTGTGTATCAATTCCATTACCTGCTTGAAGATCTAACTCTTTTGGAGAATTGCGAGCTCTCGTTTCAAATCATGGGCTCAAAAAACCATGACGCTAATCGAAAAACTATTTTTTCAATTTTTGAAGAACTTGGTATTGGTCAGCTGAAAGATAGCTATCCGTTTATGCTCTCTGGCGGAGAAAGGCAAAGAGCCGCGATCGCTAGAGCTGTCGCACACAAGCCTACCTTCTTGCTCATGGACGAGCCCACTGGAAATTTGGATGCCGATAATGCAGCAATCATTCAGGAATTAACCATAAATTTATCAAAAAAGTTTAATATGGGCATACTTGTTGCAACCCATGATATGGAGTATGCAAGCAAGCTTGATGAAGTGTACAGAATTGAAAATAGTAAATTACAAAAAATAGATCATGAATAATATTTTAATTTCAGGCGGCTGGTTTATATGGCCTTTGTTGGTTTGCTCTATTTTGCTTATTTCTATTGTTATAGAGCGCCTCTGGTTCTTGCAAAGAAGGCTCGTTGCACCCAAGGGCTTGCAACGCCAAGTACAAAATTTAATTAATAAAAATGCATTTCACGCTGAACATCAGGAGGAAATTTCCTCCACATCACAGTTAGGTGAGCTCTTGACCTATTGCCATCAATACAAGTCTGAGCCCAGAGAATTTGTTGAAACAAAGGCTGAAGAGAAAGCCTCAGAAATTAATTTGATCCTCGAGAGAAATCTTTCTATGCTCAGCACTATTGCCAGCATCAGCCCTTTGCTTGGACTGCTTGGAACAGTGGTGGGCATGATTACTGTGTTTGGTAATATTGACGTCAATGGAAGCGCAAATGCAGACTTGCTTGCCGCGGGCATTTCCGAGGCCCTCATCACCACGGCATTTGGCCTCATTATTGCCGTTCCAGCCATTGTTTTTTACCGTTTCTTTGAGCAAAAAACAATTAATTTGATGTCCCTTCTTCAAGCCAACACCTCTTTATTTTTAGATTTCATGTACAAAAAATGAAATTTTTTACTAACAAAGAGCGAACTCTCAGTATCGAAATTACCCCATTAATAGACATAGTTTTTTTACTCGTTATTTTTTTTGTGGTGACATCGAAGATTGAAACCAATCAGTATTTAAGTCTTGATCTACCAACCTCGCAATCTTTCTCTTCAAATCTAACGAACGCTGATAAAAATATCATTCTTCTAGAGTCAGGCACGCTAGTGATTAATAACCAAGAGTTTGATATCTCTCAAATTGAAGAGGTGATGGTTGGCATTCAAGCGAGTTTTCAAACCTCCGAAACCATTATTCTTTCAATTGAAAACAAGGCCTATCACGAGTGGGTAATCTTATTGATGGACAAGTTACAGGGTGCTGGTTTTCAAAATCTTCAAATTAAAACTTATACTGACTAGCTATGAGCCCATTAAAGCGATTATTTAGATACACCCTCAGGTTTAAGTTTTCTTTTGGTGTCAGCATCATAGGATTTCTAATGTTTGCGGCTGCCGATATTGCCGCGGTTGAGTGGATTAGACGCATTATTGCCTTCATCAACTCCAACGAAAAAGACTTTAGCATCTACCTTGTTTTGGCTTTAATATTTATTGCCCTGGGCAGGGGCATAGGTTTCTTTATAGGAAACTATTTTATGTCTAGAGTGGGCTTTGGTATTGTGCATGACTTGCGATCAGAGCTTTTTTCGAAATTAATCAATTTACCCAAACTCTTTTTTGATCATAATCAATCAGGCCAACTGATTAATCGAATTACCTTTACGACCACCCAGGTCTCTGGAGCAGCCTCCAATGCAATCAAGACCTTTGTCCGCGAGGGTTTTTTACTGATTGGCTTGATGGTGTATATGCTGTCATTAAACTGGAAGCTAACCTTACTATTATTAGTGACCACTCCATTCATAGCCTTGATCGTTTATGTGGCTGGCAAAAGACTTAGAAAGCTTGCCACGACTATACAAACTGCCATGGGAGATGTGACGCATCTTGCCTCAGAAGCCGTAGATGGAAATCTTGAGATTAAATCATTTAATGCTGAGGCCTATGAAACCAAAAGATTCTTAAAAGCCAATGCATCTAACAAAAATCAAAATTTAAAGTTGGAGGCCACCTCTAATCTAGCAACCCCAATTATTCAGTTACTTGTGTCTATTTCGCTATCCATTGTTGCGTATTTTGCTCTTGGAGCTCAGCTGGGCATTGAGCTGAGTGCTGAAAATTTTGTAGCTTTCATCACTGCAGCAGGCCTCATGGCCAAGCCTATTAGGCAGCTCTCCAACATCAACGCTGTGATTCAAAAGGGCTTAGCAGCAGCTGTTGAAATATTCGATCAGCTTGACACCAAGGAAGAGGTTGACTCTGGGCAGATTGAAACACCTATTGTTGGCCAAATCGAGTTTCGTGATGTCAATTTTGCTTATAACCCACAAGACCTTGTCTTAAGAAACTTAAACTTTTCAATTGCTCAGAATGAAACAATCGCCATTGTTGGCAAGTCTGGATCTGGGAAATCTACCATTGCCAATTTGCTCTCTAGATTCTATTCAGACTTTACTGGCGAGATTGCCATTGATGGGGTGAGCATCATGGATTACAAGCTCAGCTTTCTTCGTGAGTCTATCTCCATCGTCAATCAGTCCCCAACTCTTTTTAATGACACGATAGAAAAAAATATTGCTTATGGTGAGACAGCGATCGATCAGCATAAGCTTCAGGAAGCCGCTGAGATTTCAGGCTGTCTAGAATTTATAAATAAATTGCCCGAGGGTTACAAATCAGCAATTGGTGATGATGGCGTTCTGCTCTCGGGAGGTCAAAGACAGCGAATTGCTATCGCTAGAGCATTCTATAAAAACTCACCCATTATCATTCTTGATGAAGCAACCTCGGCCTTAGACAATGAGTCTGAACTAGTTGTCCAAGAGGCTCTAGAGAAATTAATTAACAACAGGACTACGATTGTTATTGCACATCGACTCTCAACAATTGAGAACGCAAACAAGATATTGGTTATCGACGAAGGCACTGTTGCAGAGTTTGGAACCCATCATGAATTGTTAGAGCAAGCGGGCATTTACAAGAACCTCTATCAAAATAAATTTAGCGACACAGGAGAGGTGAGTGCCAAGTCTAGGACGTCCCCATCCCCAGATTACTTGCCATCATTCAAAGAAGAGCCAACTCAGCAAGGTTTTCTGATCGATGCTTGGTATAAAAAGAGTGTTTGGCTCTATCTGCTATCCCCCCTAACTGTTTTATTTTCAGCTTTGGTTCGTTGGAGAAAGAATTCATATCTCAAGAATCCGTCTAAAGTTTGGAAATCAGCAGTGCCAATCGTGGTGGTTGGGAATATTTCAATGGGCGGCACAGGAAAAACCCCGTTGGTTAAATACATCGCCTCCGAGCTTAAAAAAAGAGGCTTTAAACCTGGCCTGGTAAGTCGAGGTTATGGAGGAAAGTACTCAGGCACCCTTGAAGTGACCAGCGAGACAACCTTTAAACAAACCGGCGATGAAGCCCAGCTTCTGTCAAAACTCCAATTACCTTTCTTTATTGATAAAGACCGCTCAAGAGCTGCCAGAACACTTCAAGACAAATATGACTGTGACGTTATTATTTCAGATGATGGCCTTCAGCATTACAAGATGGATCGTAAGTTAGAGATTGCTGTGATTGATGGCGCTAGAAGACTGGGAAATGGCTTGGCGTTCCCTGCCGGTCCCCTGCGTGAGCCCAAGAGCAGGCTGAAAGATGTAGATTTCATTGTGAACAATGGAGGCCCAACAGAGGGGGATGAAATACTGATGACGCTGAACCCTGCTAAATTTATCCATTTAAACTCTGGCAAGGAATATGCCGTTGATAGTTGGCCGATGCATAAGCAAGTGCACGCTGTGGCAGCCGTTGGAAATCCTAATAGATTTTTTGATTTACTTTCAAGGTTAGATTTTGAGTTTGATAAAAATCCATTTCCTGATCATCATAAATATAGCAAAAGAGACTTGTATTACTTAGACCATCTACCTATCCTTATGACAGAGAAGGACGCGGCCAAATGCAGGCATTTTAATAATTCTAAGATTTGGTATCTTAGCATCGAAGCAAAAATAGAATCCCAATTCATAGATCGACTCGAGGAAAAACTAAATGATTGATAAAGCAATATTAGATGTGATGGCCTGTCTCAGATGCAAATCTTCTCTCACCGATGAGGGCGAGCATTTAAAATGTTCTGAGTGCAGCATTGGCTACCCCATTAAAGAAGATATTCCTCACATGCTTGAGGAGAGTATTTTTTCTTTAGATGGCTAACGAATTCGTCATCATCGTTCCGGCTAGAGCTGGCTCATCCCGACTTCCAAACAAGCCTCTTGCTCAAATTGATGGGAAATCTTTGCTGGAGCGCGTGCATGAGCTGGCACAATCCTCGAATGCCACAGCAACCTTCATAGCCACAGACAACGAAGCGATCAGAGATCACGCTCACTCGATTGGTGCTGAGGTAATCATGACCTCAGAGACTCATATCTCTGGGATGGACCGGATAGCCGAAGCCTCGAGATTAATTGGCTTATCGCCAGAGACCCATATCTTAAATCTACAAGGCGATGAGCCCTTCATGCCTTTAGACATCATTAACACGCTCACAAGTCACCTGAGCTTGCTTACTCCAATTGCCACAGCCTGTGTTCCAATGTCTAACCCCGAGGACATAGCCAGCCCCAACGAAGTGAAAGTCGTTCGGTCACTTAGTAAGCGTGCCATGTATTTTTCTAGGTCTGTCATTCCACATGAGTTTACCGCCAACCATAACGGCTATTTAAAACATCTCGGGATTTATGCCTACAGCAATCGAACCCTACAAGAGCTTACAACCCTTGAGCCAACCGACAATGAATTGCAGGAGAGGTTAGAGCAACTTAGATTTTTAGATCATGGGTACAATATTTTTGTAGAAGATTATGCATGCGTGCCTCCCATAGGGATTGATACCCCGGAAGATTTAGAGAGAGCCATTGAGTTCATCAAGCGTCATGAGTAACCCCAATCAACTTCTAGTTAAGAACGCTTTTAATTTAGCGGTCACTACCAAGAATTTTATTTCAATCTCTTCCCTCGAAGATATTCCAAAGCTTCATCACCTTCAGGCTGATGAGTTCCTGGTCCTGGGCTCGGCGACTAATATTATCTTAGATGAGTATTTCCCTGGCACCCTGATTCAAGTGTTGATGAATGACATATTTCTGGAGACAGATGGCATCCTATCGGTGGGAGCAGGGCTCCACTGGCACGAGTTGATTGAACATACCCTGGCGCATGATTTATATGGGATAGAAAACCTGACCTTGATCCCAGGTTTAGTTGGAGCTTCCCCAGTGCAAAATATTGGTGCTTACGGTGTTGAAGTCTCGTCTGTGATTCATAGCGTGACTTGCTATAACTTTGCTACCAAAAAAATAGAAACACTCTCAAACGAAGCTTGCAACTTCTCCTACAGAGACTCTATTTTTAAATCCAAAGATTTCCTAATCCTGAGTGTTCAATTCAACTTTCAGGAAGTATTTGCACCCAATCTATCCTATCCATCCTTGGCTCAATTTCTTAAAGAACATCAGCTTGATCGAGACGCACTGTCGCCCAGGGTTCTATCCGAGTCCATTCAAGCCATAAGAGAATCTAAACTTCCAGCCCCAGATGAGATTCCAAATGTTGGCAGCATCTTTAAGAATCCGATAGTTGAAACAGAGACTATTCCTGCAGATTTTTTAGCAGACCATCGATGGCTGATGCCAGATGGGCAAACGAAACTCAGTGCTGCTCGATTGGTTGAGCTTGTTCTAGATAGCGTGGAGATTCCACCATCCCTTGGTTTTTATGAAAAACATTCTTTGGTGCTAATCAACAAGGGCGGCGCAGTCTTCAGTGACGTAACCAAGCTCTTAAAAGAGATACAGCGGCAAGTGCATTTTTTGCATGGAATACAATTGCGTGTTGAACCTGAAATTATGGGGTCCTAGATGTTTTTATCTGCTGCAATAGCTCACTTGCTTGCTGTGATGTCCCCAGGTCCAGATACAGCAATTATTTTTCAGCAATCACTGAATAAGGGCCGAGGAGCTGGGATCTTCACAGCCGTAGGCATAGGGTTTGGAATCTTCTTGCATTGTCTCTTAGCTATCTCCGGCATATCCATACTCTTATACAGCACAGAAGAAGCTCGTTTCGTTATTAGGGTTCTAGGCGCCTCCTATTTGGTCTATGTTGGCCTGAAGTCCTTGCTGCCTCAAAATGGAAGCTCAGTCACTCCAAGTGCTACCATCATTACCCATCCATTTTTAATTGGCCTGATCACCAATATTCTTAACGTCAAAGCTTTTTTATTCACGGTCTCTCTGTTTTCTTTTATTAATTTACAGCCAAACTCCTTAATGCCGATTGTCTATTTGCTGTATTTCCCTTTGACCACAGCAGCTTGGTTTGGTTTTATGTCTTATGCTCTGACGCATCAGGCACTTGGCGATATCTTTGAGCAATACAACGCCAGAATTCAGTTTGCCTCCTCAGCCTTTATACTTTGTCTAGGCCTATTAATACTCTCACAGGCTATCTATGGAATTCTCTGAGCTATTAAAATCTATTAACTCCCTAGAGGATAATTACCCACCAGTGCATCTATGGAATCCAGAGCTGTGTGAAGGCGTGGAAATGCGAATAGATCGAGAGGGCAATTGGTATTACCAGAACTCTATTATTGGCAGAGATAAACTCAAAATATTATTTTCAAGAATCTTGAAAGTTGAACAGGGCCAGTACTACTTGGTGACACCCGTTGAGAAGGTTAGCGTGAAGGTTGATATTGCACCTTATATGATCGTGGACTATGAGGTTGATGTTGAGCTTAAAAATATTATTCTAAAAACTAACCTAGATTATAATTTCCCACTCGATGCATCCCATCCAATTGAGCTTCGAGCGCTGGGCAAAGAATCTATTCCCTTTGTGCAGGTCAGAGATCAGCTAGAAGGTTTTATTTCGCGCTCTGTTTTTTATGGATTGGTTGAAGTAGCTTTAAAGCAAGAGCAAGTTTCAGGATCTGAGTTAATGCTGACAAGCGGCGGGCAGAAGTTTAGCCTTGGATCAATCGAGTAAGTCTTAGCTTGTCTTTTTAACTTCAAGAATCCACTGATCAATATACTGCTCAAGAATATCTAAGGGCAGGGCACCTCTTTTTAAGACCTCGTGATGGAAATCTTTGATATCAAAATTTGCACCTAGCTCTACTTTCGCTCTGTCTTTCAGTTCTTGAATTTTTAGCTGCCCAATTTTATATGCCAAGGCTTGACCCGGCCAGTTAATGTAGCGATCCACTTCATTCATCACATCCTGCTTTGTTTTGGCAGAGTTATCTAAGAAATAGTTAATGGCGTCTTGCCTGCTCCAATCGAAATAATGCATGCCAGTATCCACCACCAATCTAATAGCTCTCCACATGTCGTAGGTCAGCTGTCCAAATCGTGAGTAGGGGTCTTGATAAAGCCCTAAGTCATAACCCAGACTTTCACTGTAAAGTCCCCAGCCCTCTACAAATGCTGTTACACCGCCGTATTTTCTAAAGTTTGGTAAATCTAGCTCCATGGCAAGGGCTATCTGCAAATGATGCCCTGGAACAGCCTCATGCACGCTCAAGACTTCAATTTCATACTTTGGCCTTACCTCAGGTCTGTAAAGGTTCACGTAGTAGTAACCAGCTCTTGATCCATCCGCTGCAGGTCTTTGGTAGTATGCAGTGGTTGTATCAGGCGCACTCTCGATGGGAATAGGTTTCAGTCCATAAGGCATCGAGGGCAGGACCTTAAACAGGCTGACTAACTCAGGATCAATTCTCTTGGAAGTGGCTAAGTAAGCCTCGAATAATTCCTCCGAGGTCTCATAGTAGAACTTGGGATTGGAACGCAAATCATCCAAGAATTCTTTAAATGTTCCTTGCCAGTTAACTTCTTGAATGACCTCTTCCATTTCAGCTTTAATTCTAGCGACTTCACTTAATCCTATGTTATGAATTTCTTGAGGCGTGAGAGAGGTGGTGGTAAATTTTCTAGCTAAAAATTCATAGTATTGCTTGCCGTTATTAATATCTTTGATGCCTATGGACGTTCTGCAAGCTGCGAGATACTCATCACCAAAAAACTGGTGCAATTTAAGATAAGCAGGAATCACTTGATTTCTTATGACTTCTTTAGCTCTGGCCTGGATTGCTAAAACTTCTCCTTCATCAATGGATCGATCCATCGACTCAAAGGCGCGATAAAAAGGACTTGTCTCGGGAGAGACATAGGCTTGTAATTTAATTTGTTCAAAGACTTTCTGCATCAAAAATCTAGGTGGGACAGTGTTAGTCTCAATGCCCATTCTTGCCTTTTCAATCTCGGTATCAACCATGACTCCAAGCTTACTTAATCGCGCAATCCAGTCGTCATAGTGTTCAGCGTTTCGTAATGGCAGGATGTTGACTGTTTCGTGCTCAAGCTGAATGCCGCCTCTGTGACTAAAGGGCATAAGGTAGGCTTGATAATCAAAACTCTCCACCGAATTCTCATACTGTTTTTTAAATAATTTGTAATTAATAAGATTCAGCTCATCCAGGCCATTCAGATCCATTGCATTGAGTTGCTCTAGAACTAATTGATCATGCTGGTAATCTTGAATAATCCCGCTAACTGAATTATCTGACCAGTCTCTGTTGAATCGAAGGTCTCCCATGCTGGAGGCGTACACAGGATTATCAGAAATAATTTTTGCCCACTCAGATTCCATTAAATCTTCAAATGTAGACTCGGGTGATTGAGAGGAGCACCCTACGAGGAGGGCGAGCAAAGCTAAGTATTTAAAATATCGCATTACATATTTGGGTAATTTGGCCCACCAGTTCCCTCTGGGGTTACCCAGGTAATATTCTGAGAGGGATCCTTGATATCACAAGTCTTACAGTGCACGCAGTTCTGGCCATTGATCACAAATTTAGGACCTTCTTCACTTTCTACAACCTCATAGACCCCAGCAGGACAATACCTTTGCGCAGGCTCATCGTACATGGGCAGATTTTGTAGAATTGGAATAGAGGCATCTTTAAGCTTTAGATGGCAGGGTTGATCTTCTTCATGAGAGGTATTAGATAAAAAGACTGAGCTCAGACGGTCAAAGCTAATTTTACCGTCAGGCTTAGGGTATACAATTTTAGGCATCTCAGCAGCAGGCTTCATGCATGCATAATCAGGAGTCGTGTGATGTAAAGTGAAGGGCAGGTTACCCCTAAAGATCAGCTGATCAATGGCATTAAAAGCTGCGCCTAAGAGAGCTCCAAACTTATGGAAGATAGGCCCAAAGTTTCTAGATTTATGGAGTTCCGTTTGAATCCAGCTTGAATGTACCATCTCATCAAACTTCAGACCATCGCTAGAATCCATGTTATTGAATATCGCTTCTGCAGCCAACATCCCTGATTTCATAGCCGTATGAGAACCTTTAATTTTTGAAAAGTTCAGTGTTCCAGCATTGTCGCCCACAAGGAGGCCGCCCGGAAATTCCATGCTGGGTAACGACTGAATACCACCTTTAATTAAAGCACGCGCACCATAGGTCAGGCGCTCACCACCTTCTAGATAGCGTTTGATAGACGGATGGGTTTTCCATGTCTGGAATTCTTCAAACGGGCTCAAGTAAGGATTTTCATAATCCAAAGGAACCACGTAGCCTAAATAAACCTCGTTGTTATCTGCATGGTAAAGGTAAGATCCAGCCGGTGTATTTTTAGCGCTCGGCCAGCCGTTGGTATGAATCACCAAGCCTTCTTGATGCATCTTGTCTGAAATTTTCCAGACCTCTTTGAAACCTATGCCGTAATGCTGAGGGTCCTTGCCCTTATCAAGCTCGTATTTTGCAATAAGCTCTTTGCCCAGATGTCCGCGACACCCTTCACCAAAAATCGTGTACTTAGCTTTAATATCAATCCCTGCTTCAAACCCAGGTTTCTGCTCACCTTTTAAGCTAACACCCATGTCTCCGGTTCTAACTCCAATGACCTTGTCGCCATCGTAAAGTATCTCGCTGGCAGGAAATCCAGGAAAGATTTCCACCCCCAAGTCTTCTGCTTGCGTGGCCAACCATCTGCACAGGTTTCCTAGGCTGGTGACATAGTTACCATGGTTGTTCATTGGAGGCATGACAAAGGACGGAATGCTTAAGCCAAACTTTTTAAATAAAAACATTAATTTATCTTTTTTAACTGGGACAGTGAGAGGACAATTTTTTTCTTTCCAATCAGGAATCAGTTCGTTTAATGCCGTTGGCTGGAAGACATTTCCAGATAAGATGTGCGCTCCAATCTCTGAGCCTTTCTCTAAAAGACAGATCTCTAAAGGCTTATCGTTTGCCTTGGAAAGTTGAGCTAATTTGATTGCTGCACTTAAACCTGACGGTCCTCCACCCACGATGACCACATCGTATTCCATAACCTCTCTTTCCATGATTAGTCTCCCTCTTTTTTTAGTGGTAAAAAAACATTACAATCATATCGCAAACCAATCCATTGAACGAGTCTCATATATGAAAATTGTAGTACCTATTAAACGCGTCGTTGATTATAACGTTAAAGTTAGACCTCTAAGCGACCAATCCGATGTTGATCTAAATAACGTGAAGATGTCCATGAACCCATTTTGTGAAATTGCCATTGAGGAAGCCGTCAGGCTAAAAGAGGCCGGCACTGCCACTGAAGTTATTGCAGTGACCGTCGGAACCTCTGCTTCGCAAGAGCAGCTGAGAACAGCCTTAGCGCTTGGTGCAGACAGAGCAATTCTCATTGAAACAGATGTCTTGTTAGAACCATTGGCTATTGCTAAAGCTCTCGCTAAAGTGATTGAAAAAGAAGCCCCGCAGTTAGTGATCCTGGGCAAACAAGCCATTGATGGTGATAATAATCAAACAGGTCAAATGCTTGCAGCTCTTCTGGGCTATGCTCAGGCAACCTTTGCCTCTAAATTATCTGTTGAAGGCGATTTCGCTTCGGTTACCAGAGAAATTGACGGGGGGCTTCAAACCATTAAAGTGTTGCTTCCTGCAATTGTAACCACAGATTTAAGATTGAATGAGCCAAGGTACGCATCCTTGCCTAACATCATGAAAGCCAAGAAAAAAGAGATGGACATTCAGCCGGTTGATAGCCTGGGCATTGATGTTTCACCTCGCCTAGAGTTGATATCCGTTGAGCCACCAGCCACAAGACAGGCTGGTATTATAGTTGAATCAGTAGAAGAGTTAGTGAGTAAGTTAAAAAATGAAGCAAAGGTGATTTCATGAGTACATTAGTTATAGCAGAGCATGATAATTCAAATCTTAAGCCCTCAACGCTTAACACTCTTGCGGCCGCAAAAGCTCTAGGCGATTTGGTTCACTTGCTTGTTGCAGGTAAAGGCTGTCAGTCCGTTGCAGACGAATGCGCTGCGGTTGAGGGTGTTGAGAAAGTCCTCTTGGCAGACGACGATGCCTACGAGCATCAATTGGCCGAAAGCGTTGCAACCTTGATCCAATCGGTTGCTTCTAACTACACCCACATTCTTGCCCCAGCAACAACCTTTGGAAAAAATGTTTTGCCGAGGCTCAGCGCCTTGATAGACGTGCAGCAAATTTCTGAAATCACAGAAGTGGTATCCCCTGATACGTTTAAACGACCTATTTATGCAGGAAGCTGCATTGCGACTGTTAAATCCAATGATGCCATCAAAGTTATCACAGTCAGAGCCACGGCTTTTGATCCTGTTAGTGCCACGGGTGGGTCAGCTGTCGTCGAGGCTTTGACCTCACAAGGCGCATCTTCTTTATCGTCCTTCGTTGGCGAAGAGATTGCCAAGAGCGACAGACCTGAGCTCACTGCAGCCAGCATTGTTATATCCGGTGGAAGAGGGATGCAATCAGGCGATAATTTTCATTTAATTGAAACCATTGCAGATAAGCTTGGCGCAGCTGTCGGAGCTTCTAGAGCTGCGGTTGATGCAGGCTTTGTTCCTAATGATTATCAGGTGGGTCAAACAGGCAAGATTGTTGCCCCTGACTTATACATAGCCGTCGGCATCAGTGGAGCCATTCAGCATTTAGCTGGAATGAAGGATTCTAAAGTGATTGTGGCCATCAACAAAGACGCAGATGCACCAATTTTTCAAGTCGCAGACTACGGACTGGTTGCTGATTTGTTTGATGCCTTGCCGAAACTTGCAGAAGCCCTATAAGCTACTGATTTGCAGTTATATTTAAGCCCAGCCTGTCAATATTTTGACTGGCTGAGCCATTAATTAGTTCACATTCTTTGGCCAGCAAACAATAGCGCCAAAGCACATAATCCTTATCAACCCCCATGCCACCATGCAGGTGTTGTGCTGAATAGCTAATTCTGTGACAGGCATTGCCGGCCCAGATCTTAGCCACCAAGGCATCGTTTTCACAGTCCAGATTCGCATTCAGGTTAATGGCCGCTTGTTGGCTCACTAATCGCAGGCACTCTAGATCAATAAAGCAGTCCGCGGCCCTGTGAGAGACAGCCTGGAAAGAGCCAATGACTCTGCCAAATTGTTCTCTTTCTGAGGTATAGCCAGCAATCAATGCGGTCATTCTCTCAGTAATACCAAGCGCCAAGTAACTTCTCATGACCATGCTTGTTTGCAGCAGATACCTTAAAGCTTCTAAGCCGCGGCCATGGGCATGAATGATGGCTGAGCGATCAATTGTTATGCCTTCAAAGTCTATCTTGAAAGTAGGGGTGTTGGCTGTGGTTGTAAGCTCTGAGATATTAGCTTGATAAGTGTCCACAAGGACTAAGAGAACCCCCTCATCTGAATTAACAGAAACCAAGAGGCTCTTGGATATGGATGCAAGCTCGGATAGATATTTAGTGCCTGTAATGGTTAATTGATCTCCATTAATCTGAGCTCGAGCCAAAGGATTCTCGGGATCTTGATTCAGTGGCTCTAGAATAGCCGAGGTGTGAATGTCTCCTGCAAGAATAGATGATATTAAAGCTTGATGAGGCTCATGCTCACTAAACTTTTGGATGGTCTGCGCTACCTCTGCCAAGCAGCCCATGAGGCTTAAAGGCGCAGCATGAAAACCCAGCTTTTCAAATAGAATGCCTAGGTCGTAGAGGTTCTCTCCGCTGCCACCGTATGTTTCATTAATTCCCAATCCCAGGTAGCCCTGGCTTGCAAGCAATGACAACAGTTCCTCATCGTGCTTAAAAGCAGTATCAAATTTTTTGAGATTCTCAGGCGCGCAGTGCTCTACTAGGATCTTATCCAAAGAATCCCTGATCTCCGCTTGATGGCTCAGTTCTGAAAAATTCATTATCGAGTCCTGGGCATGAGCAAGCCTGCCATGGCAATAATGTCGCGCTGGACTTCGTTGGTTCCACCGCCAAAGGTAAGGATGGAAGCGGTCCTGTACATTCGCTCTAGCTTTGCATTGAGAATTGAGAGCTCAGAATCATTTTTAAGAAGACTCAGCTCTCCCATGATTTCCATCAGCAATCGATAAGCTTCTATAAAAAACTCCGATCCGTAGACCTTAGCCACCGAGGCTTCAGCCATGTTTAAGTGACCCGACTCCATGATCCATGTTTGTTTCCAGCAAATAAGCTTGAGAGCTTCAATGCCAGAATATACTTGTGCAAAGTTGTGCTTAACCCATGAGAGATCAGTTAAATACTGGTCGTTATTAATTTTGGTGGTTGCGGCGAGCTTGAGTACATTTTTATAAAGCTCTTCCACAGGGCCATGGTTCACCAGAGCCAGTCTCTCTAGGTTCAATTGACTGGTGATAAGAGACCAGCCTTGATTAGGCTCACCAACCAGATGCGTCTCAGGTACACGGATATTGTCATAAAACGTTGCGTTGGTTCTCACATCGCCCAGGGTATTGATCGCAGTCATAGAGAAGCCAGGGTCGTCGGTTGGAACAATGAACATGGAGATGCCCTTGTGATTCTTGGCTTCGAAATCTGTTCTAGCGGCCAGCCAAATATAGTCTGAGAAATTAGCTAGGCTAGTCCACATCTTCTGACCATTAATTAGATAGCCATCCGCATCTTTTATTGCTTTGGTCTGGAGGGAGGCCAGGTCCGTGCCTGAGTTAGGTTCTGAATAGCCAATGCCAAAAATCAGCTCGCCTTTTAAAATCTTGGTGGCTATTTCATCTTTGGCCCACTCAGAACCATGCTCTGCGATCATAGGCCCAACAGATTCAGTGGTTAAAAAGGGAAAGGGGAAGCCCGTTCTCATGACGGTTTCCACAAAGATGTATTGCTCTATAGGGCTGAGCTCTTTGCCGCCCAGCTCTTTTTTCCAGCTCAAGCCAATCCAGCCATCGGCCCCCATAGTTCTCATGGCCTTTTTAAATTCTGGGCCACCACCCTCGAAGTGGCTGGGATTATTTAATTCGGACTTAAGCTCAGGCGTCATCAAGCCCTCAAAGTACTCATGAAGCTCTGCCTTTAATTTGGCTTGTTTTGGGCTTAGCTGTATTAACATTTCAACTACAAGTATCTCATCTTCTATTGGCAAGGCAATATCTTGGTGTATTATTTAAAGATGGCTAACTATTCACCAACAATGGACTTTCTTCACCAGAAACTCTTAAGTGCAACGAATAAGGATCAAGAAGACAGGATAGTTAACTTGATGTTGGCCGAATCCCAGCGCAATCACCATAGACAAAACATCACAGATTTTCAACATCAAACCGAGGCCAATCCACAGACATGAAAAAAATTCTCCTTTTACTTCCCCTTCTTCTTGTTGGCTTGATTCAAGCCGATGATTATTTATTGATTGATGTTAGAACCGATGGTGAATGGGATGCTGGTCACTTGCAGTCTGCAACGCATATCCCCATGCAAAATTTATTAGATGACATTGCATCAACTGCAACCAACAAAGACCAGCAGATTTATCTCTATTGTGGCAGTGGAAAGAGGGCGGGAAGAGCAAAGACTATGCTTGAAAACCTTGGCTATACGAACGCTCAGAATATTGGTGGGTTAGATGAAGCCAGCGCTCAGTTAAAAAAAGCCATTACCCAGGATTAAAATACTGAGTATGAAATTTATCAACACAGAACCAAGAGCCGTTACTTAATCTTCTTGGAATATCAATAAGCTATTAACCCTATTACTCCTATCACCTTTGGCATTTGCTGAAGACCCTAATGTAAAAACAAACACAGCAGAGGAGTTAAGAAACATGCAAACCTTAGAGCAATGGGGTGAGGTTTGGATTAATAGTAACCTCGAGCTAGTTGAGGAGATAGCTAATCCAATTTATATCAGACATGAACCGACTGGCACCATACACATTAAGCGAGAGCAATATGCCGAACGTATTAAGTCCATGCGAGACTCGAATAGAACATTTACCACCCAGTCACTTTCTGCTGACGGGGACCTGATTTGGGTGAGGTGGTCAATGGAGACAGAAGACCCTCAAACAAAAGATATTACTCATAGTCGAGGCGTTCAAGCTTATAGATTTGAAGAAGGGAGATTGGCAGAAACATGGTGGTCTCTTACCGAAGGTCATGGGTCTTGGCTAGATAGATGAAAGACATTCTCATCCCATTGATGCTCTCGAAGAATTTAATCAAACCTTCTTTCTAATCATTGCTAGTGATAGCTAAAATTTATTTAGGCAATTAAATATTAGATCAGCGGGCAATTATCTTAGAAAGGCAATAACTTCTAAGTGACTTGTATTAGCAAACTGATCAAAGACACCGATTGATTCAATCTTTCTATTCAGCTTCGTAATATCTCTAAGGAATGATTCTGGGTTGCATGAAATATAGATCATATTTTTAAATTGTTTGGAGAGATTGATCGTTTCATCACTCAGACCAGCCCTGGGCGGATCAACAAGAATGTGACTGAACTCATAGGCTTGCATGTCTATCTTCTCCAACCTTCTAAAAGGACGTTCGTTGGCTAGCGCTGAGGCCGTCTCATCATCCGAGAGCCTTGCAGTCTCTATATTCGAAAGCTGATTAAGTTCAATGGATTCTTGTAGCAGCCTGATTGAATGCCTGTTGTTTTCTGTAGCAAAGACCTTATTGAATCTGGAGGCTAAGGGCAGGGTGAATCCGCCGCAGCCGCAATAAAGCTCCAACAAATCCTTGGGGTCTTTTAGCTGTTTGGTGATAAAAGAAATCATGAGCGGGTAAAGGTAAAAATTAGGCTGAAAGAAGACCAGGTCATTTTGTAAGATTTTAAAACTGGAATCCCCGTAGTTGCAGGTAACCTCCAAATCTTCATCGCCAATCAAGATCTTTTGTTTCTTACTCCTCCCCACAATAGATAAATTATCAATGCTGTCTTGAATGGCCAGGGCTTCTGCCTTCCAGTCGTCCTCCAAGGGCTTGTGGTAAATCAGCGTGGCCAAAATCTTAGTGCCGGAGGTTCGAAAATTGATTTGAAATAGCTTCTTTTTAATGACGTCTGAGCCTTGGAGTTTAGGCAGGAGATCAACCATGATCTTTTGGATGCTGCTGTGCGGAAGATCGGAAACACTCATGTGAACTTTTTGCCCGTCCTCAATCATGGTGTAAGAGTCTCTGGAGAAACCAAACTCACTTCTGGCTCGATATCCAGTGGCAGGTGAGTTGTGGATGGTCGGCTTTAGATCGGTGTGTTGCGCTAAATCAACGCAGAATTGAGAGAACTTATTCATATCAAATTAATTGCGAGTATAATGAATGAAATAAAGACTGCGTTTAATATGATAAACAAGACAATGAACTTAGGCAGGGTTAACTTGCTCAAGTCTTCCTCTAAATCGCTAGATTTACGCACGCCCATTAACGAAGCTAATATTCTTTTGATCCACATAGTATGAAAAGTCAGATTATCACAATTACAAAAACCGCCGAGGATTATCTTGCAAAGTTAATCTCTGAAAAAAACGAGCCTGGCACTGCCGTTAGAGTTTTTATTACTGATCCAGGAACGCCTCACGCAGAAACTTGTCTGGCCTACTGCAAGCCCGATGAGCTCACACCCTCAGATGTGTTGATCTCCTTGCCCACTTTGTCTGTCTACGTTGAAGAGCGAAGCATTCCTTTTTTAGAAGAGTCTGAAGTCAACTACGACATTGATAACTTTGGCGGACAATTAACAATCAAAGCGCCCAACGCACGCTTGCCTAACATCTCCCCTGATAGCCCGCTTGAAGACAGAGTTAACTACGTCATTTATAACGAAATTAACCCCATGCTAGAATCCCATGGCGGTGTTGTGAGCTTAAAAGAAATTACCAAAGATAAATTTGCCATTCTCCAATTTGGAGGAGGGTGCCAGGGGTGCAGCATGGTGGATGTGACTTTGAAAGATGGTGTTGAGAAAACTCTCTTAGAGTCGATGCCAGAACTTGCAGGCGTCAGAGACATGACAGATCACACCATGGACGAGAATGCTTTTTATGGCGGTGAGTCGTAAACCGAGACAATGATCCCCATCTTCGGATGATCAAAGAAGTGAGACTCATTTTGAAAGATGCGCCTGTCCTCTCTTAGAACATAATCCACTATTCCTTCTAACACCAATGACTCTTCAGTCATGGGTTCGCTTGAGGTCTTTGGAGTCTCATCTAGAAGATCAGATGGCGGCGAAGCCGCCAGCTTAATTGACTCAATTAACTCTCGATTTTTTGCTGAAACAAGTTTGCCATTCATGTAGCCCAACAAATCAAGATGCAGATATCTGCTTTGATAAAGCCTAATGGCTAGGCCGTGCTCATCAAATATCTCATGAATATAGGGCGTGTCTGGCTCTGCTAGGGCGGGTTGCAGCCAAGAGAACTTATGCAAAATCTTGTATTCTTGTCGCCTGTTGAGCCTTCTGTAAATATTATCTAATTCTTTCAGCTCAGTATTCCTTTCAAACCATTGATCTATTTGTAGCGGGTTTTCTAGAACGAAATCTTCTTCTGGAAGCTCTTCAGTTTCTTCAGAGCTTGGCTCTATTATCTCTTCTGGTTCCTCGATTATCTCTTCAATTACTCCCTCTTCTTCTATGGGCGGCTTCTCAAGTAGTGAGATCAAGCTCATGGTTGAGAGATCGATGGCATGAGGTGAAAGATCCTCGGCGGTGCTGACTTCTAATTGCTCAAAGATGATGACTTCAACACTGTATTGTTTGAGATCCTGGCCATGGACTTCATGAGTCGCAGCCAAAGTGATTAAGAACAGAGACGCTGTTTTAAGACAGCTGATGCAAGAGGGCTGAAACAGCCTCTCTTTTATTTGCTTGATTAGATACATCTATGTTTAATTTATTAGTACCTGTTAGTTTAATACCTGTTGAGCCCGATTGAATTAATTCAATTAATTTTTTATAGACCTCGTCGTCCAATGAATCATGAAACGTCATCATGGCTGTGTCTTTGTTGCTGTAGATTTTCCTGACCCCAATATTATTTGCCAGGACTCGGATTTTTGAATTCTCTACAAGATTCAATACATCCTCACTTGGTTTGCCACAACGATCCTTGATCTCTTCAAAGATTTGATGAATGTCGGTGGTCGATTTCGCATCGTTAAGAGACCGGTAGACTTTAAGTCGCTCATTGGCCACTGGCATAAAGGTCTCGGGTATGAGTGCTCGATCATTAAAATTAATCTCTGAGTCTATGGCGATTTCTGTTTTGATGCCTTTTAGGTCGTTCACCGCAGACTTCAGCATCGATAAATACATCGACAACCCGATGGCCTCTATGTGACCGCTTTGTTTAATGCCAAGAAAATCACCAGCGCCTCTGATCTCTAGATCCTCTTGCGCAATAAAGTAACCCGAGCCAAGGGCCGAGTAACGCACCAAGGAATCTAATTTATTCTTGGCATTTTTCTTAATGTCTTGAGTGGGTATGAGTAGGTAGCAATAAGACTGTCTTAAGGCTCGACCAACCCTTCCTCGCAATTGATGGAGCTGCGAGAGCCCAAAGTTCTGGGCGTCAATCACAATGATGGTGTTGGCGTTTGGAATATCTAAACCCATCTCAACGATGGTGGTGCACAAGAGGATATCAATAGAGTTGGAGTTAAAGGCGCCCATAGTCTGACTGATTTCTTGTTTGGATAATCGCCCGTGAGCAATGCCAATGTTGACGTTGGGCTGTAGGGCTTGAATATCATTTTTTAGATTGTCCATTTTGCCAATATCGTTTTGCACAATGAAGACTTGGCCGCCTCGACTCACTTCTCGGTCGATGGCATTTTTAATAATTTGATTGTTATGAACGTTTAAAAAAGTTTTGACGCTCAAGCGCTCCATTGGTGGCGTGTAGAGGTAAGAGAAATCTTTGAGACCCGAGTAGACCAAGTTTAATGTTCTCGGAATAGGGGTGGCAGACATATATAGAATATGCGTTGTGGTTTGGCGAGATTTGATAATCTCTTTTTGCTTGGTGCCAAATCGATGCTCTTCATCAATCACCAAGAGCCCTAAGCTGGATAAATCAATCTCATTGTTTAGCAGCGCATGAGTGCCCACCAAAATATCTATTTTTTTATTTTTAAAATCTTCGTACAGCTGAGCTCGAGCCTTCGGTGAGGTGTGCCTGGTTAGGATTGAAATGTTGACTGGAAAATTACTAAATCGTTTGGTGAAAGTTTCATGATGCTGGTCAGACAAGACGGTACTTGGAGCCAGGATCATGGCTTGTTTCTTAGCTTGGACGCAGACAAAGGCAGCTCGCATAGCAATTTCAGTTTTTCCAAATCCAACGTCTCCACAAATCACCCTGTTCATGGGTTTAATGAGCGCCAGGTCCTTAATGACATCTGTGATGCAGTTTTGCTGATCTGAGGTAGGAATATATGGAAAATCATCTGAAAATTTTTGGTACTCATCGGGCGGACAGATGAGCTGGGGAGAAGTCGAGATTGATCGCCTAGATTCTATGTCCAGCAACTCAGCCGCATGGTCTTTGGCTTTGGCTTCAGCTTTTTCTTTTTTCTGACGCCACTTGAGGGAGGACAGAGAGTCTAGCGGAATATTCTCGACGTGCGACACCTGGTACTTGGATACAAGATACGCTTGCCTAATGGGCACATACAGCAGCTCTTTGTCCAAATACTCGATTTGGATAAATTCTTCTTCATTCGCGTTCGTTTTTAAGAGGGTTAATCCACGATACAGACCCACACCATAATCAACATGAATAACCAACTCATCATCGTGAAAGGGATTTTCAAAGGTGTGAATTAATGAGGCTTGGATACTGCTCACTTTCTTATTAATGAAGGTATCATGGCCGAGGTAATGTTCTACATTTATGTAGGCAAAAGAATTGGCTTTATCTAAAAAGACTCTGGTTGGATGGTGGAGTGCACTAAACAAACCCTTGGTTTCCTTTAAGGGGAGGCTTGCAGGCGTAAAACCGTGTTGTTTATTTAGCTCGTCCAATTTGAGTTGCTCTGATGCTGTCACCAGCAACGTGGTGAGCTCTCCTGAACGATGCTTTGCTACCAGATCGTTGATTTGCTCTTCAATCGCGAGGTTTAGATTTAGAGAATGCTTGCTGTGCCTGTCATTGGGGTGCTCCGAGCTAGCCAAGTAAGGCTTTAAATCTTGCAAGGTGAAGAAATAATCATCAGGTTTCATGACCGGTCTCAGTGCATCAATGGATTCTTCCTCGTATCTTTCTTTGATGTAAGACTGATACTTGGCAATACTAATATCCAAGTTAGTACTATGCAAAAGCTTAAATCCGTCAAAGTAATCTATCAGGTTGGTGTCTTTGCTTTGGAGTAACGGCATGTATATCTCATACCCCTCGGGCAAGACTGATGCGGCTATATCTTTAAATATTTCACAATACCTTTCATCATGTTTTTGAAAGTAGTTACGCCAGTTATCTTTGAACTGTTTGATAGACTCTTCATCTAAAGCAATCTCTGAGCCATGAAACAATTGAAACGATGTCAGCTTCTCAGTCATCACCTGGGAATCAACATCGAAGCATCTAATGTCATCTATCTCATCTCCAAAAAAATCAATTCTCAGTGGGGTTGAGTAAAAACTGGAGTAGAAATCAACCACGCCACCTCTGATGGCGAACTGATTAATAGCCTCCACTTTGTCGGTTCGCTCATAGCCCAGAGCGATAAGATTTTCAGCAAGCTCTTTGATGGAGAGTTTTTGACCAGTAGTCAGGACTTTGCGTGCTGAAAAAAATTCTTTAGGCGGGAGTTTTTCCAGTAAGTTCAATCCGCTGGTTACTACAACCTGTAGGCTGGTTTTATTAGAGTTCAGTAAACCAATGCGATCTTGGAGAATTGATTGGGGGGTAGAGAACCTGTCGTAAGGTAAGATTTCTCGCTCGGGGTAATAGCCGATAGTATCTGCAGCCAGGTAGAGCTTTAGCTCATGCTTGATTAATCTTGCCTCTTTATCAGAGGCGCACAAATACAAAAGCTTTTGTTGATGCTGTTTTGCAGATTGGGCTAGTTCAAAAGCTTCAAAATGCATCTGTTGTTCTTTCATATGGTGAAGTATAATTTTCAGCTACTAATTAACCGAAAAAAGGAACACTAACATGGATATAACCTTTTCAGAACAAGATCTGCAATTTCAAGAAGAAATTAGATCCGGCTTAGCGAATGATTTCCCAGCTCACGTTAGAGAAAAGCAGTTAAAGCGCGAATCTCTTACTAAGGTAGACATGATAGATTTTCATAAATTTCTCTACGAGAAGAACTGGGCCGGGTATAACTGGCCAGTGGAGTTTGGTGGAACAGGCTGGAGCCCCGTTCAAATCTATCTCTTTTTGAATGAGCTGGCTGCTGCCCAATGCCCAACCATCCTTCCTTTTGGACTCAGCATGGTCGGACCAGTGATTTATACCTTTGGCAACCAAGAGCAGAAAGATAGATTTCTTCCAGATATTCTTCAGTTCAATACTTGGTGGTGCCAGGGTTACTCAGAGCCAGGCTCTGGATCAGATCTAGCTTCTTTAAAAACTAAAGCTGTCCTCGAAGGCGATCATTACATCGTTAACGGCGCTAAGACTTGGACCACTCTTGCTCAAAATGCAGACTGGATTTTCTGTCTTGTGAGAACCGAAACCACCCAAAAGAAACAAGAGGGCATATCTTTCTTGCTTATTGATATGAGCACCCCTGGCATTGAGGTCAAGCCAATTATTACGATTGATGGCGACCATGAAGTAAATACGGTCTTCTTCACAGACGTTAAAGTTCCTGCTGATCAGCTTATTGGTGAAGAGGGCAAAGGCTGGACCTATGCAAAATTTCTTCTGGCTCATGAAAGGTTTGGAATTGCAGCTGTTCCTGTCTCGAAAGTTCAGATAGCAAGGCTCAAAGAAAAAACAGCTTCATACAATGATCTGGATCTTAATAAAAAAATTGCTGAACTGGAAATTGATTTGATGGCCTTAGAGTTCACTGAATTAAGAACTCTTGCAGCCATTGCAGCCGGCGGTCATCCTGGAGCAGAGTCATCCATTCTGAAGATTAGAGGCACAGAGATTCAACAAAGACTGAGCGAGCTGTTTGTTGAAGCAGCTGGTCAATACATTCTCCCTTACGAGGGACCTAAGGGCTTTGAATCCAATAACAATCCTGCCGGACCAGACTATGCAAGCGATGCAGTTGCTCATTATTTAAACTTTAGAAAAACATCAATTTATGGTGGCAGCAATGAAATTCAAAAGAATATTATTGCGAAAGCTATCTTAGGAGTCTAACCATGAATTTAAACTATTCAGATGAGCAAAATATGTTGCGTGAGCAGGTTCTTAAGTTTTGTGAAACAAACTACGCTTTTTCAGATAGAGAAAAAATATTAGAGTCAGACGATGGCTTTAGTCACGAAAATTGGCAACAGTTTGCAGAACTTGGATGGTTAGCCGTTCCTTTTAGTGAAGATAATGGTGGCTTTAACTTTGGCCCTATCGAGCTTACCGTGATGTTTGAAGAATTCGGTAAATCGCTTGTGGTTGAGCCTTACCTTAGCTCAGTTGTGATGAGCGGAACAATTCTAGAAAATTCTAATTACTCAGGCAAGCAAGCGCTCCTTGAAACCATCATTGGTGGAGAGCAGCACGTCTCTGTTGCATACGCTGAGGCCAATATTGGCTACAATTTTTTAGATTGCGTTACAGCTCTAGAGGGTCAAGGCGATGACTTAACGCTCAACGGCTCAAAAACTATTGTGTTGAATGCAGCAAATGCTCAGAAATTTATCGTTCTTGCAAAGCATGCTGATAGCCTCGCTTTAGTTCTAGTAGACAAAGATGCAGTTGGTCTAGCGGTCCAAAACTTTAAGACCCTTGATGGTCAAACTTGCGGAGAGCTAACCTTTGAGAACGTTTCATTAGCAGCAGATGCAATTATTGCTACAGGCGATGAGGCCAAAGCATTGTTCAATCAAATGGTTGAAGTTGCAACGCTTTGCATTAGTGCCGAAGCGGTCGGTGCCATGACAGCCTCGTATCAAAAAACAGTTCAATACACAAAAGAAAGAGAGCAATTTGCCCAGCCTATTAGTAACTTCCAAGTCTTGCAACACAGAATGGTTGATATGTTTATTGAAACGGAAATTACAAAATCTCTTTTAATCAAAGCAACCTTGCAACTTGATTCAAAAGATTTAGAGGCCACCAAAACTATCTCTGCCCTTAAAGTGCAGGTAGGAAAGGCGGGTAAATTCATTGGCCAGCAAGCAGTTCAGCTTCATGGCGGTATGGGTGTTAGTAACGAGATGTCTATTGGACATTACCTCAAGCGTTTCACGGTTATTGATTCGATGTTCGGTAACACTCAACACCATATTAATAAGTACGCAACGCTGTAAGATTTAATTATGAGTGACCTCACCAAAAATCCAGATCTGAGATCCAGAGAAAAAATCGATGATTATTTCGGTGACTGGAAGTGGAGAGAGGGCCTGGCTGAATTAATGGTACCAATCGTCGGTCGTTTATACCGACACGGTGTCCATATCATGATCTACGGTCAATCCCTGGTGAATGCTTCGCCTATTGATATCATGAAAGCCCATAGATTTGTCCGACAAATTGAAGGCAATGAGCTGAGTGAATTAGAAACATTCCCACTGTTGGAGAGATTAAGTTCCTTGGCGCTACCAGACTGTGAAATTGATCTTGGTGAACTCACCGTGAGATGTCCTTTTTTTGTAGAGCTACCAAATAATCCAGATAAAATTGACGCGTATCTTAAAGAGCAACTCAATGTGTCCTCTGCTAACGTCAATCGACCTGACAAACCTCAGGATATTGTTCTCTATGGCTTTGGTCGAATTGGTAGATTAATGGCGAGGCTTCTTATTCAAACCACCGGACCCGGTAATTACTTTCGACTCAAAGCAGTTGTTGTTAGAAAGGGCGGTGACAATGATTTGGTCAAACGAGCAAGTCTATTAAGAAGAGATTCTGTGCACGGTAGATTTCATGGAACAATTAGAGTAGATCTAGATAATGATCTTCTTGTTATTAATGGAAACCCAGTTAAATTTATATACGCCAACGGGCCCTCTGAGATCAACTATGACCAGTTAGGCATCGATAAGCCTATTGTTATAGACAACACTGGTATCTGGAGAGACGAGGAAGCATTGTCAAAACACCTTGATTGCGGCGCTTCAAAGGTTATTTTAACTGCACCTGCCAAAGGCGACATTAGAAATATTGTCTTTGGTGTCAACGATCACTCGATCACTGAGTCTGATAAGATCATTTCAGCAGCCTCATGCACAACGAACGCTATTGTTCCTGTCCTTAAGCTCATTAGCGATAAATACGGCATTCAAAATGGCCACATTGAAACAGTACACTCTTACACCAATGATCAAAACCTTATAGATAACTTTCACCCAGGTGATAGAAGGGGTAGAAGCGCAGCTTTAAACATGGTGATTACTTCTACTGGGGCTGTTAAAGCTGTTGCTAAGGCCATTCCAGAACTTAAGGGCATACTGACAGGCAACGCGATTCGAGTGCCAACACCCAACGTCAGTCTTGCTGTCCTAGTCCTTAATTTAAAAGAAGATGTAACCAGAGATGACTTAAATAATTTCCTTAAGACTTCAGCTTTCTCAGGTAAATATCGAGAGATCATCGGGTACACCAACTCACCCGAAGCGGTCTCAACAGATTTTTATTCCAGCCCCTTTGCGGCTATTATTGATTCTCAGGCAACCATTGCCGAAGGCAGGCAAGTGACCCTCTATTGCTGGTATGACAATGAGTTTGGATACTCCAAACAAGTCCTAAACCTCACCAAGAAAGTGGCTAAAATTAATCTCACAAGATTTCCTTTGCCAATTGATAATTCAGTATAGAAACCACAGTTTTTTACCTTTATAATTCACACATCTTTTACTGAAGGGACAGCGTGATTAATACCAACAAAGGACTTGATTTGCCAATTTCTGGAGCTCCTAGCTTAGAAATAGATTCCTCGACCGCTATTAATTCCATCGCTTTATTGGGGCCAGATTTTGTTGGTTTGAAACCAACGATGCTTGTCAAGGAAGGCCACACTGTTGCCTCAGGTCAAAAGCTATTCGAGGACAAGAAAAACCCGGGTGTTTATATCACCGCACCATCTTCTGGTGTTGTCCAATCTATTAATAGAGGTGATAAAAGGCGCTTCCTTTCCTTGGTGATTGAGATAGATGATTCCATTGAAGCTCAAAAATTTGATCTTGACTCCTATGATTCATCCATCAAATTTTTAATTGATTCCGGCGCTTTTTCTTATTTTAAAACCCGCCCATACAATAGAATTCCTAGCGCTGAGGCAATGCCAGACGCCATCTTTGTGAATGCATGCGATACCAATCCATTGGCTGTTGATCCGCACCATCTGATCAAACAAGATCAAGAGTTATTTAATGCAGGCTTGAGCTTTATTGATTCTATGAGTCCTAAAGCCAAAACTTTTTGCTCCTATCAAAACAGTGCATTTGATCAATCGGTTGAGGGTATTAGTTATAACCAATTTAATGGGCCCCATCCTGCGGGACTAACCGGTACTCATATTCACTTCCTTTACCCTGTTGGTCAAAACAGGACGGTCTGGACGATCTCTTGGCAAGAAGTTATTTCCCTAGGCTACCTACTAAAGAATAAGACACTGCGCGCTCATAAGCTCGTTGCACTGGGTGGACCGAATGTCCGTGAACCAAAAATTTTTAAAGTGAGGTATGGCGCAAATCTTTCAGAAATGACAGCCGGAGCCATCACCGAAGACTCTAGGGTCATTTCCGGTTCAATCCTAAACGGCAGAACAGCAGAGACCGTTATGAATTACCTTGGGGCTTATGACAATCAGGTCTCAGTAATTCCGGATCAAACAAACGATATTTTATTTAACTGGGCTATGCCTGGATCAAGACTCCATTCTCAGATTCCAGCATTCTTATCTTCGTGGCTGAGGCCAAGACAATTTATTTTTAATGCCTCCATGAACGGTGGTGACAGAGCCATCGTGCCTGTTCCCTCATACCAAGACGTGATGCCTTTAAACATCCTAACAACTCAGCTATTAAAAAGCTTGGTGACCTTTGACATTGAATTAGGCGAAAAGCTTGGGGCGTTAGAGCTCGCGCCTGAGGATTTGGGTTTAGTCAGCTATGTATGTCCAAGTAAGTACGACTATCAGTCTATTTTGGATAGCAACCTTGAGAAAATGTTTGAGGAATTTAAATGAAAACCTGGCTTCGCTCTACAAACGCTAAAATCAAACCTGATTTCATGCCTGGTGGCTCAAAAGCCAAGTGGTTTCCAATCTATGATGCAATTGAAAATTTTATTTTCTCTTCAACAAACAAAACAAGTAATCCAATTCATGTAAGAGATGCAATAGATATTCAGCGAATCATGGTTATTGTTTGGCTGGCTGCATTTCCAGCAATGTTTTTTGGGATGTACAACATTGGCAATCAAACTTTGGATTACCTTGCGCTGGTTGGATCAAGCAATACCAATGACTGGCATCACATTATTATCAATCTGGTCGGTTACTCCCAAGATAGCTTTATTAGCAAAATGTGGATAGGGGCTGTGTATTTTATCCCGATCTATGCCGTTACCTTCGCCGTTGGAATCTTGTGGGAAATCTTATTTGCAGTCGTTCGCAAGCATGAGATTAATGAAGGTCTATTCGTTTCCTCTATTCTTTTTGCACTGAGCTGCCCTCCGGATTTACCTTTATGGCAAGCGGCCATGGGCATCACTTTCGGAATAGTGATAGGCAAAGAGGTTTTTGGCGGAACTGGAAAAAACTTTCTTAACCCAGCCTTAACGGGAAGGGCCTTTTTGTATTTTGCATATCCATCGCAACTCTCTGGAGACAAAGTATGGATTGCCGGTCTATCTGATACCGGCGTAACGCCTGCAGGATTTAGTGGCGCCACACCTTTAGGCTATGCAGCCGAGGATGGATTGAATGGCTTGACTAATAATTTTTCATGGTTTGATGCCTTTTTTGGCCATATCCCAGGATCTGTTGGTGAAACCTCTATTATTGCTATCGGGATAGCTGCCGTTATTCTATTAGCAACGAAGGTCGCGTCTTATCGAATTATTTTAGGGACTATTATTGGCATGATGGCCATGAGTTCTATTCTGAATATCATTGGCTCTGACACCAACCCAATGTTCCAAGTTCCCTGGTATTGGCACTTTGTGATTGGTGGCTTTGCTTTTGGATTAGTTTTCATGGCAACTGAACCTGTGTCAGGTTCCGCTACAGATACCGGTCGATGGATATATGGGGGCTTGATTGGCGTGACCGTTGTATTGATTCGAGTCGTGAACCCTGCATTTCCAGAAGGCATGATGCTGGCCATTCTTTTCGCTAATTTATTTGCTCCAGTGATCGATCATATGGTGGTCTCACGCAATATTGCTAAACGTAAAAGGGCTCTTTCTTATGAATGATTCGGTATTAAAAACCCTAACGGTTTCTTTTGTTGTCTGCTTGTTCTGCTCGCTGTTAGTGTCATTCGCAGCTGTAAGCCTTAGGGATGCTCAAAACCTTAACAAGCTCAATGATCAGAGGATTAAAATTCTTAAAACCGCAGCAATTTATAATCCAGATGAATCCGTTGAATCACAATTTACTAAGCTCACTCCTAAATTCGTAGATTTTAGTAACGGCCTTTTATTAGACGAGTATGAAGAGTTAGATCTCACAACCTACGATCCCGTTTATTTTTCTAAGCAGGCTAATTTTTCTACCCCCATTCCTTCAGACCTCGATATCGCTATTGTCAAAAATAAAGAAAATATCGGAAAAATATTTCTTCTGAAAGATGATAATGACGAGCTAGAAAAAATTATCTTACCTATCCGTGGCTACGGACTGTGGGGCACTCTCTTCGGTTACATCGCTATTGATAAAGATTTAAATACCATTAGAGGTCTCGAATTTTATGAGCACAAAGAAACTCCAGGCTTAGGAGCTGAAGTGGATAATCCTAAATGGAAGGCGTTGTGGGATGGGAAGAAAATATACAAAGATGGTGAGATTGAGATTGCAGTCATTAAAGGCAAGGTTGACCCCTCCAATGCTATGGCTGATTATCAGGTCGATGGGCTTTCAGGGGCCACTCTAACCAGCAGAGGCGTCACTAACATGCTGGCTTTTTGGTTTAGTGAGAGCGGTTACCAAGAAACACTTAAAAACATAAATTATGACAGTTAAAAAATACAAGGAAGTACTGACCAAGCCATTGCTTGAAGAGAACCCTATAACTTTGCAGATCCTTGGCATCTGCTCTGCATTGGCTGTTACCAGTAATCTCTCAGTGACCTTGGTAATGTGTGTGGCTTTAACCAGTGTCGTGTCATTCTCTAATCTTTTCATCTCTATTATTAGAAACTACATCCCAAGCAGTGTAAGAATTATTGTCCAAATGACTATTATTGCTTCCTTGGTCATAGTAGTAGACGAGCTGCTTAAAGCCTATGACTATGAGACAAGTAAAAAGCTATCAGTCTTCGTGGGCCTCATCATCACCAATTGCATTGTGATGGGTAGAGCAGAAGCATTTGCAATGAAAGAAAAGCCTTTGATTAGCTTTCTTGACGGCCTAGGAAATGGTTTGGGTTACAGCATCATCCTAATTGCTGTTGCGATTGTTAGAGAACTATTTGGAGCAGGCACTTTAATGGGTTACGAGATACTACCATTAGTTTCAAACGGCGGTTGGTATCCAGCAAACAATCTATTATTACTCCCACCTAGCTCCTTTATTCTAATAGGGCTCATGATCTGGGGTATTAGAACCTATAAAAGTGATCAGGTTGAGGCGAACGAATTCAGGCTATCCAAACATGCCACAGCACCAGATCTATCAAAGAGGGAATTAAATGCTTGAACATTATCTAAGTATTTTTATCACCACCGTTTTCATTGAAAACATAGCCTTGTCTGTCTTTTTGGGTATGTGTACCTTTATTGCCATCTCTAAAAAAATTGATGCTGCATTTGGTTTGGGTGTTGCGGTCATTGCGGTCTGCCTAATCACCGTCCCGCTTAATAATTTTATTTTTAATACTATCTTGAAGGATGGCGCTTTGGCTTGGGCTGGGCTACCCGATGTCAATTTACAGTTCGTTGGATTGATTAGCTATATAGGCGTTATTGCGGCGGCCGTTCAAATCTTGGAGATGTTTCTTGATAGGTTTGTTCCTGCCCTATACAACGCTTTGGGCGTTTTTTTACCCCTAATCACAGTCAACTGTGCAATTCTAGGGGCGACTTTGTTTATGGTGGAGAAAGACCTTAAGTTTGGTGAAAGTGTTGTCTATGGTCTTGGTGCTGGTGTGGGCTGGGCGATGGCCATCGTTGTTCTAGCAGGTATTAGAGAAAAATTAAAATATTCAGATATTCCTGATGGTCTTCAGGGACTGGGCGTTACATTTTTAATTGTTGGGTTGATGAGTTTTGGCTTCATGTCATTTGGTGGAATTTCTCTTTAAGGCGTAAATATGCAAATTGATTTAATTTTAGGTGTTCTTTCGTTTACTGGCGTAGTCTTATTGTTGGTTGCGGTGATTTTAATGGCTCGGAGTCAACTGGTGAGCTCGGGCGAAGTATCAATAGAAATTAATGGCGATAGTGCTAATGCAATTAGGGTACCTTCAGGCAGTAAATTACTTCAGACCTTGGCTGATCATAAGATTTTTCTATCCTCAGCATGTGGCGGCGGTGGAACTTGCAGTCAATGTAAGTGCCAGATTGCCGAAGGCGGCGGATCCATTCTGCCAACCGAAGAGTCGCATTTTAATTCAAAAGAAAAAAAAGAAGGCTGGAGGCTTTCTTGTCAAGTGCCTGTTAAAAATGATCTCAAGATCACTATTCCAGAAGAGGTGTTCGGCGTCAAAGAATGGGAGTGTGAAGTTATATCCAATGACAATGTTGCAACTTTTATCAAAGAACTAATTCTAAAACTTCCCAAGGGTGAGGAAGTTCACTTTAAAGCTGGTGGTTACGTTCAGCTTGAAGCTCCTGCATACAACAATCTATCATATACATCATTTGATGTGGGAGATGAATACAGAGGGGACTGGGATAAATTTAAGATTTGGGACAACGTTGCTAATAATAAAGAGGCGATCATTCGAGCTTACTCTATGGCTAACTATCCCGACGAGAAGGGCGTTTTGAAATTCAATATCAGGGTGGCTTCTCCGCCTCCAGGTTCGTCTGACATACCCCCGGGGCTTATGTCATCATGGACATTCAATCTAAAGCCTGGTGACAAAGTTAGAGTCTTCGGTCCATTCGGTGAGTTTTATGCAAAAGAAACAAAATCTGAAATGGTTTTTGTGGGCGGTGGTGCTGGAATGGCTCCAATGCGTGCACACATCTTTGATCAGCTATTAAGAATACATTCTGAACGAAAAATTACTTTTTGGTACGGCGCTAGAAGCTTAAAAGAAATGTTCTATGTTGACGAGTTCAACAAGCTGGCTGAAGAGAATGAGAACTTTGAATGGCATGTTGCTTTGTCTGACCCCCAGCCTGAAGATAACTGGAGTGGGCTAACAGGTTTTATTCACCAGGTCCTATTTGATAACTATCTAGGTTCCCATGACGCACCTGAAGATTGCGAATTCTATATGTGTGGACCGCCTATGATGAATAAAGCAGTCACAGACATGCTCATTAACCTTGGAGTCGAGCCTGAAAATATTATGCTTGATGACTTTGGTGGGTAAGCTACCTGCTTGAATCGTTTAATCGTATCAAAAATTTTGGCTGGCTCAATTGGCCTGCTTTGCGTATTTCTAGCCTACAACCACAATAAATCAGCGACCTATGAGATCGGTGGAAACATTTATGGAACTTATTGGAAATTAGTTTCGCCTGACTATATCGCAGACTCCATCAAGGAATCTATTGTTAATGAGTTAGATAGAATTGATTTAATTGCTTCGAATTATAAACTTAATTCAGAGCTATCTTTGTTGAATCAAGCCCCGCTCAATACTAATATTAAAGTCAGTCAAGAATTAAGAGACTTGCTAATCTTTGCAGAAACTATAACTTTATTAACTGATGGGGCGTATGACGTCACTCTCGGCAAATTGGTAATTCAAGCGGGATTTGGTCCGGAGGTGAATGCCGAGCTGTTTGAGCCCAGGGCCACCAAAAGATTCACGATTGACAAGGATTTGTATCTTCATAAATACAATAACTTCCTCCTGGATTTATCATCGATAGCCAAAGGCTACGCAGTAGATCAAATTTATCATCTGCTAAAGGACTCTAATAAAAATAATTTTCTTTTTGATATTGGCGGAGAGCTTATTGTAACTGGCTCTAATCATGGTGACCCCTGGGTGATAGGGATTCAAAATCCTTTAAATTTTACTAATCAGTCCATCTTGAATATAACGAGCAATGATTTTTTAGCCGTCGCAACATCTGGTGAATATCGAAACTTTAATATTGATGAGCAGGGCAATAAGACCAGCCATACGTTTAACCCCCATACAGGCACATCTATTTCCAATGCTGTTCTTTCGGTTACAGTGACCTCAGATATATCGTCCATGCAAGCGGATGCTTGGGCCACGGCGATGAATGTATTAGGTCCCAACAAAGGATTAGAGGTAGCCGAGAAGCATGACATCTCTGTTTTATATATAATCAGTAATAACGATGAGATTAATTTCTTGAATTCTAGTAACTGGATACATTAATGTTTGAATTTCTTCTGGTCTTTTCTGTCATAACTGCGTCATTTGCAGCGATAGCTGTGGGCGTGATTACAAAAAATAAGCCCATTGCAGGAAGTTGCGGTGGTCTAGCTAACCTTGAAAAGGGTGCGCCCTGCCAAATATGCGGGCGCACTACCACAGGGGATTGTGATAACTAGAACTGGTTCATCGTATTATCTTGGCCTGATGCCTTAAGGGCGGCTTCTCCAGCAAAATATTCTTTATGGTCATCGCCCATATCCGAGCCAGCCATATTTTGATGCTTCACACAGGCAATACCTTGGCGAATTTCTTTTCTTTGAACTCCCTCAACATAACCAAGCATTCCTTTATCGCCGAAATACTCTTTTGCTAGATTGTCAGTAGAAAGAGCCGCGGTGTGGTATGTAGGCAGTGTAATCAAATGATGGAAGATTCCAGCATCGCGAGATGCATCAGCCTGGAAAGTTTGAATTCTTCTATCAGCTTCGATCGCTAAGTCGCTAGGGTCATACGAAATATCCATGAGCTTTTCACGCTCATAAGCAGATGTATCCTCTCCAGCTTCAACCATTGCATCAAATACTTGCTGTCTAAAATTTAAAGTCCAGTTAAAAGATGGGCTGTTGTTGTAAACAAGTTTGGCATTTGGAACAACCTTTTTAATTTCATCCATCATGGCGCCAATCTGCCCAATGTGTGGTTTTTCAGTTTCAATCCAAATTAAATCAGCTCCATTTTGCAGGCTGGTAATAGAATCTAAAATGCACCTTGCTTCGCCTGTCCCTTTTTTAAATTGGTACAGATTACTCGGCAGACGCTTAGGTCGGACAAGCTTGCCATTTTGATTGATGAGCACATCCCCGTGATTCATTGTTTCTGAAGTCATCTCTTCAACATCCAAGAAGGAGTTGTACTGATCTCCTAAGTCTCCAGCTTCATTAGTTACAGCAATCTGCTTAGTTAAACCCGCTCCCAGAGAATCTGTTCGCGCAACGATGACCCCATCATCCACACCTAACTCAAGAAAGGCATAACGGACGGCATTAATTTTTGCTAAGAAATCTGAGTGTGGAACTGTAACTTTTCCATCCTGATGACCACATTGTTTTTCATCGGAGACTTGGTTTTCTATTTGAATACAGCAGGCACCAGCCTCAATCATCTGCTTGGCCATGAGGTAGGTTGCCTCTTCATTTCCAAAACCAGCATCAATGTCTGCAATAATTGGAACAATGTGTGTTTCGAAATTGTCAATTTGATCTTGAATAGATTGTTTATCGCCATCTAAAGCACTATCAAGCTGTCTGAATAAGCCTGCTAGCTCTCTAGCATCAGCCTGTCTTAAGAATGTATAGAGCTCTTTTACCAAGCTTGCTACAGATGTTTTCTCATGCATTGACTGATCGGGAAGGGGCCCGAACTCTGATCTCAAGGCAGCAACCATCCAGCCAGACAAATACAGGTATTTTTTATCGGTAGTGCCGAAGTGCTTTTTGATAGAGATTAATTTTTGTTGGCCAATAAAACCGTGCCAGCAACCCAACGATTGCGTATAGGAGGAAGTATCGCTGTCGTAAGCCTCCATGTCTTTTCGCATGATTGAAGCCGTATATTTTGCAATATCAATGCCTGTTTTAAACTGATTTTGCATAACCATTCTGGCTGCAAATTCAGGCTTGATAGCATTCCACTCAGATCCCTTGAAACCAGGAACAGCCTTTAAACGCTCAATTTCTAGTGATAATTTTAATTTACCCATTTTATCGCTCCATAAATTTGTGTAGTGGATTACATTTTATCTAGGATCAATTGTCAATATTATTTAAAAACCTTTAATCAAAGGCTTTTCAGGGAATAAAAAATGTAGTTAAACTACAAATTTTATCTTTTTGCTAGTTTTTCAGCAATTCCAATGTAGTTAAGGGGCGTGAGGGTTTTGAGCTTGGCTTTAGCATGGTCTGATACTTCTAAGGTTTCTACAAGTGCTGTGTAAGATTTTTGAGTCAAACTGAGGCCTCTAGTCTTAGTTTTAATAATTTCATAAGCGTTATCAAGGCCCTCTAATTTCATGATAATTTGTAAAGCCTCAGCAAGAATCTGCCAATTATTCTCAAGCTCTTCTTTCGCTTTAATTTTATTGGGCTGCAGTTTGCTCAAACCCTTGAGCGTTGATGAAAACCCAACGTATGAATAGCCAAAGCCTACGCCCAGATTTCTTAGCACTGTAGAATCTGATAGGTCACGCTGCAATCTTGATTTGGTTAGCTTGTTTGCAAAAAACTCCATCATTGCATTAGATAGTCCCAAATTCCCCTCGGCGTTCTCAAAGTCAATGGGGTTTACTTTATGGGGCATGGTCGAAGACCCAACCTCACCATCTTTTAACTTTAGGGTGAATAAATCATTGCTAATGTAAAGCCAAGCATCCTGATTGAAGTCTATAAGAATATTGTTAATTCTCTGAATGCAATGAGCTATTTCTGCAATGCCATCGTGAGGTTCAATTTGGGTTGTCATTGAATTTTGCTCAACCTTGAATGACGATAAGAATTTCTTTGTTTTAGAGACCCAATCTACATTCGAATCACTAATCTGCAAGGTATGAAAATTGCCTGTGGCACCTCCGAACTTTGCCATAGGCGTCATACTCTTAAGCCCATCTCTTTGGCGCTTTAATCGCTCAGAAAATACCTTCATCTCTTTTCCAAGAGTGGAGGGCGAGGCAGCTTGACCATGAGTCCGTGCAAGCATTGGGATGGTTGCCCATGCTCTTGCTCGCTTTGATATTTCCTTGATCACAATATCTAATTGCTTGATGTAGATGGCTTGGGCATCCCTTAATAAAATGGCATAGGATAAAGAGTTGATATCTTCGCTTGTTAAAGCGAAGTGGACGAGGTGTTCAAAATTCTTGAGGTTTGATGATTTTTGTAGTTCCTCGCGGATGAAGTACTCAACGGCTTTCACATCATGATTAGTCTTACTCTCAATTGATTTGATACGTTTTGCAGATTTATCACTAAAACTAACTTTCAGTAAGTCTAGATTTTCAAGGTGAGCTTTTGATAATGAGGGAAAGTTTTTGCCGCCGTCTGTACAAAGAAAAATTAACCATTCAATTTCTATTTCAAATCGTACTTTATTGAGATTAGATTCTGAGAAGTTAATCGCTAGATCTACAATTTTATCATTGTATCGATTGTCTAGCGGTGAAATGAGTTGTTCAATTTTCATAAAGCGATTATAGCTAGAGTTTGATTGATTTAGCTATGATACCACCGCCTAAACATTGATTTTCTGAGTAAAGCACGGCCGACTGACCCGGAGCTATAGCCCTGATAGGCTCGGCAAAGCTTAGCTGCACACCGCTGGTTTCAAATGCAGCCTTGCATTTAATTGGCTGGCCTCTATGCCTCACTTGAACCAAGCATTCCAATGATTTGGGCTTCTCAGGCATCTCATTAATCCATTTCATGGACTCCATCATGAGCCCAGAGCTCATCAATAAAGGGTTAGAGCCACCCTGGCAAACATAGACCTCATTCAATTTAATACTTTTATCGTAAACATACCAAGGGAGTTCCGACTTATTTCTGACACCACCAACGTTTAAACCTTGACGTTGGCCTTGGGTGAAGAGGAGTGCTCCAGGATGCTCTCCTAGCACTTGGCCATCTAAATCTTTGATGTATCCAGGCTTGAAGGATATGAAGCGTTTTAAAAAATCACGTAGATTTCTTTCGCCCACAAAACAAATTCCTACAGAGTCTTTTTTATCGTGATTAATAAAATCATGCTCTTCGGCTATTTGCCGCACCTTGTCTTTGGGGAGGTCTTGCAGGGGGAACAAGCATTTTGCAAACTCCGCTTCCTTAACCTCATGCAAAAAATATGTTTGATCTTTATTGAGATCGTGAGCACGCATGAGAAGTGTTTGATTGCCCGTCTTAACTAGTTTTGCATAATGACCTGTTGCTATGAGATCAGCGCCAATCTTAAACGCATAATCTAAAAATGATTTAAATTTTATTTCACGATTACATAGAATATCTGGGTTGGGAGTTCTGCCTTTTTCATGCTCTGATAAGAATTCTTTAAAGACCCTTTCCCAATATTCGTCGCTAAAGTTAGCTCTATGAAGGGGGATATCTAATGAGTCACATACTTTTGATGCATCTGCAAAATCTACCTCTGAGGTGCAGACTTCTCCAGGCTCATTTTGCCAGTTTTGCATAAATAGACCCTGAACATCATAACCTTCGTTTTTTAACAGAAGCGCAGCAACAGACGAGTCAACGCCACCGGACATTCCGACAACAATTTTCTTACCTGTATTATTTGACATAAATTACCTTTTAGCCCTCTATATAAAGCTATTTTTAGAGTATAATGCACACCGATTTATATTATATAAGCGTTTAATCATTAGGGGACAGCAATGAGCTACAAACATATTAACATTCCTGCAGAAGGTACTAAAATCTCAATGGAGAATGGGGTCTTGATTGTTCCTGATAATCCAATTATCCCATTTATTGAAGGTGATGGAATAGGTATAGACATCACACCAGCGATGATTAATGTTGTGGATAACGCCGTTAAAGTTGCTTATAACGGCTCTAAAAAGATTTCTTGGATGGAAGTCTATTGCGGTGAAAAATCTACCAAAGTTTACGGCGAGGATACCTGGCTTCCTGATGAGACGATTGATGCATTAAAAGAATACATAGTTAGCATCAAAGGTCCTTTAACTACCCCAGTCGGTGGGGGCATTAGATCTCTAAACGTATCGTTAAGACAAATTCTTGATCTTTATGTTTGCTTGCGACCAATCAGATATTTTTCTGGAGTTCCTAGTCCTGTCAAAAACCCCTCACACGTCGACATGGTTATTTTTAGAGAAAACTCTGAAGACATTTATGCTGGAGTTGAGTTTGAAGCTGGCTCACCTGAAGCAGATGCAATGGTAAAAATACTTCAAGAACAATTTGGTGTTACGCAAATTCGCTTCCCTGAAAATGTTGGGCTGGGAGTGAAGCCTATTTCCAAGCAAGGGACCGAGAGGCTAGTTAAGCAAGCCATAGACTATGCGATTAGAAATGATCGCGCCTCTGTGACACTCGTGCACAAAGGTAATATTATGAAATTTACTGAAGGTGCCTTTAGAGATTGGGGATATGAGTTAAGCATTAGCTCATACGGTGGAGAGCTTTTTGATGGCGGCCCTTGGGTTACTATTAAAAACCCAAACAACGGCAATAACATTGTTATAAAGGATGTCATCTGTGACGCCTTTCTTCAGCAAATACTTACTCGACCTAAAGAATATGATGTTATCGCAACCATGAATTTGAATGGAGATTATGTTTCAGATGCTCTAGCAGCATGTGTGGGCGGCATAGGAATTGCTCCAGGTGCAAATATTGGAGATGAATCCGCCTTGTTTGAGGCAACACATGGCACGGCTCCTAAATATGCAGGCCAAGATAAAGTAAATCCCGGCTCGTTAATTCTGTCCGCAGAAATGATGTTGCGCCATCTAGGTTGGGTTGAAGCCGCTGATTTAATTATCTCCTCTATGGAAGCTGCGATTAATGACAAGATGGTTACCTATGATTTTGAGAGATTAATGGATGACGCTAACCTAGTATCTTGCTCAGGCTTTGCGCAGGAAATGATCAAAAGAATGTGAAGATTCTGCAATCTTCAAACTCTGATAACGACGCATCATCTGACCTGGGCGTAGTTGTACTCGAGGATAAGCCTGAGCTTAAAGAACCCCCTTTATATCAAGTAGTCTTGCTCAACGATGATTTCACTCCCATGGATTTTGTGATCTATATTCTTCAGTTAATCTTTGGATACGAGCATGAGAGATCCACTCAAATAATGTTGGCTGTTCATTCAAAGGGGAAGGGCGTATGTGGTATATTTCCCAAGGAGATAGCAGAAATGAAATCACATGAAATTAACGAGCTAGCAAGGGTTCATGAACACCCCTTAGTTAGCGATATAGAGCCACTGACAGATTAATGTTTAGCAAAGACTTAGAACAATCAATCGCAAGTTTATTTGATCAGGCCCAAGATCAAAATCTTGAGTACCTAACAATTGAGCATTTATTGCTAATGCTTATCTCAGATTACGATGTTCGACAGGCTCTAGAAACCAATGATGTTAATTTAAATACTCTTAGAGAAAACCTAGAAGAGCATGTTCGTGATAACACTCCCGTTAAAGTAGATTCAAAGAAGCCGGTTCAGCCAACCCTTGGGTTTCAGCGCGTTCTTCAAAGAGCGGTATTTCACGTTCAGTCTTCTGGCAAAGGCTTAGTTAAGCCTATCAACCTTTTGGTTGCGATCTTCTCAGAGAAGGAATCACATTCAGTTTATCTGCTCTCAAAGCAGGGTATCGGCAGGCTTGATATAGTTTCATACATCTCACATGGGCAGCCGTCTAGCTCTTCAAGCGAGAGCCCTGAGCCTCTTGATTCAGACGACCAAGTTATTAAAGAGGCGCCTTCAGGTGAATTAGAGTTTTTAATCGACCTTAATGAGCTTGCTAAAGCTAATAAAATTGACAAGTTAATTGGTAGATCCGAAGAGGTTGAGAGAATTATTCAAATCTTAGCAAGAAGAACTAAAAATAACCCATTGTTGGTCGGTGAATCCGGGGTAGGGAAGACAGCGATTGCCGAAGGACTAGCCCATTTAATTAATGAAAAAGAGGTTCCTGAATTTCTCCATGAATCCACCCTGTACTCGCTTGATATAGGAGCTCTTATTGCTGGAACAAAGTACAGAGGGGACTTTGAAAAGCGTTTAAAATCTGTTTTAAGCTTCTTAGATAAGGCAACTAATCCAATCTTATTTATTGATGAAATTCATACTATTATTGGTGCAGGCTCAGCCTCTGGTGGCAGTCTAGATGTTTCCAATCTTCTAAAACCTGCTTTAGGCAAAGGTAGCCTTAGATGTATTGGCTCAACAACTTTTCAAGAATACAGAGGTGTATTTAATCAGAACCAAGCTCTATCTAGAAGATTTCAAAAAATTGATGTGACAGAGCCCTCGGTTGAGGATTGCATCTTGATACTTGATGGGCTTAAAGGTAATTACGAGACTCATCACAATGTTAAGTACTCTTATGCATCCATTAGCTCCGCCGTCACTTTATCGAAGAGATTTCTTAACGACCGATTCCTGCCTGACAAAGCTATTGATCTGATAGATGAGACGGGCGCACTACTAAATATAGGCCGAAAAAACTCTAAAAAAATAACTGTAAATCAGATACATATAGAAAAAACTATTGCTAAAATCTCAAAAATTCCTGAGCAAACTATTTCTAGCCAAGAATCTATTAACCTTCAAAAGCTTGAGTCTGACCTTAAAACTGTAATTTTTGGCCAAGACACTGCAATACATAGCCTAGTAAATGCTATTAAGTTATCTAGAGCAGGGCTCAGAGACGATAATAAAACCATTGGATCATTCCTGTTCGCAGGACCAACAGGTGTTGGAAAGACAGAGATTACCAATCAATTGGCAAACATGATGGGCATTGAGTTGGTTCGCTTCGATATGTCTGAATACATGGAAAGACATTCAGTGTCTAGGTTGATAGGAGCGCCCCCAGGTTACGTAGGTTTTGATCAGGGCGGTCTCTTAACAGAGGCGGTGGTCCAAAACCCTCACTGTGTATTACTTCTGGACGAGATAGAAAAGGCGCATCCAGATATATATAATTTATTGTTACAGATCATGGATTCAGGTGTTCTTACTGATAATAATGGTAGAAAGGCTGACTTTAGAAACGTTATTGTTGTTATGACCACTAATGCAGGTACTGATCTACTAGAGAAGAAAAATATCGGTTTTAGCGATCAATCTAACGAATCTGATGCTTTATTGTCCCTTAAGAAATTATTCTCACCAGAATTTAGAAATAGACTTGATGAAATCATTCAATTTAACTACCTACCCATTGAGGTAATTCTTTCAATTGTAGATAAGTTTTTGACTAAACTTCAGGCGCAGCTCGATGCCAGGAATGTAGAACTTATTTACTCTAAGAAGGTATTAAGCTGGATCGCAGATAATGGGTATAACAAAGAAATGGGCGCAAGACCTATGGAAAGGTTTATTACTAATAAAATCAAAAAGCCACTTGTTGACAAGGTTCTTTTTGGAGACCTAAGTAAAGGCGGTCAAATAAAGGTTGATTTAGGTAAAGATGGGATTGTTTTTTCAGCCAAAATGAAAACAGTAAAAAGTAAGGCTTAGCGGCCTCTAAATGTAATTCGTCCCTTGGTTAAGTCGTAAGGAGTCATTTCTACCTTAACTTTGTCACCGGTTAGAATTCTAATGTAATGCTTGCGCATCTTTCCAGAGATATGAGCTTCTATAATATGATCATTCTCTAACTTTACACGAAAGGTAGTATTGCGAAGTGTTTCAATAACTTCGCCTTCAAACTCTAAATTGTCTTGTTTTGCCATGGTGCTATTTTAACCCATTAATAAGGGTTAGAGAGATAATTATATATAACTAATAATTTAACATAATATATATTATGCGAACTAAATAATATTGATTTGTAATTGCAGCATCCTACACCCCTTGCTTCCAACTCTTTGGTAGTAATTATTAGGCGCGCTCGTTAGAAAAACCTTGTTATAAACATTAGGGTAATTAGTAAGATAGCAATTATATTTTTAGTAGATTTCTTCACGCATCACTTATTGCTATTATATCCTGGGCCTCTTAGAACTTTCCCTGGCCTATTTCCATTGTGCATACCGTTTTCAACAACAATAATTCCATTTACGATGACCGAGTTAACTCCTACAGCGTATTGGTGAGGGTCCTCAAATGTAGATTTATCTGCAATCACATTCTTATCAAATATTGTAATATCTGCATAATAGCCTTCTTTGATAAGGCCTCTTCGGTCTATTGATAGTATTTTTGCTGGCAGACTTGTCATTTT
>ERZ890510.194-NODE-194-length-52342-cov-8.120776_pt1 | contig 52342 bp, 41 predicted proteins | sample MGYA00521265_ERZ890510 | MGnify/ENA primary metagenome ERZ890510 (study PRJEB32303, sample SAMEA104408624) | aquatic metagenome | biome: Brackish water; feature: Chemocline; material: water | place: Baltic Sea | collected 2014-10-26T21:54:00 | depth 110 m ... | reverse complement strand
GACCGATTTGCCGAGGTTGGCATTACCGCAACCGGTCCATAGACCGCACCAGTGCGATATCTTTTTCAATTGCTCTTCGAGCCATAATTAACATCAAATAGGCCAAAATCGGGCTCACCAATGCCGCCCACGATTCAAAAGAAGCCTGGGTTAGGTTCATGTTCGGCAACGCACCGCTCATATACTGCGATGCAAAAAGAATCAAAAGGCCCAATAACGCGATGATCTGGGAAGTGACCACTAAAGATCGCTGCCTTTTGCGTTGTGAATACATAAAAATGGCTCCGAAAGCGCCAATAGCGGAAATGGTAAATACACCCATTGTAACGGGTACAAACCACGAATATTCGGCGGCTGAAGGGCCAGTCCAAACAGAACCGAAGGAATATTCTAATCCCAGAAAGGCTACTGCAAGAAGCAGATAAACAGATTGGATGCGCTGTATCATGACTCGAAAAATGCTAAATATGACTAGAAACTAGACGGGCCAATTGCCGTGCAAATTCTTCTGTGCTTGTATTGCCGCCTTGGTCTCCAGTTAGATATTTCCCTTCCGTGTAAATATCAACCAATCCGTCATGAAGCGCATCAGCCGCTTTGGATTCTCCTAAATGACGAAGCATCATTTCGGCAGAACGAATCAATGCCGTGGGGTTAGCCTTGTTTTGCCCGGCAATATCTGGAGCACTACCGTGAACCGCTTCAAACACCGCGTATTTAGCACCAATGTTTGCTCCCGCAACCACACCTAGTCCGCCAACCAGACCTGCAGCGAGATCGCTTAAAATATCTCCAAACAAATTTGTGGTAACTATGCAGTTGTACTCTTGTGGCCGAACAACCAATTGCATGCACATATTGTCGATAATGCGATCATTAAACTCTAAGCCAGGATATTTTACAGCATGTTCTTGAGCCAACTTTAAAAACATACCTGAAGTCAATTTCAGAATGTTGGCTTTATGAACTACGGTCACCTTTGAATAACCGTGAGTACTCGCGTAAGAGAAACAAAAATCAATGATTCGCTGCGAGCCGGCTTTTGAAATACGAGCAATTGAATCGGCAATATCATGCCGTTCATCATATGACTCCAACCCAGAATACAACCCTTCCGTGTTCTCTCTGAAAATGAGCAGATCTATGTTTTCAAAAGGAGTTTTTATGCCGGGTAGAGACTTGCAAGGTCTAACATTGGCATACAAATCCAATTTTTGACGCAACTGAACGTTGACCGACTTAAATCCTTTTCCTACAGGTGTGGTGACTGGGCCCTTGAGTGCAATACCCGTCTCTCGAATCGAATCGATAACGTGTTCGGGAAGTGGAATTCCATATTTTTCGACCGCTGCGGCTCCTAAATTATCGTGTCTAACCCACTCAAAATTTATCCCCGTAGCCTCGAGCACCTTTACGGTTGCACTAGTTACTTCAGGACCGATACCATCACCAGGAAGAAGACAAATACGATACGACATGGAATAACTGGTCAACAATGCTGAATAATACTGGGGATACGCAATGTAAGGGACGATAAAAAGAAAAGGGCCTTGCTTTCGCAAGGCCCTTTCGATTTCGGGATTGATTCACGAATGAAATGTGATCAATCAGGCAATCCAAGCTTTCTGAATCAAGAAACCGTCCCTATGACGGCAATTCCCTTTTAGAAGAGTAGTTGATGCGAAGCGTCCCCGCTTCACGAAACTCTTGCTGAACGTCAAGCACTATTCCCATTTCTGAGGTTTGGTCAACTTTCAACGAGACAATCAACTTTGGTTGCTCTATGAGTTTTCGATACATGATAGTGCGAACATCGCCCAGATCCTCAACCACAGCATCATCAATCTGAACACCAGTTTCGCCTAATCGGTTACCGTCCAACTTTTTTGGACCGATGTATACGTACGAAACTAGCCTTTTCTGATCAATTTTGGTCAATGCCTCAGCTTGAGGAAGCATCGTTCGGACTTGGACCGTCGTCTCACGAAGGACTGTCGTTACCATGAAGAAGATCAACAACATGAAGATGATGTCCGGCAGCGATGCTGTAGGAATCTCTTGCTTAGTAGAGGTCTTCTTTTTAAAGTGGGAACTCGCCATTTCGGGTTCTCAGATAATTTAATTCAAAAATACAGTTACTGCTTATCAGGCTCTGCAATCGAAATAGCAGCTTTGATCTTCTCACGGATTTGATTTTCCGCATCCTGAGATGATACACTGTTGACGTAGGCAGCATAATCAAGGAAGCCTAACTTCCTCGCTTCTGAGTCCCACATCTCGAAATAAGCCATCCAAACTTCGTCAAGAACGCCCACATACGAATCGTACGGGGTTTCACGCGCAGTTTTGATAGATATCAGCGCTTTAGAAGCAGCTTCCGCATAGCGGGGATCCACGCCTTCGTTCAAAACGTGTTTTTTAACTTCGTCACGGATCAGGCGGATTGATGAAGGTTGATCCTCAACCAATACCAGTCCTGTTTCGTTGACAAGAATTTTCAAAACGTTTCGTTCTTTGATCGGCGGCGGGTCAATATCTTCTTCCAGTTTAGGAGGAAGAACCATTCCAATTCCGGTATCAACATCAATTGTTGTTGTTACCAAGAAAAAAATGAGCAGCAAGAACGCGATGTCTGCCATCGAAGCGGTAGGGATTTCACCCCCTTCACGCTGTCTTTTTTTCAGCAATCCGGCCATTTGAGTTCCTCTAGGGTTGATGATCTGCTAGTTAAAATCCGAACAATCCTCTAATACCGGACAGAAGAAGAACCGCAGAACTCAAACCAAGAGAAATCAAAACCGCAAGTATTGCCGCGTGCGTCCAATCTCCAAGTATCAATCCTAAAATTAATAGGAGGACAGCAGGGATCATGGTAAGCGCAGCAGTCAAGGGAATTACCTTCCCTTGCACAAGCGATCTAATTCCGAATAGTGCGATAGAGGCCATGGACAACAAAGTTATGATGAGCACTGCCCAGATCGCGTAGGGTACAATTTCAGCCATTTCAATTCGGTTAATTGGGCGACATACCATCCTCATGGATCGAATGTAACCGTGTCTTTAACTATTACGAGGGGCGGCCAGCTTGCATAAGCACTAGAGAGTCAATCAACTCTAAAGAAGCTTCTTCCATGTCAATTACGATACGATCAATTTTTGACGTGATGTAATTGTAGAAGAACTGCAAAATGATAGCTGTGATCAATCCAAAAACCGTAGTCAATAGGGCAACTTTGATACCACCGGCAACGAGGCTAGGAGAAATGTCTCCAGCAGACTCAATTGCGTCGAAGGCTTCAACCATCCCAACAACGGTTCCAAGGAATCCGAACATCGGAGCCATAGAGATAAAGAGAGAAAGCCATACTAGGCCTCTTTCCAAAAAGCTCATCTCAATTGAACCGTACGACACAATGGCTTTTTCCACTGCTTCAATTCCTTCGTCGTGGCGCAAAAGACCGGCTTGAAAGACGGAAGCAACAGGACCACGCGTTCCCGCGCAAACCTCTTCAGCTGCCGTAATTCCACCGCCCTCGAGAGCTCCTTTGACTTTAACAATAAACTTACGAGTATTGATGTCAGCCCTATTCAGCGTAATAATTCGCTCAAAAGATATAGCCAGGCCAATGATCAGTGAGATCAAAACCGGCCACATATAGCTACCACCCTCGTTAAAACGAACAACGAGGGCATTGACCATCCCTTCATCAGAAGCCACTTCCTGCGGCAACATAAGAAGCATGTTTAAAAACGTCATAGAAGCGTTCCTCCTAATCAGAACAGATTTGTTTATAGTTGGACATAAATACTGTCGGGAATCAGTCGACGAGTCGACACTTAACCCTACCAATCAGACGGTTGTTCACTAATAAATCAAAGATTTGGAACAGCCGCCAAAGCAGGTCGAATAATATCCAATATACAGTCGTTTGTCAATGCACGTTTTGCTCCTTACAAAACGTTTCCGTAGAAGCCCCACCTTTGGAATCGCTTCTACCCGCTAGACACCGCACAACTAATGAAGTTGCTTTGCCAGCCACTTAAACTAACACTTTTTAAACTGACAATCTATCGAACTTCACTGTAATGTAAAGCTAAATCTTCCGCTGGATTCCACAACAGATTTGCTTCCAACAACAAATGATCTACACCAGACCACACCGGATACCAGGCACTTCGATCATATAGACGGGTAGCCAAACGCCCCTTCAAAAGGGCCTTAATGTTCTTTGCTTCCACCTCTGAATCGGCAGATGTGAACTGCAGCGGAGACGTCGAATCAGACGTTCTGTCGCCCACTATTACGCCTTTTTGGGCGGCATAAGCCCAAAAGGCGTCAAGCATTTCTGGATCAACTTGAAAATCAGAAACAAATTTGGTCTGGGTTTCGCCCCATGTTGACTTCAAGCTTGCGCCGTACAAATCGACCCATGTTCGGATGAATAAATTTTCAACACTCCGGTCCACAACTGCTTGTAACAACGGTGAAATACTATCGGGAGAAACAACAAAATCTGGAATGATTCCACCGCCAGCAATCACCGTTCGACCCGAATCAGTTTTATACTTTAACGAGTCAGCAATACCCTCTAGAAGCTCCGTTGAACTCTTGGTTCCGTCTTCTTTTCTCCGCTGAGATTTGCTCGCATAATAGTCGAGTTTATCTCCTTCTTCATAATTGGTCTGTATCAAACGACCTGAAGGGGTATAATATCTGGCAACAGTCAGCCGTAGAGCGCTACCGTCTCGGAGTAAATATTGCTTTTGTACTAAGCCTTTTCCAAAAGAACGTCGCCCGACAATAAGAGCTCGATCGTGATCTTGCAGCGCACCAGCAACAATTTCGCTGGCAGACGCAGACGCACCATCAATTAAAATCATAACTGGGCCGTTTTCCCATAATCCAGAGCCCGTGGCATAAAAAGCCTCATTAGCATCTTCGGTTTCTCCTTTTTGGGATACGATTAATTGCCCTTCTTTTAAGAACTCATCCGAAATGCGAATGGCCATTTCCATAAATCCGCCTAAATTTCCTCTCAAGTCAAAGACTAGGCGCTCCATTCCTTGAGCTTTGAGCATTCTCAGGCTGGATAAAAACTCTTGGTACGTTGTTCTAGCGAATCGATTTAGCCTAATGTAACCCGTTCCATCTTGAAGCATGTATGACGCATCGATGGTGTATATCGGTATCTGATCCCGGACAATATCAAAATCAATCGGGTCAGCTACACCAGGACGCTCAATCGTGATAACTACCTTTGAACCTCGAGGGCCTTTTAAATTTTTACGAACGTCGTCATTATCGTAACCGATCGTAGTCCGTCCATCAACCTTCACAATTCTATCGCCCGACTGCAAGCCAACGGCTTCGCTAGGACCTCCAGGCAGTACATTTAGCACGGCTAACGTATCGGCCCCTTCAGGGCCTGGCAATAGTTCAAAAGATATCCCTATCCCCTCAAACGAAGCATCAAACTGTTCGTTGACATCTTGCATTTGAGACACGTCGAAATAATTACTATGCGGGTCAAGTTTTTCCAACATGCCAGTAATCGCATTTTGTGCGACTACGTCGGCATCTACTTTTTCAACATATCGACCATTAATTAGGGTAAACACGTCTTCAATCTTTCGCATAGCCTCAGAGGTGTCGGCATTAAACACCCGACTTTCCAACTGAACTCCCATGAGTATGGAAGCGCCTATCAATAGCCCAAACAACATCGGGCGGCTTACTTTAAAAATTGATTTCATTAAAACTTTCGATTAATAAATGAGAGCTACTACGCTAATACCGGCTTAATTCAGGACCTTCGGAAAGCCCCTCGGGTCCAAGCAGAAGTACGGGGAGAATTTACAGATTGATCCCAAATAAAATGTCCGTCACCATTTTTACCCTTCAGCATCCAAAATCCACATCATAAAACGAACAGTCGTTCAATTTACGGATTCAAAAAAGATCGGGGCATCGCAAGAAGATTACATTGCGTAGATTCGACGGACGAAACCATTAAAAGTTGTACATGACGAATAAGGAAATTGCCCGCCCGCTAAAAGAGACTGCTTCTCTCATTGAACTGACCGGTGGGAATTCGTTTCGGGCCAGAGCTCTCAACAACGCCGCTCGCATTATTGAGCGATTGGAAACTCCGGTTCCAGAACTGATTATTTCTGGCGAGTTGACCAATATCAAAGGGATTGGAGCAGGCCTCGTTGCCCAAATCGGGGAAATTCTGGCGTACGGTTCGTTTGAAGTCAGAGATGATATTCTGGGCGCCCTACCCCCAGGTTTGCTCGATGTCCTGTCCGTAAAAGGCCTTGGTGCCAAAAAGGCCCGTGTGCTGTGGCAATCCCTTGGGGTCCAGTCGTTGGACGATTTGGAGGCAGCGGCATTGTCTGGCCGCATCGCTTCTCTCGATGGTTTTGCGGAGAAAAGTCAACAGACCATTTTAGAGAATATTGACAATATTCGTTCGTACCAAGGAAAACGGAGAATGTCCGATGGGTGGAGTGATGCCCTCAAAATACTAGATCGCATTCTCAATCATCCAGATGTCCTTTCAGCCCATTTTGGTGGTGACATCGCCCGGTTAATGGAAATTGTAGGGGAAATTTCCATCGTGGTTGTTTGCAAAGAAGGCACTGAATCTAAGATCTGCTCAGATTTAGAGATGGGCCTTACCACCTTATCTGAACCCAACGCCGTAAGAGCGCGAACGACGCTTTCAGACGGTCTTTCAGTAACCCTTCTTTTTGTTTTGGAATCCCAAACAGGATTGGCGTTGTTTACAGAAGTGGGTCCTGAGTCGTTTGTTAAATCGTTTGATATAACAAATTGCCCAATTGGTTTGGAGTCTGAATCTGATGTATTTGCTTGGCGTGGCGTTCCCTTTGTTTCGCCAGAGCTTCGTGATCTCCCAGATGCCTTTTCCAGGGCCGAATCTCTTTCCCAGCTATCCTTGTTAGAATACCGGGACCTCTTGGGCGTGTTACACAATCATTCGACATATTCCGATGGGGCACATAGCCTTAAGGACATGTCTTTGGCGGTTCGCAGATCTGGCTTTGAATATTTTGGGATATGTGACCATAGTCAATCGCTAAAAATTGCCAGTGGAATGAGCGCCCAAACTGCCCTCAAACAAAAAGCGGAAATAGATAGCTTAAATTTGGATTTCATGTCAGACGGAGGGTCTTCTTTTCGGGTGTTCTTTGGCGTTGAAAGTGATATTTTGGCTGACGGAAGCTTAGACTATCCAGATGAGATATTGGCGCAATTCGATTTCATCGTGGCTAGCGTTCATATTGGATTCAAAATGACTGAACAAGAAGCTACCGAACGCGTCATCAAGGCGGTTTCGAATCCTTACACGACAATATTGGGACATCCGACGGGTCGTCTCATATTGAAAAGAGAGGGGTATCCCATCAATCATCTTGCTGTTTTAGAAGCCTGCGCACATTACGGGGTAGCGGTCGAGCTAAATGCAAACCCCTATCGATTAGATCTAGATTGGAGATGGATCGAAACGGCCAAAAATCTGGGAGTTAAGGTTTCGATTAATCCCGATGCCCATTCCGTTGATCAATTGGATCTCATGAGGTGGGGCGCTCTGATTGCTCGCAAAGGTGGATTGACGGCTTCCGAGTGTTTAAATGCACTTACGGCAAAGCAATTTGAAGCGTTATTAACCGCTAAACGAAAATCTTCGGGACTGGCATAATTCCATGTGGAAACGAGGTATTCTTGTTGGTTTAGGTGGATTGATATTTGTTCTGCTCATGGCAGGATTAACGTGGTACCTAGCATTTTTTGCTGGTCCTAGGCCTCCTACAACCCTTGTTTTGCCTGACGTGCAAAATCCATTGAGGGTCACTTGGACAGAGAATGGGCCAGTCGAAATTGACGCGTTATCCGAGCACGACGCCCTCATCGGACTCGGTTATGGGATGGGTAGATCTCGGACGTGGCAGTTAGTTTTATGGCGCACCGCTGCACTAGGAAACTTGAGTTCTATTTTTGGGGAGGACGCTATTGAAGTTGATCGGCTGGCTCGACAGCTTCAACTAGGAGACCTAGCAAAACAGGAAGCGGCCTCACTGCCCATTGAAACGGGCAAACAACTACGCCTTCTTACTACAGGATTGAATGCAGCATTATTGGCTCGGGATACCGCAAGACATTCAGCACTGTTGTTATTAGGGGTAGAAGTTGAGCCGTGGGAAACGTGGCACAGCTTAGCTATTGAACGACTTTTTGAATGGATTTCCTGGAATCCATTTTCGGCAGACGACACCAGCGCAACTGCTAAAGCCGACAGGACGCTTAGGGAGCTACTTCAAATAGACGGATTTGAGTTTAACACGATTACCAGCTCGTTTCCCGGCTCATCCTCATTTATTGCGGCTAGATATGCGACCGGACGCACTTCCGTCCCGTTTTACCTTGAAACCGAGATTAGCACGCCCGACCGTCGGTTTTTCGGGCTATTCGTGCCGGGTACGTTTATCGCCCCAATGGGACATACGTCATCGATTACAACATCTTCTGCGGAAGACAATCGGGATTTATCATGGGCTTTTTTGCTGAGGGGGAACGCGTATTTGACCAACGAACGGGTGCCTCCTCATGAGATTACATTAACCCATTCAAGAATCGAAACTGAGGATCGAGAGGACCTTGTACAAATCTCAAGATGGAGGGGCACCATGCCACTCATCCATTCTGTTCGGGAGGCTTCTTCTGGGGCAATTTCTGTGCTTCACTGGACTGGTTTTAACAACCTATCGGACACGGCGGTATGGATTGGCTTGCTGCAAGGGAAAATGGGCAATCTCTCTCTGATCCGGCAAGATGGGGTCTATTTCCAAAATGGAAATCACGTTGTAATGGGAACGCCTGAAGTAGCCATTTCACGGGCCAATGATTTTACATTTTTGGCATCCTCAAACCATTTCAAGACGCCTGAGGATAGGTTTTTAACCTTAAAAGACGGCATTAATGTCGCAGACCTTTTAACTGATACATTCAATGAGTCTGCAGCTCAAACCATTCCCTCCTATCTTGAAAGACTTCCTGATTCCCTTTTAACCAATTCCACCTTAGTTCGAGGCATCCCTTACCTGACTAATTGGAATTATGAATACGACACCTCCGAAATTGGTGCTTCAATTTTTGAATTGATGATGAGGAGCGCCATGACCGCCGATTCAACTCTACCCGGCAAAGTTTCTGACTTACTCGGCGATATGCAGGTGAATTACGGTTCTGACATGAGTGCCTGGAGATGGGAAAACGTCCAAGAAAGACGGCTTTTTTACCCAGGATCGTCCCTCAGGGCGCCAGATGCAGGCCGGCCAGAGGCGTCATTTCTTGCTAAATATCAACCTATCGTTATGGGAGGCGCCGGTCATCCCCAAACGTTTGTATGGGGATCTGCGTACGTCAACAAATCACTTACATTCAGTTCAGCTTGGGAAGGGGCCGTTGACCTAAATCACGATGAATTACTCTTCCGCCGACCGTATATAGATTATTCCACATTTCTGGGAGCGTTTATCTCTTCTGATCGACCAATTGAACTGAATAGGATGTCAGAGCAATTGTTAAAATTCGAGACCCGAATTATTCCTCTCCAGGCATCGGTAGAAACATCGCAATGAAAGAAGCAGCCTACATAGGGATCGATGCCGGCGGTAGCAAAATATTGGCCGTTGGTAGTTGGGGGGAAATTCGGAAGGAAATTTCGTTCCCAAGCGTCAACGCTAGATTCGAGGACCCTGCTCAGACAGCCACTCGATTGGTAGAAGTGGTACGCAGGATTTTAAGTGGCTTGGGAAACCCCGGCGATTTCCGTGTCTGCGTAGGACTAGCTGGCGTGGCCTCTTCAAATCAACAAAAGGTTCTCCAAGATCTTCTGGGGATAAATCTGGACATTTCTAGGCACCATATTCTGGTTGTCAGCGATGCGAGAGTTGCCTTTCAAGCAGCCTTTCCTAACAAAGACCATAATCTTCGGTCGAAGATATTGGTGATCGCAGGGACCGGCAGCGGATGTTATTCTTTTGGCCCAGATCACGAGTTTTACCGCACAGGCGGGTGGGGCAAAGGTTTAGGTGATCCGGGAAGCGGAACCGCTCTTGGTGTTTGCGCGATTCGACATCTTTTGGAATGTCTTGAAGGCAGTACACAAACAGAATTGAGTAAGGCCGTTTGGTCAGAGCTATCAAGCCGTTCAATGGCAGCACATTCCGAGAATGAACCGATTCAAACCTCAATCGCAGCTATTTTAGACTGTGTTTACGACCCCGAATTCAATTTTGCCAAACTCGCCCCAATTCTATTGAGCTTCTTGCCAGCTACCCCATTAGTAAACCAATTGCCAATAGCACAACAACTAGTAGTAGGGGAATGTCAAGCCCTCGCAACGCAAGTCACTCGACTGGCCTCTCAAATTTCAGCTAACAATCCCCTAGTCGCACTCGCTGGAGGACTTTCAGAAAACGCTGAATACCTTAAAATTCTCACCAAGGCAATTGAAAGCAGCCAAGGCAATGCCACTGTTATCGCATCAACTCGAAAACCTGTTTACGGCGCTCTAGAACTGGCTACGGAGCTGAACTAAAGTTTTGGTCCCGCATCTGCGATTTCTTTAGAACTGCCTTCGCGATATTGTTCGAAGTTATTATTGAACAATGCAGCTAATTTTGCTGCGTTTTGATCAAATGCTGCTTTATCATTCCAGGTTTCACGAGGAATCAAGACTTCCGAGGGCACATGTGGGACAGATGTCGGAATTTCAACTCCAAAAACCGGATCTGTGGTCGTGGTCATATTGTCCAACGTACCATCGTGAATAGCATCAATAATCGCACGGGTATAGCTCAATTTCATTCGCTTTCCAGTACCGTACGCACCGCCCGTCATCCCTGTATTTATCAACCAAGCTTTAGCACCGTGCTTCTCCATCTTTTCGGCTAACATCTCCGCATATTTCCCCGGGTGAAATACGAGGAATGCATTTCCAAAACACGCTGAAAACGTGGCTTGAGGCTCGTTGATGCCCATTTCTGTACCAGCAACCTTCGCTGTGTAGCCGGAAATAAAATGGTACATAGCTTGACTAGAAGTCAATTTCGAAATCGGAGGCACAACGCCAAACGCATCATATGTCAAGAAAATGATGTTTTTAGGGTGGCCACCTACACAGGGAATTTTTGCATTCGCAATAAAATCGATGGGGTACGCAACCCTTGTGTTCTCTGTAATCGAGGTATTATTAAAATCCACTTTATGAGTGTCTTTATCGTATACAACGTTTTCCAATACGCTGCCAAACCGGATGGCAGAGAATATTTCCGGCTCCGATTCTGCGGAAAGACCAATTGCTTTGGCATAACAGCCGCCTTCGATGTTAAATACGCCTTCATTCGTCCAACAGTGCTCGTCATCACCGATCAAGGCTCGACGAGGATCAGCAGAGAGCGTCGTCTTGCCCGTTCCGGACAGGCCAAAAAATAACGAGACGTCTCCCTCGTCTCCTTCGTTGGCTGAGCAGTGCATGGATAACACGCCCCTTTTGGGCATCAAATAGTGCATTACCGAGAATATGCCCTTCTTCATTTCACCAGCATACTCACTTCCCAAAATGACAAGCTCGTTGGATTCAAAATTCAACGCGATGCTGGTTTTCGAAGACATTTGATCTGTCAATTTATTGGCAGGAAATGATCCTGCATTCAAAATTGTAAAATCCGGATCTCCAAAATTGTCCAGCTGTTCGTCCGTCGGGCGGATCAACATGTTTTGCATGAACAGCGCGTGGTATGGACGAGTACAAATTACGCGCACTTTAATTCGATATTCAGGATCCCAACCTGCATATCCATCAAAGACATATAAGTGCTTGAGAGAGTTGAAATAATCGAGAGCACGTTCCCGATTGATCATGAAATTATTTCGACCCAGGGGAATATTTACCGGTCCCCACCAAATGTCATCCGTTAATTCTGGAATTTCCACCACCCTTTTGTCCTTCGGGCTTCTTCCCGTTTTGGCACCAGAACGCAGCATTAAGCCGCCTGCATCTGAAATAGCGGCCCCTTCGTCGTGTCGAACAGCATCTTCATAAAGATTTGCTCTTGAAACGTTACGAAATACGGTCCTATTGGTGATGCCTAGGTAGTCGAGTGAAAAGGAAGCTTCCATAATCTGAAGAAAGGATTGCCTTGAAAAATCTAAAGTATATCAAAGTACGACGTTCGTACATTTTGCATGGTGAAGATCAACTAAAAAGATTACCGGTTTTGCCATGTTAGTCCGGTTAACGATTCTGTCTATTGGAAATTAATTCGTCAACGACTGAAGAATCCGCCAACGTCGACGTATCGCCCAAATTTCCAAAATCATTAGCTGCAATCTTGCGCAAGATCCGGCGCATGATTTTGCCACTTCTAGTTTTAGGTAGAGCCTGTGTAAATTGAATAAAATCCGGCTTAGCTATCGGGCCGATCACGGTTCTAACTTGAAGCACGAGCTCGGCGCGAAGACTTTCTGAGGGTTCTACGCCGTTGTTAAGCGTTACATAGGCATAAATCCCCTGTCCCTTAACCTGGTGAGGGACACCTACTACCGCCGACTCGGCTACCGTTGAATGGGCCACTAGGGCACTTTCGACCTCCGCACTACCCATTCTGTGACCAGAAACGTTAATTACGTCGTCCACCCTTCCGGTAATCCAATAGTATCCGTCTTCGTCGCGACGACACCCATCTCCAGTGAAATATTTGTTCTCGAATGTCGAAAAATAGGTGCTGACAAAACGAGCGTGATCGCCAAATAGCGTACGAGCTTGACCGGGCCACGATCCTTTCATCGCCAACACCCCTTCACAGACTCCCTCTAATACATTTCCTTCTAGGTCGAGTATTTGCGGTTGAATGCCAAAAAACGGGACAGTAGCCGAACCTGGTTTAGTACCAATGGCGCCTGGAAGTGGTGTAATCATAATTCCACCTGTTTCCGTTTGCCACCACGTGTCTACAATTGGGCATCGCGAATCTCCAACAACCTCGTTATACCAGCGCCAGGCTTCGGGATTAATCGGTTCTCCCACAGTCCCCAATAATTTCAGGGAGGATCTTGAGGTGGCTTTCACGAATGACTCTCCTTGCTGCATGAGAGCCCTAATGGCGGTCGGAGCGGTATAAAACTGGGTAACTTGATGCCTATCAACCACTTTCCAGAATCGAGAGGCGTCTGGATAGGTCGGAATACCTTCAAATAATACCTGAGTAGCCCCATTCAAAAGCGGACCATATACCACGTACGTATGACCGGTCACCCAACCTACGTCTGCCGCACACCAATAGACGTCACCTTCATGGTAGTCGAAAACGTATTTGTGAGTGAGGGCTGCATAAACTAAATAGCCCCCGGTTGTGTGCAGGACTCCCTTGGGCTTGCCAGTCGATCCGCTCGTATACAATATGAACAAGGGGTCTTCTGAGTCCATCGGTTCTGGACTGCAATAGTCGCCGACTGTAGCCACCTCTTTGTGAACCCAGAAATCCCTACCCCCTTTCATTTCAACTTCGCGTCCGGAGCGTTTTACAACCAGAACCGTTTTGACGGTCTTCGATTGCTCAAGAGCCTTGTCTACGTTTGACTTAATCGGTACGTATTTGCCGCCTCGAAGCGATTCATCTGCCGTGATGAGAAGCGTTGAAGCGCCATCATTCATACGATTTGCAAGTGCCTCCGGGCTGAATCCCCCAAAAACAACCGAATGAATAGCTCCAAGCCGAGAACATGCCAACATAGCAAACGCCGCTTCTGGAATCATGGGGAGGTAAATGGTGACGATATCACCTTTTTTAACTCCATGTTTCTTCAACACATTTGCCAGCTTATTTACGTGTTCTGAAAGCTCGGCATAAGTTATGTTTTTGGTTGGCTCTTCTGGATTATCTGGCTCAAAGATCAGTGCCGTTTGGTTGGCCCTTTTGGGTAAATGCCGGTCAATACAATTGAACGAAGCATTCGTAACACCCCCTTCATACCAGCGGATATGCACGTCATTTTTAGCGAAAGAGACGTCTTGGACCCTGCTGAAGGGTTTCACCCAATCTATGCTAGTAGCCATTTCGCCCCAAAATCCGTCAGGGTCTTTTACTGACCAATCGTACATCCGGTTATATTCCGATCGTGATCCAAGCCACGACAGTTTGGCAAATTCGAGAGAAACAGGGGTAGGGGCGTCCATAGATTCACGTTTCGATTTGGTGAGATGGTCGGGCATCAATATTACGTATCACAAGACCCTAAGGTCGTGAGGAAAACCCTTAATCAAAAGACAGCGTAACTTGTAAAACTAACTCCGTAGCGTAAGCCCAACAATTTTGGTCAGATGGACAATTCTTTTTTAGGAAAAATCGTTGTTATAACAGGCGCTTCAAGTGGCCTAGGCCGGCGCTTGTCAGAATTGTTTGATGATTCTGGGGCGATCGTATTTGCACTGGATATTGATGAAAAGATGCTTCAAACAATATCCTCAGGTCGATCTAAGGGATATCATCCAATGCAGTGTGACCTAAGTAAATCTGATTCGATACGTCAAGTCTTTCAGCAGATCTACTCAATACTGGGCGAAAACGCAGCCTCCAAAAGTCAGCATATCGATATTTTAATTAATAATGCAGGAATCGTTTACGGTCGAAGCGTGGAAGAACACACGACGTCTCAAATCGAACAAACTTTTGCCGTCAATACGCTTTCTCATTTTTACACTGTTCAAGCCGTTTTACCAGAAATGAAAAGGCATAATTCTGGTCACATTGTGACCATCGCGTCTGCCGGAGGATTTGCTGGAGCGCCTGGAATGAGTGCTTATTCGGCGAGCAAGTTTGCCGCTATTGGGTTTGAAGAGGCCCTCCGAGGAGAGATAAAATCATCCGGAAAAAATATCAAGACGACTTTAGTAGCACCTTATTTCGTCAATACCGGCATGTTTGAAGGAGTGCGCACTCGGTTTTCTTGGCTACTGCCCATTTTAGATCAAGAATATGTTTCTAGGCGTATTTTTAAAGCGATCCAAACGCACAAAAAACGCCTAATCATGCCTCGTTTTGTGTATCTGGTTTTCCCATTACGGATGCTTCCCGTCGGCCTGTTTGATTGGCTCTCCGACTTTTTCGGAATTTCGCGGTCCATGAAACATTTTAAAGGGAGAACCGACAAATAAAACACATAAAATTAATATTAATTTCAGGTTGAATTGAGCCCCATGCCCTGTTCTCCATGGTCCTTGCCTTCTTCGCCATGCCCTGCTCCCCGACTCAGCTTATGTTTCAGACCATTTTGCTTCCATCTCGCCAATCAAAGCATTTGTAACGATCAGCCTGTCTGCGTTTCGAAGGTCATCGACGGTCAAGGCCCTCTCCCGAGCGCTGTGTTTAAGCATAAACACACGCCTACCCACTCCCGGTAGTAAGCCCGAAGAAAGGGGCGACGTATACCACGCGCCTCCTTCGAGGGCAAATAGGTTTGAGATTGATCCTTCTGTGACTTCCCCCCGCTCATTAGTTAATATTACGTCATACAGATCGCGTGCGCGGGCTTCCGCCCGCGCACGCTCAAATACGGCGCGCCTAGTAGTCTTGTGACGCAAAAGAGGGTGAGTCGAGGATATTCGAGATCGAGACAACCCAATATCAATTGGTTGCTTCGGTTGCTCGTATTTTTTAGTCTGCAACTCTACGGCTCCTTCTTCGGAAAGCAATAATCTCACTCGATTGGCTCCCTGCAGGTTCGAACAATCCGTCTTTGTTACGATTTCGGCCTGCACTCTTTGACGATCGAACTCAAAACCCAAGTCTCGAGCCGACTCTTGTAGTCGATCCAAATGAAATTCGATCCATTGGATTCCGTTATCCCACAACATGGTCTCAATAAGGAAGAACGCTTCCAAGGCTTGTCCGGTCAGGAATTGAGTTTTCAGGACGGCTTCTTCGTATTCCAGGTCCCGATCGGAATCCCACACAATACCGCCTCCAGCTCCATATGTCACCTTTTGCCCGGCGAGGGTGGCGGTCCTAATTCCTACGGAAAAAACAGCGCGCGTTGAATCGGGCTTGGGCTGCGAATCCGAGCCCAGAGGTGAGTCAGGCCGTAACATCGCAGGTCCGGCATAACCAATCGCCCCACAATACACACCTCTGGGACGACTTTCGAGCTCAAGAATCCGTTTCATGGCTCTAATCTTAGGTGCGCCAGTTATAGACCCGCAGGGGAAAAGGGCTGCAAATATCTCTGAAAGGCCCGTATCTGGCTGAAGCCGGCCTTGTATGGTAGACGTCATCTGGTGAACCGTCGGTAGCGTGGCTACATCAAATAAGTGAGGTACTTCAACACTTCCGGGTTCGCAAATCACAGAAAGGTCGTTTCTCAGGAGGTCCACAATCATCAAGTTTTCGGCTCGGTTCTTTGCGTCTTTTGAAAGCCACTGCTTGATTTCTACATCTTCACTTGGTGTAGCGCCCCTTGGAGCTGTGCCCTTCATCGGTTTGGCTTCGATTTTGCCTCCCTCCCTTTTAAAAAACAACTCTGGAGAAAAAGACAGAACGTCCATCCAACGAGTCCGCAAAAATGAACCAAACTCAACGGGTTGTCTTTTGCGAAGGGAATCATACAATCCGAGAGAGGTGCCTTCCACTCTTCCTTCAAACCGGGTGGTGTGGTTGATTTGATACACATCTCCCTCGGCAATTAAATCTCGTATTCGATCAACTGCTGATTCGAATTTCCCAGTCGGTTCAGTGCCCACCAGGCCTTCTATATCATCGCTGAAGCCTTGGACTGCCCGCTCGCTTTCACTCGTTTCTGAGCCCTTTGGGCGTAAATCCCCTTTCCCTAGGTCGACAGGCCCGGTAACTATGATGGGAGAATCGTAGATACCGAACCAGAGCAATGGATACCCTAATTCCTCGCCAAAATTCCGGGTCTGTTCTGCGGGAAAAGAACCTTTTTCAAACGCATAACCAGCCTCATAAGCCGAATAACCGGCCACATAGTGGCCGCGTTTGAGGTATTTGTCCAGCTTTGCGAACGCGGAGCGAACTTCGGAAACAGAAAAAGCAACCACTTCAGTGATTGGGGATGAAAAAAGCAATGATTGGCCATTTGATTCGGCTGCTGCGCAGTCAAGCCAAACGGTGCCGTCTCGGCCAATTAGATCGGCCAAATCGGGTAGGTCTTTCGCATGCTTCATTCGACCAGAATCGATCAATAATCGTCTCCAAGTGCAAAAACTGGCTTTCTGTTCATCCATGTACCACGAGTAAAGTCCGGAAATGCTTGGGGAGCACTTCCAGCTGCAATAGAAGCTTCAGATAGCGGTGAAATCGCGCTCCACGCCGCCGCATCATACGCATCAAGTGGAGTAGCGACTCCTCGTTTAACCGACTCAACAAAAGCGTGATCCACAAAAAAGTCCATCCCTCCGTGACCAGAACCAGTCGCTTTTTCGGCATATTTTTTCCACAGCGGATGGTCATATTTCTCCAAATAAGGGGCCGCTTTCTCCCACTGATGAGCCTTTGGACTTACTCCTTGGATATACAACGATTGATTAACGTCCATCCAAATACCTTCAGTCCCCTGTACCCTGAATCCGAGCGAATACGGTCTCGGAGAGTTCGTGTCATGACTCACAATAATTGATTCTTCATTTTGGGTCCGAATCACCGTAGTAACGATATCACCCAATTTAAATTCCACATTGGCATTATGATGATCCCTTCCAGCCTGTTTAATTATGTGATTGTGCAATCCCCTTGCTTTCGAAGCAGTCGACGTCAGTGAAACAAATCTATTGCCCCGATTAATATTTGTGTAAACAGCGACAGGACCAATGCCATGGGTCGGATATAGATCTCCGTTACGATGAACAGAGTGGTGCGTCCTCCATTTTGCCTCTGAAAGAGCATTTCCCCCGAATTCTACTCCTCCTCCATACACTTGTTGGCCATTATTAAACTTCACTTCCCGCAGATCATGCTGGTACCCACATTCTAGATGCAACATCTCTCCAAACATGTTCTGCCGGACCATATTTAGAATGGCCATTACGTCGCGCCTGTAGCACACGTTTTCGAGGATCATGCAAGGTTTGCCAGTTTCTTCGGACGTGTTTACCAGGTCCCAGCATTCCTCCATGGTATTTGCTGCCGATACTTCAACTCCTGCATATTTTCCTGCTTTCATGCAGGCCACCGCCATTTTAGAATGCCAAAGCCACGGAGTGGCAATAATTACCCCATCGATGTCGTCTCGTTCGAGCATTCGTTCAAACGCGCGTTCATCTCCGGTATAAACAGCGGCTTCCTTTCCTCTAAATTCGCGAATCATTTTTTGTGACTCGGTAATGGCTTCAGGATCTATATCACAAATCGCAATTACTTCGGTGTCCTCTCTTCTCAACACAATATTGAGATGATTCCGTCCTCGTTGTCCCACGCCAATAAATGCCATCCTAGCTGTTCGATCATCCTTTCCCGTCAAGACCGATGCCGCTTTGGCTTTTACTTCTTTGGCAATCGATTCTCTTGAAACAACAGTTGCCCCTACGCCTGCAAGTGCACCGGTCATTATAAATTTTCTTCTGTCCATCGGAATTAGATTGGTTTTTGAGCCCTAGGGGAAATGATTTACATCGTGGCTCAGAAGTAAGGTTAGGACGCGGCGAATGTCAACACCTAGAGTCGCTTTCCTTTGATTGAAACGCTACATTTGTCGCACCTTTAGTAGTAAACCATGATATCATGCAACTGTCAATTCTGGATTGGGCCATTATGGCCATTTTTTTCGCGGTTTCATTGGTCATTGGACTAGCCGTCTCGAAAAAATCTGGTACTAGTTTTCGATCGTTTTTTCTGGCCGGACAATCTATGCCGTGGTGGTTGCTGGGCATTTCGATGGTTGCAACAACGTTTTCGACCGATACCCCGAATTTGGTTACTGATATAGTTCGGGGCACCGGAGTTGCTGGTAACTGGACTTGGTGGGCATTCCTTTTGACCGGGATGTTAACGGTGTTTTTGTACGCTCGACTGTGGCGTAGAAGCGGTGTTTTAACCGATGTCGAATTTTATGAAATACGTTATTCTGGTCCGATTGCGGCATTTTTGAGAGGTTTTCGAGCCGTATATCTGGGCATTTTGTTCAATATCATCATCATGGCCTCGGTTACGCTTGCCGCCATTAAGATCGGAAGTATCATGATGGACTGGAGTCCTCTCCAGACGGTGGTTGTTGCAGCAACGATTACGATGATCTACTCCGCATTGGGTGGGCTTCGAGGAGTAGTGCTAACAGATATGATCCAATTCGTGATGGCGATGGTTGGGAGCATCTGGGCCACGATTTATATCATAAACCTACCGGAGGTTGGCGGGCTTTCCACACTTTTTCAGCACGAATCGGTTCAGCCGTTTATGGGGTTTTTGCCCTCATTCTCCGAGATGTCGATGAATGATTTGATACCCATCTTCATCATTCCCATCGCAGTTCAGTGGTGGGCAGCGTATTACCCGGGAGCCGAGCCCGGAGGAGGTGGATATTTGGCGCAACGCATGCTGTCAGCCCGAAATGAGCGCGAAGCGGCAGGTGCGACATTGCTCTTCAATGTGCTGCACTACGCACTTCGACCTTGGCCTTGGATATTGATTGCACTGGCGTCTTTGATTGTGTTTCCGGATCTCGCGTCCATCGCAGAGCGCTTTCCAAACGTCCCTGAACATGTGGTACGCAACGACTTAGCGTATCCCGCGATGCTCACCTATTTGCCTTCCGGATTGCTCGGACTGGTAGTCACTTCGTTAGCGGCAGCCTACATGTCTACGATGTCTTCGCAAGTTAATTGGGGCTCGTCCATCGTTGTAAACGACTTATATCATCGATTTATTAATCCAAATGCCAGTGAAGGACAGCAGGTTTGGGCCGGACGTGTCGCAACCATTGTCCTAATGATAGTTGCTTGTACGTTAGCTCTTTTTCTTGAAAATGCTCTTCAAGTGTTCAACATCGTGCTTCAGATCGGCGCGGGAACAGGTTTAATATTTATCGTCCGCTGGTTCTGGTGGCGCGTGAATGCGGCCTCGGAGCTTACGGCGATGTTAGTTTCCTTTGCGATCGCCCTGATTTTCACGTTTACCGATGGGATGGGACTGGAATCTTGGGAGCAATTGCTCTCTGGGGTTTTGGTGACCACGGGAGCATGGGTCGCCGTTGCGTTTTTATCCGCGCCGACTGACGATGAAAAATTGGAAAGCTTTTATCTTAAGATTCGTCCTGGTGGGCCAGGTTGGAAAACGATCAGAGCAGGACTTAAAACATCCACGACATCGGATGGGTCGGATCTGCCACAAGCCATTTTGGCTTCTGTCTTGGGCGCTGTGATGATTTATGGAGCGTTATTCACCACCGGTTACATTCTCTATGGAGAAACGACAGCTGCCCTCATCGTTTCAGGCATTACCTTAGTTGCCGGATTTGGCCTATGGAAAGTTTGGCCTCGCCTAAAGTTTGAATAGAAGGCGGCCAGCAGAATCGACCTTCCTTTCGTTGGTCGATCAAAAACTGAAATACTTCGAACCCTGCATGGTTACGCCGGCAGAAGGCTGATCTCGGAAAAAACGAGCGCTGGTCCTTCTGGAAGGATATCGTGACTCATATTCATTCGTCCATTCTGTCAAGAATTGGTCAGCCCGCTCGGTATCTACCAAAGCCCATACCGCGCCTCCAAAACCGGCTCCGAACGCGCTTGCACCATGTGCTCCCAGGTTTCGAGCCATGCTCACAAGATCGTTCGTCTCGGGTACCTGATTACCAAGCCACTGGTCTGCCATTTTTTGCGACTCATCCACATAACTACCAAAGGAAGCCCATTGGCCATTTTGAAGCGCGTCCATTGCACCAGGTATGATTACGCTGCATTCCCTATCAAATTGGGCAAATCGATTCCAAAGATCCCCACCACCAAGAATGGACAAAAGGAGGTCACGCAGCTGATCTCGACTAAAGCTCTCGTGCTCAACCATGTCGCCCATCGTTTGAAGACTCAACTCCTCTTTCTCATTCCACAACGAGACTACTTGTTTTGCTCTCCAACTCGCCAAATTGTACGCCTCTTTGGCCTCTCCCGTCTTGCGAGCTTTAACTCCGCTGGAAGCCACCACAAACGAAACCGAATCTGGAAAGCGAACAGTTCCTAGTTGACTCACTGGAAAGTAAGAGTAGAGATTTAATGAGTTTGGGGTTGAACAGACAATTGCTGCATGATCTTCCGAACCTCCCTTGGTACCAACTCCCTCATCACCTAAAAGCCCTTCAAAATCTGCCCCACTTTCGATTGCGCCAGCAAATCCTGAAAAACGCTCTCTAGACATCCTAGAAAAATGTTTGGGCAATGCCAAAATATTCCCCATTCCAAGCAGCGCCAAAGAAATGGTGACGATTAGCCCTGACGATGAACTCATCCCCGAAGCACTGGGCAAATTACTGCTAAGCACAACAGATACGCCTAGATCTGGTGCACCAAAGTGTCGAATAAACCTTCTGAGAACAGTTGCCACATAAGACGTCCATGGTTGGTCTGTGACCATTTCAGGATGTGCATATTGAAACTCGACTTGGGTGCCCCGCGCTTCATCAAATACGATTAGCGATGGCAAAGCGTGTGCTGTAACCACGGATGTCATAGACATCTGAGACGCACACGTTAAACTTACTCCACCCGCATAGTCGGTGTGCTTGCCAAGGACCTCGATCCTTCCGGGCACATTCAGCAACATGGCCGGACGAGAATGATGGCCAGGATGGGCTATTGCAAGCTTCCTAAACCGATCGCATAACTGAGAAGGCACGCCGATTTGATCTGGGAATTCCCGTCCCACGAGTTCGCGAATTAGGGCAGGGTCCCTAAGATCTCCCAAAGTGAAGGATTGTCCGTTCATTGCTTTTATACCTTGATCAGTTTCCAGCTGCCCCGTTTAAATAAATATGCGCTGCTAAAGGCAGAAAGAACTTGGGCAACCATGATGGCCGCAAAAACCCCTTTTGTACCCATCCCAGCGGAATGACTTAACCACCACGCGAGCGGAATTTGAACAGCCCAAAACGCAAAAACCTGAATCCAAGTTGGAGTAGTCGTGTCGCCAGCACCATTAAACGACTGAACGGTAACCATTCCAATAGCCCAAATCGGATAAATAGTGGTCAACATGCGCATACTTTGGACACCCACTCGAATAGCTTCGGGAGAATCCACAAAAATTCGAACCAAAACCTCTGCATTTATCCAGAATATCACTCCCATTAGGGACAAAAACACGATGTCTACTATGGTACAATACCAAACAGACCTCTCTGCACGGTCCGGTTGCTTCGCGCCTAAGTTTTGCCCCACTAACACGGCCGCAGCATTGCTAATCCCCCATGATGGCAACAATGCAAAAATGGATTGCATAAACATTTCTAAAACCATCGGAATAGCGAGCACTATTATTGCCCGCCAGATACTTCCTTTTGTATAATCACGCAGGTTGCCGCGTAGCGCCCCATAAATTTCCGTCCAAACATTTGGTTCGATAGGCTTCGAATTTGACGTCATGAAATGGTATTATGCAATCTCGGGGTAATAATTGCCAGATATGATCCAATAATGGAAAATCGAAAGCACGTAGTGTACGCAATATCCGCCCTAGCTACCCAATTCAAGGCAGGCAATTGCGGATAACAAATGAAGGTCAGTCTTTATCGGATCTTTTCTTGCTGATCGCACACTCTATAACTAATTTGCGCCGCGAAGTACGAATAGGTTTAGTGCAAATGTATTAAACCGGATTTTTCATAACCCACGCCTATGACCGCTCCCATTTTATTCTTTGTATTTGCAATCGTAGCGCTTGCTGCTGCGCTTGGAATGTTACTCTCCAAGAATCCGGTTTCGAGCGCACTTTGGCTAATCCTGAATTTATTTTGTGTGGCGGGTCTGTTTCTGACCTTGAACGCTGAATTCATTGCCGTAATCCAGATTCTGGTTTATGCGGGAGCGATCATGGTATTGTTCGTTTTCGTCATTATGCTATTAAACTTGTCGGACTTGCCCGACTTAAAAAAGGTCGAATGGCGAAGGATTGTAGCATTCACGATGGGAATGGGACTGCTTTCCATGCTCACATTTATCAGTGCTAATGCACTTAATTTGGCTCCAAACCCACCTTCTTTGGCCATCGCAGCAGAAAACGGTTCGGTATCGAATTTGGGCAAAGTGATGTTTACGCAATATGCGATGCCGTTGGAAGTTATCGGAATTTTGCTATTAGCAGCCACGATAGGCGCCGTAGTTATCGCAAAACGCAAGCCTGTATAGGCTTTATTTCTTAAAAAATGGAAATCACACTTAACTGGTATCTGACTCTGAGTGCTCTGTTGTTTACGATGGGAGTTCTTGGATTTCTGTTTCGTCGAAATGCCATCATCATGTTGATGTGCGTTGAACTGATGCTTAATTCAGTAAACATAACCTTGGTGGCTTTTAGCCAATACCTCGGAGATGTTTCGGGACAGATTCTAGTCTTTTTCGTCATGTCGGTGGCAGCAGCGGAAGCCGCTGTTGGACTAGCTTTAATCATCGCCATCTTTCGCGATAAGCTGACGGTCGATGTGACAAAAATCAACCTGTTCAAATATTAGTAGTAACCGGATGCACCCTGTTTGTGTGCACTCAATCTCAGCCGCCCGATGCAGCCTGACTTCTTAATTAAATTAGTAATTCTTCTGCCTCTGCTAGGAGCTGCGTTTAACGGACTTGTTGGTCTGTTTGCGCCAGCTCATCGGAAAAATGAAGGATTGATTGGAATAGTCGCCACCTTAATGGTCGCTATTCCCTTTGTTATTACGGCCTACTTGTTTGCCGGATTTCACGGTGAAGCGATCGTTGTGGACGCATTCACCTGGATGAAAGCCGGGGATCTGACGGTGAACTTTGCCTATCGCATCGATCAATTGTCGCTTTTGATGACGTTGATCGTAACGGGCGTAGGAGGCCTGATTCATCTTTATTCCACCGGCTATATGCACGGTGACGACGGGTACTGGCGGTTTTTTGCCTATCTGAACTTGTTCATTTTTATGATGCTCAATTTGGTCTTGGGCAACAACCTTGTCGTTTTATTCCTTGGCTGGGAAGGCGTCGGACTTTGTTCTTACCTACTGATTGGGTTCTGGTATAAAGACCTCAAAAACAGTGCTGCTGCTAACAAAGCGTTCATTATGAACCGGATTGGAGATTTCGCCTTTTTGATGGCGATGTTCATTCTTTTTCGGGAATTGGGCTCGTTAGATTTTGATGCCGTTCTGGCTGGCGGTCCTGGAATGGATCAATCTTGGATCAATTGGACTGTTTTCTTGCTCTTTATTGGCGCTACCGGCAAAAGTGCTCAAATCCCCCTCTTTACGTGGCTTCCTGATGCCATGGCAGGCCCAACACCCGTATCTGCTTTGATCCATGCGGCCACCATGGTCACGTCTGGCCTCTATTTGCTGGCCCGTCTGTCTCCTTTGGTATTGAGTGCGCCAAGTATCATGGCCGTAATCACCGTTGTAGGAGCCCTCACCGCCATTGTCGCGGCCACGATAGCCATTACTCAAAACGACATTAAAAAAGTTCTCGCCTATTCAACGGTATCTCAATTGGGATACATGTTTTTGGCGACCGGGGTCGGTGCTTTTTACGTAGCTATTTTCCACGTAATGACGCACGCGTTCTTTAAAGCATGCCTCTTCCTTGGTTCAGGCAGCGTGATTCACTCCATGCACCACGTGGAACATGAACTTGCGCATGACGGACATGGTCACGCCTTGGATCCTCAGGATATGCGCACGATGGGCGGACTCAAAAAGTACATGCCTGCAACGCGGATGACTTTCTTGATCTCAACTTTGGCTATTGCCGGCATTCCACTGTTATCCGGCTTCTTTTCTAAAGATGAGATTCTTTTCAAAGCATTCGAGTTTGGATATGATGGGCACTTGGTCGGATGGTTTGTATATGGGGTTGGCATTATTACCGCCTTTTTGACTGCAATTTATATGACTCGCGCCTACGTCCTCACTTTTGAAGGTGAGTCTAGATGGCCGCACGCCGACTCTATTCATCCCCACGAATCTCCGTGGACCATGACTGTGCCACTATGGATTTTGGCCGGATTAGCTGCCGTTGGCGGATATTTGGGTCTTCCAGCCGTATTAGGAGAAGTGAATTGGATCCATCATTGGCTGGCCGGTGAAACTGGTCCGGTTGCCGAGTTTGCGGCCCATACCCATGTTTCTCACGGTATGGAGTGGTTTTTAATAGCCGTTGGATCGCTTGTAGCCATTTCGGGAGTCGCCCTAGGATGGAAATGGTATACTTCGGAAGGCATCGGTTTTGATGAAAAACTTTCGGTCCGGTTTGGCGGACTCTACAAACTTTGGAAAGGAAAATACTTTCTGGATGAAGCCTATGACAAAGCCGTTGTTCGACCTTTGATTGGTAGTGCGCATCACGCATTTGCACCTTTCGATAAATACGTGATCGACGGATTAGTCAACGCAGTAGGCTTTTTCACTCGCGGCTCTAGCTTTGTACTTCGGTACATGCAAACGGGCCTCGTTCACTCGTACGCCGTTGCAATCGTATTCGGTGTGGTACTCATAATTTATCTGATGCTGTTTTAAGCAGGTCATACGAGAAAGCAACCTTCACGGATTACATGAATATCCAGCATATCACATCCATTGTCATCTTCTTGCCCCTAGTTGGAGCAATTCTGACAATGTTAGCCCCCAACGAAAAGGCGATCAAATGGTCGGCGCTCGGCGTCACTGTATTGACGTTTATCGTTTCAATTGGACTTTACCTTGGTTTCGACCCTGCCATTTCTACGGCTACTGCTCCCCAGTTGGCCGACCTAAGTAGTAGTTGGTTTCCAGGTCAATTCGACATCAAATATTTTGTAGGAATTGATGGGTTGAATTTGTTACTGATCATGCTGACGACGCTTTTGGGCCCGATCGTCATCTTGTCCTCCTGGACGTATATCGCTAAACATCACAAACCGTATTACACCCTGCTTTTGATCCTGCAAACCGGTGTTACGGGCGTTTTTGCCTCATTTGACATCTTTTTGTTCTACATCTTTTTCGAACTCACCTTAATCCCGATGTACTTTATCATTGGCATTTGGGGAGGAGAAAACAGAGTTTATGCAGCCTTGAAATTTGTGCTGTATACGTTGGTTGGATCGTTGCTCATGCTTGTGGCGTTAATTTTCTTGGGTTACGCGGCCGGCGATGCCGTCAACGCTGGAGTCTTCACAACCGATTGGTACACACTGGTTTCGTACAACATGCCAGTTGAAATGCAAGGTTGGTTATTCCTTCTTTTCGCCCTCGCATTTGCCATTAAGGTGCCTCTCTTTCCACTCCACACCTGGTTACCGGACGCCCACGTTCAGGCTCCAACCGGAGGGTCTGTAATCCTTGCAGGTGTTTTACTGAAAATGGGGACGTACGGACTAGTTAGGTTTTGCCTTCCGTTTTTCCCGAATGCCGCGCAAGAGTATGCCATGATGTTCGCCGTACTGGCCGTTATCGGTATTATTTATGGCGCTTTGGTATCCCGTGCGCAAACAGATGCCAAAAAGTTGGTCGCCTACTCGTCTGTTTCTCACCTTGGTTTTGTTGTGCTTGGCATTTTTGCCTTTACGACAGAAGCCCTTCAGGGAGCCATGATTCAAATGGTAAATCACGGTATTTCAACGGGTGCACTCTTCTTGATCGTTGGAATGTTGTACGAAAGACGTCATACCCGGGAAATGTCGGATTATGGCGGCATTGCTAAATCAGTGCCCGTACTTACATTTTTTATGGTTTTGAGCGTTCTCGCTTCCGCCGGACTGCCCGGATTGAACGGGTTTGTGGGTGAGTTTTTAATTTTGATCGGCGCATTCAACAGTGACGTTTTGGCCAGCCCTTTCTTGATAGCCCTTGCTACAACAGGAGTTATTTTAGCCGCCGTCTATCTTCTATACATGGTTTATCGGATGTTCTGGGGCACGATAGACAATGAGGCTAATGCTACGATGAAGGACCTCAATAAGCGCGAATTGGCATTATTGATACCTTTGGCTGGCTTGATGATTCTTATGGGTATTATGCCCGCTCCGTTTTTGGCCAAAAGTGAACCCGCCGTTAAAAACCTTCTAGAAGTGATCGAGACTAAACGAGTTGCTTCGGAGTCGGTGGTGGTGGTAGCTTTTGACAGTGAAGGAAAGTCAACAATTCTAACAACAAACTAAGTCATGACGATAGTAATTATTTTTGTGTTCGTAATGGGCTATCTCGCCATTACGTTAGAACACACGATTAAGATTGATAAACTTGTCCCTGCTTTGGTGATGATGGCCATCTGTTGGGCCTTGATCGCTCTGGGTATCGATAGTTTCCCCAATTGGTTTGATTCGTCAAAACACGCCTTGTTAGAGGGCTTTGGTTCTTTTTCAATAGATGAAAAGATGCATCTTATGGAAGAAACCTTATTGCATCATTTAGGCAAGACGGCTGAAATCTTGGTTTTCCTTTTAGGAGCGATGACTATCGTTGAAATCATCGATTATTTTGATGGGTTTTCAACGATTAAGAATTTCGTCAAGACCAAAAAGAAGACCAACATTTTGTGGATTTTTGCAATCTTGGCCTTCATCTTGTCTGCTATTATCGACAACCTTACTGCGACAATCGTTCTTATTTCAATCCTTCAAAAGATAGTTAAGGACAAAAATATCCGTCTTTATTACGCTGGATTGATTGTTATTGCAGCAAATGCAGGCGGGGCATGGTCTCCAATTGGAGATGTAACGACTACGATGCTTTGGATTGGAAATAAAGTTAGTACCGGGCATTTGGTCGGCTATCTATTCCTTCCTTCCCTGTTGTGTATGGCAGTACCAACTTTTATCGCCTCATTTTTGCCCGTATTTAAAGGTGATTTAGAGTTCGAAGAAGAGGTAGAAGACAATACTGTTCCTAGATACAGTTCTACAATGCTTTATATCGGTCTCACAGCGATAGTATTTGTGCCTGTTTTTAAAGTGGTAACACATTTGCCTCCCTACATCGGGATGATGTTATCTCTAGGTGTCGTGACCATTTTTGCTGAAGTTTACAGCCGCTCAAAATTTAGCATGACCGCATTTGGCTCTTCTGAAAGCGATGCTAACGCACATCACAGCCCAGTTCACCATGCTCTGTCGAAAATTGAATTACCAAGCATCTTATTCTTTCTTGGCATTTTGTTGGCAGTCGCATCCCTTGAATCATTAGGGGTGTTATTCCAATTTGCAACGTCTTTAAAGGACACCATGCCTATGCTGGGTACTGAATTGCATGGTGAAGGTGTTTCAGATTTGGTAATTTTATTGTTAGGCGTGGGATCTGCAGTTATTGATAATGTGCCTTTAGTTGCCGCAAGTTTGGGAATGTTTTCTGAACCTTTGGACAATGAGCTTTGGCATTTTGTAGCCTATTCGGCTGGGACAGGCGGAAGTATGCTAATCATTGGGTCGGCCGCTGGCGTAGTTGCCATGGGCATGGAAAAAATTGACTTTTTCTGGTATCTAAAGAAAATGTCTTGGTTGGCATTGATTGGTTTTCTTGTAGGAACGGCAGCCTTCATGGTTACAAGAACTTGGTTTTAAGTAGGCCTTAGCAAAAAGGAGCTATTAATGGGTGATTTTTCAAGAAAATCCTTAGATGAAGACAAAATCGTCCTTGGACTAGCCGAACTTCCTGGTTGGGAATTCGAAGCCGATGCGATTTTTAAAGTGTTTACATTCGGTTCATTCCGAGAAGCCATGAGTTTTATGGTTCGAGTAGGCTTTGAAGCAGAATCGATGGATCATCACCCCGAAATAAACAATGTGTATTCTCGAGTTAGAATCACATTGAACACCCATGATGCCGGAAACCAGGTTACTGAATTGGATTTAGAACTGGCCCGACGAATTAATAAACTTTCTTGGATCTAACGACCACTATGGATCTTTCCCAAGCATATGCATCGATGAACGGAGATTTGGCGAACACCATTTCTCTTTTAATCGTTGCGCTCGCCGGCCTTATTCTAGTTGTATTTGACGCCTTCAACAACCGCCATTCTGCCACCCCTTGGATTGCAGGGTTGGCGTTGTTTGCCGGATTTCTGTTCGAATTGACTCGAATCGGATCAGCAGAAGGACTCGTTTATTACGATATGATGCGTGTCGGAGGTTCTGCAGCATTCGTCAATGTATTGATCTTAGGTAGCGGATTCCTTTCTGTCATCCTTTCGGCACCTTACTTAAAACGAATAGGGCATAATATTGGCGAAGCATACGCCATGATCCTTTTTGCCACCGTTGGAATGCTTGTTCTCGGCGCGGCTAACAATTTGGTAACCGTTTTTGTTGGCCTCGAGACCATGTCCGTGTGCCTCTATATCCTGACCGGTTTTATTCGATCGGGTTCTGGATCTACAGAAAGTGCCTTTAAGTATTTTTTGTTGGGCGCTTTTTCGACGGGCTTCTTTTTGTACGGAATCGCATTGTTATATGGCGCCACCGGTACAATGGATATTTCAGCCATGCACGCCACAGTGACTGACGGAGGGAGTATCATTTTTTGGGCTGGGGTAGCTATGCTGCTCGTTGGATTCTTATTCAAGGTCAGCGCGGCTCCTTTCCATATGTGGACGCCCGACGTATATCAAGGTGCTCCGACGACAATCACGGGATTCATGTCGACTGCTTCCAAAACAGCAGCGTTCGCATCTCTGATATTGATTTTGAATGTTGCTCTTCCCGCAGAACGATGGAGCGGTGTCTTGGCGATATTTGCTGTTATCACCATGGTCTTGGGTAATGTTATAGCTATATCTCAGAGCAATATTAAACGCATGCTGGCCTATTCATCCATCGCGCACGCTGGATATATTTTGGTTGGCCTAGCATCCGGAACGGATGAAGGATATGCAGGGGCGCTGTTCTATTTAATGGTTTACACCATCATGAACATCGGTGCCTTTGGGGTAATCGCATTGCTGGAGTGGGATAACAAGGAAGGCTCCGAACAGACCCTCGATTCATTGGCCGGTATTGGTTACAAAAAACCTTTACTCGGATGGACGATGGCCGTTTTTATGTTTAGTCTTGCCGGATTTCCGCCGCTTGGCGGATTTTTGGGAAAATGGGCCGTTTTCGCACCAGCAGTAGATGCCGGCCTTATTTGGTTGGCCATAATAGGAGTGCTTACAAGCGCTGTCTCGGCCTATTATTATCTCCGAGTGTTGGTGGTTTTCTTCATGAAAACAGAAGATGCTCAGTCTGGCGCCCATGAAACAGAATTTTCCGTTCCAAAGTCTTCTGCTGCTGTCTTAATCTTATGCGTAGTGCTACTCTTCTTTTTTGGAGTTACCACCTATGCAATTGAGTTAACCGGTAGCTTCTTCTAAGTCGGGATCACTCGCGGTACGCTTCCGTAAGATTAGTCCTGATTCGAAACACCTTTAGATCTTGCTTATTATGTCCCACACGCTTCCGTCCCTTCCGTACGCATTCGATGCTCTTGAGCCCCACGTTGACGCCCGTACCATGGAGATTCACCATGGAAAGCATCATGCTGGCTACGTCGCGAAATTGAATGCCGCCCTCGAAGGCCATCCAGATTTGGCTTCAAAAAGTATTGAAGACTTATTGAGGGGAATGCAGAGCGCTCCTGCCTCCATTCAAGGCGCTTTAAGAAATAATGGTGGTGGACACGCTAATCACAGCCTTTTTTGGTCGATTATGTCCCCAAACGGAGGTGGTACACCGAGTGGCGCACTTGCTAGCGCTATGAACGCTGCATTTGGCTCTTTTGACACCTTCAAAAGCGCATTTTCTGATGCCGCTGGCACACGTTTTGGCTCGGGATGGGCTTGGCTTGTGGTTGATGGAAAGGGTTCTTTAAAGGTGTATTCGACCGCCAATCAAGATAGTCCGTATATGGAAGGACACACCCCCATATTAGGCCTTGACGTATGGGAACACGCCTATTACCTGAACTATCAAAACAGACGCCCTGATTATGTTGGCGCGTTTTGGAATTTGGTCAATTGGGATACTGTTGCTGCTAATTTTGAAGCCGCTAAGGTTTGATTTCGGGTCTGGATGAAGACGGTACGGTCGCCAAGCTGGACGATTTTCCCGGCTTACCGTCTGATATTGTTTTGCGACAGGTTCATTGGCGTGACTTTTCTGAACTAGATGCAGAAGCCATTCTTTCCGCCCACGAGTTGTCTCGAAGGGCTGAAATGAAACACTCCGGACGCAGGAACGGCTTCACTTTGGGTAGAATCGCGCTTCGAACGTTGATTTCAAGTCAACTTAAAATACCGGCCCAAGAGGTTGTTCTAGAGGTTGCACCTACAGGTCAGCTCTTCTCTCCTGGCTCTGGACTTCATGTATCGCTAGCACATTCAGGAGATACGGCGCTAGCCGCTGTGGCGCGGCGTCCGATCGGCGTTGACCTCGAAGAGGTTCGTAATAAGCCAGATACGTTACTGGACTACATTTTGTCTGACATGGAAAAAGACCATGTGTACAAACTGGATGTGCCAGATTCCCACAGGCTGTTTCTGTGCTGGACCTTAAAAGAATCCGTTTTGAAGGGATTGGGCGTTGGACTTCGAAGTTCACCCAAAAAAGTAACTATTGAGGTTGATATGCCTTCGCGAACAGCTCAATTAATGGATCCAAATGATCACCCATGGGAGGCTCGATTCTGCATATCCGAACAATGGGTTTCGGCTCTAGCCTTTAAAGGTGACTGATTGCAGTCGCTCCTCAGAACCTACCTTCCTTTTTTATCTTGATATGAAGTTTAGCCTAAAAGCTCAGGCAAAGGTTGCGTTCCGAAAACCTGTTAGCTTTCCAAGCGTATTTACTGGTTGGAAGCGCTTTTTGCGTTTAATTTAGACCCTTTTAGGGCCACAACTCTTCGCCTTTAGTCGACCATGGAATCAACACCTTCCGTTATTCAAGCAGAAACCGCCAAATTTATTGCATCACAACCCATCCGGTTTGTGACGGCGGCAAGCCTATTCGATGGCCATGATGCGGCAATTAATATCATGCGGCGGGTGCTTCAATCGGCCGGAGCTGAAGTGATTCATCTGGGGCACAATCGTTCCGTCTTGGAAATCGTGGATACGGCTATTCAAGAAGACGTGCAGGGCATTGCCATTTCGTCCTATCAGGGTGGCCACATGGAGTATTTCAAATACATGGTTGATTTACTCCGAGAGCGCGGGGCCGGCCATATAAAAATATTTGGTGGCGGTGGCGGTGTCATTGTCTCGCATGAGATTGAAGAACTTCACGCTTATGGCGTAACGCGGATTTTTTCGCCGGAAGATGGATTAAAAATGGGCCTTCGAGGCATGATCGATTGGATGATGGAACAGTGTAATTTTTCAATTACTCCACTCTCATATCACCAAAACGAATCAGACCCAAAAGGAATTGCCCGGTCCATTTCTTTGATCGAAGCATCAAGTCCAAGTGGAGATGGTGCAGGACGAATTAAGCAAAAAGCCCCCACTGTCGGTATTACTGGAACTGGAGGAGCTGGCAAATCCACACTGACCGATGAGCTGGTTCGCCGTTTTGTGACCGATTTCGATACGATTTCCATTGCAATATTGTCAGTTGATCCAACAAAAAAATCGACTGGGGGAGCTCTTTTAGGTGATCGTATCCGGATGAATTCCATATACGACGTAGCGGAAAACCGCGTTTACATGCGTTCCTTTGCAACCAGACAGGCAAATAAGGCCACCTCCGCAGCACTACGAGAATCGATTTCCGTATGCCAAACGGCAGGATTTGATTTAATCATCCTCGAAACAGCAGGAATTGGGCAAAGTGATACTGAAATCACTGATATGACGGATCTGTCTATCTACGTCATGACTGGGGAATTCGGGGCACCGACCCAGCTTGAAAAAATTGGAATGTTGGATGTCGCGGACCTCGTGGCGCTCAACAAGTTTGAAAAGCGTGGAAGCGAAGACGCTCTTCGGGATGTCCGCAAACAGATGCAGCGCAACCGGATGGAATTCCATGCTTCGACCGATGACATGCCGGTGTATCCCACTATGGCATCCCATTTCAATGACGAGGGTGTAACCAACCTTTATCTGGCGTTGGTGGAAAAACTAAATTCCCAAACAGGATTCAATCGGACCTCAACCAAGTATAGCAGCAAGCACACGCTGGAGAGTAGCCAGAATTCAGAGGCTCTGATTCCTGCCAAGCGTCAACGATATCTCGGAGATATCTCCGACACGTGTAGGCAGTATAGAAATCACGCAGAGGAGCAGATCGAGATCGGGCGTAAATGGGGCCAGGTCAAAGGTGCTCTAGCGCAAATCGAAGAATGGGCTCCCGAAGATCGGGACGAGTTAGAAACGCGCCTTTCTAAAATGGCGAATCGATGGTGGGACCGGCTGTCAGTAACGTCCAGAGCCGTCATTGAAGGTTGGGACCTGTTAGCCGAAGCGTACCGCAAAAACGAATATTCGTACACCGTTCGAGGCAAGAAATTTACGGTTCCGTTGTATACAGAGTCGCTGTCCGGCACGAAAATACCACGGGTCGCCCTACCCAGAACGCAAGACCCGGGCGAACAGCTTCGATTTGCCCTTTTGGAAAATTTGCCTGGTTTTTTCCCGTACACCTCGGGCGTTTTTCCTTTCAAACGTGTTGGAGAAGACCCTACCCGTATGTTTGCCGGAGAAGGCAGCCCAGAAAGAACCAATCGGCGTTTTCACCTTGTTTCAGAAAACACGCCTGCCAAGCGGCTGTCCACGGCATTCGATTCCGTGACCCTTTACGGTTTTGACCCACATGAGCGTCCCGATATTTACGGCAAAGTGGGAAATGCCGGTGTGTCGATCTGCACGTTGGACGACATGAAAAAGTTGTATTCGGGCTTTGACCTTTGCAATCCGTCCACGAGTGTCTCCATGACAATCAACGGACCCGCCCCGATGCTGCTAGCCATGTTTCTGAATACAGCAGTTGACCAACAAATCGAACAACATTATAGGGATGCCGGCACGTGGGAGGCAGTATCTGGAGATATTGCAAAGCGCCTTGGCGCGGACCGGCCCGTTTATTCTCCTACCGGCCCTACTGGCCCGGAAACAGAGCTTCCCCGTTCCCATAATGGTCTTGGGTTAGGCCTCTTGGGGACTCATGGTGCTCAGTTGGTGAAGTGGAAACTGCTTAAAGAAGAAGTGTACCAATCCATACGTTTGGAAACCCTGAAAGTGGTTCGAGGAACGGTTCAGGCCGATATCTTAAAAGAAGATCAGGCTCAAAATACCTGCATTTTCTCCACGGAATTCGCTCTCAGAATGATGGGTGACGTACAGCAGTATTTTATCAATCAAAGTATTCCGAATTTTTACTCTGTTTCAATCTCAGGGTACCATATCGCAGAAGCTGGAGCTAATCCAATCAGTCAGCTTGCATTTACGCTCTCCAATGGATTCACATTTGTTGAATATTATCTCGCAAGAGGTATGGATATCAACGATTTTGCACCGAACCTTTCGTTTTTCTTCTCCAATGGGATGGATCCCGAGTATTCTGTTATTGGAAGGGTCGCCCGCCGAATCTGGTCTATAGCCATGCGGGACCGCTATGGTGCCAATGATCGGAGCCAAATGCTCAAGTATCATATTCAAACATCTGGCCGCAGCCTACACGCTCAGGAGATTCAGTTTAATGATATTCGGACGACACTCCAGGCCCTGATGGCCATTTACGACAATTGTAATTCGCTACACACGAACGCATACGACGAAGCAATTACCACTCCTACGGAAGAAAGTGTTCGGCGCGCGATTGCCATTCAGTTGATCATCAATCGTGAATTGGGATTGGCAATGAATGAAAATCCACTGCAAGGTTCTTACGTCATTGACGAATTGACTGATTTGGTTGAAGCGGCGGTATTGGTTGAATTTGATCGTATCAACGACCGAGGAGGCGTACTAGGCGCAATGGAAACCATGTATCAGCGCTCTAAAATCCAAGAAGAGAGCCTGTTTTATGAGCGTAAAAAACTTTCCGGTGAATTACCGATAATTGGCGTCAATACGTTTCTTGTCGAAAAAGACGCTTCTGCTCCGGTTGGAGGGCCAGTCGAACTCATGAGGTCGACTGAAGAGGAAAAAGAGAGGCAAATCGGTAACCTAAGAGCTTTTCAAAAAAGAAACCCATCAGAAGGCGAAACGGTTTTGGAACATCTCAAAAGTGTTGCCCGAAGCGGTGAAAACACCTTCGAAGCACTTATGGAAGCGGTTGCCGTCTGTTCGCTTGGGGACATCACCCATGCTCTATTTGAGGTTGGTGGACAGTATCGAAGGAGCATGTAATCCGGGCCACTATGGCTTTCATTTGGGACGAGGGCGGTACACGTGCAATGCAGTAGTTGAAAGAACCTAGCGCTGTCACCTTTTCCGGATTGGCACGTAACCATCGGAATACACTGAGTCAATGGTTCTGAATATGTTCATAGATTTCAAAATTCCGGTTCTCGTCAGCTGTTTAGGTCTCCTCCTTTTCACTTCTGTGGGATGTGGAGAACAGTCGGACGAACGTATTTCAGAAGATCGCGCCAGAAAAATTGAACGCGATATTGATCAGGAATTGGAACACGCCGGAGATGAAATCAGAGATCTTGGAGATCGTCTAGAAGACAAATTAGACCAGCATTTAACTGAGGAAGAGTTAGACAAGATCACTCAGGAAATCGAAAGTACCCTCGAGTCTGGCATCGCATCCATAGGAGAATCGTTGGAGCGCATTGGAAAACGACTCAAAGAAGACTCCAAGGTTACCGTAGTGGACTATCGGGATTTCAAAGAACTTCTTCCAGACCGGATGCAGGAATTCAAGTTGACCAATATCGATGGGTCCAATAAGAGTGGGTTCGGCATTCGTCTTTCAAAGCTTGAAGCCGACTATGAAAATGAGAGTAATGACGCCCAAATGGAAATTGCTATTTTGGATTTGGGAACGATGAAGGGAATCACCTCTTTGGGATTTGACTGGATTGATAACGAAATTGACAACGAAGACATTAATGGCTTCGAAAAAACGACCAAATTTGGTGGGTATCCTGGTTTCAAATCGGCAGAGTATGAAGGGCCAAATGTTAAGACCCACGGTGTAGCGATTGTCGAAGATCGATTTGTGGTGTCCGTAAACGTCCAAGGAAGAAATCTTGACAAGGATATCTTAGAAAAAGTGTTTAGCGAATTTTCCTTCCGCCGCCTGCGCAGGATGGCCGATTAATTGTCCTTGCGCTCGTTTTTGCCAGTAAAGACGAATTTTCTTTCTCTTTCCTACGACGCTAACCGACTAATTTCCTTTTGATAAAAGAGCTACGGATCCCGACGTTTCCCTCAACGTTCATCGGATGTGAACTTGCCTCCTGAAATTAATCCTTGACGTATATCTAGGAGTTCAGAATGGGCGTGACCTTTCAGATCAACCACGTGCTCATGTCTAATAAAACTTCCTTCTTGGGGTTATTTCTATTTCTTTTGATTTTAAGCATACCTGCTATGGGGCAAGATGTGGTGAGTTTTCACGATTTTGAAAAAACACTTTCCCCAACAACGGCCTCTTCAACTCCAGGTGCTCCTTCCCTCCCCGAATCCTTTCCACTCGCATCTGCCTCGGCCAAAAAAGCTTTGGCTCTTTCGTTTTTACTGCCTGGATTGGGCCATAAGTACGCAAATCAAGGACATTGGAATGGCTGGGCCGTGACCTATGCCGCGGCAGACGTCACGCTTTGGCTTTCTCTTTTTGGAAGTGAATGGCATCGTAATTCTCTTGTCAACTCGTACACCACCCTTGCAACGGGATCGGCACATGCGAACGTTGAAGGTAAAAACAGAACCTTTTTCTTGAATCTAGCCGCATTTGAGTCTTCAGAAGTTTTTCGTGAAACCATGCTCAGAAATAGACAATGGGATCAAATAGATTATGTGGCCGATCCTTCCTTTCAATGGGAGTGGGAATCTGAAGCATCCTTTAATGAATTCAGAGAACTTCGAAACGATGCTGAGTCCCTACGGCGGCGGAGAACCATTATCATTGCCAGCTTGATTGTTAACCGTTTATTATCTGGCGCGACTTCGGCACGCAAAGTGAGCCGAACAGGACGGCTTTCACTAGCGGCTTCCTTAGCCCCTCCTATCGACACACTACCTGTATTCTCTCTTCGCGTGGGATTCTAATTGTAAAGTTGACTCCGGAACGCATATCGGGGTATATTTGCCACCCTTCGATTCGAGTTTTTTGACTTTGGTCGCAATAAATCTCGAAAACGAAGTTGTTATTTTGGGTCTATAGCTCAGTTGGTTAGAGCGCTACGTTGACATCGTAGAGGTCGATGGTTCGAATCCATTTAGACCCACCCCTACCCCATGTAAGCCGTTGTGCTGCATGGGGTTTTGTTTTATGGGTACGACATATTGGTACGAGATATTGGTACGAGAAAACGCTCAGAATTTGTCCGTTTGGGCCTAAATAGGGTCCCATTCCGAAACAATTAAGTGACGAACAGCAAGGGATGCTCACATTTAGTAAGCCGTCAAAAGCAATCGGAAAATGTATCTCGATGACGGGAATATGAACACCATCGAGGACTACACCGTCGTGGATGCTCGACTCAGTTACAAACGGGAGGGGATGACGTTCTCGCTGTATGTATTCAATCTGATAAATAACGCGTACAGTCCGACCGCGTATCAAGATCCGGCTGGTTCAGATGTGATATTTCTGGTCCCTGCGGCTCTCAGAACTGCCATGCTCGGATTCCAATTGGATTGGTAATCTTTTTGATTAGTTCAGGATTGCGGTCCACGAGCGGAATCCGGCTACGCTGATTCTGCACCATGATCCGGTGTCCAGCCTTGAATGTGTGCAAAAGGTGCTGGGTATCATATGCCACCCAGCTATAAACTTCCGCAGCCATAATAGAGGGTTTGGTTCTCACGCTGCTGATTTGTTGTGCATCTCACCTACAAAACAATATCTTGATGGAGCTTTACCCACCAATCTGCTCCTGTAATGAAAAAGCCCCCTTCGTTCCGGAACTCACACGCGTTATCAACTTCGACCCATGTTTCCAAGGGCCTGCGAAACGCCAGGCAGCGGGTACTTCCGATCAGATTCCTGGTCTACACATTGCTTTGTGCCGCCTCTGTGTTTTCTGCGACAGTCGTGTGCGCGCAGGACACCGAGCAGCAGCCCGATCGAGAATTTCGGTTGGTTGCCTCGATTCTTGGGTTTCGTGGGATTGGCGGCGAGATAGATGGAATCCGAAATCCGATCCTGCAGGCAAACAAAGGTGAGGTGATCAGGATCACGATAGAGAACGGCGAGATACTGACGCACGACATCGCCATGGTGAACGCCGGAGTAAAGAGCGAAACTATAGTTGACGAAGGTGCCACGACTTCAATCACGTTTACCGCCGAGGCCAGCGACACGTATTACTGTTCCATACCAGGCCACCGGACTGCCGGGATGGAGGGGAAATTCCAGCTTTTCGATGATGCTGACGTCGCTCCGGCTGGCCGTCCTGTCATGAAGAATGGCCGAGCCCTAAACCTCGGGTTCGAAGACGGATCTTTCGAGGGATGGAGTGCAACAGGCGATGCGTTCGGTACTCAACCAGTCGAAGGTGACGTTGTGTTGGCGCGGACGGGAGACATTCGAAGTCAACACGACGGCGTATTTTGGGCCGCCTCGAGCGAAAATACTGGGACGCAGGCGACTGGGACGCTCACTTCGGTCTCCTTCACGGTCACGGATCCGTTTATCAGCTTTCTCGTGGCAGGAGGGGCCCTTGAAGACACTCGCGCCGAGCTGGTCCGCGCCTCTGACGACGAAGTCCTGTTCAAAATTTCCGGTAACAACAGTCCCGCGCTACGCCCGGTTGTTGTGGATGTGACCTCGGCCATGGGAGGCGAACTTTTTGTGCGCCTAGTCGACAACGAAACGGGCGTTTCGGCGATCCCATATATCGGAGATAATCCGCACGCATATATCGCGTTTGACGACCTTCGGTTTTATTCTGAGCGCCCGACGTTCATGAATGAGTTGTCTCTCGAAAACATTGTGATGCTTCCCATGATCGATCTTGTACTCAACGCCGGATTGTCTGGTGCGGATGCAGTAGCGGCGATGACGGTGCCCGACGGGTTTACGGTCACGCTCGCCGCGGCCGAGCCCGACGTCATACGCCCTATCACCTTCACCTATGATGATCGCGGACGCCTCTGGGTCGTTGAAGCGCACACGTATCCAGAGCCTGCCCCTGAGGGAGAAGGCAAAGATCGAATCTTGATTTTTGAGGACACCAACGGTGACGGGACGCTCGACAGCCGTAAAATATTCATTGAGAACCTGAATCTGGTTAGCGGAATGGAGCTTGGATTTGGAGGTGTGTGGGTCGGGGCAGCTCCATATTTCATGTTCATACCGATTGAACCGGGTACCGACTCGCCTGCCGGGCCTCCGCAGATTCTGTTGGACGGATGGGGGAGCCAAGACACGCACGAAACCCTGAACAGCTTCCATTGGGGGCCGGACGGTTGGTTATATGGTAACCACGGCGTGTTTACACACTCGCTAGTTGGGCCTCCTGGAACGCCGGAAGAAGATCGCGTGGGACTAAATGCTGGCGTCTGGCGGTATCATCCGAAGCGGCACGAATTTGAGGTCTTCGCTCACGGGACCAGCAACCCGTGGGGTCTGGACTTCAACGATTATGGCCACGTTTTTATTACAGGGTGTGTTATTCCTCACTTGTACCACATGATTCAAGGGGGGCGGTATCAACGACAGGGAGGAAAACACTTCAATCCGTATACGTATGACGATATAAAGTCCCACGGCGATCACGTCCATTGGGTGGGCAATCGTGGGCCGCATGCTGGTAACCACAGATCCGGCGAAGCCGGTGGCGGCCATGCACATGCCGGTGCAATGTTTTATCAGGGTGGATCATGGCCGGAGGAATACCGCGACCAGCTGTTTATGAACAACATTCATGGGTTCCGAACGAACAGAGATATTGTCGAGCGATCTGGTTCAGGCTACATCGGCAAACATGGGGACGACTTCCTGCTGGCCAACGATACTTGGTCGCAAATGCTCAACCATCGATACGGACCGGATGGATCGGTCCATGTGATCGATTGGTACGATAAAAACCAGTGCCACAGTCCAAATCCGGATGTGCACGACAAGACTCTTGGGAGGATTTTCAAGATCACGCATGAAAACGACGAATGGGTTCAAGTCGACTTGCGCGAGATGAGCTCCGAAGCACTTGCTGAACTTCAGCTCAACAAAAACGATTGGTATGTTCGCCATGCAAGAAGGCTTCTACAGGAAAGAGGTCCGGATCCTGGTGCGCATAAGGTGTTAAAAAGAATTCTCAACCAGAATACGGATGTCACGCGGCGACTTCGGGCGTTGTGGGCTCTATTCGTTACTGATGGCTTGTCTGAAGACGAACTTGAGGAGCTCCTCCAAGATCGCGATGAGTACGTGCGAAGCTGGGCCATACAATTTCTTGCTGAGGATGGAGACGTTTCTGCCTCTGCGATGGCGAAGCTAGCCGAGTTGGCTGGGCGTGATGAGTCGCAACTCGTACGTCTCTACATAACGAGCGCACTTCAGCGGCTGCCCGAATCTGATCGTTGGGGTATTCTTGAGGAATTGTCCGCTCGCGTCGAAGACTTAGGGGACCATAACCTTCCATTGATGATTTGGTACGCTGCCGAACCTCTGGTCGAAGTGGATATGAGCCATGCGTTGCAGATGGGGCTTGCCGCTAAGGTTGATTTCCTCCTCTCCTTCACCGTTCGCCGTATGGTCGCGACGGGGTCTTCAGAAGTGCTCAGTACTCTAGCGCGCGCACTTGAGACGGAAACAGATCCGGACAAACAGGCGGAACTGATCAAGGGTCTCAACGAAATGATGGGAGGAACGCGCTGAGAAAAGCGATCTGACTAGTTCATCCTCCCAATTCAGACGTCGCGAATTCGCCCGTTCTAGGCTGTGAAGCCTGGTTGAATGGTCTTCATCGTCAGTGCCGTCTCGAGCTTGCACCGGATATCTGTGTTCGTACGCGGTGTCATACGTAGGTATACTAGCGCTGCATGTGTATGGATGTGCCGGTCTTGTTGCCTACCACGATGTCCGGGCGGCCATTACCGTCAATGTCTCCAGCGATGATCTGAACGCCTACTCCTGAGTTGTCGTCAATGAGGTGCGGTACGAACTCCACACGGATTCCTCCCTCTGCTTCCGCGGAAGATGTTCGGTTTACTGACCGTACAGTTTGGAACCAGTACAGCCACGCTTTCGAATTTATGTCGGGGTCACCCTGGGCACCATGCGACCACCATCGTTTTCCTGTCACGATATCCTTGACGCCGTCGCCATCCATGTCGATCAGATCTATCGCATGCAGTTCAGCAAACGCGATGCCGAAGGCGCTTTCTTCCGGGCGCTCGTTCATGATTATGTGTTGGATAAATGAAAGGTCTCCTTCGGTTCGATCGCGTTCCGTCGACGCGCCTACATTTTCATACCAGGCAAGGCCATATCCATGGGCCGCGAGCCCCGTAATTACGTCGTTGTCACCGTCCCCATCAACATCGTATGCGTACATCTGTGAACCGCCTCTTTCGCTGAAATTAACCTCGTGGAATTTCCAGACGGGGTCGCCAGCGAGGGAAGGAGGCTGCTCCCACCATCCTGCCCGCTCCATAATATCGTCGCGCCCGTCTTGGTTGACATCACCGACTCCGAGTCCGTGGGTAAACCGTTGCAAACCGCTGTCGGGAGAGATTGGATGGAAGGTCCAAGGCATATCTGGATGGCTCCAGTCTGGCTCGATGTAGCCGTATCTACCGGTCGTTATGGCAACGATCTCAGGCCTTCCGTCACCGGTGATGTCAGTCCACCACGGCGATTCGTTGTCAACGATGTCAAAGACCACATGTGCTGCCCAGTTGCCTGATGCAGCATTGGGTGTCCCGGGATTCTCATACCAGGTCGCCACTTGGCCAGGGAATCCTATGATCAGAATGTCGTTGAAACCGTCGTCATTGAAGTCCAGAACATGGGCGAAAAAATTGTCGGAATAGCCGGCGGGGTCAAACGGTTTTGGTTCGTAGTAGGCATGCCGCTGTCCGTACTCAGGACCTTGATACCAGTAAGGCCCTGACACCAAATCATTAATGCCGTCATCATCGATGTCCCCATAATTGGCACCTTCAGAGTAGAACACGTTGTCAAGCCGCTTGCTTTCAAAGGAAATGGTGCTTCCGGGCAGCTCAGTCACGTGAATATCCCGATGCCACGCCTCTGCGGGAGCCCCGCCATGAATCTGCAGGCATATGCTACCCGACCTTGGAATGTGATCCTGCTCAATGTAGTCGACAGTTTGAAGGTCGTTAATCCAGATACGAATTCTAGAGCCCTCGGCGCGTACCACCAATTCGTTCCAACCGCCAACATGGACCACCGGAGTAACGTCTTCCGGCATTCCCCACGCCAGATAGCGGTTTCTTCTGGATTCATCATAAAGCGAACCCCACACCGGCGACCGCTCTCCTTCATCTGCCTTTGACGTGCTACCGATCACCTCATTAAACCACGAGGCTGATACGGTGCCAACGTCAGCTTGATAGCCAGAGACTTCGTGGTGGCTTTCCAGTCTGCGGCTGCGAAACTGAACTCCTGCGTTGTCACCTGGACCATCGAGCCGGATCATCATTCGAAGCTCGAAGTCACTAAACTCATCGGTCGAGCAGAGGAACGCGTTCGATGCAATCTGATCCTCAAGCCGGCCACCAACGATTGCGCCGTTTTCGATCCGAAACAAGTCGCTCGTGCCCTCCCAGCCAGTCAACGTTTTTCCGTCGAATAGTGACCTGGTTTGCGCCAAGGAATGCTGATCGGTACTATTTTGTGCGGCAGCGCTGTGGTGCGCCATCAGCATCATGAAAAACGCGGTGCAAAAGAACGCTCGACGCGTGAATCCGGCGATTCGTATGTTGAATGGTGAAGTGCGCATGGTGGCCGTATCTGTTTAGGCTTGAAGATTAGTGAATGTACATGATTATTACGAGCGCGGACCGTAGATTCTATCTGTGCCACGCCTTCATATTGGGTGATTCTGCTCAATTCAAGTTTACCTTTTCAATCGTCAGCTACACGGACTGCGAAGAATGAACCCTATCAAGATTGCCGTTATAGGACTCGGGTTCGGTGCAGAGTTCATCCCGATATATCAACGTCATCCGGAGGCCGAACTTTGGGCAATATGCCAGCGAGATGAGGAGAATCTCAATCGGATCGGAGATCAGTTCGGCGTTCCGAGGCGGTACACGAACTATGAGGAGCTGCTTGCAGATCCAGAGCTTGATGCCGTTCACATAAATACTCCGATTGCCTCGCACGCTCCCTTATCGCTTGCTGCGCTTGAAGCTGGCAAACACTGCGCATGTACGGTACCAATGGCCACGACGATTGAGGAGTGCCTGAAAATTGTCGATGCGCGCAATCGGTCAGGCAAAGTCTACATGATGATGGAGACCGCAATCTACACGCGAGAGTACCTGTACGCGAAAAACCTCATGGATTCTGGGAAGATCGGGAAGATTCAGTTTCTTCGTGGGTCTCATCAACAGAATATGGGACTTCCAGGCTGGCCCAGCTATTGGTATGGCTTCCCGCCAATGCACTACGCGACGCATGCCGTAAGTCCGCTATTGGCAATTTCTGGTACTATTGCAGAATCGGTTGTGTGCTTTGGATCCGGCCGCATCGACAGCGAATACGCGAAACACTACAACGCTCCTTTTGCTGTCGAATCGACGCTGATCAAGCTCCGCGACAGTGACGTGGCGTGCGAGGTAACGCGATCTCTGTTCAATACAATTCGGCAATATCGAGAAAGCTTCGACGTGTACGGGACCCTAAGTTCATTCGAATGGGAGCAGGTCATCGGCGAAGGCCCTGTCGTTTATTCGGGGTTCGAAGACGCAACGCGAGTCGAGGTACCGGACTATGGTCACAGGCTGCCGCCGGAGATTTCCGGTTTTACGCAGGCGGGGGTGTACGACGACGAACACGAACACACATCATTTATTCAGGGCGGTGGTCATGGCGGTTCACACCCGCACCTCGTGCACGAGTTCATCTCATCGATTCAAGAACAGCGTCCGTCGATCGCCGATGCAGCAGCCGCGGCCAATTGGACGATGACTGGAATTTGTGCACACGAATCGGCGATGAAAGATGGTTTAAACATTGTGATCCCTTCATAGGACCCTTTGGGTCAGATTCAGCCAACATTTTGGAAACACCATGACAATGACTACGCAACCTTCGCAAACTCAGCCTGACGGCATAAATCGCGAACGACTTTTTGTTGCCAGCTGCTTCGCACTGGCCGTCTCGGCAGTCGCTTTTGCCGTGATTGGAGACATATTGGCAACGCTCAAGACTCAGTTCATTCTCTCGAATCTGCAAGTTGGGTACATTGGGGGCGCTGCGGTCTGGGGTTTCACTATATCAATTCTGATCTTTGGACCGCTATGCGATACGCTCGGTATGCGATTTCTCCTGCGCAGCGCGGTAGTTTGCCACGTGGTGGGGGTATTGATCATGATCTCGTCGTCCGGCTTCTGGATGCTCTTTTGGGGGGCACTCGTCCTGTCGCTCGGTAACGGGCTCGTAGAAGCCGCATGCAACCCACTTGTTGCGACTCTCTTTCCGGACAACAAAACGGTCAAGCTCAATCAGTTTCATGTGTGGTGGCCCGCAGGAATTGTTCTTGGAGGCCTTGCCAGTTATGGTCTCAATGCTGCAGGTTTTGGTTCCTGGCAACTGCGACTGGGGCTGATTCTGATCCCCGCTGTCATTTACGGCTTCCTCATGATGCGAGAATCTTTTCCAGAGACGGAAAACGCTCAAGCCGGTGTCGGCTTCGGCGAGATGATTCGCACTACAATTTCAACGCCGCTTTTTTTGTTGATGCTATTTGCCATGTTCATTACGGCCTCCATTGAACTGGGACCGAATCGTTGGATACCCGCCGTACTAGAATCTGGAGGGATTCCGGGAATTCTGATACTCGTGTGGATAAGCGGACTAATGGCGGTGCTCAGACTGTGGGCATCGGGGCCTCTTATCAGGCGGCTTTCGCCCACTGGGATCCTGGTGATATCTACAGCTCTCGCGTCAATCGGGCTACTCTGGCTGAGTTTCGCCGAGAGTGGAGTGGTCGCCTTTGCGTCAGCTACCGTTTTTGCGTTGGGAATTTGTTTCATATGGCCGACGATGCTCGGATTCGTTTCTGAGCGAATTCCAAAAAGCGGAGCTCTCGGACTGGCCCTGATGGGTGGTGCAGGTATGGGCGTAGTCGGTCTTGTTGCCGCGCCCTTACTTGGCCAACTTGCAGACGGAATTGCACACGAACGGTTTGCGTCGTCTGAAACCATACTCTACCTCGAACGCGCCTCGGCTTTTCTGACGGCAGAGATGGAATCGGTCCCGGCAGATCAACGGGGTGATGTCAGCAAATCCGTCGTACTCATCGAAAACGTACTGACCTATAATGACACCGAGGGTGTGCTCCCGGAAGTTGAGACGGCAAACGCCTATCGCGCCATCATTGGGAGTGGTGTCAAGGGCGAAATCGTAGATGAAGCCGAGGCCACTCTTGGACCGGCCGAGAATTACGGTGGTCGGCTTTCATTCCGGTTTCTCGTACCGCTTGGGATTTTCGTAACATTGATCTTTGCTCTTATCTACAGGAATGACAAACGGCGTGGCGGCTATCAGTCTCAGGTTGACAAGGAAGCGGCCGAAATGCGGCCAGCGTGACTTTTCGAGGACGGCCTACTATCCTTGCGCGGTTTCATGCCAACCATGAGTGGGCAGTGCCGAAGCTCACTCTTACTTTCCGCTTTCGCCAGCCTGCCACATGCGATTGTCATACGCCGAAAACAATATTCTGACCATCTGGCGACCACTTCGCCATCAGAAGACCAACTCGGCAGATGGTCTCTCGCCGGATTTGTAGTCGCATTGCCTCACTCAAAATGTTACCGAAGGCTCTTGGATCCTGAATGATTTCCGTAGACCGGCTGGGGATTTATGGTGAGCAATTCACCGCGGTATCAGAAAGCATGTTCAGCTGCCAATGGTCCACTCTAGCAGAATTGTCATCGTACGAAAAGTACCGTCTTCCCTACGATGAGGTTCAACACCCAAATTCCAGCCATTCCTTGACTTTAATCAAGGAATCACCTACATTCGTAACCATATGGTTACCAATGAACAACAATTAGACCTCACATTCGGGGCGCTTTCGGACCGAACAAGGCGGCAAATATTGATCCGACTGGCGAATGGACCGACTACGGTTGGCAGCCTGGCCAAACCCTTTGACATGTCCAGGCCCGCGATTTCCAAGCACCTCCGTGTGCTGGAAAAAGCCGGGCTGGTCCAAACAACCAAGGATGGTCGCGTAAGTCAATGCAAATTGGATGCCCGGCCCATGAAAGACGTATCAGAATGGGTTGGAAAGTATCAGATTTTCTGGGATAAACAGCTAGATGCTCTATCCCGATATTTCGAAGAACAGAATAGTTAATACACTGAGAGGGAAAACTCATGACAACAATTACGGATACTACACTTACCATTTCGCGCATTATCCAAGCCTCGCCGGAGCGGGTTTTCGAAGCCTGGACCAATCCAGAGATAATGGCCAAGTGGTCAGCACCGGAAGGTGTTGACCAGATTGAATGCAATTCGAATTTCCATGTCGGTGGTCAGTATCAGATAAAAATGATTAATCCAGAAGGAAGGGTACACACCGCTGTTGGCTCATATCTCCAAATACAGCGCCCCAACAAACTGGTCTATACATGGGACTGGTTAGAAGATCAGTTAAGAATGAATATCGACACCGTCATCACGGTGGAATTCAATCCCATTGGAGAAACCACGGAAGTCATTTTGACGCATGATCTTTTCCCGAACCGTGAAATGGCTGAAGGTCATAATCAAGGTTGGTCAAGCAGCTTGAACCGTCTCGAACGACTCTTTCAATAGACCTACCGCTTGGCGAGGCAGAGTAGCGGATAGCGGATAGCCTAGATCCGGCCGCTCAGAACCACGCGCCCGTCAAAATCGCTGATGGGATTGCCGCCAGTATCCAAGCCACGAGGACGATTCCTGTGCGATGCCGTCCGCGCTTTGCCCAGTGGACACCTGCCGCAGGCAAGCCGCACATGACGGCGACCGCGCCGATCGATCCGAGTCCCCAGAATCCCAGCAGCCACCCTCCCGCACACCCGACCGTGTACTCAGAGATGTAGAACCAAGCGCCTTTTCCAAGATTATTGTTTCCTCCGGAGTAGGCGGTTTCGCCTGCATTCGCTTGGCTACCGGTCTCGTCCACCGTAAGCGCTGCGTGTGCGATGACATAAAACGTAAATCCACATAGGTCGGCACCCTGAAGATTAAAGTCTGAGAGTGGAATGGAGACCGTATAACTGTCTAAAAACAAGTTCTGCGCTTTGTAGGGGGCTTGCCCTGGAGCTGGACGTTTGGTAGGAACATCGGTGGCGTCCGTGTAGACGTTTACGTGTACTTCCTTAAGGTCAGCCGTTTCGTTGGTATCGTAGGTGACATAGAGGAAATTTCCGTCTGTGCTCACATTTACGAATCCAGCCAACTTTTTCTGACCTGCAAGCAGTTCGTAGCTCCTCGATCTGTAGTTTCCGGAGCATTCGCCGGGCTCACCCAACGGATTACCAAAAGAAGAAGTAGTAGCGCCTTTTGAAGCGAATACTTCCGTACCTGTCGTTTCGTCTTGAAGACCTGAAGTAAGTGCGCCATCGGAGCATCCGGCAAGTACTACAAGAGCACCCAAAATGCCGAGATTGAGTCGTTTCATGTTAATTAATTGTTCGCTTTTTTCCCCAAGCACCACTTAGGCAACAGGCTGTCTGGCAGGATTGTTGACCGCAGTCAATCGTCAAGCCATTGCGCCTTTTGCGTCGATTACTTGAAGGCCATTTAAGATGGTGTCAACAGGATCTTCCGTGCGATCAGTTCTGTCTGCTAGGACAAACGACTTGGTCTAAAACTGTTGACTGTCGAAGCTAAGATTGGGCCTATGGAGCGAAACAAAGTCCATTTTTCGACGAAACACCGTATTTCTTCGACCAATTCGGGCTGGCCATAGATGATAGGAGTCGACTGGGAATACCCAGTGGAAATGAGGCACAGCCAGAACTTGTTCTGCTATTTCGTTCGGACGAGGCCTACCGTACAGATCGTGTGGAAGCTACTGGTTTCTCAATACGTCTGCAGGATTCGCGCTCGATATTTTTCGAATCTGAGTAGAGATCGTCAGCATCGCCGTAATGAGTACAAAAGTAAAAGACAGAATGAACGAAGAAGGGCCAATCGGCATCGGATCTGCGTAGATTGAACCGAGCAATCCAGTCATTGCGAAATATCCGATCGGCATCGCGAGGACGGCAGAGATACTGACAATGATCAAAAAACTCGTATTCATTTTTTTCGTCAGATGCGGGATGGAAGCTCCCAAGACTTTTCGAACACTAATCTCTTTCATTCGACTGGCAATTTTTTGTGCTGTGAGGCCAAACAAACCCATACAGGCCACAAAAAGAGCCAGAATGGCAATGAAGGTGAATACCTTTTTTATGTTTGTATTTTCGCGAAAGATGGACTCATACACCTGGTCTTGAAAGAAACCTGTATACTCCCGATCAGGGACTACCGTTTTCCAAATGGCGCGAATCGCCTCTTCCGTCTGGCCACTCGAGCCGGCGGCAATACGGATACTTAAAAAGCGGTGGGCTTCTTCGGGAACCGAAAGAAGAATGGCCGGGACAATGGGGTCATAGATTGTGTCATATACAAAATTATTGACTACACCTGCTACGGTGTACTGTGTAGAATCGGCACGAATCGTTTTACCAATGGCCTCCTCAAGACTCCAGCTTCTTGTATCCGCGAATAACTGATTTATCAGGATGCCGCCGTCTACGCTGGTTCGAGAAGACGATGTAAATGCTTTGCCGCTCATGAGTTTTAGCCCGTACATCTCTAAAAACCCGTCTCCGATGTCAAATTGGACAGGTGCCAATCGATCGGTACCTACATCGACGGTTGGCTTCATCCAGGACCGTGAAAAATGGTGGGTTGCACCCACAACTTGTTCAACTCCTGCAATCTGCTCGATTTCCGACTTAAGATTGCGAAAATCTTCCTGATTGTCTGCCCGAACGACGTACATGAGCTCGTTGGAATATCCCCAGTCAATGGCTGCCTGGTAATCAGAGTTCTGTGCCATTACCACACCCATAATCATAGTCAAAAAGGCTAAGACAAATTGAAAAGAGAGTAGTCCCCTTGTCAAATTGCTTTCGCCCCCCAGCGTAGTACTATTTCTAAAAATGGCGTCCGGTTGAAAGGATGAAATATAAAAGGCTGGGTAAGAGCCAGACACCACCCCTGTCACGATCAATAATACCGTCAAAAACAGCAGGAGATTGCCGATGCCTGCGTCAACAAACTTTATTCCGGCATCATTCCATTCAAAAAGTGAATTAAAGCCAGGTACAAAAAAGAAATAGGCGATGGCAACACCCAACGTCAAAGCCACCAAGCAGACCACGATATTTTCTGCCAGAAACTGCATAACTAGCTGAGACTTACTTCCGCCTACTGCTTTACGGATGCCAATTTCTTTCAGGCGTTTTGATGCCGTGACAATGGCCATATTCATGTAGTTGATGCACGAGAGCGCAAGCATGAACAAGGCCACCAGTCCAAGGACAATAGAACCAGCTGGATGAGAGCCCCCTGATATATCCCCCGTTACAGCGTACGATTGTGTGGACAGATCCCCAATGTTTGCGAATACAAACTCCGTTACCGGTCTCTTTTCATTCGCCGAATTCTGTATGGAAGCATAGGCATTCATTTGGCCTGCAATTGAAGGGATATCTTCTGGCGAGGTAACTTCAATAAACGTTGCACCAGTAGTCTCTGCCCAGTCCTCTTCATCCACTCCTAATATTTGAAGGTGATCAAAATGAATGAGGGCATTGAATGAAAAACTTGTTTTATTCGGAAATGGATGGGCTACACCGCGAACCGTAAACATCCGAGGAGTATCGTCACTGAAAATGAATTCCATCTGTTTGCCGAGAGGATTTTCATCGCCGAAATACTTGATAGCCATCGCATCACTCAGTATCACATCATCAATTCCAACTGGAACGCTTTTATCCCCCAATCTTAAGCGAAAAGAGAACACGTCCTGGAATTCAGAATCAACCATCCACACGGACTCTTGGAACGTGTTGTCGCCAACCTTGATTGTAGGATGGCCGTATGCGACTCGGACAGCCCGTTTTACCATTGGAAGATCAGCCTGCATAGCTGGCCCGAGGGGCATGGGGGTATCTCCCCGGTGCTCTATATCCTGCCCTTGCGACACGTAGTTTTCAACTAGAAATAGATTTGCCCCATTCTCATGGAACCCATCCATCGTGTATTGGCGCTCTATAAACAGATACCCCGTGACGGCTACGGCAACGGCTACAGATAGTCCAAGAATGTTGACTAAGGAGGCAGCCTTGTTTTTATACAGGTTTCTGTACGCAACTAAGAGATAATTTTTAAGCATAACGGTAGCCCAAATCAGGGTGTCGAGAACTAAATGTGGAAGAGAAATGGCCAACTGTTTCCAGTACCAAGCTTTTGCTGCTAGCGGGCCTCGCGATTCGGCTATTTCAGAGAATATGTACTCGAAGTCGCCCATCGCACCATATCGAATGTTGTGGGAAAGACTTTTTGCCAGTATCCACTCGGCCAGAGCAGGTGGGAGAATCTTTTTCATCGATTACGCTCGTTTCAAAGTCAAAATCCCAGTCCAAAGTGCATCTTGAACTGCTTTTGTGTCCAGTAATGCATTTTTCCCGCTTTGAGTAAGGTGATACAACACGGTTCTTCTACCTCCTCGCTTGGCCTCTGGCAATCCAAATTTCGTGGTTACCAAACCCTTTCGCTCAAGTCGATGCAAGGGAGCGTAGATAGCTCCAATAGACCACTCACTACCTGTTTTCGCGCAGATCTCGTCTCGAATAGACAATCCGTAAGCTTCATCCTGTAATCGCCAGATTGTTAATAGTAAGACTTCTTCTGTGCGGCCTAGCAAGTCCATAACTCAAATCGTTGGATGGGAGATTTTCATTAGTATTCGTTAGTAAGACTAATAAGTTACACCTGCTAATAACCTGCCTTAAATTCGAAGATTACGCCAAAAGCTTTACCTCACGGTGTCGGAGCGGAGTGGCTAAAAATTCAATCTAACCGAGCGCTGAGGTGGGCCGAATTCCTGGGTTGCAATAAAACTAGAGCAGGATTATGGGGACTACCAGTAGGTTTCTTATATCCAAAATTGACCCGACAGTAGACCGGCTATACAGGGATGAAAGATTGAGCATGGTCTTTTTGATGGCCATTCCTACCCTAAATACGCCAAACTACGTATTAATTGGCAGGTCGCCATTACCGATAGTTCAGGTATACTCCTTTAATATTGGAACTGGTCGATGTCATTTCGTGCCCCTATCGGAACTAACGCCTTTCGCCAAGCCCTTCGGCGGCGAGAAGACAGCACACCCCGGGATCATCGTGTAGTGCACGAAGCTTCTCGACTGGTTTTTTGTGTCCTACTTGGTATTCCGGTCAAAGAAATACGCATTTCTGACGCCTCGATACAGGTCCACTACGATACGGACGGGGCCTTGTCCAGTCATCAGGTACTTGACAACAGCATTCAGATGATCATGTCAGGCGTGATTACCGTTCAAACGGTGCTTGGTCAGGAAAATCATCTATTTGAGCCAGCCCTTGCAGAAGCGCAAATGCTTTACGGCCGCTCGAGTCGGATCCATGACGAGTTTGCCAACGATTTTGATGGTTTGCTTTCAATATGTTCGCAAGCTGCTATAGCCAACCTTGCCAAACCCAATATTCGAGCGGCCATTTACAGCGT
>ERZ890510.193-NODE-193-length-52347-cov-10.015566_pt1 | contig 52347 bp, 49 predicted proteins | sample MGYA00521265_ERZ890510 | MGnify/ENA primary metagenome ERZ890510 (study PRJEB32303, sample SAMEA104408624) | aquatic metagenome | biome: Brackish water; feature: Chemocline; material: water | place: Baltic Sea | collected 2014-10-26T21:54:00 | depth 110 m ... | reverse complement strand
ATCTATGAAGAATTCTAACTAGCTTCGGTTACCTTTATTTATGAGGCAATAGGTGATTAGAGCCACTGTTAACCAAAGGCCTCATAATCGAAGACAGAGACAAATCTATTTCACCAGCAATGCTTTGCCATACTGGGTAACGTCGAGGTTTTTAATTTGATATAAATAGAGTCCTGATGGATTTGCTTTAGATTGCCAATCAAAAGTATGTTGACCTGACGACATGTCGGCCAATGTTACCGACTCTAGCTCTTGACCCATAATATTAAAAATCGTCAAAGTGACATCACTTAATGTCGGGATGTAAAACGAAATCTGAGTCCGAGCATTAAAGGGGTTTGGGTAATTGCCATACAATTTGAATGATGTAGGAACTTCGGGTGGATCCATAAACAAGGCATCTGCATCGCTTAAAGCATTATAAATTACGTCTTCGCCGCCACGTGGAAGATAAATGAGTTGGTCATTCTCCATCGCCGTCCAAGAATTGTCACTTGGTTCCGTCATGACCGTCTTAAATAAGTTTGCATCACAAGGATTGCTCTTCCAATAAAGCGGATCCATGCCTTTCTTATACGCCCAAAGTGATACCCCGTCTGAAAATGTAAAATTTAAATGACTACTTGATGTAATATTTCGGAAATTTGTATCTGAAATTGCAGTATGCATTCCTTGTAAAATATTTCCATTTTTCTCTAGAATATTTTTCATAATCCAGAAAAAATAAAGTTCGGAATCTACGACATGAACGAGCCCCTCGTTTTCATTCCAGTCTCCGCCACAGCCATAAGATTCAAACGTTTGCAGACCCCCATTTTCCGCAATAAAAGATTCGCCTATAAGTTCTCGTAAGGCTAATTTATTATAAATCGTTCCATTATGAGCAAATGAATAGCTATTCCCATCCTGTGTTTCCCATATCCAAGGGTGCGGATTATTAGGCGTCGATTCATCTAAACCATTCCCGCATCCTGATGTGGCATTTCGCAAATGACACATAAGTGTCGTCACATTAGATGCATTCAATACTTCTAATTGCGCATCGTCGTAGTTGATTCCATCTACCGTCTCGTTGGCGGGATAGCTATTTCTATAAAGGCCGCCGATTGAGCCATTCCCATTGAACTTTGCATCCTGATAGAATAAAATTGACCAACCGTCGGGGTTAGCTACTCCGAGAGCTTGTAATTCGTCTAAATAAATCTGTGTTTGCCCTATCTGATTTAAAGGAACACTATTTTCGCTAATCATTGAAAATAATCGACAGCCAAATACATGCGAATTGGATAAAAATACTATGAGAAGGAGTAAATATCGGGTTTTAGATTTAGTTTTCATACATCGTTACTCATTTTCGTGAAGCTACTATATTTTTCGATAAATAAAATATCGCATTCGTGTTTATTTGAAACGGCTCATTGCGCGTATATTGAACAGTAATATCAGACCTTTTATTCCTCATGAGATAAACTAAATTTCGCCACAATGATTCTTTTGTGAATTTGCCAATGAAAATATTTATACCGCTGATTATTTTAGGATTACTGCCATGCTTGCCAAGCTGTACATCACCCAATATCTATGACAATAAAGAACTGGCAAGACAATAAATTTTTGCAATTCTGCAATTTTTATATCTCAATAAATAGAAAAGGTCTCCATTCCAGAGACCTTTTCTATTTATTATTTTTAAACTATAACTAGACTAAAAAACTAAAAATACATCTTATTTTAGAATCGTCATACTTTTCGATTCGGAGAATGAAGGTGTTGTAATTGTATAGATATAAACACCTGAAGAAACTTTATTACCGAAGCTATCCATACCATTCCATTTTAAGTCATATGATCCAGCCGACATTGATTCATTTAATAATGAAGCAACTTCTTGTCCTTTTAAATCATAAACTGTCAACGATACACGCTCACTTTGTGGAACATGAAAAGTAATGGTTGTTTCTGGGTTAAAAGGGTTTGGATAGTTCTGCATCAATTTATAGGTATCAGCAATTTCTATCTCTCTTTCAACAATGGCTACGTTTGTATTGGGTGAATCAAGAATAATAACGGGAGCGGAGACAGAAGTAGTTGGAAATTCAACGGAATAAGGAATCGATGTACTTGATGTATATAATACTTCTAGTCCATCATCTTCGTCCATATTTACAATTTCAATTACATTCCATATGCCACCGTCAGCTAAATCAACTGCCATATATGCTGAATCAATAATGCTAATTTCCCAATTTAGAGAATCAGCGATGTCGCCACCTTGATATTCAAAACGAAAAATCATTCCATTAGGAAGACCCGAGAATCTGCTACCAAAAACAAAATCCATATAGCCATCTGCATCGATATCACCATGAGCACCACCGACTAAACGGCCACCATTTAGATAATCAGGACCGTTGATGTTGAATAAAGCGGTCCGTTTTAAAGTGTCAGCCTCTTCTTGGAGTAGCCAAAGATTTCTTGTGCCATCACCATAAAGATACTCACCTGTTATCATTTCTTCAGTACCATCACCATCGATATCATATACTTGTACGGCATCAAATGAAATACCGCCAGGCAAAGGAGCTAAATGTGTGTAAGTATAAGCGGAACCGTCCCAGCTCACTTTTGAAATTTCGGTTTCATCAAAGAAATATGCATTTGATCCCAAAACAGCAACATCCCATTTGTTATCGCCCGTGTAGGTTACATCTTGTGAACTAAACTCAAGTGTCCAAGTTTCTGAACCATCACCATTATCTGGGATGTCATTTACGGAACAAATTCCAAAACGCATACTTGATTTTCTGGATGCAAAAATGATTTCATCAACGCCATCATTGTCAATATCAGAGACTTCCCAATTTACAGGGCGAATATTGGCACCGTCTTCCGCTGTAATCGTCCATGTTGAGTTGGGAACCCAAGAACCATTGTCATCTAGGCCAAAATTATCACCACTATTGTGTTCGTAAACGATAATTCTTGCTGGGTTTGCAATGGTGCCCGTTGAATTAACAACCCCCCAAGTCAATTCTTGTTTGCCGTCATCATCCAAATCAGTTAGGGATAGCGTTGGCCATGTATTTTGATAATCAACAAGCGTTACAGGTACGACTGCGCCCCAAACCATATTCCAATCACCATTCGAATCTCTTTCATATTTAAAGATACGTGGCGTGGTTTCTCCTGTTGCGGCGTCATTCCAATTGTCGTTCACTAAGTAAACTTCAATCAATCCATCACCGTCAACATCAACACCTGCGATCATATTACCAATACCGCCATTATTTTCGGTTTGATAATTTTCGATATTGATTTCATCGATTCTGGGAAACAATTCAGCTTGAAGTTGAGGCATCATAAATAGGCCCAACATCAATAACATTGTAACTTTCTTCATACTACACGTCCTTTCTTTTTGCGTTAGTATCATTTTATTATTTAAAAATTCAAGCGTAAGGAGATACGATGACGTGGGCCAAAGTATCTCATGGTACTCAATGCATAGTCAAATTGGATATTGTCCATGAGCACTAAACCGCCGCCAAAAGTCAATCCTTGAATATCCGTACCGATTTGATAACCGGTTCTTAAAAAATATTTTTCCAAGTACGCGCATTCTGCACCGATTCCATATTGTTCATCATTATTGTTGGAGTGAATCATATCAAACGAGCATGTAGCCTTTAATACATCAGATTGCCACGCATCCATCGATATGCCAGTTCTAAAGGTCATGGGTAATGGCCAATTACTATATGAACTACTGTCGCCTAAAGCGTATTTAACTTTATCACTAAAATCAAGATACTTTCCATCAAATTGTATTTCTTTGGAGAAATTTAAGATACTCATACCGATTTTGATATTCTTATAACCCGTGCGATAGAGCGTCCCAATATCCCATGCTAATTGCGAATAGCCAGCATCGTCATATTTTTCACTCACATTTTTCATGGTGATTCCAAATGAGAATTTATCCGTAACAAATTTAGAAAAACTCAGACCGACGCTCATTCCCCCCATGGAAAAATTACCATCACCAAAAGGCATTTCCTGTGTTGTTCTGATTTCATCGCCATAATTCACATAAAGGACGCTGGCACTGACAACGCCGAATCGATTCATATTTTTAGAGACGCCGAGAAATCCAAAAGAAATCTCAGCTGGCCAATTCACATAGCTCAAATAGGTGTCAAGCTGACCGATTTTCGAATAATCTGCTAATCCGGCGGGATTAACGATCACGGACGACGCACCGTCAACCAACGAAGTCGTGGCATTTCCCATTCCCATATTTTTAACATTTAGATTTACTTCTAAAAACTGACCCGCAACTGAACCTATAGAAGAGGAGGCCCAAACGTAACTAAGGGAGAGTATAAAAAATATTATTCTTTTCATCCAGTTCTCCTTTCTATTTCAGTATTACAAATTTACCGGTTTTTTCACCGAGTGAAGAGCTAACATGATATAGGTAAACGCCAGGCGCAACCTCTCTATTTGAACGACTCACTAAGTCCCATTCTGCAGTAGCTTTATTGGTTTCAGGAGCATTCTCAATATTTCTTAAATCGCTAGGCGAAATCATTTTTACAAAATCACCATCTAAAGTATAAATACGAATTGTAGCATCTTCGGGTAAGTTAATAAAAAATAATCTGTCTTTCCAGCGTGATGACGATGATGGGTTCTTATTATTCCAAGGCGCTGATGCTCGATACGGATTGGGGACAACGAGTATTTCATCGAGGGCGTTAACTTCACTTTTTCCCGTTGCTGTAATGAAATCATTTGAGTTCAATTCAACATCAAAGTATTTGTCTGAATATCCTTTTACAAATAATGTAAAGGTATAATCATAACCAAATTCGATTGCATCATCATAAACACTAATCGTCTGATTGGGTGAAGCATCATATAATACCAATGCTTCATCTTTAGAAATCACGCTTAAAGTATCATAGATAGGTATCCCGGCGACTGTGCGCTCTTTATATTTTGCAACAATGAATTCTGTAAAATTTGGATGCTCCAAAGACAGAATTGGATTCCAAGATAAATTTACACCTTTAAATACGTTGTTCTCATCAATGACTGCACCGACATTTAATTGGGGTAACTCTGGGATTTCATTCATATCTATTTCGAAATTATCGGAAACTAATGTTTTAGCGATTTCCATTTCTTTGATAAGCTCGTTAAAACTATAGATACCTGCATTTTTTGCGTCGGCGCCAACACCAATCGCAAATATTACTTCAAGTGAATCTCCATACGCTAAGGAATCGAGGGGACCAAATGTCGTAATTGCACGATAATCCCCTTCATTAACGCCACCCCCTTGGAAAGGAGGAAGTTTAAATAATTTATCAAAAGTCGTTTTTCCAATTGCATTATTCCACATGGCTGCATCACCTGAAAAGTTTTGACCAATATAAGATGTCGTGTATGATTTTGGATTTATGTGTGGCGTCGTTTGTATCATTTGCATGGCTAAAACGCCAGGAGATTGAAAAACGCCTAATGGATTTGGATTCCCAAAATCATCATCTGGATTGTGAGAAAAATAGTATCCCGAAAGAGATGTCGAATCAATTTGATTAATATCAACTTCGCTGACTCTTCCTCGATTGTCTCCATCAAACATAATTGTCAGCGTTGAATCGCCAACATACAGCCCTAATTCGTTCCAGAGTAAACTATCTTGTGCAAGTTGATAATCCATATAAGGGAATAGTTTTAGTTCATCCCAATCACCTGTGAGGCACATGGCGTGATCATCTCTATTTACAAAATCAGCTTCCGTGTCCCAAGTCGTAAGTTTGCTAATATCACCATCCATCCGAAATGTAAAATGCACATTTTTTATTGCTGATGTATTGTCCGCGACTCCATTGCCTGTTGTATCGAGACCCACATTTTTTAATGAATATTTAAAAATAATAAAATCATCTGCAAAATTTAATGCATAGGCATAACTTTGCTGCGTAATCTCAAGTCCAATTGGAATGTGAGCTTCATTAGTTTTAATTGCATCCGTAAATTTCGTTGTCGTTCGTTCACCAATACCATTAAGAATGGATTCTTTTCCAACCAAACTCAAAGGAGCAAACTCTTTATCTTCCGTTGAACTGGTACTCCGAACACCATTACGAGTCCCCGTGAGCCAAATAGAACCGCGGTACATATAAGAATTTCCAGAACCACCTGGCCAGTCTGCAGAAGGCGTTCTATCTCTGTAAGCGTCATCACCTACCATAGAAAAATTAGTCACACGCATCCAAATAGTACCAATCTTGTGATAAGCAAAGTCGTATGGAACGACCTCACTTTTTTTAAATAAGACATGTTTTTTATTTTTAAACTGTATGGGTTCACCTGCTGCAAAAAGAGTTGTGACGAAGAGCAACAAAGGTAAAAATAGCATTAACGTTTTTTTCATATTTTCTCCTAAAGTCACTTCGCTCAAAATTTCAACGATATGCCAAGTTTGTACTGACGTTCTGCAGGGTAAATGAGTGGTGTTTGAATGATCAAGTTTGTCAATTCTTCTTTATAAATAATATCAGGTGGATTGTCCTCGCCCGAATTGCGATTCGCGTCATAATATTTGGTATAAATACTATAGTGTTCTTTATTATTAAAGGCATTAAAAATATCAATATTTAGTAAAATCGAATAGCGACTTAATGCAAATTTGCGACTCAATCTAAGATCTACATTGTGAAAAGAGGGTAATCGTTGATCATTCGATGCTCCCTGTAGTCCATAGCTTGTGAAAGGTTTTCCTGAACCAAATTCATATTGCATATCGCCGACCCAATTTTGTGTTAACGACTTTAGTCTCGACCATCCTTTATTGGAGTACAACACAATATTAACATTGCTGGAAACTCGGCGGTCAAAACTAAGATAGTACATTTTTTTATCATAAGGGAACAGCTTTACGCCATCAGATGATGAATTCCGACCTTTCGCAATAGAGTACGATAGGTTACCCTGCAAACTCCAGAATCCAACTTTTTGTCTTTGGATAACTAATTCTGCACCTTTTACATTTGAAAAATCACCATTTACATATTGATTTACTTCAGTCCCGTCAGGAAAAACAAATTTCTCATTGTTTACTAAATTCGATACGTCTTTAAAATAACCCGTAATAGCCATTTTTAGATTGCGTGTAAATAAATGTTCAAACGATACATCATAAGCGACCGTTTTCTCTGGCTTTAAACCTGGATTCCCAACCCAGTTACCAACTTTGGTGAGACTTTGGTATTGATAATTGCTAAAAAGGTAGCGTCCATCGGGTCTTTGAAAATAATGACCATAGGTAAAAAATAGAATATCTTTATCAGATATTGGATGTGATAAACCTATGCGGGGACTTAGCTGAAAACTTGGCTTTGCTTTTAATGGGTCATTGAAAATAGCATATCCTAAGCTGTCGTATCCTAACATTGGATTTGACATATTGCTTGGATATAGTACGGGATCTCCTGTTCCATTGGGATTAAAATAATCAAACCTCAAACCAACCAACGCAACTAGCGCATCTCTGAATTCCATTTTATCTTGCACATAGGCACCGACATCAATGTCATCTTTTTCCCATATATCTTTTCGCAATGTATTCAATGCAAAATCGCTTTCGTCCGAAACAGAAGACCAGCTGACATCTTTAACATCAGTGTTGTTAAGATTAAATTGCCATCCCGCTTTGAGTAAATGAAATTGATGTAATTGGGACGTAATATCCCATTTTAATACATATCCTTTAACGCGTTGTTCGCGAAATTCTGAGTCATCGCCTCTTAGCCACCAAAATTCATACTCGCGCTCTAATTTTTGGGGACGAGGACCTTCTATCCCTCGATCCCATTGAATAAGTTCTTCCGTATCGCCATCATTATCTCGATCCGAATAATCCCGCATCGAATTTAGGAAATATGTATTCATCACTTGTGCACGAAACTCCATAAACGTTTTCGACGAGAATGTATACGTAAGGACACCGTATAAAATATTACTTTCTTGCTTTCGAGTCGTTAAATGGTTTTGTGGACTGTCTAAATAAAAATCTCGGTAATATTGCACGAGGATTGTATCCGAATCATTTAATGCAATGGAGTATGGATTTAGTAAACTATCAATTAATCCTTGTTGATAAAGTGTGGTATCAAAAGGATTTTCGACATAAATATAGCGCGTTAATGTGTCATTTTCGGCACTTAAATTTTGAATAAACTCATAAGAATCTGCCTGAAAGTTGTCTCCAAAACCATATTTGGCGGCATGGAAATAAAAGTTATCCCATTCTTTTAAGGTGTAATTGCTACCAATGGATAACCTTGCATTACTCGATATTCGGTAAGATATTTTTCCCTGATAACTCTGATTGGCGCGTTTTTGATTGAGAAAATATCCCTGCTTCTTGTTAAAGATATCACCTGAAACAGAAAATGTGGAATTTTACCAATGGGTCCACTTAACGAAAATTGATAGTCGTTTTCGAGTTTTTGCTGATATTTAGCATCTTTCCACCAGTCGTCTTTAGGCATAAGATTTTTATTTAAATTGCCAAAATTAGTCGTAGATGAATAAAATGACCCTTTGAATTTCTGATCTCCGTCTTTCATGGCTAAATTCAGAACCCCTGATTGGACATTACCATATTCGGCTGAGAAACCACCTAACGAAACTTCCATTTCCTGAACGGCATCTTTGGGTACATCAATAGAAAATCCTCCAAAGTCGCCCGTATAACCAGATGAAGAATTTTTTATGGGTATCCCATCAATAACAATCAGTACCTCACCCGACCGTCCACCCCGAAAATTATTCCCAACAGCTCCAGCTTGGTTTTGAGCAATTTCTATAATACTGGTAGCAGGTTGGATATCAATATCTTCTGCAGAGAGGATGTGTTTTGAAGAAAACTCGTCTTGATTTAATAGAGATCTCTCAGCCACAACGACCACTTCTTCGCCACTACTAATCGTCTCAGATTCCATTATAATGTCATTGTACGTTGTTAAATTCATTGATACGAGTATATCAGTTACTTTAACGGATGTATAACCGATATACCCAGCTGTTAAATTATAAGAGCCTGGTGATAAATTGAGGAGTACATAATAACCGTTTATATCTGTCGCGGAGCCAATTGTGGTACCCTCGATAAACACATTTACACCTACTAATTCATCGCCATTTTCGTCTGTAATAACGCCTGATATCTTCCCACTCGTTCCAGCATTTAAAACAGAAATTAGACCTAATAGGTATATAATTATTCTTAAATACTTTTTCATAAAAGACCCCATGGAAACTGAATTTTTTTTGCTTTCAATCTATACTCCAATATCATTAGTAACATGCAATGGCTCGTTTGCTGGGAAGCACTCACAGTAAATACGAATTAGTTTGCTCATGCCATCATCCATTTATAGAAGTGGTTATTTTTAACTCTTTTGAGCCATTGTGGATATGGAGAGCATCATTCTTCTCATGAATACCTCTTGAGTATTTGTTTTCATGCAAGCTATTCTTCACTTAAGCTAAATCAAGTCAAATTAATATTGGATGATTTTCAGCTAAGCGATCCTTTCCTTTATCAACAACAAATTAAGTTGTGCAATAAGTCTAATGTTGAATATAATTAAGGCATGTTTCGATTATGGAAATTTTTTCAGAATAATAGACTACCGAAATGTCAATCAACGTTTCTATTTTTACAAACCTTTTTAATAGGAGTTTTTATCTTAATGGAAACCGCTTGTACACCTCCAAATACTTCAAATTATCCAATAAACAATATTATTCCGAAACCTGTTTCAAGTGAGTATCAACAAGGGAACTTTCGATTAACAGAACATACCGCCATTTATTTTTCGGCGAAAAATCAAAACCTAGAGAACGTCGCCAAATATCTCTCAAACTTAATGAAACCTGCAACAGGCTTTGATTTTCCTTATAGGGTGGCTGATGAAAATCACACAAAAGGTAATATTTATCTTGATCTCGATGCCAATGATAAAGAGTTGGGCAACGAAGGTTACCTATTAAATATCAATAAAAATGCCGTCCAAATTTCTGCAAATAACGCCGAAGGTCTTTTCCGAGGCATTCAATCCTTGCGCCAATTACTGCCTGTTGAAATCGAACTCAAAATAAAACAGAAGATTAAATGGGAAATCCACGTCGTCTCTATTCGAGATTTTCCTCACTATGCATTTCGCGGAGCCATGTTGGATGTCTCACGGCATTTCTTTCAAATAGAAGACGTCAAACGCTATATCGACCTTATTGCACTCTATAAAATGAATATTCTTCACCTTCATTTATCTGACGATCAAGGGTGGCGGATTGAAATTAAATCGTGGCCAAATCTTACGAAACATGGTGGCAGTACGCAAGTCGGAGGCGAAGGTGGCGGTTTTTATACACAAGACAATTATCGTGAAATTGTACGATATGCGCAAGAACGTTTCATAACAATTATTCCAGAAATTGACATCCCCGGTCATACAAATGCAGCCCTCGCATCCTATGCAGAACTTAATTGCGATGGCATAGCACGCGAACTTTATACAGGAATGAAAGTTGGTTTTTCAACACTTTGCACCGATTCTGCCCTTGTATATCGTTTTGTTGATGACGTCGTGCGAGAGCTATCGGCACTCACACCAGGTCCCTATTTTCATATTGGCGGTGATGAGTCTCATAGCACCGAAATGAATGATTACATCAACTTTATAAATCGTGTACAAGACATCGTACATTCTCATGGTAAAATTATGATTGGGTGGGACGAAATAGCGAATGCTGACATCCGACGACAATCGATTGTTCAATATTGGGCCAAAGATAATAATGCAAAACTCGGTGCTAAAAAGGGTTCAAAAGTCATCATGTCGCCTTCGAAGCATATTTATTTAGATATCCAATACGACGAAAATACGCCTATCGGTTTGCATTGGCCAGGCTATACCGAAGTTGATGATGCCTATAGTTGGAACCCCGAAACACTTATCCCAGGAATTGATGATACTCAAATTTTAGGAATTGAAGCGCCACTTTGGACAGAAACTGTCAAAAATATGGATGATATAGAATATTTAACATTTCCACGCATTCCAGGCGTTGCAGAAATCGGATGGTCTGGGAACAATAATCGTCATTGGGATGAATATAAAATAAGATTAGCTCAACAGGGTAAACGCTTCGAAGCTATGAATATCAACTTCTATAAATCACCAAAAGTAAATTGGTAAAAAATTGGTCTAAAAAATATATTTCGAGTCAGTGTTACATAACGAGACGAATGCCCCTTTTGGGAAGGGATAGGGATGGATTTTAGGACTAGTTGATTAGGATTATCCCTAATTTTTATAGTCTAGAGCGCTGGAAAGAAACGTTTCAACTTTTGTCCAAAAGCCAGGTTCATGGTGGCAATTGGAATGGGCTTTACCTTCAATTTCCCAAAACTCGGCTTGATTAGGTTTAGCCGCCTGAAATAAGCGCTCCCCTTGAGAATAGGGTACGACAATATCATCTACGCCATGAATAATTAAAAATTTAGCTTTAGATTTTGAAATATTGTGAACAGGTGCAAAATCGTCAAAAGGCATCCCAATTTTATATTGAATAAATTTGAGCAAGAGCCAAACAACGGGAATTTTTGGGAGTCGTTTTTTGGCAAATTCATATTCCATAACATCACGTGCATGTGCAGGTGCACCTACCGTTACAACTGCCTCAATTCGAGAATCCAATGATGCGGCATAGATTGATCCTGCTCCACCAATGGATAACCCAACAAGTCCTATTTTCGTTCCTTGCTGACACTTTGTCATGACAAAATTCACCGCTTGCTTGATATCTTGTCCAAACTTTAACATTGACGAAAAGCCATCTTCATCACTGGAGCCATGATGTCGCGCATCAAACGCTAACAAATTATAATTAAAGGGATGTAAATGTTGAATATAGCGTAACATACGTCCGACATTACGACTCCATCCATGAACTAAAATCAATGTCGGAGTTATTTCAGAATTCTGCGCTGAAGGAATCCACCAACCATAAAGAGAGCGATTGTTAAGTGTTGGGAAACGTACTTCCTCAAAAGGAATATTAAATTTCTCAGGCGTCTCAGCATGAGGTGTAAGCTTTATCTGAAAAAATTTAGCGGCAATAAATCGAACAATCCAGAAAAGAGAAATAATAAGAAGTGTGGTCCAAAAAAATGTCATCATACGCCAGCAATGTATTTATGAAGGTACAAAATCCGAGACGATTTAATTTTTTTAATTGATGTCCTTAAGTAAGAAAATTTTTCACTCGCAAAAATTATCATTGGTCTTTATCTTCCTCTAAATCAAACTTAGATTTGGGAGGATTCTGGGGTTCAATTTCTATTTTAATGTCTCCGAGTTGAGAGGACTGACATTGTATTTTATCACCGCATTTTCCACTCAATTTTAAATGAGGGGCAATCGAACCAGTGCTCAAGACATCACCTGAATTCAAAGATAAATACTCTCCTGAAAATTTAATCATTTTCTTAAACGTCTCACGCGGATTTGAAACCACGATTTTGGGAAGTTCATTTTCATTGATAGCAATTGAGATTTCAATGCCACTTGCATTATCGACATAAAGAAACGGGCCAATACTTGTTGCAAAATCGTAGGATTTAGGGGAAGCTAAATTATGGGAATCATACCAGTTCAAAACGTAAGAAATCCCCGCAATTTCCGCCTTGTCGTCCCTTTTGGTGATAAAACAAACAAGCTCGATTTCGGCACTTAAATCATTCACATAATGGGGCTTTCTTATATTCTCACAATATCCCATTAGGCTTGTGGGGTTGGTGTAATAAAAATTCAGATCATCTTTATCAATGTTCTCCATACCCGAAAATATTCGAAAAGTTGGGGGCTGCGGTAAAGGGGGGAAAATATGTACATCATCAAGATGAAAGGTCGCTTGTTTCCCTTCAATCGTGATGGCATTTAAGGGGATTATTTGAAGATTTCCTTCAATTTTCTCTAATATTTTGATTGATGTCGTCCAATTTTTGAGAAGCAATTCCATTGATGTCGGTAAATCGATGAAATCGATGATTACCGCTTCTTTGCTCAACCAGATGGAAATTCGTAAGACATCAACGACCCGATTTTTTAAATACAGTCCTAATCGAGGTTCCATTGATTGATCTAAGGCGTAAGATAGGAGCTTCATAATGTTCTTTCCAGCATTGCATTGGCTTGTTCTATCCATCTAAGCTGCGCCTCTGCTATATATATTTCATGATCAATTGCCAACACCCAGTTTCGTTGAATTTTTGAATTTAATGATGACTGTCGATACTTGCGAGCTTTTGCTTGAAGGTCCTCTACATGTTTTAAAATAAGTTCTTTATAGTGTTGAATGCGATTCAGAATTATTGTATCGTCAATTCCCATTGAAAAAAAGAGCTTAAGCAAAAGTTCGTTCCTCACAAGAGGCATTTCGTAATCAATTTCGTTCAACCATATTCTTAGAAGTTTTTTGCCTTCTTCGGTAATAGAATATGTCTTTTGAATTTGTTTCGATTTAGTTTTAGAAACGTTTACGGTTGCCAACTTTTGTTTTACTAACTCCTTTAAATTCGGATAGAGTTGCCCGAAACTTTCATTCCAAAAAGTACTCATTGAAACATCAATATATTTTTTAATATCATATCCCGTGCTGGATTTTTGAGCCAGAATCCCGAGCAAAACAAACTGGGTTTTATTTTTTCGCTTCATATCTGCAAGCTATACAGATTGTTTGAAATGTAAAGAAAATTGTATTCGATGCGATTCAATGAAACATGAAACTTGAGAACGAGAAATATTAAAAGATTTTATTTTGAAAAACATGCAGTACTTCCATGATGAGCTAAGCGTTGCTCATGGGGATTCCAAGTTTATATTGATTCAAAATGATGATCATAATTGAAAGGATTTATACATGGCAAAAAAGTGGGCATTAGTATTAGGAGCCTCGAGTGGATTTGGCGGTGCAGTGAGCATCAAATTTGCCAAAGAAGGATATAATATTTTCGGCGTACATCTTGACCGGAAGCAAACCATGCCCATCGTAAATGAAACGATTGCAGCAATTGAATCTCATGGCGCAAAGGCTGTATATTTTAATATCAATGCCGCCGATGAAGCTTTACGCGGCGAAGCCCTCGAAAAAATGAAGCAAGAAATGGGCGAAGGTGATGAGATTCAAATGGTTTTGCATTCCTTAGCTTTTGGAGCGCTTGTCCCCTTAGTTTATGATGCTGAAAATGACAAACGCATGTCAGAAAAGCAATTAACCATGACACTTGACGTAATGGCAAATGCAATAATTTTTTGGGTTCAGGCTTTAATGGGAAAAGACATGCTGCACAGAGGTGCTCATATTTTTACAATGACAAGTGCTGGCGGACACCGAGCATGGCCCAATTATGGTGCCGTTAGTGGTGCAAAAGCCGCATCCGAAGCTTACATACGTCAACTCGCTTTAGAGTTGGCTCCATTGGGAATCGCCGCAAATGCCATCCAGGCAGGCGTAACAGATACAGCAGCATTGAGAAAAATCCCAGGCAGCGACAAAATGATTGATATGGCGCTCTCCCTAAATCCCGGGAATCGATTAACAAGTCCCGAAGATGTGGCCGATATTATGTATTCTATCGCCCAAGGGACAACCTGGGTTACGGGTAATGTTATTCGAGCAGACGGTGGCGAAGATATTGTTGGCTAGATAACTTTTTCAAACTTCAATTTTAAAAGCCGTCCTTTTGGATGGCTTTTTTGTGCCTATTTTTTCAAATATTTGATAAGTTTATCAACGATTAATACCGTTAAAATATTAACAATAACTGACACGGCAATAAACCATGTCCATGCGAGTCCTTGTGTTTTCAGGAAAAATACAATCGCGATTGACGCAATTAATCCCGAGATAATGCTAATATGAGAAAATCTAATATTGAATTTGGTTAATAGAAAGAGTCCTAGCAATCCACCATAGGTAAAAGATGCGATTTGCAAGCCAATGATGACAATCGCTGATTCGCCTTCTACGAAAAGCAGTGCAATACCTATTAATAAAGTCGCCCATCCCAAACTGATCCAACGGGATAATTGTATCGACGCTTTTCCGCCCATCCAGTCAATAACCGTTGATGATGCCAAACTATTGATGGATGAACTCAGCGTTGACATAGCCGCCGAGAGTACGCCTGCTAGTAAGATTCCTCGAATGCCTGTTGGCAAATATTCAATAATAAACTTTGAGAATTCCCGATCTTTCGTAATTTCAATTCCATTATAAAAACCATAAAGCATGGTGCCAGCAAGCATAAAAATGCCGAATTGGAAGAACACAAAAAAGCCACTACCAACCATTGCTTTTCGCGCTGATTTTAAGCTTGAAGTACTTAATACGCGTTGCACCATCATGTAATCCACACCATGACTCGCAAAGGAGAGTAACATTCCTCCTATCAATGCAGAAAGGAATGCGTAGGGATTCGAGAAGAGGTTCCAATCCCAATTGAGAATCATTGTCTTTTCAGAGCTTAGCGCCATTTTAATATGTTCTATTTCGACGGGTCCAGAGAGGTACCATGTAAATCCAATGACAATAATTCCGCCAGCGAGATAAAGCCCGAATTGTAAGGCATCAATCCAAATAATTGTACGAATGCCACCAGAGAGACTATACACCAATGTTACGAGACCAATTAATAAAATTGCAGCCCAAAGTGGCCAGCCTGTCAAGACTTGCACAATAACGCCTGTAGCTAAAAAGCGAACGCCATCCGCCAAAATGCGTGTGATTAAAAATACACCTGATGCTGTTTTTTGGACATCTTTGCCAAAATGTGAACCAATTATTTCGTAGATGGAACTGACGCCTTCTTTGAAATAAATCGGCAAAAGAATCCATGAAACAAGGACGCGGCCTAAAATATATCCCATTGCTAATTGTAAAAATGTCCAATCACCGCGATAGGCAATCCCCGGTACGGAAATAAATGTTAGTACGGATGTTTCCGTTGCAACGATTGATAGCATCGCCACAAACCATGGTAGATTTCGTCCGCCCAAGAAATAATCGTTCGTCGATTTATTTTGTTTGCCGCTTAAAATGCCGTATATCAGCAATCCTGAGATAAATCCAACGATGACTAAAATATCTAATACAGATAGCATTATTCACTCTTTTCAAAATATTGGTTTAAAAAATCGATGGCCTCTATATAGGAATCTACTTTCTTTCCGTAAAATTGCGCGACGCAAACGTCGCCCGTTAGGGAAATATTTCGGAACGGCTCTCTTTCATAAATATTGGAAAGATGCACTTCAACGACAGGCGTTCTTATGGCGTCAATGGCGTCTCGTATAGAAATGCTCGTATGTGTATATCCACCAGGATTCAATATAAAAGCAGATGTCCACTTGCGGCGCCGATGCAATAAATCGATGATGCGCCCCTCATGATTCGTTTGTACAATTTTGAGTTCAATGCCAAGTGTGCGTGCGTGTTTTTTAAGTTGAGTATTTAGTTTACTCAACGTTAGATTGCCGTATTCTTTAGGGTCGCGACTCCCCAATAGATTCATGTTTGGACCATGAATAATAAGTATTCGTTTTACCATTTTTTGATTTGTCATGGGGACAAATTCTCAATTCCCTAGCGCTAAACAAGCTAAAAATGGCACTCACTGTTTCCAATTGTATGATGTGTTTTGCTAAGCGACACTGTCCCAGATTGTAATAAGCCCTTTAGTCGTAACTTTTTTTTGAAGTAGTTTTAATTCTGCTTGTTCTAACAATTGAGGAATACCACCGTGCTTCATGTAGGATCGAAATCCTTGATAATGATTCCATCCTGCCATAAACTCAACAATATGGACGCCCCATTTTTTCGTAAAAGGGTTGAGGGGAAATGACCAGTCTATCAAAATAACGCGATGCGCGACTCGTTTCATTTCTTTAATAACCTTGAGACGGTGCTCAAAAGGCATTTCGTGAATCACGAGTGTCGAAATGGCGACATCAAACGATTTATCATGAATCTTGTCCAGTTTCGTCGCGTCTAGTCTCACAAAATTTAAATGGTCAAATCCGAGTTTCTCTTTCTCGCGAAGTGCCGTCTCGATCATCACTTCTGACAATTCTATACAGAGTCCCTCTTTAATCTTATGTCCCATATTAAATAATTGATCGCCTGTTCCGCAACCAATCTCTATAATTTTCGACCCATTTGGCACCAAACGCGTAATGGCGTCGCGGACATGTTTTAACGAGGGATCGATAAAGGTTCTGTAAATTTTACCGTCATAATAATGATTTTTTTCTTCAGGAATTTGTGACGCAGATGACATTATTTTGGCCTCTTTCCTTGAGGATATTATGTTCACAAAATGTGCCAAAACAAGCTGTTAAGCCATCAAACGAAAATTGATGCTATTTAGATGAGTGTTATTTATTTAATGAAGAATGTGTGTTAAATCTTTTGTGTCGATGATATCAGTCGCGGCTTTTTTTAAGACATCTTTCGCACAAAACGCAACGCGTGTATCGGCGTGTGCAAACATTGATAAATCGTTCGCGCCATCGCCTACAACCATGGTTTCAGTGCGTGAAATATTAAGAAGCGATTGCATACGCAAAAGCATGTCACCTTTGGAATCATTGAACATCATATCGCCGCCAACTTGACCCGTGAGAAAGCCATCTTTAACATGTAAATGATTCGCAAAATCCGCATCAAAACCCAATTTTATTTTGGCAATTTCTGTCGCAATTCGAAAACCGCCACTGAAGCACAAAACTTTCGCGCCACGTTTTTTTAGCTCCGCAATCGTTTCCCGCGCACCTGGCATGTAAGTGAGATTTTCCATAATATCCAAAACTTTGGGATAAGACATGCCTTTTAAAAGAGAAACACGACGTGTCAGGCTTTCAAAAAAGTCTAACTCTCCCGCCATGGTAAGATGCGTGATACGGGAAATTTCATCACCAATACCATAGGATTTTGCCAAAATATCGATGGTTTCGCCATCCATTAATGTGGAGTCAAAATCAAAAACGCAGAGTTTAATAGTTGGTTTCATGAGGTCATTTCAATTACAAATATTCTACACTTAAAGCCATCAAACTCTAAAAGCCGAAATACCCGTAATGGTCTCGCCCACAATCAGTGTATGCATTTCGTGGGTCCCTTCATAAGTCAAAACCGACTCCAGATTATTAGCATGTCGCAGGCTCACATATTCATCCACGATGCCATTGGCGCCAAGAATAGTCCTCGCCGAACGAGCAATGTCCAGCGCCATTCGGACATTATTCATTTTCCCCATACTCACATGATAATGCTCCATGGTTTTCGCGTCTTTCAAGCGACCCAATTGCAATGTTAAAAGTTGCGCTTTCGTAATTTCCAAAATCATTTCCGATAGCTTTTGCTGGGTCAATTGAAATGCTGCGATGGGTTTATCAAATTGAATACGCGTTTTCGAATAATCAAGAGCTTCCTCATAGCACGCCATTGCTGCACCAATAACGCCCCAATTAATGCCGTATCGAGCTTGTGTTAAACATGAAAGCGGACCCTTTAATCCTTTGATGCCTGGCAACTTATTTTCAGCAGGAATCCGACAATTATTCAAAATAATTTCACCTGTTATAGATGCACGCAGCGAGAGTTTTCCTTTCATTTCAGGCGTTTCAAAACCAGGCGTCCCTCGTTCAACGAGAAATCCCTCCACAATGCCATCCTCATTTTTGGCCCAAATCAATGCAATATCAGCGATGGGACTATTGGTAATCCACATCTTTGCACCGTTTAGAATATAGGAATCGCCATCTCGTCGAGCGCGTGTAATCATACCGCCAGGATTCGATCCATAGTCCGGCTCCGTTAATCCGAAACAGCCTATTTTTTCACCACTGGCCAGCTTCGGAATCCAATACTCTTTTTGCGACTCACTTCCATACTCGTGGATTGGCCACATGACCAACGCACCTTGCACTGAGGCAAAGCTTCGCAATCCAGAATCACCGCGCTCGAGCTCTTGCATTATGAGACCATAGGCAATATTATTGATGCCTGCACATCCGTATTTCTCAGGCAAATTCGCACCGAAAAATCCCATCTCGCCCAATTTAAATCGTAAGTCCATTGGAAACGTCCCAGCACGATAATGCTCAACAACAATGGGATTAAACTCTTTTTCCACCCATTGACGCGCCGTGTTTTGAATCAATATTTCTTCGTCGTTTAGAAGTGATGAACTATTAAAAAAGTCAGGCGAATTAAGTTGAGGCATAATTTATCCTTTGGTTTTCATTGAAATAAAATAGTCAGGATTTCAAAGATGAAGAGTGATAATTTACAGAATGTTTGATTTTATTGTTCTATCAATAGGTCTTTAAGTGCTTTTGCTAATGTTGGATATTTAAAATTGAAACCGCTTTTTACCAATTTCTCAGGTGAAACACGACTGCCTTTAAGAAGCATTTCTGACATTTGTCCTAACGCTATTTTTAAGATAATGGAAGGAATCCGAATTCTAAAAATCCGCTTATTGCTGATTCCAATCGCTTGTTCTACGAATTTTTCATAGGTGATGTGCTCAGGCGAAACAGCATTATAAGTACCACTCATTTCACAATCTTCGATGGCTTTTTTATAAAGCTCGCAAAGGTCATCAACATGGATCCATGGCAAATATTGACGACCCGTTCCTAAAATAATTCCAACGCCAAATTTTAAAGAGCCGATCATTTTAGACAACGCTCCGCCTGATTTTGTCAGTACGACTCCTGTGCGAAACGTGACGGTACGGATACCAATTGTCTGAAATTTATCAACGGCATTTTCCCACGAATAGCAGACATTGCCTAAATAATCATCACAATGAGCGTCATTTTCGTTCAATATTTTGTCAGAGTTAATAGCGCCATAAATCCCAATCGCCGATGCAGAGATAAGTCCCTTAAGATTTGGATAATGTTCACGAATCATCTCAAATAGAAATTCCGTTGATTTTACGCGACTCTCGAGAATGTCTCGCTTCCGTCGTTGCGTCCATCTTTTATCGGCAATATTTGCGCCTGCGAGGTGAATGATATAGTCAGAAGATTTGAGCGCATCAACATCAATGATGCGACGACTCGTATCCCAATGATAGTGCTGTACTAATTTCAATGATTTGGGAAATCGACTTAAAATGGCGACGTCGTGACCTTTTTCTAGCAGACATTGTGTGAGAATTTTCCCAATTAAACCTGTCCCGCCCGTAATAAGAATATTCGCCATTTTATTTTAATGAGGCACACAATCCTGATCGACTTTAATAATATTTTCTATCGCGAATCCCTTATTTTTCGCAATTTCTAGCAGCGAATTATAAATAGAGTCGTCGAGTATTTTTGTCCGAGACAGTACCCACATATATTTTCGCGAAGGATCGCCTACGAGTACATATTGGTAATTTTCATCCAAGGAAATAATGTAATAATCGCCTGCAAAAGGCCAAAAGAATGAAACTTTTAAGCGACCTGGAAATTGTGCATCTGGAACCCAAGCCGTTCCTTTTGCTTCATTGAATTTGCCACCATCCTTTGCCAGGTATCCCTTATTCAGCACAGCGATTTTGCCATTATCCTTAAGACTATAATGCGCTGTAACGCATGTCATATCCTTTTCAAAACTATTGGGGAGCCGTCCAATTTCGTACCAAAGCCCCAAATATCTTTGAATATCAACACGTTCCACCGTTGGCAAATCTACATTTGGTTTGCATGAAAATAAGCTAAGCATAAGCATGACCAATATTAAAATGCGTTTCATAGTTTTGATGTCCTTTCATCGTTGGTTTTGGGTGAGTCATTAAACATAATTTTGCATATTTTACGGCGTTTAAATTCATTTTTAACGGACTATCAATGCCGATTAAACAACGCAAATGAGTCCAATCTAATTCTCTACTCAATGCGTAGACAATTTCTTGTTGGGGAAAATGTTTTTTAATCATCGTTGTTCCTTTTTAAGATTGGCTTTGGGAATAAAACCGATGTTTAGTGAATCGACATCAAACAGATGTATGTCGAAATAATCCCAAATAATCGACATAGATATTGTCCATGTTGATTCAATCGACATACTTTTTTATACTAATTTGAAAGTACATCAATTAACGGTTGATTAATATAATATACTTCATTCCCAATTTTATTAGCATTAAGCATCCCTATGATTTCTAATTTTTTTAGATACTCACTTGCCGTTTGTCGTTTGGCTATATTATGATCCTCTAAAACTTTAATTTTAATGTATGGGTGGCTAAACAATAAATCGAGCAACTCTTTTGAATAGGATGATTTTAGGGCGTCTTTGACTTTAATTTCTGCATCACGTTTTAATTGTAAAATAGAATTTATTTTTTTTAAGGTCATTGCAGATGTTTCTGAAACTCCATTGACAATAAACAAAATCCATGCTTCCCAATTGTTGTTTTCGGTAACTTCTCTGAGCAGTCGATAATAGTTAGACTTATTGTTAATGATGTAATTGCTAAGATATAAAACAGGCAAGCCTAATAATTCTTGTTGAATGAAATATAAAACATTAAGTATTCTTCCTGTTCTACCATTACCATCACTAAAAGGATGAATTGATTCAAATTGGTAATGAATTAATGCCATTTTTATTAAAGGATCTAAATCAGAAAACGCATTATCGTTGATGAAATTTTCTAATTTAGACAATTTATCTCTGATAATACTTGCACCTTCTGGCGGTGTATAAACAATATTTTTGTTTGTTGGGTTTGCTAGTTTTGTACCCGTATTTTTTCTAATGCTATCCGAAGTATTTCGTAAACGTTGCATGATTCCAATCATTAAATTGGAGGTAATGAGTTTGTTTTTATGAAACTCTTCAATACCCCAATACATGGCCGCACGGTACTGAAGCACCTCTTTTGCAGCTTGGTTTCTTATAACACCACTCATTAATGTAGCTCTATACAATTCATCTTGGGTAGTAACTATGTTTTCTATAGCGCTAGATTCTTTACTCTCCTGAAGCACAATTGTATTTAATAATAACTCCGGATTCGGCAAGGTTTGACAATATCCTTTTAGCTCGGCTAATACTTTGTTGGCGTTAATGCTTGCTTTAAATATAGCGGTGGTTTCCAAATTTACCTTAGGGGGTAAATCCGGTAAATCATTATAGGGGATGTCTTTGTTGAATTTTTCCATCATACTACATTCTTTACGAATCTACCACGAAATTTTGAGTTATCATCGATAACATTGATCGGATTCTAATTAAGAACAAGCCCAGCCATAAACTCTTTTGCGCCAAGATTTTCCGCATCAAAAACCATTGCTTTGATAACTTTCTGTTCATCTTCTGACAATAATCCGTTTGCAAGTGCCTCGAATTTGTCGTCTAAATCCTCGAGGGTCATAGGCTCGCGTGGGTCGCCTTTGGGATATTCCATATATTCCTCAAACTGCTTCCCGTCTTTTGTTGTGATGACAACACGCGATGGCTGTTTCGCCGGAAACATTTTCTCAAATTCGATTGATGGCTCACCTTTGATGCGGTCAATCACCTCGAAAATTCGAGGGTCTTTCAATTTTTCATCCGTAAAGGATTGTGTCGTAATTTTCTTATCCACGATGGCTGCTGCAAGGCAATACGGCAACGAATGATCTGCTGTCTCGCGGGATGCAGGGCGATATTTCGTTGGGTCGAAAAGAATATCGTAGGCTTGAGCAAATGCCGTCACTTTCACTTCTTCGACATCACTATAATTGAGGTCGTTTTTCCGCATCAAGTTCAATGTGCAGGAAATATGCGTATGGGTCAAAGCTTCTGTCGGAAAAGCTTTCATACCGCATTCCATAATTTTATAACTATCGCCTAAGCCATCCACCAAAGCAGAAACATCCCAACTCCAGTTCGATGCGCCGTCGCGACCCATCATTTCTGTTGGATTCACGTTGCCGTCTTTGGCATCCCATCCGATAAAGGCATCCATAAAACCTTCTTTGCCCTCAAAAACTTTTTCGGTGCCAGAATAACCTTTTTGCGCTAAAAGTGCCGCAAAAACGCCTGATTGAACCGCCATAGGATCAACTGTATTTTTCATCATTGTCAAAACGCCGGCGGTTGGGCAACCGATTGTATGATTATGAGATCCATTGATACCGATAGCGTTAACCATTTGATCAACGGTGAGATTCAAGAGTTTCCCAGCAACAATGGGTGAAACGAATTGCGTAAGTGTTGCGTGATGCCACTTGCGTTCGCGAACGCCAGGTTTTGCAAAGAGACACAAACGTTGCTCAAATTCGTAAGCTAACACAATCGCCACGATGACGTCTTTCATGGAGGTATCCATCATCTCGCCAACAGATAATGCAGCAGGAATTAAATCCGATGGATGAGACGGGTCTTCTTTCCAATAAATATCATTAAAATCGAGGGCGCGAATCATAAGGGAATTCACTAAAGTCGCATTAACGGCGGGCATTTTTTGTCCAAAACCCATGACCGTCGCTTCATCTTTTCCGCCAAAATCTTTATAAATATCATACATAATATTGACGTCTTTGGTGCGATATCCGCCAAATGCACAGGCAATTGAATCATATAGGTAGCGTTTTACTTCATAGACAACGTCTTCAGGTAAATCTTCATATTTTAAACCGACTGAAAATTCAGCGATCTGTCTTGCGATTGATTTTTTCAAATTTTTCTCCTGTACTATAAACCACGAATTTCACCAATTTCTCGAATTCTTTTTTCGTGTAATTTGTGTAATTAGTAGTTATCAAAGTTTTTTAATTATTGCATCAGCCATTTCTTTTGTAGAAGCAGCACCTTTTTCAACGACATCGGCTCTTCCTGCCATTTTTGCCATGTCATAGGTTTTAACGTTGCCTTCGGCGACGACTTCTGCAACTGCTTTTCGAATCTTCTTCGCGATGGTTGATTCATCAATAAAATCAAGCATCATGCATGCCGATTCCACCATTGCAATCGGATTGACAATAGAAACTGGATAATCGGCATATTTAGGGGCAGAACCGTGTGTTGGCTCGAAAACAGCAACGCCACTTTCTGGATTATACTGAGCGGAGCATGCGAAACCCAGTCCGCCGATAAGGCCCGCAAATCCATCGGATACGATGTCTCCAAACATATTCCCCGCGACGATGACACCGTAGTTTTCAGGATTTTTGGTTAGCCACATCATTTGCGCATCAATATTCGTGTTCCAGAGTTCGATATGAGGGAAATCTGCTTTTTGCATCTGTTGCGCCATTTTATACATCATGCCTGATGTTTCGCGAATAACATTCGGCTTTTCGCACACCGTTACGGATTTATAGCCGTATTTATCAGCATATTCAAAAGCGGCTCTTAAGATACGTTCGGTTGCCTTTTTTGTAAAAATTCGGGTTGAAATGGAAAGTTCGTCAACAGGTGTTTCTCCAAAATTTGATACAAATTTTGGATGCGTCATAAAGGCAGCATGAACCTGAGGACTTGGATTTGACCATTCGACACCGCCATATAAACCTTCCGTATTTTGTCGAAATATTGCCACGTCAACTTTCGGTTCTTCTATTGTTTCGCCTTGACCTCTTCGAATAAAGTTGAGTGGATTTCCCGTGTAAGTTTTGCAGGGACGCAAACAAATGTCGAGATTAAAATGCTGACGAAGTCCCACGATTGGGCTGGAATAAACCAATCCTTTTTCTTTTAATTCAGGCAATAATTCGTCAAAGGCTTCATCTTTTGGTTTTGATGTGATGGCACCAAAAAGGCCAATTTTATGTTTTTCGAGTAAATCAATTGTGCGTTGAGGTAATGGATTTCCCTCTTTGCACCAAAATTTCCAACCAATATCGCCTTCGACATAGTCTGCTTCAAAACCAGCTGCACCCAATACGCGAATTGTTTCGTCTAGAACGGTTTTGCCAATGCCATCTCCAGGCATGCTTATGATTGTTCTTTTAGCCATTTTATAACGCCTTTCTTATTATTTTTCTCATCTATTTTCATCTAAAAAGGTGCCGATTTCTTCGATGGAATGAAGCACAATCGCACCGGTTTCTTTCAATTTTTGATAGGTATGATTACCGCCAGGGATTAAGACGCAATCGGTTCCGATGGCTTTTGCGACATCAAAATCATGAACCGTATCGCCAATAAACAATACCGAATCGGGATTAAAAGGAAGTTCCCCAATCCACCGTTTGCCAGTTTCAATTTTGCCGTCAGCGTAGTGATTATCAATGCCATTTACGCCTGTGAAATAATCCGTCAGTCCAAAATATCCCACCAGCTCGCTTAAGGTTTCTTGTTTATAGGCGGACAAAATCGATTGTGACATTCCGCGACTTAAAATATTTTCCAAAACCGATTTTGTTTGGTCATACAATTTCGCCTCGTGACGTCTCTCTTCGTATTGGCGAATAAAATCGGTGCCGACCTTTTCAAAACTGACTTTTGACCAATCAAAGCCAAGTTTGTCATAGTAGTTTCGGACGGGAAAATCAAAAATGCTTTGATAATAATCGTGTGATATTTTGTTGATATTATTTTCTTCTAAAACGGAATTAATGACATCGACACAAAGCCAGGCATCATTAAATAAAGTACCGTTCCAGTCCCAAATGATATGTTTATATCGCATCAATCAATTTCTTCAATTGTTAAAATTTTGGGTTTTACATCGATTAGTATTTGAGATTCAGGGAATTCATTTTTCATGCCGTCTTTCAAAGCACTATATATTTCGGTTTCTTTCTCGCAGCCCATTGGTACGACAAGCTCTAATAGAATTGTTTCGATAGTGTCATCATGAGAAAGCACTCTTAAATCTTGGAAGTTCAAAATCTCTTCATACTGATTTAAAAAGCCATCTACATACGTTTGAACACGCTTAATGTCTTTTCCTTTTTGCATGATGGGGTCAATATGTGTGACGACTTGTGCGCCGATTTCGTAAGCAATTTTTCGCTCCACATTGTCCGCAATATTGTGGGCAACGTCTGACGCCGTATTGGCTAAAATTTCCACATGAAGCGAAATGAATTTTTGCGACCCGTATGTATGAACAATGACATCATGCACATTTTGAACACCTGGAACGGAAATAGAATAATCAATGATTTTCTTGATAAAAAGTTGTGATACGGGCTTCCCTAATAATTCATCAATGGCATCACGAGCAATTTCGTATCCTGCATGCACCAGCATAAATGCAACGCCAATCCCCATAATACCATCAAGTTTTGAAAATCCGTATTTAGCGCCGATGAGGGCTACGATTACAAGTATCGTTGTATAGACATCACTTTTATGATGCATGGCATCGCCGCGAAGGGCGTCGGAATCGATAAGGTCGCCCAGTTTATAGGCAAACCAGGCCATAATCGCTTTGACTATAGCCGTTGAAGTTACGATAATAATAAATAGCCAATTCAAAGTTTCTGTCGTTACGGTATCTTCGGGAGAAAAGAGCCGAACAATCGCTTCCTTAAAAAATTCGAATCCAACAACCGCCATCAAAATCGCGATAGTGAGAGTCGCAATGACTTCGGCTCTGCCATGTCCGAATGGATGCTCTTTGTCGGCAGGTTTATTAGCTACGTTGAATCCGAAAATAACGACTGCCGATGATGCGACGTCTGAAAGTGTATGAAAAGCGTCAGCGATGAGGGCAATCGAACCAATTGAATAGCCCATAATTGCTTTGAGTAAAAAAAGGAAAAGATTTCCCCATACTGAAACCCAGCCTTCGAATAAGCCGACATTATTCCGTACTTTTGGTTCTTCCCAACTGCCTTGATACGCCGTAAATTTTGCGACAAATGACTCGAATGATTTCATGTTTTTGGATTCCTTTTGGTCAACATTTTCATTGATACTTATGATAACATTCATTGAGCCTAAGACAACAAATTGCGTAGATAAAATGAAACCTCTAAAAGATATTTTTAGTGCATTTTTAGGAAATTATCAGCAAGCTTATAAGTAAATTCGGTGAAATTGGGATGATGCCTTTTGTGATGGGTATTCTAAAATATTAAGGAGAAAAATGTTTAAATTGATGTATTGGCTACTTAATCTTCATTTACAAAACTTTTATGATAATCACCTGAACTTAAAACTGTCTCGTAAAGCCCAACATTATCGCCTTCATGCTTATTAATTCCGATATATTCCAAAGATGCATCTTCATACCGCTTAAAACCAAACACCGCTTGATTCATATGTGCTGAATTAAAAACACCGAGACCCACCAATACTTCAAAGTCTTTTACTGTTAATCCAGTAACTTTTTTGAATAGGGCTGGTTCTAGTTGTGTAATTACATCCTTTAAACTTCTTTCTCTATAATCTGTTAAGTACATAAAAACCGGAACACGAGTAGCAAATTTGATTAGCTTATCCTGAATTTGTTTTCTTAAACTCTTGTATTCCTTTTCTTCGTCTGTAAGTTCTTTTTTCTCCTTTTTACTTAATTCACGCTCGTTAGCTTCTTTTTTAACTTTCTTAATAGCTTCCGATTTATTAATAATAGTTTCTATGTCCTGATTTAAATTACGGAAACCTTCAATACTCATCAATGCTTTCATTGCCTCCTCATTGTTCATCAAACGGGCAAGAGTGTTGTTATCCACATTTACAAGCAAAGCACTTTCCCAGCGTCTTGCTAAAAGTGTTGCTGTTGTTCCACTCATTGCCATGTCTAAAATACCTGCAGCATCTATTTGATTCATTGAGCTACCATCATAAGCCAAAACAGGAAGGAAATTTATAAATTCAGCAACTTTTGCCTCAGGATTTGATTCGTTTACATTCAAACGACAACTGTAATCCGCTATTTGCCGTAGGGCACGGTCAGGTGCGAAGTCAAAAACATAACATTCTTCTTTTATTATTTCTTCTTTATTTGGTGATATGCTGTCCGGATTTTTAATTACCCATGGTGATTGTACTCTGAATGCTGCCTGGAAATAAGTTTCGGGACTTGAAGAATTACGTAACATAAAAATGCCTGTCCATGGCCTAACGGTAACTCCTGTTGTTAATTTACCACAAGAAAGTGTTATTGTTTTTGATTCCAATGGATTATCTGTCATAGCTCTTTGAACCGGAGGAAGTGCTTCTACACCAATTCCTGCACTTGTACCTGCTGCAACAACTACATTGTAATCGTGGTAAAATTTATTTTGGCGTTCTGACATTAAATTACTCATTGCATGACAAGCAGCCACACTTGGTAAAAACCAAAAAGTATGATTTAAAACTCTTAATAATGGTGCGTGAGAAAATGGCATAGGGGGTTTCTCCGCTCTCATTTTTAAGTTGTCAATTGAAGTGGGCATGAAAGAACCACGAATTAAGTCCAACCATTTTTGAACTTCATCTTCATATTTGAATTTTGCAGCAAATCCTTCGCCATAGGCAGAGAAAAAAACATTCAAATCAAACTCATTGAATTCACCCTGCATTGCAATTTCACGAATAGAATCGGGGAGTTTATAAGTTAGCATTACCATTCGAGGCAAAGCTGCATATGGATTTGGTTGTTCCTTCCAATTTTCTTTGGCTTTTTGCTCATCTGAATAAGTCCAGTTAAAAATTTGTTCTTCTATAAATTCACCTGATGTAATTGCTCTGAAAGGTGTGCCCGATAAATATAAATAAGCATTAGTTGTGATTGGCATATTTTCTTCATCAAAAAATTCAATACCTTCACCTTCAGCAAAATTGATTTCTTTTTTGTCTTCTGATTCAAATAGGTCTTTGGCATTTTCGCGCCATGCTCCATAATGGTATTCATCAAAAATAACACAATCCCAATTGGTAGCATGTACCCATTCGTTACGTGCCTTTATTCCTCCTGCTTCATTCTTTCCCAAATAATCCTGAAACGACCCAAAATATACTCATGGATAATGAGCTAATTTTGCCAATATCTCTCGTGTCTATATAAAGCCAAATCATCGCCAAAACAGAAATTAAAGGGATGGAGGCCAATATTGCACCCATAAATGAATTCTTTTTTGCAATTTCAGAAATTGTAACGATTAACGTCGTGGAGATAGCAATTTTGATTAAATAGTAGAGCAATCATTCCGCCTTGAGAGTTAATTCTACAAACGGATTTCTATTAGCCGGCACCCGTTTCGCTGACATTGAAGCGAAATAATGATTTATGATTTTAATGTCATGAAACAGAAAGCTGTGTTCAATAGATTCAGCAGCTGTTGACGTTTTTTTATAGGGTAAAAAGGTCTTCAAAATCCGATTCCTTGTTTTTGGAATAACTTCGCTTAAATGATTATAAAATCAAGGTCTCTTTTAATCTTTCAGTTGTGAAACTTTGAGTAAGATTTTTTCAAGGGCAAGCAAGATGCTTACGCTGCAATCATTACGCATAAGAATAAGCTAATTCCCCTTTAGGGAGGGGCTAGGGGTGGGTTTTTAAAAAAGAGAACCACAGAGGAAGCAGAATTTTACACAGAGAACGCAGAGAAAATTATTTGGGATTTATCAATTGTAATTCTTACCCATCCCTAACCCCTCCTCCCGACACGTAGGTCGGGATTTACATCAAGAGGGGAATAAAATAATGTTTTTCTTTGTGAAACTCGGTGCTTCTTTGTGGAGCTTGGTGGTAGATTTTTTTAACCACAGAGGAAGCAGAGATTTACACTGAGAACCCAGAGAAAATTATTTGGGATTTAAGAATGTCGATTAACGAGTGTTGATTTTAGAGCTTTTTACTATGAGATTGCATGGGACTCTTCTCCGCCAACTGGCGAATCAGAGTGACAGTCCTTTCTTTGTGGCTTCGTGCAACGGCGCCTGTCCTGAGCTAGTCGAAGGGTGGTAGACTTTTTCCGCAAGCAATACAGATTTAAACCGAGGACTATTGGTCAAAAGCACCTGCTGTACTAAATTTTCAAACTAAAATTAAAAGAGATATTGATAATGTTTTTTTGTTAATCGTTATAAAAATAATTCCCCATAAAAATAATTAGAAACATTCTCACTGTGCGTAAGACTTATATTTCATGTCTTCATTGCAAATATGATCCGTCCACCATTGTTTTTGAAATTGAATGAATTTGCTGATATCCGGCGTTTTATTTTGAGTAAAATCGAGGAAAAATTTTGAGATACCTAAAATATACTGTTTATGCAATTCGCAATGCTCCTCATAGTCAGGATAATTTACTTCAGCGAGCCATTCTTGTTCTTTTTTGAGATGAAAATTAAAATAATCAATGCTTCGGGTAATCAAATCCCGAAATTCGAGTTTGAATTGTTCTTGATTTTGGTGTGCTTGCATTTCATTTATTAAATCGAAAATGACCTTGTGGTGATTGTCAAATTCCTCTTTACCAACGCTATGAGTTTCCTCAACCCAAACAAAAACATCTTCACTATAATTTTTCATATCTACTTCTCTCTTTTATTTAATGTCTCTAAATACGGCTAACAAGGTAGCTCTGCGAAATGACAATTTTTAGCACCATGCATAAGGATTGACTCTAATCTATTTTAACCTTAAAACACTATTTTCTACTATTCCCTTTTTGCGTAGGTAGCCATGAGTATGGGGCATATTATTATAATTATCCCTTATTTAAAAAATATAGATGATAACGCATATCAAAAGTTAAAATATGATTACTCCACCATGATTTTAAAAAATCAATCAATTCATTTAAAACAGAATTGCCATGCTTCATGTGGGCCAAGTTAAGGCTCATTATTGTTATTTTGAATTTAGTATGTTCTGCAATATGTTCATCTATGTCAGGATAATGATATTTTTTCAAGTGGCTCTCTTCATTTTTAAGATGTTCCCAAAAATATTCAGTCATTTCTGTAAGCGCGGATGTTAATGTTTCAGACTGAGCATAAACGTTCTCTTCTTCCGATAAATTATTTATTAATTCAAATATTATTTTATGTTGATCATCCATTTCTTTTATGCCAACACTATCTTTTTCCTCCCAAATTAATTTTCCCAATTTTCTTCCTCCATATATGCCTTACAATCCAGCCACTACCAACGAGTGTGTTAAAATAAAATAAGATTCGGTATCTTAGAGACAATGATTTTCTTGCACTATCCTTACTCAAACAATTCTTAAATTTAATGAGGGTCTATTCGGCTGTCTCGACTTCTTTGGCGATTTTTTGCTTCACCCAGTTTTCGAGGCCCTCGCTTAAGACTAATTCTTGTGCTGCTTCACCCACAGGGCCGAGTTGATAGACTTTTGATCGTAGAGTGAGTGTCGCTTTTGTAAAGTCCAATGTCGCTTTAAGACTGGTTTTGATGCTGGGTTTTTTAATGCCGTATTTAGCCTTTAAATCGTCCACCAATTCTGGCGATTCCAAAACTAAAAAACCATTATTGATGGCATTTCGCTTATATGTCTCAGAGAACGACCCCGCAATCACAAGAGCCAGTCCGCGATATTTCAAAGCTGTCGCAGCTTGCTCGCGGGAACTTCCTGTCCCAAAATTGTAGCCGCCAACAAGGATGTCGCCAGACTCGACAATCGACCCAAATCCGCTATCATAATTTTCCATGACGACTTTTGCTTGTTGCTGAGGCGTAAAATCATCGATATATGTATATTTTCCCGGAAAAATGCCGTCAGTGTTCATATTGTCTTGATGACAAAAAATAATTTCGCCTTCAATACTCGAGGGGAATCCATCCAATATTGTAACGCTTTCGTCTTCTTTTTCGTGTTTTGGATGGCTTAGAATCGAGGCTTTCAAGGGAACCGAATCGATGGAAAATGGCGTGTCGATATAGCCTGAAAGGGCTGATTTCGCCACAACAGCTGGGGAAGCGAGATACGCTTCTGCATCTTTTGAACCCATGCGTCCTTTAAAATTTCGATTTGTCGCCGAAATACCAACTTCGCCTTTTTTCAACAGCCCTGTTCCTAAGCCAATGCAAGGACCGCAACCCGGCGACAATGTCCGCGCGCCGGCGTCTTTGAGAACTTGCCAATCACCGCGTCGTTCTGATTCGGTTTGTACTTCGTCTGAGGCAGCCGCTACATAAAATTCCACATGTTCTGCGATGGTTTTACCTTTAACAATGCGCGCGGCTTCGGCTAAATCTTCGACGCGGCTATTAACGCAAGAAACCAAATACGCCTTCTGAATCATCTTTTTTTCTTTCGCCATATCAGCCGCCGATATCATAACTTTTACATGATGCGGCCCAGAAATAAACGGCTCGACGGTGCTTAAATCCAAGGTAATTGTTTTGGCGTATGTCGCGTCTTTGTCCGCTTTCAAATCTTCCTTTATTAAGCTTCCCAACGCCGTTTCATTGAGTCGTGGAAGACTTCCATCAATGGTGTCAGCATCAGACGGCACGCCTGCAAACCCACGTTTCGAAACGGTTTTAATGCGATTCCGTATCCACTCGATTGCGACATCATCAATAGGAAACACACCTGCTAAAGCACCCCATTCCGTCGTCATATTGGCAATCGTTAAGCGTTGATCCAGGGTTAAATCCTTCAATCCTTCGCCTGAAAACTCGAGGGCATGATTCAAGACATCATCACTATTAAAAAAACCTGCCAGGGTAATAATGACGTCTTTTCCTGTAACGCCGGGTCGCAGCTTGCCAAGGAGTTCGACTTTTGAAACCGTCGGAACTTGCCACCAGGTCTGACCAGTTGCCCAAATCGCCGCCGCATCTGTGCGGACAATGGGCGTGCCAAGAGCGCCGATTCCACCGTACATATTTGAGTGGCTGTCGGAGGCAACGACCATAGCTCCAGGCCAAGCATAGCCTTCTTCTATCATTATTTGATGACCAATTCCTCGGCCTGCAGGATAAAAATCGACACCCATTTTTTTGGCAAATGTCTCTATAGCAGCGTATTTTTTGAGATTATCCTTACTGTCATCTTGGACATTATGATCCAGCGTAAAAACGGGCTGACGCGGATTAAATATTTTTGTGGCTCCAATACTATTAAATTTATTCATAACAGCGCCTGTGTTGTCATGGGTCATGACATGGTGAGGTCGAATGGAAATATAGTCTCCAACTTTTACAACCTGACCTTCGGCCAAATTCACAGCTGATTTTTGTGCAATTTTTTCTATTAGATTTTGTTTCATTTTTTTCCTTTCACAACGAAAACACCGAATAAACGAATTTTGTAGCTGTGATTTATTGTTATATTTTCAATTGATTACTGATTATTCTTAGATACGAATCGCTTAAATTGAAGAGGTATTTTACCAAAATTAATTAGATAGCCGACTTCGTGTTCTGTTGCCTTTAAATAATTAATGAGTTGAGCCTGATGAATTTTACTCACCTCATTAACTGCCTTTAATTCTAAAATAATTTTATCCTCTATTACTAAATCAGCATAATATTCACCAACAATTTGATTGTGAAAAACCACTTTGATTTTCTTTTGTTTCTCAACGCTGAAGTCTTTTTCAATTAAAGCAATTTCAAGTGAATTTTCATAAATCTTTTCTAAAAATCTAACTCCTAGTTCTTTTTGAACAGAAAAAGCTGTATCAATAATTACATCGGACAAGCTTTTATGTATTATTTCAACCATTCTTTACTTTCAAAATATAATATTAAACAATGTTTTTTTCGTCTTTTCGTTTATTCGTTGTTAATATTTATTTAAAAGGTTCAAAGCTTACGAAATCCGCATGATGCACAATAATCGACTCTGTGGTTCGTTTCCCTAAATCGCCTTCGGCACTATGGGTCGCAATAATATGCAACACTTCCGCAGGCAAATCGAAACGATCAGCAATACCGACGCCGGAAAATGGATGGCGCAATATTTTCCCGGCGTCGCTGGTGCCTAATTTTCCGTCTCTTATTTCGTATTCCAAGAGCTTGCCTATATCAATCAAAATAGCTCCAGAGATAAGTATATCCATATCGATTGTAATCTCATCACCGAAATTCTCTTTCATTTTATTGGCCATATCAACAGACAGTTGAACGCATGTACGCTTATGATTCATAAAAGAAATGGTGCAATTTTTGATGAGTAATGAGAAAGGGATTTTCTCTAAATCGTCTGCATCAAGGACACTTTTTTCAATAGCATAGACCCAAGCGTTCAGGGTTTTTTCACGCAACTCATCATCTTTTATCCAATTTATTTCAGGCCATATTTTGAGTACTTTTTCTCTCATATTTTTTCCTTTTTTAACCACTTATTACACGAATTGTACTAATTATTTAAAATCAAAAAATATTTAACCACAGATTACACCGATTCCACGGATTTATAAAACAAATCGTTCATATTTTAATGATTTTTCTCCATAATTTATCAATAATCCAACCTTAAGATTAGTTACTTTTAAATAATTTATGATTTGGGCACGTTCAACATCGCCCAGTTGTTTTATTGCTTTAAACTCTAGAACAACTTTATCCGCCACAACCAAATCACAGTAGAAATCTTTAATCACCTGATCTCGGTACGTTATTGGGTATTTCTTTTGAGCTTCATATCCAACGCCCTGATATTTTAACTCTATCTTCAAAGCTTCTTCATAAACGGACTCAACAAAGCCATTACCAAGTCTTTTATGCACTTCCATAGCACAGCCAATAATGTTATAGGTTACATCTTTATCAATGAATTTTGATGACATTAAATTTTCTTCTATCTGTGTAATCTGTGGTTAATAAGTGCATTCATTATTTCTTCACTCTAAAAATCGTATCGATGACAGTGCCATCAACCCATTTTACAACACCAATAGCTTCATCTGTAAATGTTGGTTTTTCAGGTGGACCGCCGATCAGCTCATCAATTTCGGCTTTAAGCTTATGAATAGTTTTAATGGGCAAATCAGTGTCTTTTGCCAAATTAATCAAATCTTGCCGTAAAGGATTGATCGCTATACCTCGCTCCGTTATAATGACGTCTATCAATTCACCTGGTCCCACGAGTGTCGTAACACGATCAACGATGATGGGAATTCTGTCTCGGAAAGCAGGTATGGGGAGAATCGTGCATTTTGATGTCAAACAATTTTGCCAACCGCCAATACCGTGGAGCATCCGACCGTCAGAATGCGTTACCACATTCGCATTGAAATTCACATCGACTTCGGTTGCGCCCAACACAACAACGTCCAACATGGATGCAAAATTCCCCTTTCCATGCCAATTGTAACTCGTAAACGGCGAGGTATCTTGATGACCCTCATTTTCACGCATGGAGCGAACGCCATCAAGGTCAAATGTCTGTCCATCTAGTATATAATCCGTCAATCCTTCTTCGAGCATTTCCACGAGATATTTCGTCGATCCGCCGCGGATAAAGCGCGCTTTAATTTTTTTCTCAATCATCATTTCTTTCAGGAAAATCGCAAAAGAAAGGGCTGTTCCGCCAGCGCCTGCCTGAAAGCTAAAACCATCACGAAGAATCCCCGTATCGCGAACAAATCTGGCCGTAAGTTCGGCAATATAAAGTCTGTCGGGTGATTTCGTAATATTTGTAGTTCCAGACACAATGCGCTCTGGCAATCCGACTTTGTCCAATTCCACAACGTAGTCAATATTTTGTCCCATAATTTGCCAAGGGATGCAGGGAAACGGCACCAAATTATCTGTCACGATAATAGATTTGTCGGCGTACAAACTATCTACAAGTCCAAAGCCCAAAAGGCCGCAAGCACTGGGACCTCTATCGCCTGTTGCATTACCAAAAGCGTCAGCCGTTGGGGCTGCTATAATGGCGATATCAATGTGAATTTCGCCATCTTGGACGGCTTGCCATCGACCGCCATGAGAGCGAAGCACCGCCAAACCTTTCATTTTTCCTTCCGATGCATAATCGCCTAAAGGTCCGTTTAGCGAGCCTTCTATATGATGAATGACGCCGTTATCCAGGTGCTTAATTATGGGTTCGTGGCAGGGAAAAGCGGCGGAAGGAAACCAAACTAAATCTTTAATACCAAGCTCGGCAGCAATATCAAAAACTTGGTTCATAATGAGGTCACCGTTTCGAAAATGATGATGACTCGAAAGCGTCATGCCGTCTTTAAGGCCTGCTTTTATCAGGGCTTCTTTTAAATTTGGGACACGTTTGTTTCCGTCAGCAGGGTAATCGCCACACGAACGAATGGGCTGTTGCGCTTTATATCCCGTGGGTTTATGCTTGTTATATCCTTTAAATGGGACGGCTTTTACGCCATTAACTTCCGTTGGCACCATGCGCCCAGCGGCATTTTCTATAAATGTGAGATTTTGCTTCATAAATTTCCTATTTATCAAAAGATTTAAAATTGGGCTCTGATTTTTGAGAATTGAATTCAAGCTGACCCTGAATGCGTCGGATTTGGTGTTTTGTATCTAACATTTTTGAGTCATTTCGCATTTTTTTTGTGATGACTTTCGAATCGCAAAACTATTTCAACTGCCCCGTTGCTTTGGCCATATTAATAGTGTGTAAAGCGCGTTTTACGACAGGCGGATCAATCATTTTCGAGCCAAGAGAAACAACGCCGAGACCCTTTGATTCCGCCATTTTAGCGGCTTCGACAATGCGTAAAGCTTTGTCAATTTCGTCTTGTGTTGGTGCAAAGGCATCATGCACCACACGAATTTGCCGCGGATGGATACAGCCTTTGCCATCAAATCCTAAAGCCTTCGCTTCCAGCACCGACTCGCGCAAACCTGTCTCATCATTTACATCGCTAAAAACCGTGTCGATGGCTTGAATTCCCGTCGCTCTTGCGGCATGGATAACCACACTTCGCGCAAAAAATGATTCATCTCCCTCGTTCGTTCGTGGCACGCCTAAATCTGCTGTGTAATCCTCTAGTCCGATGGCTAATGCGACGGTATTAGTACTCGCTTCTGCTATTTCCAACGCCTTCAAAATACCGCGGGCGCTTTCGAGAATCGGCATTAAATAAACGGATTGTGTCAATCCATATTTGTTTTGAATACTTTGTATATGAGCATCGACTTTTTTTAAGTAGGTAGCCGATTCGACTTTCGGCACTAAAACTAAATTGACATTATGGGGGATAATCGCATCCAAATCGGTGAACCCCATGTCCCCCTGATTAATGCGAACCATGCGCTCTGCACCAAAAAAATCTAAAACACGCAAGGCATTTCGGACAAGATGGCGAGCAGAATCTTTTTCATTTGGCGGCACCGAATCTTCTAAATCGAGAATAACGCCATCGGGTTTATGAATGCCAGCATTGAGCCATAATTTCGGCTGATTCCCCGGCAAATAGAGGCGACTCCGACGGAATTTATCCCGCGTTGACGTATAAAGTGTGTGGCTCTTTACGTCTGGTAATAATGCCGTTTTTAATGAGGGGAATGCGCGTTTAATGGCTGTTTCGATATGTGCCATCATTACAAATGGTATGGCACCAAAATCAATAATTTCTAACTTTCCTGTTTTGATACTGAGGGAATCCAAACTTTTAGCTGCAAGTTCACGAATCGATTTGCTGTACATGACCTCAAGCTTCGTCTTAACAACTATCTCAATTGGATTCGCTGATTTTGTGTACACAACCTGGCAATCAGATCGAATGTCCCCTGTTTGTGGACCTGCAGAATATGTTTGGTTTTCGGGCATAATAGACTCTTATAGTTGAACGTTATTTTTTCAATTTCTTGGCTGGAAGCTTTGGGCTCTCACAAGTTTTCATTCCGATATATTACTATTATTTTAGAGAAAAGAAATTGTTTTGATAAATCCTATATCATTCAGCTTTTTGAATAAAGGGTATAATTTTTTTATTGGATGTATGAATTGCGTAGTCATTTAGCTGATTAATAGAACACCATTTACTTGACGACACTTTGGATTCTGAAATATCTGCATCTAAAACACAATTATAAGCAACAAGCTTGATTTTAAAATGGGAATAAGCATGATTTAATTGTGTCAATGGACTGCCAACGTGTACAGAATATCCTGTTTTCTTTAATACTGAATTTTTCAGTGAGGTATCAAAATCTTCGCCATCATTCCATTGCCCACCAGGGAATTCCCACATCCCACCGAGGAGTCTTTCTTGAGGTCGCTGATATAGTAGGATCTTATCCTTATGATGAATTATTCCGACGATGATGTCGATTTCAGGGATACTTTTTTTCTTAACTTTAACGGGAAATTTATCAATATTATTTTGTTGAAAAGCGCGACATGCATTGAAAATTGGACATTCCTGACATAAAGGTGATTGAGGTTTACACACCATCCTGCCGAAGTCCATCAGAGCTTGATTGAAATCTCCAGGGGTCTTGTGGGGTATAATTTTGGATAAGAGATCGAAATATTTCTTTGTAACAATGGCTTTGTTTCCAGACTCAGTATCGGCTGAGAATCGTGATAAAATACGAATGACATTTCCATCAACGACAGGTTGAATTTCTTGATAAGCAATACTGGCAATCGCATTCGCTGTATAGTGTCCTATACCTGGAAGTTTTTGTAATGCATCTGCCGTTTGAGGAAATTCATTTTCAAAATTCCCGTAAATTATTTTTGAGGCTTTATGAATATTTCGGGCTCTGGTATAGTAGCCGAGGCCTTCCCAGCATTTCAAAATGTCATCTATGTTGGCGTTAGCCAAGGTCTCTACATTGGGGAAACGCTCCATCCATCGCAAAAAATAGGGGATGACGGTTTTAACTTGCGTTTGTTGCAGCATGATTTCAGAAATCCAAATGGCGTAAGCTTGATGCGTTTGGCGCCAAGGCATTTCATGTTTATCGCATTGAGCGTAATACCAATTCAGTAATGTCGTGATGAGTGTTTGAGTAAAAATAATTGATTAAACGGGTGCTTTGAAAAGTGCATCATGAGCGTGTTTAATATGCTCTGCATTGGAGCCCCCACAGGCTCCGATAATGGTAGCTCCCGCTTTAACGGCTTTTTTTGTCCATTCAGCGAACTGATCTGGTGGCATAATAGCGCCCATTTTTTTTGATTTTACGGTGGATTTCCCAAGATTGGGTAAAACAATGATTGGGATTGAAACCGCCGCTTTTAATAATTTGATAGCCTTAAGAGAGGCTTGTGTTGTGGTGCAATTCACACCCACAGCACTTACGCCTATTTTTTCGAGTTTCACGGCTGATGTTACGAGGTCATCGCCATTCCAAATAGTCGCTTCATCTTTAAGCAAGAAACACAACCAAATTGGTTTTGTACGCTTGAGGGCTAAATCTGTTATAAGTTTCGCTTCACGAAAACCATTGATAGATTCGGCTAAAATGACATCAACATTTTTATCATCAAGGACATCGAGTTGTGCATCATGCCAAGGTCTTCCAAAAATTCCACCGGGATATTCTTCGGGTTTAAGGCATTCACCTAAGGTCGTAATACAGCCGGCGATTTTGACATCTTTTCCAGAATCTTTAATTGATTTTTGAGCGGCCCGAATTGTTTTGGTTGTAAAATTACGCGCTAAAGTATGAGACTCAACACCCGAATACCCTGCTTTATGGTATGCAAAAGGCGTGGTTCGTGTGGAAGCCGTTGTTATAATCTGAGCTCCAGCATCGATATTTTCTTTATGTATGGCCATAACTTTGTCAATATGAGATTCAACTGCCTTCGCAGTCCAAAGAGGTTCGGTAAAGGTGAGGCCCATTTCTTCTAGGCGCGTGCCCATTGCGCTATCTAATAAAACTATTTCTGCTTGAGTGTCCAAATTGCGATCTATTCTTTTTCTATTTTTTCTGTTATTTGAATCATGTTGTTATCGGGGTCGGTAAACAGGCCCACTTTTATTTGGTCGGATACCATTTTCTTTTCCTGTAATTTAATACCTTTGCCTCTTAACCACAACTCTGTTTGATTAATATTCTCAACTTCAAAAACAAGTGCTCCATTCGGACTTGCATTAATCATATTGACTTTATGGATTGCAATCTGCTTTCCATTATCAAGTTTAAATTCAGCCCAGGTTTCATTTTTATCTATATTTAAAAGCTCAAATTCAAGGTCATCTCTATAAAATTTTAAAGATGCTTCAAAATCTGTGATGGCTATCCACGGGAACGAAAATTGTTTATACCAATTCATTTTTTCTTTCTAAATTCATTGTGTGTAAAAATTGCGATAATTCTTTAAAACTGTCAACAACTAAATGCGTGTTTATTAATTCTTTTTTTGAGTAACTCGTTGTAATGCCTATTGTCAAACATCCTGCTGCAAATGCTGATGATGTACCGGGAATTGAATCTTCAATTACCATCACATTTTTTGGATTTAATCCCATTTTTTTACAGGCGAGAGCATACGGTTCTGGATGCGGTTTTGAATGCTGGACAGCATCGCCATCTACGATTAAATCGAACTGATTATGGATGGTAAGATTCCCAATAATTTGATTTAAAAAAGCCCCGCGGGTCGCCGTCACCAAGCCCATATTTAATATGGATTTGAATGATTGGAAAAAGGGATAGAAGCCATCTACATAAGGGATTTCTCGGTTAAAAGTTGAGCACAAAATCTTTCGTCCTTGGGCCTGTATTTCATCAAGGCTTATCTCAAGATTAAATGCATCAATTAATTTACTAAAATAATCGAATTCACTTAATCCTTTTGAACTTTGCAAGAAGTCCTCCACTGGGTCCAAATTCAAACTTTTGAGCAGTTCACGTCCTGCTTCTTCGTAAAGGGGTTCTGTATCCACAACGACGCCATCAAAGTCAAAATAAATAGCTTCTATTTTATGGGGATATTGAAATTGTTTCAAAAGATTCCTTATAAAAAGATAGCAGGAAGCGCTAAAGCTCTTCCGACTAAAACTTAAATGTTTTGTTTTTTAACTTAGGCGCCTTCAGGACTGGATTGGGCAGCTCGCACAGGTTCTGGTGGCAAATTTACGATTTGGTCATGGTAAAAATCTGCAATATAATCGACAACATCACGCATCGATACAAAGCCCAATGCGTGATTCGCAGCATTCACAATGGGTACATGACGGAAACCACCTTCGGACATGCGATTGAGTGCAAACACGATGGGGTCATCAAAATGTAGCGACTCAATTGACGTACTCATAAAATCGGCTATTGTGGCTTTGTCATGATTTAATCCTTTACCAACGACTTTTCTCACAATATCACGTTCGGTAAAAATACCTACCAATTTTTCATCAACTTCAACAAGCAAGCAACCAACATGTTTTGTTTTCATTAAATTTACAGCGTCCGCAATTGATGTTTTTGGAGAAACAGCAACTTTTTCTTGTAATTTTAATGCACTAATGGGGTCTGATAATTTTATAGCACTCTCTAAACTGTCTGCACTTTCATGTTCAAGTTCATCCATATATTGTAATTCATCATCAAGGTAATCTTTACTCATTTCTAGTGTCTCCTTTTCATATCCCAACAAATATAAGTAAAAAACTACTTAAATGAAGCTCAAGAAGTAATTGTTTGTTATTTATTAATAATTAATCTTTGTTCAATTTAAAATTCGTTTTGTCTCAATCGATGCTATAGCTATTTTTTCGGCCAATTTTCTCGTTCTAGATGTTCAAGACTCACTTCAATTCCGCTATCTTCCGATAAATAATGAGCAATTTGATTGGCGAAATAAACGGAGCGATGCTGACCGCCAGTGCAACCAAATGAAATCATTAAATCCGTAAAATTTTGTCGTTTATAACTTTCTGTGGCGCTTGTTACCATTTTAATTGTTTGGTCTAAAAATTCTCGTACCGTACTTTCATTCTCTAAAAATGTTATGACCTCATCGTCGTTTCCATTTAAGTGCTTGTATGCAATGTCTCGACCTGGATTGGGTAAAAATCGACAGTCAAAAACAAATCCCCCTCCGTGACCTTTTTCATCCACGGGGACGCCTTTTTTAAAAGAAAAACTGCTGACACGAACGTGTAGCGGAAGTTCGGCGTTTCCATATTCTCGTAGTTTTGATGACATGATGATTGCTTTGAATACTTTTAACAATTCTGGGACTTCGATGGGTAAATCAACAATTTTGAGAAGAAATTCTAAGTTATGGACAGCGTAAGGAATACTTTGCAAAAAATGTCGCTTTTTTTCATAAAAACCACGATAACCATAGGCTCCCATTGCTTGCATGATACGCACCAGTACAAAACCGAATAAGGTATTTTTGAATTTTTCAATATCGGTTTTCTCGTACACAGATAAACTTTTCACATATAAATCTATGAGTTCAAGTCTAAATTCGTGAGGAATGTCCGCTTTTGCATCAAATAAAAGTGACGCAACATCATAATGAACGGCTCCCTTTCGTCCGCCTTGGAAATCAATAAATACGGGTTGCCCCTCTACAATCATGATGTTTCGTGACTGAAAATCTCGATATAAGAAATGCTCCTGTCCTGCTTCTAACAAAAAATTGGCAAAAACGGAAAAATCATCTTCCAATTTTTGTTCATTGAAAGGAATATACGCGAGCTTTAAAAAATAATACTTGAAGTAATTCATGTCCCATAACATCGAACGTTTGTCAAAACTATGATGCGGATAACTCAGGGAATAATCTAAATCTTGCCCACCTTCAATTTGAAATTTTGGAAGGAGGGAAATAATTTTTCGGTATAAATCTCGGACTTCCGTAGAAAAGGGTTCCCCCGCTTTTTTGCTACGCACCAAGACATCAAAAAGAGTTTGATCGCCTAAATCCTCTTGAAGATAAATACCCTTTTCGGCACTCTCGGCATACACGTGAGGAACGGACAATTTTTTCTGTTTAAAATGATGGCTAAATGCAATGAAAGCATGATTCTCCGCCAAATCTGAGTTATAGGCACCTATTATTTTATGATGCAATGAGGTCATGCGAAAATATTTTCGATTGCTCCCATGAGCAGGCAGAGCTTGAAACTTTGTAACAGGCTCAAGAAATGTTTCGAGGAACAATTCCTTTAAGTCATTTTTTGCTTTTGTTAATTGATTAGACACGATTCCTCAATCCAATAATGCTTAAAAATTCTGCTCGTGTTTCGGCGTCGTCATGGAATTCACCGAGCATAGCAGACGTTGTCGTAAATGAGTTTTGTTTTTCAACACCTCTCATTTGCATGCAGAGATGTCTCCCCTCCATCACAACGGCGACACCAAGAGGTGTTAATGCCTCATTTATTGTCTTGGCGATTTGATGCGTTACGCGCTCTTGAATTTGAAGACGGCGCGAAAACATATCAACAATTCGAGGTATTTTTGAAAGGCCTATCACACGTCCGTTCGGGATATAGGCAACATGTGCTTTCCCGAAAAAAGGTAGCAAATGGTGTTCGCACAAACTATAAAATTCGATATCTCGGACGACGACCATTTCCGTACATTCGTTTTGAAATATGGCATCATTAATAATTTCGTTGATGTCTTTTTCGTAACCATTAACAAGAAAACTCCATGCTTTTGCGACACGACGAGGCGTTTGTATTAATCCTTCTCTCGACGGATCTTCCCCAAGCTCACCAAGCAAATTTTGCGTCAAAATTTCAACATTATCAATATTTATTTTATTCATGTACTTTCCTTATCATAGAGCGTGTGACCGCTTGGGTCTTCATTTATATCTTTAAAATAGTGAACGCCTAAATAGAAAAAAGGTGTGTCTAATAGGGCGAAAATAAATTTAAAAAGGTATGAATTTAAAATTAGGACGATTAAGTCGGCATAGGTTTTTACGGAGTCACCAAGATTCCCCGCCCAAAAGAGTATGGACAGAATGGCAGTCGAATCAACAAGTTGACTCACCGTTGTAGATGCATTATTGCGAAGCCAAAGATGCTTACCTTTTGTAAAATTTTTCCAAAAATGAAAAAGTCGAACATCGATTGTTTGGGCGACTAAATAGGCAATCATACTTGCGGCGACATTGCCAATCATAAATCGATATACGCCTTCGAAAATGCTATTCCCTCCGCTTATTCCCGAAGCATCAGGAAAATAATGATTTGCAGTCATCAAGAAGAGTAGAAAAATATTCATGAAAAAACCAATCCTGACCACAAGTTGAGCCTTTTTCCGTCCAAAAAGTTCGGAGATAAGGTCGGTGGCTAGAAACGTAAAAGGATAGGCAATGACGCCGGCTGGGACAATCATGGAATATTCTGAGCCGTTGCGTACGAGTTCCGGTGTTATCACCAACAAGCAATTTGGCAAAACAATTGTGAAAAGTTTCACAAATTTGGTCGTTCCGATGATATTTCCCACGACGAGGGACGTAAGGAATATTGCTGAGAGTCCCAAGAATATGGCATCGCGTTTATGTTTGGTGTCGATTTTCATGGCTGATTTTTACCGTAATAATCTGTAAAGATACTGGGTGTTTCTTGTAAACGAACTCGCCATAAAGTACCATCAAAATCTTTTTCAATGGCTTCCCATATCCATGTCACCATATTTTCTGTTGAGGGTTGTTTCCCTTTGAACCAAGGGATATCGACTTCAATATGACGATGATCTAAGACATCAATGACATTATTTTTGACGACGTCTTTAAGATGACCCAAATCAACGAGAAAACCTGTATCGGGGTTGATCTCCCCTGTCACTGAAATTGTTAACGTATAATTATGCCCATGGAGTTGAATATCTTTTCCAAAAGCCATCCAATTTTCTGAATCTGTAAAGCTTGGGTTGTAATATTTATGTGCTGCGCAAAATTGAAATTGTTTATGTAGAATATGCATTATTTTCCTTTTTCATAACAAAGCCAATTTACATGGATAGTCACCAAAAGCAATTATCCCCTTTATTCAATTATGTAGAGATGAAATTAGTTGTTTGCTGATTAAAAACCCTGATTCTTCTTTAAATAGGGAATTCAACAAAAAAAATATTACCCTGAGGATTATTAGGTCGAACTCCAATTTTTAGCTTAAGCGCTTGTGAGATTTGCTGAACAATTGAAAGCCCGAGACCATGACTATGGCGATTTTTTTTATCAAGAACAGTATTTCGCTCAAAAATAAATTTTCGCTTATCTTTCGGAATGGTTTTTCCTTCATCGGCTACCTGAAAAATTAACGTGTTTGCATGTTGCTTGAGTGAAATTTTAATATCGCACTTTTCAGGAGCATATTTAATGGCATTGCTGATATAATTATCAATAATTTCGCTTATAATCGGATGTGAATTAAAATTAGGCTTTTCAATAGAATCGAAGATTAATTCTTTTTTTTTGTTTGATGCTACAAAACGGTAGTTATTAATTTTATCCTCAATAAGTCCAACGATATCGACAGGTTCCAATTCAAGATTTTCATTATTTGATATTTTTGATAACACTTGAGCATGATCCACAACTTGAATAAGATGCTCCGTGGCATTTCCCAAAAGCTCAATTGATACATCTTCGGGATGGGTTTCCATTATGATTTTGGTCATACCTTTAATGACATGCACCGGGTTTTTAATATCATGGCTAATAATATCCAGTAATAGTTTCTTTAAGTTATTCGCTTCGTTTAGCTCTTCCGCTAAGTTTCGATATTTTTCTTCCGATGCCTTAGTTTTATTTTCTATGTTGACAATATGGGTCACATCTCTATCGACACCTCTAAAACCTACAAGTTTGCCATCATCATCAAAAATAACGAGTCCCGAACTTTCGAGGACACGAACGTCGCCGCTTTTAGTTTGAAAAGTGCTTCTTACCTTTTCCCAGGGAAGTCCTAGTTTCAATTCTTTATTAAAACGATCAATTTTTTCTTGGGAGCGTTCATTTTCAGGCCAAATGCTAGTAGCGTGAGTTCCGATGATTTCTTCTTTGGTATAAGCTAATATGGATTCGACGGCTGTATTGGTATAGGTATGAAAACCATTAATATCCATCTCCCATATCCAGTCTTGAAGCGAATCTAAAAATGAGTCGTCTCGCTTATTTTTGTGAGTATTACTTTTATCCAAGTGGTTCTCTTTTCTAATTTTAAAACTAGTTATTTTAGTATAAAAGTCAATCGGTGAATCAGACATCTATGACACTTATTCTGTTTGTTTTAAAAGAAAGATACTATTCCCATTTTAAAAAGATCGCATAAAAAAACCTCTGGTTTCACCAAAGGTTTTTCGAATAGGTTTTTTTATTTACGCTATTTCAACAAGTGTTATATCAAAAATTAAAGTCTTCCCAGCGAGTTCGTGATTAGCATCGAGTTTCATTGTCTCATCGCCAATTTCGACGATAGTGACGGTTGAAACCTGGCCATTATCGGCTTGTGCCTGCAACTTCATGCCAATTTCAGGAACAAGGTCAGCTGGCAATTGCTCCTTTGGGATATCGATAATAAGTTCGGGATTGGCAAGCCCATACGCTTCTTCTGCAGGAATCGTCACTATTTTTGTTTCGTTGACTTCCATCCCTAAAACGCCTTTATCAAAGCCAGATATCATCATGCCTGCACCGACTTCAAATTCAAGAGGAGAGCGTCCTTCGGAGGAATCAAAGACATCACCATTTTCCAATTTACCTGTATAATGTGTTTTAATTTTATCACCTTTTTTTACTTTTGTCACATAAACTCCTTTTATTTTTCTATTTACGCTTGGAGTATAAAAAAAAGTTGCGTTAAGGCACGTATTAAAAAGTACTAAATAAATAAGCGTAATATAGGCATCTTGCTTGCGGTAAAAGTCTAACACCAAGCTCCACAAAGAAGCACCGCGTTTCACAAAGAAAAGATTAAGTAAAAAAACCGGTCACTCTAAACGCTGAGTCGGTCCCTGAGGTTCTCTAAGGGCACTTTAAGCCACAAAAGCATCATCTTGGCATGAGAATTATTCGCCGATAAAACTACAAAAGACGCAAAAATTGACAAAATTTGTATTTTAGAGGTAATTTCTTAAAACCAATAAATCGTATTTTTAACCGAAATTCAAAATATCAAACGCGCTAACTATGATAGACTATGGAATGTCAATCATACATATGTCTAAACATTAGACAAATCTGTACGATATAGAGCGAATCATGAATTTACTTGACGCATTTTATATTAAATATAGATTGGTATCATGAAAATAATTCGGGATAATACATAGTTAGCGCCGCCTTGGGGCGCCGCTAACGCACCGCGTGATGAACTCCACTCCCACCCAGTTACCCGCGCGGCGGGCTAACAAGGTGTTGGAGCGGCAATCGCTTCGCGACGCCGCCCCTTGGTTGCTGCCTTTTGAAAACAAGTTTTCAAAAAACGCAAGTCGGGGTTCCGCTCAACACGCGGTGCGTTAGCAGGAGCGAAAGATATGCAAATTCAATACATAAATGATCCTTCAAAAATTAGTAGCCAAGCACTAGAAGGATTCTTTGTAGGCTGGTCGACGCATCCGTCTCCTAAAAACCACCTTAAGGTCCTCACGAATAGTACCGTTTGTTGGCTAGCGATGGAAACAGACAGATGTGTTGGTTTTGTATATGCAATTTCTGATGGTTTTTTCTATTCATACATTCCATTGCTGGAAGTCATACCTGATTATCAGGGTTCGGGTATTGCCTCTGAGCTCCTGAAAAGAATCGTTCAGTCTTTGGACAGTATGTATGCGATTGACATTGTATGTGATGAAGCATTGAAAGATTTTTATGAAAGCAGGGGTTTTACATCTTTTCACGGTCAAGCGATCAGGAACTATGCTAATCAAGCAGGCCCTGCTAACAAAGGTACTGTGTAGCGAGTCAAGGTGAATAATGAGGATTGTAGGGAGTATTATTGACCCAAAGATAATAAATAAGTAGCAACAGTTTTCTGGCAACCGCTACGACTCCCGCTTTTTTGGGTTTGCCATTATCCAGCATTCTGTTGTAATAGGTTTTCATCAGGGGGTTAGATTTAATGGCAGAGATAGCTGGCATGTACACAGACATTCTGAGATGATGATTCCCTTTCTTTGAAATAATGGTTTTACCGCGGTGTTTACCCGATTCTTTGAGGACTACATCTAACCCAGCATAGCTGGTTAGTTGTTTTCCGTTACGGATGAGAGCAAAGGCGTTAGTTTCAGCCAGAACCTTAGCAATAGTCATGAAGCCAATACCGTTTACGGTGAGAATATTGTCAATCTTCTCCCATGTCTTTTGATCTTTTTTGAGTAGCATTTGTATGCTACTCTCAACAATTTTAATGTGGCGATCATAGAGGGCAATTTGCTGTTTTAAGCGTTTGATTGTATCTTTGCTCGGTTTGAAAGAATGCCTTTTAGCGTGGATGCGGTTTTTTGCATCGGTTTTTAGTTCTTTGAGAGATAGATGTTCTCTGGTGAGCAGTTTGAGTTCTTTCATGAGCTCCGATGGTGGCTCCCACTCGCTTAGACGCTTCTCTAGTCCCATTTGTGTCAACATGTGAGCATCAATGGGGTCGGTCTTTGATTTGATGGTTAATGTTTTTGAGAAGTGTTTTGACTTATTCGGTAGTACAACAATAACATGAGCACCTTGTGATTTTAGAAAATAGGCAAGCGATTCATAATAAACCCCCGTTGCTTCCATGATAAAGTACTGCGGGACGTTCTGTATCTGTTGAGTTAGTGCAAAGGTATAGAACTGTTTGATTCCAGTGATGTGATTTTTGAACTCTTTGTGGGGGGCAATCACGGTTCGTTGATCCGTGTTGATGATTCCGACACAGCAAGTGAAGGAATCCATAGAAATGTCGATGCCGATGACTTGTTTAATGATTAGCATTTTTGAAAAGAATCTCCTATTTTATGTTTGTAGTGAGAGGCAATGGTTTCTTATGATTCTAGTCTCGTAGTTTTATTCGGGATTCCTGGGGTTTACAGGATCTCTAAGTACTGTTCAGAATTGAAGAAACTATAAGGGGAAGCGGGGAGATATTTCTTTGTTGCGATATCATTCTAGATGTACCGAGGCTTAGACCTCTCTCCCGTTCCCTTGCCATTACTTTTAATGTAAGCTTGTTTAAACAACATGCAGACACTATACGAGGCTTAGAGCGGACTCACCCCGACACTTCCCCGACACTTCCCCGACACTTCGTGTTTCCCTTCGCCAGGGTCTGAGACATGCAAGAGGGGGCTAGAAGGATTAATTATAATTGTACGATAAACCCAAATATAACCCCAACATCCACCATCGTAGATCAATCCGCCTGAAAGGATATGATTATTCTCAGGCGGGGTTATAAATCATCGCTTACAAAACAATTGAATTTGTTGAATATTAATCCTGTCGTTTGGCAACGCAATTATTACGAACATATTATTTGCAACGAACAATCATATCAAACCATCGCGAAATACATTGTAGAAAATCCATTAAAATGGGAAGACGATAAATTCAATTAACCTTTAAGAATATTTCTGTTTTACAATGCCTGCATTTTGTTTGATCAACACGATAGCGATGCAAAATTTCCTAATTCTTTAACCCAATCATCTCCATGCCATGGACCGAAAATGTGTTTACCTCGCCTGACATATTTGTGACAGGCAAAAAACCATTCGTAATCATAAAATTATGTTGTCCTTCATCCAGTTGAACCGGAATCCAAGCCGTCGTATTTAACTGATTCCAATCGCCCGTATGAGGGAAAACCAAAAGTTCATCAAAGAGCTTTTTGTCCATAATTAAACGACCCAATCCGCATGAAATTCCTGTCGAAATAGCGCCATTTCCATTGCTATAATGGAATCTCACCAAATAAGTATCGCTGACATTTACCTTCATGCTCACGGCTAAATATTGGGTTTTTTCGTCAAGCAAGGTACTGGTATTCGTCTCATTTTTTAGCTGAATATAATAACTGCCCCCGATATAATACGGATTTGAAAGATGAGAAACCGTGCCCAAACTATCCATCGATGCCACATTGATGAACCCATGCATGGAGTCGGGAAAAATGTAATTTTCCACCGTATTCAGCGTGTCCACGACCCGATTATTATTGAGAATTAATGTGCGAAATCCCTGATCCGTCACCATTAAAGTGTCGCTCAATATGCTAACTTTTGGAATGCTCGGCAGCGTCGTCGTTTTAAAATTAAGGTCGAGTTCAGGCATCAAACTTCGCATAAGTTTCATTTTTATGTTAAGCGTTTCACCTTTTTTAAGAGGGATGGCTTTTGTCGTTGGCCAATCAATATCATTAACACTCATGCTTTGAAGCGAGTCTCCCAATCCGTTCAATGAAAGGCTTATATTTACCCCATGAAGTTGTAAGTTTTCTAAACCGTAGTAATTCCAATCGAAAGGATTCGACGGTTTCAGGCTAAGAGCGAATCCAGCATCCTCTTTGACAATTTCAACACCAAAAAGTCCGCGATAAATAGCGGAGAGATAGCCAGCAACACTCCACAGTTGACGGTCGGAATTGATTTCGGTTTCCCAAGGCGAACCTGTGTCGTAAGCAAAATTCTCCTTATGAGACAAATTTAAGGCGGCGCTTCGAATAATCGCTTCGAAACCATGTTTATAAGCTTTTGTGTGCCCAACTTTTTTCGCCGCCAATAATTGATAGGCCTCCACAAAAGGCCAAATGCCTTTATTATGATATTTTGGGACATTTGGAAGTTGAGGCGACATAACCGGCGTCCCATAAGGTGTACGAGGATAGCTGGATAAAATATGTCGTCCCAATTCAGTTGATATTATGCCGTCTTGAATTGCCAACGCCTCGGATAAGGCATCACGATTCGGTGAAAAATTTTCGAAAGGCGTGTAGCATAAATACGATGAAAAACCGTTGATTCTTTGATTCCAGAACGCCTCAGGCAAAATATTTGCGAAATAATCGCTGCGTTGCATCCATTGCGATTGCTCGCCTCGATTCGAAATGACAGATGCTATTCGCATGGCATACAGGAATTGAATATTGCTGGAGAATGCACTTGATTGATGGATGTTCGCCGGTGTCATCCATGGGGCATAACTTTGTTCGCGCCAATCCAAAAATGATGTTTCACCTTTTAGAAGTTGGGTTTCACGATTCCGATTCCACTCAAAATCTTCCTTAAGCGCGAGAATAATTGGCGCTGTAATTTGCGTGAGCCAAAGAGAGTCTCCCGTTGCCATAAACGTTTGCCAGGCACCCCGCGCCCAAGCGATTCTATCGGATGAGACGGGCCAGCTGCCACCTGTCCCTGTGTCTTGAATAATTCGACCCGACTTTGAAATTTTCGCTATAAGGCTTTTCTTCGAAATTTCAGGAAAAAATGTCCCAAGGCTCAAATCGATAGCATAACTAATATCGCGTGTCCAGACACCTGGCCATTTTGCGCCGGCCATAAATGTCGAATCGTCTCGAATATCGAGAATCGCTTCTTCGAGAGCGAGATTGTATAGAGTTTCAAGAATGGGTGCTTGGGGACTTGAAAAACGAGGTAATCCTGAAATATCTTGGCTAAGTTGCCATGCGCGAGACGTGACATCATTAACTTGAGGTTTAAATGTTAGGGTCAGTGAATAGATAGAGTCTTGGTCTTCGTCATTAAATTTTAGGTGCTTTGGTTTGACCTTGTTGTCCCAAAGCCATTGCATGGGTTCTTGCCCGCCAGCGAGATAAAGTCCATTGAAATTATTTTGAAAAATGCTATCCCCTGTCGTTGTAACCGTAAATCCCTGCTTTGAGAAATCATTCAAAATATTTTTCATATCGACACGAAAATGGACCTCCTTTGCTGCATGGATGTCTGGGAGCGCTGTTTTATAGTGGAGCGACGACTGACCGAAAGAAATTAAGGGAGCATAAAAAATTGTAATACCGTCTGGGATATAGACTTCGTGATTTACGCCAAATCCTGCTTCATTATCCTCGCCATTGATACTCAGTTTAAAAATAATGGGTTGGGGAATTCCACGTTGGCGTGTATCGGTATAATTTGATGACAACGATGTTGATGAAGTCGCCATGGACTCGTATTCGCTTTGAATGACTCGGTCTTTCTTAATAACAAATGCGTTTGAGGCATCATTACTACAACGCAAAATTGAAAATTGCGTCGCCATTAGAATAAAGAGTGAAAGAAGTAAATTTGGGTTGTGTGGCAATATTTTAATCTTTGTCATGGAAAATTTGAATCCTTGTTTTAACATGCTGATATTTAAACGAAATCACGTTGTATAGAAGAAATTTGTCAGACCAAAGGAACGAAGTGTTTTTCATTAAAGCCTCTTTTGATATCTTGGGAAATAGAAATAGCGGACATTCCTATTGCCTCATAAATAAAGGTAACCGAAGCTAGTTAGAATTCTTCATAGA
>ERZ890510.191-NODE-191-length-52389-cov-22.444377_pt1 | contig 52389 bp, 38 predicted proteins | sample MGYA00521265_ERZ890510 | MGnify/ENA primary metagenome ERZ890510 (study PRJEB32303, sample SAMEA104408624) | aquatic metagenome | biome: Brackish water; feature: Chemocline; material: water | place: Baltic Sea | collected 2014-10-26T21:54:00 | depth 110 m ... | reverse complement strand
CAAAAATTGCTAATTGGCCAATAGTTGACCCGACAAGGGTCAAAGATGATGTCAAGAGAATTCAACACCTACTAGATTTGGCTTGGAATGAATCCAAAAAGTGAGAGGGAGACTTTTTCTTCGCAGTGACTCGAAAGTTGGCAATTCAATGCTCAGCAGCAAGGTTGGCACTAAGGTGAGATTTTACTCTCAAAAATCGGTCGTGCAGTTCTTAGCAACTTACCCAACCAACAAGTTTGCGAGAGAGTTTTTTTGTTTAAAAATCAGTAACTAAAACTCAGGTAGTTCAGTTTCTTGGGCCTCACCCGAAGTCCAATCATAGATACCCTTACCACTCTTTTTACCGAGTCTATGCTCGGCGATTAATTTCTCCAAAAGTGGATGAGGAGTGTATGAATCATCATTAAAAGACTGCTTCAAATTCAACAGAATATCTCTACGCACATCAAGGCCGACTAAATCGGTTAACGCTAGAGGGCCCATCGGATGCTTGTAACCTAAGACCATTGCAGTATCGATATCCTTAGCGCTGGCAACTCCGTCAGCGAGCATTCTAATCGCTTCATTACCCAATACTACACCTAATCTTGAAGTTGCAAATCCGGGTACATCCTTAACCAAAATAGTGGTCTTACCCATTGCTTTTCCCGCAGCTTGTGCAAAGGCAATAGTCTGTTCTGAACAAGCATCATGTTCAACCAATTCAAGAAGTTTCATGATCGGAACTGGATTGAAAAAATGCATTCCAATTACTTTTTCTGGCTTAGTAGATGCCTCGGCGATAGCCTTGATTGAAAGGGAGGAAGTATTTGTTCCAAGAATACAATCATAGCGCGTCATCTTGCCCAGGTCGGCGAAAATTTGATGCTTTAGCGAAGGTATTTCCGGTACCGCTTCTATCACTAAATCAACATCACAAACTGCGTTTTGCATATCGGAGAATGGATGGAGATTTGCAGCCCATTGTTGTTTTTGTTCGGCAGTGGTCTTGCCGCGAGCAATGCCTCTGTCCCAAAATGAATCAATATTTTTCATTCCCCTCTGTAAACTTTCAGGAAATGCATCGAATAGATTTGTTCTCCAGCCGGCTTGAGCACAAATTTGTGCGATACCAGCACCCATTGTTCCGGCGCCGATAACGGCCACGCTAGTAATCTGCATAACAAAGGCCAGCAACTACTTCTTCATCAAATGAAGGGTGAATCATACATCAATATAAATATAATTTGATAATCTTGCATCTAAGATTCGGTGGTTTTTGGATTAGATTGAGCCAATAATACCCCGATTAAAATCAGTAAAAATGACGCTATCAAAGACCAGCCCAATTTCTCATCGAGAATTAACCAGCCACCTAATATTCCAAATGGTGCAACCAAGTAGACATAGAGTGCGGTTTTTCCAGCACCGATAGTGACAATTCCATCGGCGAACCAGACATAGGAAAAAACCGTAGAAAAAATCGCTAAGAAAACTATTGCAATCCAACCATTTACACTAGGAGATGGTATTCCTCCAATATATGATTCATATGCAGCCCAAGGGGAGAGGATTAGTAATCCGATAAGTGAAGACCAAACGGTTAGATGTAGTGGTGAAAGAGGAGTTTGAGAATCACTAGCAGGTGAGGTCATCGCTTTCTTTTGCAGTATTGTTGAAGTGGCCCAGGCCAATGCTGCAGCGGCGATAAATAGGTCTCCAGTCAATCGTTCATCAAAAGAGATGTCAATATTTGGCGAGTAAAAGAAAATGATAATCACCCCACTTAGGCCAAAGGTCAATCCAGTAGCCAAACGCCAATTCATTTTTTCATTCAAGAAAGGAATTGCCAGTAATGCAGTAAAAATTGGGTTAAATGTTATCATCAACGAAGCATCTCCTGCTGCGGTGAATTTCATCCCATACATGAATAGTGACTGATAAATAAATGTTGAAAAGAAACCGATAAGGGTAATTCTTTTCCATTCCTTTTTTGTCGGCACGTGCCAATTATCGGTGATCTTAAGATAGATTATGAAACAACCTACTGCGATAACATAGCGAATCCATGCTGCGCCAAAAGGAGCAATATCCTGAGCCAAAACCCGCCCAGCAGGCCAACCAAAACCCCATACGATTGCTACAAATAGCAACTTTAGATGAACCATCGCATTTTTCAATTAAATCGCTCCAATCCCAGTTGTAGTAGCCTACTTCGAGGAAGTCCAATTTCAGGCAATCCCCAATATGGAGAATGAATCTTCAATCCTTCCAATCGGGTCACATATAGGCCGTAACTTGCCATATCATAGGGTTTAAACGGTGTATCCAATCCCATTTTAGTCAAAGTTTTACAAGCATCTTCAGAATATATTGGATAGATGCGAGAGTAGAAATGGAGCCATTGAGAAATCCTTACTGCATCCATATTCTCTAAGGTAAGCAAATGCTCCAACATTGATACTTCGGGGTAATTAGAAGCCCGGATGGACATCTCAATTTCAATTGCAATTTCTTCAGACCATTCAATAATATCTCGGCCCGACCATCTATCTGCCACCTCAAGATTTTGCATCAATGAATCCGCTTCAATAGAGAAAATCGCATTTGAATAATTTAAATCCTCTTCAGACCCAGAAACCAAACTAGATAATTCTACATAGAATCTTTCACACATCTGTGAATCGATGCCATAAAGGCTTACAGGAATCATTTCACTCACCTATCTCCTGCTTATGCAGAAGTGCCACCGATTTTAGAAGATATTTGCCTTTCGGACAATTTCTTTTCTGCAACCCATTCAAGTTCAAATAATGATTTGAGGTCTTCTTCATCTTGGTCAGAAGGGAGCACAGATGCTATGTAAGCATCCCATTGTTGTTCCGAGCCAGAGAATTCCTCGCCACTAGTCAAATAGCGGTTATGTTTTGTAACTCCAATACTGCGATTGAAGTTCTCATGCGGAACATATAGAGGGGCAGCACCTTCAGGTAAATATCCTGAAAGTTTTTCCACTTCTGCTGCAATCTCTTCATGATAATGGCCACGTGCTTCTTCGTTCAAGACTTCTTTGTCAACTTCGATTCCAGCTTCAAGTTTTGCGCGTTCATCCCAGCGACCCTTTATTCCCCATACATAAGCCCAGTGTGCGCTTGAAGAAGCATCAACACCGAATAAATCGTGTGCAGTTGAAACCCATTTGTTGAAGTATCTCTGAAGCATATCGAGTGGAATTATTCCTGCCTTAATGACGCGGCGTAATCCGTTTGAACCAGTTCCAAGATGGAATGATTCTTCCTTTAACATTGGTCCCATAGAGGCAGCAACTGGTTTGAAAGCCGAAGTTGATAGCATACCGAGTTGGAATTTACCATCTCTATCAACGAACATTGTGTAGCAGAAAAAGTCTAACCAATGAGGCATAGGTCTATTGAAAGCACCGAGTAATCTATCTCCATCTTGTGCATTTCTTTCCAATAGTTTCTGGGCTTCTCTTCGGCCTTGTTGTCCGAAGTAGGTCATCAATAAGTAAGCCATTTGCCATCCATGTCTTTGTTCTTCAGCCATAATGCGGGCAGCAGCGTATCTATCATACGCAGTAGGGGCTGATGCGAGTAGGTGGCGTTGTTGCTCAACAGAAGCGAATTCTGTATCACCCTGGACAGTGATCATTGAGATTAGGGCATCGCGCATACTTTGCTGAGGGATTTGTAGTGAACGTTCCCACTTTGCTCTACCTTGATAGTCACCGAATTCAATGACATCACCAGCACGGTCCCAATCAAATTGAATCGAGAGATCAAAATCGCCAAGCCAACTGCGGTCATATCCGACTCGGTCTTGCCAGTCAGAAAAGTTTGCAATCCAATCATCCCAAGTTGTAGGTAGGTTGTCCATAGACATGCTATGCGAACCACTCCCTTATGATATCTGCGAACATGTTCGTACTAACCGATTGCTGTTAATGGAGTTTTTTTTAAGGTGAGCGTCTTCTAATCTCTTCGGAAAATGTGTTTACGATCGTAGATTCAACTCGTTGCAACTGAACGGATAATGTTGATTTTGCAACATCTAATAATTGTGCGAGTTCTGTTAGGGATATTCGTCTTGGGATGTCATAGAATCCTTCCCTAATGGCAATATCAAAAACTTGTCGTTGGCGAGCGGTTAGCAATCTTGCAGTAACACTCCTCGTCGAAATTAGGCGGTGTGGAATCGATTGCATTTTGAATGATTCAATAAGTTCTCTAACTTTATTCTGTGAACATTCAATTGTCCAATCGACCCATCCATCGCGTACTTCAAATGGGGTATGAGGTATCACGCCGACATCAACTAAGGGTTTGAGGAAGCCACCACCACCCGCTTCAATAGTAATGTCATAACAATTGTTTTGCATTATTTTATAGTCTTCAATACCTGAATGTTCAGCGATTGATTTAGAGATATCTTCACTGCATGAAATTCTAGCAGTTCCTCTTCCTCTACTCAAGGGCATGTGCTTCTCAATGCGTAAAATAGCAGAGGGGTTTGCTCTGGTCACATCTCCTGACCAATGTCCCTCAGGAAGTCTAACCTCCAGACGTACTTGATGAGACGACATAATTTTGTTGAAGGGTTACCCTTTCTTCAATGTCTTCATCAAAGTGGCCGAATAGTATCTATTCTGCGGACAGTTCCAGATTCTACATCAATAATTTCTGAAAATGTTTGAGTTGTTTTATCGTTAACAATTACGCCTGGTAAATATCCATCACAAACACCAGATGCTGCAAAAATAGCATTATCTGACTTACACAGGTCATTTGCTTCCCAAAGGCGAGTCAAATCGTCACCGACCATGTTTTCAGCACGTGCTTCTTCTTGCGGGTTTCTGAATACTAATCTTCCTTCGAAAACTCCACCAAGACCGCGAATTGCGGTTGCAGAGATAACACCTTCCGGTGCGGCACCAATTCCCATTAGCAAGTCATATGGCCCATCAGGGCGAGCAGCCCAGATAGCCCCAGAAACATCACCATCACCCATTAGGCTCAAGTCAGCACCTGCGGCACGAATTTCTTTGAACAACTGAGCATGGCGCTCTCTATCCAAAGCGACTACCCTTACTTCACTAATCGGTTTGTCTAGTACGCTGGCTGCCTGTTCAAGATTATACAACACACTACCATCGAGACTAATATGGCCAGCAAGAGCAGGTCCTGCTGCAATTTTGTCCATATAGCAATCCGGAGCATGAAGAAGTGTTCCTCTTGGAGCGGCTGCAAGTACTGCTATCGAGTTTGGAGTATTATCTGCACAATTATTTGTGCATTCAAGCGGGTCAACAGCAATGTCAATCTTTGCAGCACCTGCAACTCCGATCATATTGCCCAATTTTTCACCGATGTAAAGCATAGGTGCTTCATCTCGTTCACCTTCACCAATTGCAACTCTTCCATCAAAAGGAACATTGTCAAATGTACGACGCATCGCTTCAACAGCAGCAGCGTCAGCAGCCATTTTATCACCCTTGCCGCGCCATTCTGCGCTAGCGATTGCCGCTTGGTCAACCGCTTCAAGAAAGTGTTTTTGGAGGTCGGAGACACTGCCCATATACTGTTGCGGGCGCGCCTAATTGATGAACAAAGCGGTTGATTTTCACTCGCCTTTAAATTTCTCAACTACTTCAATATCGGTGATTCTGGTACTAGGGTATTGGCCCAGTTCATCCTTTTCCAATGATTTTACCATATCTAATGCGCATAGTAAACCGGCACAAACTCCCGTTAGCGCTTCCATTTCAATCCCAGTTTTGTAATGAGCACTAACATGAACTTCACAGACCAAACCCCAGCCGTTAGCGTATTTTTGCCAAGACCAATCAACTTTGCATCCTTCAAGTGGAATCGGATGACAATGAGGAATTATTCTCGGAGTATCTTTGACCGCTTGAATCGCAGCGATGGTAGAAGCTTCAATAACATCGCCTTTCTTGATATCACCATTTTGAATTGCAATTCCAGTTTGCATACTAAGATGTAATATTCCTCTTGCAATAGCCCTTCTCTCCACGATAGGTTTTTTACCGATTTCAACAATTCCTTGAATACTTTTTTCCATTGTTATCTCTCCATTAGTAGATTGTCTTTGTTCTGGTTCAGCCTAATCCTGGCTTCCAAGATTCACCTTTATTGGTCACTTCTTTCTTCCACAAGGGTGCTTGATTTTTGAGTTCATCTATTAGCCAATGACAAGCATGAAACGCTTCTTTTCGATGAGGGCTAGCAACATGAATGGCAACAATCGGCTCTTCTGGGCCAACACTTCCCGTACGATGCGACATCGCTACTGCAGTTACAGAGAAATCGTCAATCGCTTGCTGTGCTAGTCGTTCTAATACAGATGTCAACTTATCTTGCCATGCATCAAATTCAAGGCGTAATACTTCAGCATCACCATCTTTCCCTCTTGTAATTCCTAAAAAGGACACAACTGCTCCGCAATCCTGCTTCGGTAATCTATTCAATAGGGCATTTGCATCGAGAAAAACTGGCGCTTGTTCGATGATAATATTGCCGCCCATGCAGATGCGAGGCAAGCGCATCATTCAAACCTCACTCCTCAATAGGGTTAGCATGAGCGGTAAACCAGTCATCCAAATAATGGGGGCGGGGCTTTCAGGATTAGCATCTGCTACATTATTGGCAAGAGCGGGTAGAGAAGTTCATGTTCATGATATTCGCGATGACTCAGGCGCCCGTTTTGATGGAGATTTTCAAGCATTAGAAAACTGGTCAATGGATGAAGATTTTTTCGACCAGTTAGAGGAATGGGGTTTTGATTCAAAGCGATTTAAGTCTACTGAATTCAAGGAAATTGATCTGATTCATCCCGATGACAAAATAACCTACCCACGTTCCGATAAAGTCTCGTATAGAATTGTTGAGCGAGGGACAAGCGAACACACTATCGACCAAGGATTCAAGCAAATGGCTTTGGAAGCAGGTGCTAAAATCCATTACAACTCACGAGTCAAGGAAGAGGACTGCACAATAATTGCTTGTGGCCCCAAGGGGACCTCAGCGGTTGCATATGGGGAGATTTTTCACACCTCTCATCAAAACCATATTTCATTTCAATTGAATGACAAATTAGCACCTGGTTCTTATTCTTACATGATTATAATAGATGGTGTTGGTTTGATATGTACTTGTTTGTGGCGGAAGCAAAAGAAATCTGAACGCTTCCTCAATGAAACGATTGCGTGGTACCAGAATCAGTATCCAAATATTGACATGAAGCCTGTGAAAAGAGTTGGCGGAAAAGGAGATTTCACAATCAATCGTAATTACAAACAAGATGGACGATACTATGTCGGGGAATCGGGTGGTTTGCAGGACTTCATGTGGGGTTTCGGAATGAGAATGGCAGTATGGAGTGGGACATTAGCCGCTAAGGATATACTCGGGGAATGTGATTATGAAACGGAAGTTCGCAAGAAATTGATGCCATATGTTAAGACCAGTGTGGTCAATAGATGTCTAATGAATCGAGTCGGTGATAGAACATTCAAATTAATGTGTAATCAGTGGATGAGAAGTCAGAAAAAACATGGAAATGGATTGATTTGGATTTCCAAACTGTTCCGCCCAACATTGTTGAAAAGAATACTTTACCCGATTGTATCACCCTTCATGCTAAAGTCTGACCCGAAAGCAATGGGTCGCGGAGTTAGGAGAATGCCATTCCGGCCAGCATTGAAGCGGGATAGGTGGGAACAGAGTCCGGAAGCGAAGGCGGTTGGTGAAAAATGGAATAATGTGCGGCGCAATGGGGCGAAAATATCATTTTCTAATGATGTAGAATCGCCAAAAAGTCCAAAGTAGGCAATGATATTAGTGGCGATTTGTTCATAATGCTATCACCTTTGGCCTAACTATGAGCGACTCATATGATCTCAAATTCGAAGCAATGGACAATCGTCTTGTCAACTATGGTACAACTAACAATGGAATTGCAGTTATTGAATTAACTTCAGACTCTGCAGGTGCGCCTTTAATCGGTGAAAACGACCGTTCTCCGAATACTTACACTCACGAAATGATGAGAGATATTGACCAAGCAGTTGTGAAAGCACGTTTTGATGATGATGTGACAGTAATTGTATTAACCGGAAATGGGGCATCTTTCTTCTCCGCTGGTGCTTCAATTCAAATGTTGAACAGTGTTACTCCAGGCTTCAAGTACAACTTCTGTCTTCACGCTAATGAAACACTTTCCCGACTTGAACAAACCTCCAAGTTAGTCGTCTGCGCTATCAACGGTCACGCAGTAGGTGGCGGTCTTGAAATCGCTATGGCAGCAGATATCCGTATCGCTCGCAAGAACTCTGGTAAATTGGGACTTCCTGAAATAAACCTTGGTGTCCTAGCAGGAACTGGCGGTACAGCTCGTTTGACTCGCCTCATCGGTAAGGCAAAAGCCCTAGAACTGATGGTTACTGGCAATCTGATATCTTTCGAGGATGCACAAAACCTCACTCTTCTCAATGACATCTACGAGGGTTCACCTGAAGGTTTCCGTGAAGATATTCTTGACTATTGCAGCCAATTCACTTTGCCCAACAAGGCGGTTAAAGCTGTTGGAAACATCAAGCGTTCATGCCAAACAGGCCCAGAGATTCCATTCGAGTACCACTTGGCACTTGAGCGAGAATTACAAGCTTCTCTGTTCAATAGCAGCGATGCGAAAGAAGGAATTGCAGCCTATGTCGAAAAGCGTCAACCGCATTTCACTGGTCAGTGAAGCGAAATCGGTATCAATTATCAATCGATTGCAATGCTCTTTGAGAGCATGTTCTTGAATTGTGTCCGGCGGTGTTACAAATTTTACATCGACGTTGATCTATATTCTTGCCCTTTCTCAATATTCTCGCAGCAGCAGCCAGTGGGTTGAGAGAAGGGCAAGTCCTCTTATTGTGCCCCCCGCCTCCACATTGTCCGCAAATTCTTTTCCTAGCACGCGAATTTCGTTGAACACGATTCGGAAATAGAACAGGGCAAGTTCTAGTATTGTGTCCTCGTTTTCCGCACTCGCTGCAAATTCTCTTTCCATCAATTCTATTTCCCTTATCCTTTCTTTCAGGATTGATTATCGGGCATGTTCGAGTATTGTGGCCAACATTTCCGCATTGTTTGCAATGCCGTCTACCACCATCTATTGCTCTTTTAGGAGGGCGGTTAGGGTTCGTAACAATACAGGTCCGGTTGTTATGTCCATACTTTCCGCATGCACTACAGACACGACTTCCCTTTACAGATGATTTCAACATTCTAATTGTAGCCTTTTTAGGATTTGTTTTTTCACAAGTTAATACATTATGGCCATGCTCTCCACAAAGAGAACAATTTCGCCGTTCAACCTTTAATTTGCGATTATTATCATCAAGATGCTGTTGCAGTAAGCATGTTCTGCGATTGTGACCGGACCTGCCGCAACTAGCACATGTTCGGCCCATACAATTTCATTTATGATTTAGAATATAACCTTAGAGGGGCAATTAATAATCTATATAACTTCCATATTTGTTCACTTTATCAAAAAAATTACAGTTATAGTTCTCCGTAGTCTTGAAGTGAAGAATGGGTGTGGCCGCAGATATAGGGTGATTGTGATGACCAAGTATAATGTCCCAGCAGATGTTCCAAATGAACTACAAGATCTCTATATCCAAAATATGGATAAGGCTACAGCGGGCACAGGTCGCATGAATCTATTTGCATGTGACCAAAAAATTGAGCACTTGAACGATGATTTTTATGATGGTGGAAAAAATATTCCTTTATCTTCAAATGATCCAGAACATTTTTTCAAAGTTGGTCAAGCTGCTGTTGCTGCAGGAACAATCGGAGTTCTGGCAGGGCAACTTGGATTAATTTCACAATACGCTAGAGATTATCCTAATATCCCATATCTAGTAAAGTTAAACTCAAAATCTCATATGATTAAGACTTCACAACGTGATCCAATTTCTCAAGCAATGTGGAGTTTAGATGATGTAATGGCATTATCCTCTAACGACGTTAATGTCGTTGGAATTGGCTATACCATATACATTGGAAGTGAATATGAGCATGAGATGCTATCCGAGGCTGCAACTTTAATCCGCCATGCACATGAACTTGGATTGATTTCAGTTGTGTGGATGTATCCACGTGGTAAAGCGGTTGCTGATGAGATGGATGCCCAATTGATATCTGGAGCAGCAGGAGTTGCAGCATGTATTGGGGCTGATTTCGCTAAAGTAAATTATCCAAATAGCTTTGAAGGAATGGATCGATTTGAATCATTGAAAGTAGCGGTTGAAGCAGCTGGAAGAACGGGAATAATCTGCTCTGGTGGCGGTTCTCTCCCAGCTCGAGAGTTCCTAGAGCGACTGTGGGGACAAATAAATATCTCAAAATGTAGAGGCGCTGCAACTGGAAGGAATATTCATCAAAAAGGAACAGAAGAAGCAGTGCGAATGACCGCTGCCTGTGACGCAATTATTTGCCGTGGTGCTTCGGTAGCCGAAGCACTTGCAATTTTTGAAGGAAATTGATTTGCATTTATTGCATAATCAGTATTAGAAAAGAAAGCTGTGCCCCGTCACCTAACGGCCTTTTTCATTGCATTGCTCAAAGGCCTGACCCTCGGTGACAGGGCGTACTGTCCGGAAGGGTGGTTGTCTCTTGGTCATCCCATTGGTCGCAAGAGGACCCATAACCTTCCGATGGTTTAAGTGCGTTTGCACCAAATTTCATTTCCCGAGGGATCCATTTGGCCTTCGAATTGCACTCCGCACCATTGGTATCAGATATCATAGCTGATTTTCACAGTAGCTCCACCAGATGTTGCAGGTGCGGTAGTAATTCCACCGACGCTACCCATTTGAACCCATCTATTGCTCAATCCGGTGGCGAAACGATTGACCATACAGTAGGGCAGAGACTTCGGGATCTCCTTGTTGAAGGGTATAGATAGGGATCGTAGGCCAAGTTTCAACAGGCTTTGTTAAGTAGCCAACAAGAGGATTAATCCTGCCATCATGCACTGGGTTGTCCTTTTCAGCATTGACAATTGAATCATATAAATCTAATAACGGTGCTTTTCCTTGCCCTTCCTCTAGTAGTAAAATATGTAGTAGTGATTCACTGTCAACATCAAGCCCCTTATGCTTTATCGCATGTCCTGGTAGTCCTACATTTTCCCCAACTGGGCGGCAGATTAATGCTGGCCAAGGTTTGTAATTTTCAGATAACCAGTGGCGTGACGATGAAGCAGATAATTGCATTTGTAACCATTCAGAAGACCATGCTGACCACCATGTGTGCGGTAATATCTGTAGTGCCTTGCGCACTAAATCGATTGATACAGCAACGCCACTATCTAATCTCAATAATAACTCTCCCCAAACTGCTAGCACCGAATCCCTGGGGTGGGAACGGGACGCTTTTGCGCATTTCATGGCCAATTGTATTCTATTCTCATCCATATTCTTTCCCAAGGGGAACATTGCTTCCAATACTTCGCAACTGAAATGAGGTGCGTCTAGCCAAATCTTACATGAATCGGAAATAATCTCATTTAATTCTAAAGGAAATGTTTCACTGGCGAGTAGAATCGCTGCTGCCAAAAATGATTTTGCTTTTTTATCTTTGAGAAGATACTCCACTTCAATAATTGATTGATTATTGCGTATGAAGTTTGATTTTAAGTAATTGATAGCATCTTCTCTCCAACCACTACCTGCCTTTTCACTAGCGGTAATCAATAGTTGATTGTCGCATAGTTCAATCGGTAGAAGGTCGGCCCAACCAGTTTCTAGTTCACTAGAAATACGTTGCCAGCAGCGTAACCTATCTTGTTTTGGAGATGAAATCCAAGCAGCAAGGGGGTTTGTCCTTTCAATAGAGTTTGCATAATCTGCATCACCTTCTGGTAGAGAATCAATTGCTTTCCAAATCTGGGAACTAATTTCTATATCTTTCTCAACAGTAAAGGCCTTTTCAATCGTCTTTCCATCTAAAAATTGGCTAAGTTCATCAGCATTTGCGGGTATTAATTTGCTTGTGTGGGTTGATTTTGGAGTTCGCTTATTGCCAGCTAATGAAAGCGGTAATAGTATTCCTCTTTCAATCTGTAAATTAACCCGAGCCATACCATCACCTTTGAATAAAAGTAAATTAGATTTCGTCAATTCAGAAAATTCACCCATGGTAGTAATTAAGATTCTACAGTTACCACTTGCCATTACCCTCCTCAAAAGATTTAGATTACCATTAATCGGCCAATTCCATTCTCCAACAAATTGTGTTGGTTGAGATAGCACCCAGTTGTAAATGCAAAGTCCTCCCTTTTCTGAAACACCACTTAATTCAATCCGTTGAACATTATTTTCACTCCATTCTACCTCCCCAAAGTCAGCCAAGAGTTCTCTCTTCATCGAAATTGAGGGGCTTGAGCCATTATTAGTTGTGTAGTATTGATGGAGTAAATCCCATTTCTCATCTAATCGGTTAGCATCTAATCGAGGGTGTCTATGAATCAACCACTCTCGGAGAATGTCAATGGGCAGTAATCTAATGGAACCGAATTCTCTCAATTCACCGATCACTATCGCATCTTTGGATAAAGAGGACAGTGCTAATCCACGCAAAAGGTGAGAGGAAAGATGGCCGTGTATCCCGAGTGGTGGTGAAATTTCAATATCGCTAGAGGTGAGGCCCAGGACATATTCTCCATTGCCTAATATTGGAGGTAATTGTGAACGATTGGTGGGTGATTTAAGCCATGTTCCTTCAGTAATATTCCATGGTTTAGAATTTTCTAAAAGTCTTGCACTGACCAATCCAATCTTTCTACTTTGTAGAGACCAGTCAACCAATGTTCCAGTATCGGTTTTTACGGGTGGGTCAACTTGTTGCAAGGAATCAATATTGAGCCAAATAATATCATTTCCTCGTGTGACAGCCCAACGCCCCCCTTCATTTCCATTGGAATCATCGGAGTGTGTAGAGTTCCTCAAGTTTACCTCATCTGGTAGGTGAATGAGTGTAGGGGGCGAGTTATTCACATAACCAAGTAGCAGGGTAGAGTCATCGCGTGATAGTAAAATCATTTCCCCATCAGAGGGGATATCTGTTACATATTTACTAATTCGGTGTACTGAATCTTGCTGTAATCGCTCCATTCCAACGGTTGTCATACGGTGTAGAGCGCCCCTTATTCCAGATTGGTCTTCTCTGATGACATCCCCATTATCACGGAGCTGCCTAAGGGCAAGGGATGCGTGCGGCATTCTCATCTCTAATTGTTCGCTAATATCTGAGACGGTCCCTCCGCCATCACTCAACCAGTCCAATATTCGGCGTTGATATCCGCTACGAATTCGCCCTTTAGACACAACATGTCACCTATACTCGGCTCAGTGGCACCTCTTACATATTCTTTGCCCTTAATTTTGCTAACTTATTACATTAAGTTACATATTTCCACTGGAGGTGTCCACTCTTACTTACTTATTACAGATTGTAGTGCGGAAATTGCACTGAATTATGTATTCAATTGTAACCATATCAGTTAATGTTGGGAAAATGGTTATATGAGTGGCCTCGGTCATTGGGTATAATGGCCATCGTTCAAAGCGAATCAGCCAAGTGACCGGAGGGGAAAACAAATGAAAACAACCAGAATCAGAGAGAAGATCAAGAAGTTCTTAGGCGACCGACCACGTAATACTGCAGAAATTCTTGAGCACATAAATGGTACAATGCGACATGGCACTACCAGTCAACAACTTGGTAATGTTCTATCAAAGGATAAGGACATTGTCAAAGTCGGATATATCAAGCGTTCCGGAATTCTTTCCGGTGGATATGATATTTGTGAATGGGCAACTCGTAATTGGGTTTCCTCTAATTGCCCAGAATGGATTGAAGGTACAGCTATCATTATCGATAACAATGGCCATATCACCACCGGTTCAGAATCGTTGAACAAGTATTGAATCAATTCCGATTTATCTACGGTGCTTTAATTCGCACTTCGTAATCCCCCCCTCCGTCGGAAAATCATTCATTTAATGCAAATACTTGCGATGCACTCAAAGGCTTTGTTTTTTCACATTAGTATGTGGAAGATAAAGCGACCAACCGCTGTTGCTTAGTTGGTGGAACGTTTGACCGTTTCCACGCAGGGCACAAATTGCTATTGGAAGGGGCTTGTCGCAACAGTGTACGCGTTGAGGTTCATTTAACCAACGACAATATGGCTTCTATCAAATCTCCTTACGTTCAATCATTTGATACTAGGTTGGAATCAATTCTTGCATGGGCTGATGAATATGGTGATTGCCCAGTGACAATCCATGAATTAGATGATGAAATGGGTCCAGCCCCTACTCATCCAAATGCAGATGCAATTGTGGCGACTATTGAAACACGCGCAATGTGTGAAATAATTAATGAGATGCGAGTAAATGATGAACTCGAGCCACTCCGCATCATTGAAATTCCTCATTTGATGGATGTTACTGGTGGAATAGTTTCCTCAACCAGAATCCGTAATGGAATTATTGATCAAGATGGTCATCCATGGATAAGTGAAGAGCAATTAGAATCGACTTTTAAAATGGCTAAGTCATTGGATAATGAATTGAAAATACCAATGGGGGAATTATTTATGGGTCCAGAAGATGACCCTGAAGTTGCAATGCTAGCAACTTTAGATGCTTTACCAAATCCGCGTGGAACCATAGTTGCAGTGGGTGATGTAACTGTAAAAACTCTACTAGACATAGGACTTACACCAGAGATTGCAATAATTGATGGCATAACTAAAAGGAAGAAATTAGCGAAAAAAGATCTTGTAAATACAACTGTATTCGCTCATATTCTCACAGCAAACAATCCCCCTGGACTACTAACACCTTCGCTTAGGGTTGCAATAGAAACTGCAATCTATGCTGATGAATCAGTAGTCATCAAAGTAGATGGTGAAGAGGATTTAGCACCCATATTGATTCATTTAGTAGCACCATTGGGGACGGTTGTATTGTATGGACAACCGGGACTAGGAGTTGTAATGAGGGTTACTGATGTTGCTGCAAAAGAGAGATGTAGGGACTTACTATCTATGTTCGAGATAATGTAATGGGATGATAATATGCTTGTTACAATTACAGTTTGTGTCCGAGATGGGGTGCAATGGATTGATGGTTGTCTACAAGCATTACTCAATCAATCATATCGTCCCTTAGAAATAATCGCAGTAGACGATGGTTCATCCGACCAATCTTGTGAGGCATTACGCAAGTGGCACGATCCTGAAGGTGAAAATGGAATTCCAGTCCGGGTAATGTCACAAAACGCACTTGGCTTGTCGGCTGGTAGAAGATTAGCAGTTGAAAATGCCCAAGGGGAATGGGTCGCGATAACGGATATTGATGTTCGTCCGGAGAGAGACTGGATTTCAAATTTAGTCGCAGAATCGAATCCAGTCAGTGCTAATGAAAAAGTCGTAGCAGTTACAGGGCGGACTATTTTCGAATCAGCAGACGATGTAGTGAGTTTAGTTCGTTCCGTTGAAGTTGCACAGAAATATCGTTCTCGTCCGCGACGTACATCACTTGCAAATGGTCCTTGCTCAATGTTTAATCGCGAAGCCTTGCTCAATATTGGAAGTTTTGACCCACTGTGGTATCATGCGGAAGACATGGAAGTAAGTCTAAAATTAATCGAGTCGGGTGGTACTATTGTTTACGCACCAGATGCAATTGTAAGCCATGTTGCTGAAATCGGTCAAAAGCGATTCCTTGGCAAGAGGCGAAGAGATGCTCGCGGACATTTGAGAATCGTTCGTAAATATCCGAGGAAAAAAAGAGTTGGTCCTGATTTTGATTTCATAGGTTCTTCGAAGATGGTACTGGCAATAGCTCCATTGTGGATAACAGCGATCGCTTCAGGATTGCCATTCATTTACAATTTCTATCTCAATCCGGAATATTCTTGGCAAGTGGCTCAGCATTGGTGGCAGACAAGATTCCTTCTAATCACACTAGCATTGCTACTTGCTCACGAGTTAGTACTGTGGAGAGGTCCACTGGGCGTGGTCAATCGTGGAGCGATTAGAGGCAGCCCTGGAAGAATTATTGTTGCAATCTTCAAAGTGAGGAGATTAACCTTTAGGTGGTCTATCGCATTATGGCAGGGAATTCTGTTGGGAATTTCCGATGCGATTCGCGGTAAAAACGGTCATTGAATCTATTGCTGACCCAAATATACTCTACTGATAATATCCTTTGTTCTTGATTTAGATTAGGTGTGTGTTTTATTTCTTTTTATCATCAATTCAGTAGGCTTTAATGAGGGCTTGGCAGCGATGTAAAAGTTGTTCAATTTCGGTCTCTAAGACTTCTTGTCTTTCTTTAAACTTCAATGTGCTTTTTCCCGATTTGTGCGAATGTAATGCTAAAGGGAGGATGTCTGAATGATAATACAAAGGCAAGACATACAAACCCACATGTTCTTTTTGGATTCGAACAGTCACGAAAGGACGCCTCTGCATCGTTTCTATTCGGAGGTCACCTGGTTCATCACAAACTAGATTCAAAGTTGAGCAGTTAATTCTTACAATTTCGGCTAATTCCGACCAAAGAAAGATGAGCCTATCATTTTTCATCAGATTCCTCCCTTACCAACTGTATGTAGTGATGCGGACTGCTTAAAGTTGTGCGACACTAATCGCAGATTTAATCATTAATTAACGAGAATCAATAATTACCGTTAATACTTAGGTGATGTTCTATACATCAAAATAGACTGGAGTTTCAACTCAGTCTAGGTTGACTTCGCCTTCAGGTACACGGGAGGCATGATTCAATGCGAATCCAAAAGCGATCAATGCAATACTTACTGAATAGACACCAGGGTCCATCCATCCCATGTAATTAATTCCAAAATAGATGTAGGACAAGAATCCAAACAATGTAGACCAAGCAGCAAGAGTACGTTGGATGCCACCTTCCTCGGCATCTATTGAAGCAAGTGCAGGCCAAGTATCATTTACAACTAATCCCAAGATAAATCCTGGAACTCCATCTTCAGTTTTTGCATATGAGTTTAATCCGAAGTACAGGAATAGTGAGCAAATAGCGATGAATACAGCGTCAGATGCAACAAATTGTACAGAATCAGATTTCAGTTCATAAGCAAGGTTTGTCATTTCGAAAGTAAATAATCCGCCCCAAGAGTAATGGTAGCTAGGGTGGGCAACTCCAAAGATGTTGAGAATTGCTAAGGCTATCCCCCACATTGAAAGACCGATGAACCAATTAGCGGTAACCTTTGAAGGGTCAGTAATCATGGAAATAATTCCACTTTGTTTGTCAACTAGTTCACTGCTCATATCTGTGCCGACCTACCATGCGGATATAAGAACACCGAATCGCAAATGAGAATATCCTACAACAAATGGACAATCGTTGTGGGTATAAACAGTCAGTAATGAAATCAAAGACGGGTTTGATAGCGATAATTTTTATCAAATATTCCTACCATTTCTGGTTCGGCCTCACCCATGATTTTCATTGGTTCAACATTAGATGGAATACATGAATTAATTTCCTTTGTTCGACCCATTCTGCCACGACTAATTACTCGGGCAGTAATTAGCCCAAGCATATCTAGATTAGAGATAAGCATCCTTACTCTTCTCTGAGTTAGTGCATTTTGCCCGACCGATAAACATACTTGCGCATAGATGTCTTGGACTTGACCAGTTTCAATATTTTTCAAACCATACTTTTCATTGATTAGTATAGCGGAAAGAACTAATTTTTGTTGTTTTGGAAGTGATGAGATTACAGGTGTAATTTGGTCTGCTTCAATTTGAGATTGAGCGATGCGTACGTGCTTTATCATGACCGAATTTTCACCTTCTTCATCAGCCTTTTCAGTTGAAACCCTCAACAATTCAAGAGCACAACGTGCATCACCATGTTCTTGAGCAGCTAGGGCGGAGCATAATTGGATAACTCCATCGTTTAGAACCCCTTCTTTGATTGAAGTTGCGGAACGTTGACGCAGAATATCTTGTAATTGAGATGCATCATATGGGTTGAAGATGACATCTAATTGTCCTAGACGGGAACGAACGCGAGGGTCAAGGAATTCTGTGAACTTCAAATCATTTGAAATTCCGATGACACAAGATCTGGAATTTTTCAAAGATTGATTGAGATTTGTTAAATTGTACAGCAGATCATCTCCTGCCTTTTTGACAAGATGGTCAATTTCATCGAGTACGATGATAAACACTCCACCCTTTGAATCCATTCTTTTTACCAATTCACTGAATACTCTATCAACTGGCCAACCAGTGAATGGAATTTCATCAATTTCGTATGATTCAGATAGAGAATTTCCAATGTGAGCCAAGACTCTATATTGGGTATCAATTTGCCTACAGTTTACCATAATAGTATTGACATTCCGGCCAATTCTAGACCCCTTGGTTTCCAATTGATCACAAACGTAAGATGCAACTGCAGTTTTACCAGCACCAGTCACTCCATATAGGGTCATGTTGGATGGAATATTCCCATTTAGAGCTTCTACTAAATTCATAGAAAGTGCTTTGATTTCTTTCGTACGATGAGGTAGTTCACTAGGAGTGTGATTGTCTCTCAACAAATCCTTATTTACGAATAGGGTTTTTCTATTGATAATATCGTCAAAGATATTGTCAGACATTTTTGCATCTCCTATTAGTATTCGTGCCGTTTGCCGGGAGGGCAGATGCGCGATATAATTCATGAGTCCGAGGCCCCCTTATATGCCTGCCCACTGATGCGATAATGATTGTCGGATTTGGATATTAAATAGAATTTAATTTTAGTATATTAACTCTCAATTGAAATCATCCGTTTTCGTAAAAAATAACACAATTTTGCTTCCGGTTTCCTGTAAGAAAGCCGCGTTAATATTTTTTCCCCGAAAAGAATAGTCGGAATAAAATAGTTCCATTAGGCAGTATATTTTTCACACCATCATTTCCACTCTAGAAAATGTTTTACTTTTTTTTTCATCATGCAAAAACCATGGAAAATCAATTCCAATTATTACCGTCCCAGATTAAACTGATTCCATCATGGGCGTGGGTAACATTGCTAGAAAATTCAGGGTATTCGTTGCTCATCAATACATCATATTCCGAATCTTTCATATCGAGATATGTATGTGTTAGTAGTAATTTGGTATCAGGAACTTGATGCGATAGTGCCTCTATGTGCGATGGTTTGTGATGCTCTTCACTCTGAACCCATTCAGGAATCCCCATTTCAATAATTGCAATACTAGAACGCTCTATTGCGCGGTAAAGAGTATCACAAGGCCCAGTATCGCCGCTATGGACTAGATTTGCTCCCGATGAATGCTCTAGGCGATAGCCGTGTGGGTCAACAGATGCATCATGATTTACTCTAAATCTCTCAAATGTCCAATCATTAACAGTTCCAGTATTTTCTTCAACCCAATTAATTGTTTGAAAGATTTCTTCTAAGGAGCCTGGATATGCTAATTGGCAAAGTTGCCATAATCTCTCCTTGACCAATTTAGAGCCAACAATAGTCAACGGCTTGACCATGCCCCTATCTGAAATATATCTCCGTTCCAATAATAGGAAAGGGAAACCAAATACATGGTCGCCATGAACATGTGTTACGAATATCGTTTCAATTTCTGAAACCACGATTCCGGCTCTTCTCAAACTAGCCAGAGCGGTAGGCGGTACATCGATGATATGTTTCCGATCGATGCAACAAAATGAGTGATGACGGCCATGTGGCAAGAATGCATTGCCTGTGCCAAGCATCAAAATCTCATGCGCCATAAAACCTCTACCTACAACTATCGCTTGAAGTCATTGGAGAAATTAATGATCAATATACATCACGTAGGTAACGCTTCTGTTCTCTCATCATAGTTTTCTCAATGAAGAAGGTAGCATCCTCTTCAGACATACCACCATGTTCCATTGCGATTTCAATCAAAGCGCGATGAACATCCTTTGCCATTCTTTGTTTATCGCCACAAATATAGAAATAAGCACCTTCTTCAAACCATTGCCAAACTTCAGCACCATTTTCTTTTAAGCGGTTTTGTACGTATATTTTCTCGGCTTGGTCTCTGGACCATGCTGTTGTGAATTTATAGAGGTCTCCTCCGTTTAACCAAGATTCAATTTGCTCCTTGTAATAGAACTCAGTTTTTTCGGATTGGTCTCCAAAGAAGAGCCAATTTTTCCCTGTACCTTTATCGTGGACTCTTTGTTCCATGAAAGCACGGAAAGGTGCGATACCAGTTCCAGGTCCTACCATGATAATATTAACAGATTTATCTTCCGGGAGAATAAATGATTTTGTTGGTGACATAAATACTCCAATTTCCTTTCCACTCACATCGACTTCATCTGCCAAGTATAGTGTGCACATTCCTCCACGAGTCCTGTCGTGGTATGTGAAACGAACAATTCCTACAGTTAATTCGACCTTGCCAGGATGGGCATCAAGTGAAGATGCAATCGAGTATAGGCGAGGCTTCAATCGGTCTGCGATATTCAAAAACTCGGATGCAGAATAACTAACATCAAATTCACGCATAATGTCGACATAATCTCTTGTCCAAAGATAGTCTTCTATTGCAGCTGCATCCGATGTGATAGCGGCTACCTTTGAAACAGGGTCGTCTGAACCAGAACTGGAAGGAAGTGTATTAGCGATTTCTTGACCATTTCTAGTTCTTGAAATAATATTGATAGATATTTTAATTCCAGTGGATACAATTTTTTCAGTTAATGAATTAACAAATTTCTTATTGGCCATATGCACTTCAAAATCTCTTTTCAATGCAGAATACAGGTCTCTTTCACCATTATGAGTTGTAACGATTTCATCTCGGTCCCATCCTTGTATCTCAATAAGTTCTTCAACGATATGCGGTGGATTTTCTGCGATAACTCCTAGGGCATCGCCCACCTTGTATTCTATATCGGAATCACCCAATTCAAAAACGACGTGCCGAGTCTCTTTACTGGACCCTTCTCCATTGAGGATATAGTTCTCTGAAATAGTAGTCATATACGGGTTTTTTAGAGACCAATTGGACATTATACCACCACCAGCCAAGGCTGATATTGAAAGCCATAAGGCGTTTGTTTATCATCATTCGCTCAAACTGTCTTTGAGCGATATTGTCAAACTAAATATTATTGTTCATTCTGCAAAAACTGGAATAGGAATACTTTCTACTGGAATGCCTTGAGCCCGAGCAATTCCTTCCATGCGCTTAGTCCAAACCGAATCAGGTCCTGGGAATGAAAGCATATGTGTTGCTCTTTTCAACATCTTCTCTGCAAGGCTGGTATCCGCTTCAGGCCGTCCAGTATCACTCGAATTGTTTGGTCTTGGTGTTGCCCAAGCTTCTGTGAATACTGCAATTGGAATGTTGATATTGTCAGCCCATCTTTCGGCGATAAAATCGACTCCGCTCGCCCCACCCAATATCACTAGATCAGGGTATTCATTCTTCTGAACCCAGTTTTCTAATTGCTCCTCTAGCCATGAATAATCATAAAACTTAGAATTTCCACATATTACGAGATTTACTACAAGTCCACTCTTGTTCAAATCCTTTCCTGCTAATTCGTCGACGACCTCTGCTCCTGTTTTCTTGCCTTGCACCATGTTCATACAGCAATCTACTAGTAAAAAAACATTACTGTACTTTTGCATCATTTTCGCCCATTTTAGGATGTTTATTGTCACACAATTGACGCTGATGGCAAATCTGCCATTCACAATAAACCGCTTGTGGTGTAATTTCACAACCGTTGGCATCATAGGATAGATTCACTTCGGGCGGATTATGGGATTCAAACGTGTTCTCATTGCAAATCGCGGTGAAATAGCGTTGCGTATATTGCGAACGCTTAGAGATATGGGGATTGAAGTAGCAATTATCCATGGTAAAGAAGACCGATTATCTCTCCCAGTCCGTCTTTCAGATTTCGCTTATCCCAATTACAAAAGTAACCCTCTAGATTCTTATCTTAATATTGAAGATGTAATTACTGCCGCCAAAGAATTACAATGCGATGCAATTCATCCAGGTTACGGGTTCCTAGCAGAGAATGCAGTATTCGTAGCGCGTTGTGCTGAAGAAGGAATTACCTTCATTGGCCCTAGCGCTGAAGTCATCACATTATTAGGTGATAAAATTGAGGCTAGAGCAGCGATGGAGGCTGCGGGACTACCTACTGCAAAGGGTTCTTCTGAGCCAATATCTTCTGCTGCTGTTGCTATTACATTGGCTGCAGAGATTGGTTATCCAGTTATTATCAAAGCAGCTGCTGGTGGTGGCGGAATCGGAATGCAAATCGTATCCAAATCGGATGAGTTCGAGAACGCATTAAAGTTATGTCAATCTCGTGCAAAATCTGCATTTGGCGATGAAAGGGTTTTCGTTGAAAAATATATTCAAGGGGCTCAACATATTGAGTTCCAAGTTCTAGCGGATGGAAAAACTGCAATTCACTTTGGAGAGCGATTTTGTTCTATTCAACGACGACACCAAAAATTGGTTGAAGAGGGGCCGTGGTTAGATGAAAAGACGCGAGCAGAGATCGGAGAATTAGTTTGCCGCGGTGCAGAATCGGTTGGCTACAAAGGCCTTGCAACATTTGAATTTTTACGAGATGCAAAGGGTGATTTCTACTTCCTTGAAGTGAACCCTAGAGTGCAAGTAGAACACACGGTTACAGAATTGATAACCGGTTATAATTTGGTTGAACTTGGGATCAGAGTCGCACAAGGTGAAAAATTACCGATTAAACAAGAGGATATTGTAATTAGAGGTCATGCAATACAATGCAGAATTAATGCAGAAGATCCAAAAGATTTCATTCCAAGTCCAGGCCGACTATGGGAGTGTCATTTCCCTTCGGGATTCGGAGTTAGATGCGATACTCATGCTTACCCAGGTTACGAAATGCCGGGATGTTTCGATTCACTCTTAGCCAAATTATTAGTTTGGGGGCGAGACCGAGAGGACGCTATTAGTAGGATGAAAACGGCCCTCGATGAAACTATCATCACTGGAGTCGAGCATCTAATTCCATTGCATAGAAGAATAATGGATGAAGAGGACTTTACTGATAGAAACATCACAATACAGTATATTGAGATGCATAGTGAATTACTCGGCTGATAACTTCTAACATTCACTATCTAAGCGATTGTATCAAGAAGGCGCGTCAAGTCGGCGTTTCATGTCTGTTCTCAATATAGCGATGTTCGGCTCGGATGAGTTGGCTAAAGAAATTGCCAAAGCAACTGACCAGCGCGATGTTCACACCTATGTCCATAAGGAAGCAGATGCAGATGGGCCGAGAATATTATCGATTATTCGTCCTGCTAAATTCCCCGAAAGATTGAGGCCCTTCCTCAATGCATTATCTGCAGCGGTAGTTGGCATGGTTGAGATCACAAAAATAGATGCCACATTAGGCGAGGTTGTAGTTGCATTTGCCAGTGCTGGAATTGACAAAGGATTGGTAATAATCAATCCACCACAAGGCGAATGGGTTGACGAAGACCAAGTAAAAATGATATTCAAACAAGCAGGTTTAGGCAACTGGTCATTTGAAGGAAACGATGGAATTAATTTACGTGCAAAACTGTATGGCCTGCTGGACCTAGTTTCCGCCGATTTGAAAGCGATTCAACAGGCACCACTCATCCTCCCAGTTGATCAACATTTCAATGTCAAAGGAATCGGATTGGTTGCTATTGGTTATGTTCAATCCGGAACGGTAAATGTTCATGATGATTTAGTTCTACTTCCTGCGAACGGGACAGGTAATGCAAAATCACTACAGGTGATGGATGATGATGTGCCAGCAGCTGTTGCGGGTGATAGAGTTGGACTCGCTCTTCGTAACGCTAAGGAAGGACATTTGGGCAGTGGTACCATTTTAGTTCGCCCCGCAATAGTGGATAAAAAATCAGGAGTTAATCTTCCTCTTGCAGTTATTCAACATAATTCCTCAAAAATGACTTTGACACGCTCACCATTTCAAAAGAGAGATTTAGCGGTTGGAGATATTATTCATGCTAGCGCAGATTTACAATTCGTAGTTGGGCGTATCGAATCAATCGATGGAGCAAATTCTGTAGTAAATTGGGAATCACCGTTATTCATTAGAAGGGAAAACCCTCAACCTACTTTGATTGCCCAATTGGATTCTAAGCCAAGAATAATGGGTAATGCGATATTGGAATTAAATTAATCACCTACGGTGGTAAAAAAAGGGTCTAATTTTTAGCCTCTAAAACAGGTTGTTCATCGGTGGATTGATAACCCCTGCCATTTGCTTGGCTTACTGGGATGCAATCGATTGGACATGTAAATAGTCCAACGAGTGGGGAGAACTTAGAAGTTCTCGGTTCACTTACGTTGGATGGAACTGGGGGCAAAGTCCTAGCAGTTCTCGATGAGCGCATGCTGTCCTTTGAATCAAAAACAGGGCATATTACTAGTATCCGTTTGTCCGAAATACTCCACACACATCACCACAATTCACGACTTGCACCATTTTGGGTCGCTTTCCTAGGTGTGATATTTGTATGGTTTGGATATCGTATTATCGATCCACTAAATTTCAGACTTGGCACAATGGTCCTCGGTGGTCTTTTCATAAGTACTTGGATTCTCACAGGAAAACCTACATTGACAATTGAAACAAAAGACAATGTATGTTTTGCAATCATGGGTAACGATGCAAGGCTAATGAGGATGAATCATTTAGTTCAAAGAATAAATCAAGGAATGACTCTCAAAGAAGCAAGGGATGGGTTGGAATTACTTGAGAGAGATACCGATTATCCCGGAGTTACCATCCTTGAAGAATCATTGGACATGCTCCCTCCTGTAAATATTGAAACTCCAGCATCAATCACTACATTCCTTGGCAATAGTGTGGAACAAAGCCCAATGGCAATGTTTGATTCAGCAATGTTTTCTTCAGATGAAGAGCAAGTATTGGAGGCAGAATCTGTACATAAAGCAGAAATGGAATTGCCAGATTGGTTTACAGATAATGAGCCAGAATTAGATGTCGGTTTACTGCCAAGTTTTTCAGCGGACGGATTGATTCAAAGAGCCTATGGTAATATCGAAACAAGAAGATATAATGGGCAAGAACAGTATCAATATGGGGCGCAATCAAATCCAGTCAACAATCCGCAGATTCCTTCTCAAATGTCCTATCAAGAGCAATTTGGTGCACAGCAAAACTACAATAATTCTCCGCAAATGCACCAGATTCCAGTAAATAACCAGCAGCCAGCATACAATCAGCAGCCAGCATACAACCAGATTGGAAATCATAATCAAATACCAATGCAGCAAAATATGAATTTACCAATGTCTGGTGATTCTTCAATAAGGCCTTCGCAGAATAATCACGAATCACATTTGAAACGCGAAGCAGGTGAAAGTCAATTACCTGATTCGCTACCGAATTTTTGGAATAAAGATGGACCGTATGTGACGCAAACCAATCAAACACAACAACAAACGGATCTGATGAATTCCTTTAATGTTCCAGATTCCTTATCCAACTCACTGTTAGGAACTGGTGAGAAATCAATAATTGCCAAAGCTCGTTCCAATAATGAAGTGGCAACATCACATCCAAATTCGAATCAAGAGAATCCAAAGCAAAACATTGGTGAGAAGTATCCACATTTAAGGAAGATCGATAATAGTGTAAATAATCATTCCAGATTGATAGTTCAAAGCAGAGTTCCAATGCAGAGCCGTGGAGTTGTCAGCAGACTCGTTTCTTTATCCATTCGTGCTGGTGCAAGAACAGCCACAAGTGTCGCTAAATCTGCTTCTAGGGCCGCGACAAATGCAACTAGAACAGTTCTTGGTAGGGACTCTGGTTACGATATGAGTGCATCGACAGAATCGCTTCGTGTACGTACAAATCAGGATTTGAGGGGGGAGGCGCTTTCTAGCATTCAAAACCTATCAGAAAATAATGGAGGCAATTTACCTCAACACGAAGTAGATAGAATGCATCAACACATTAACCGCACAAATTCACTAATCGAGCAACGACAACAGAATGAATTGGAATCAATCTCATTTGATGATCTAGTTGATAGTGAAGCACATATCTCGACCAAAGCAGGAAAAAGCGGCCTTCCACGATTAGATTCCTAATGGCATCAAGAAGTGCTAGTTATCAAACGATATTTTTCCAGTCTTGACTCATATTCGATAATTTCTAAATTACGAATTTTATTTGTACCAAAACTTTGCAAGGTAAATGAAGCAGTAACCGTTGCATTAACTAACCCTTCAGTTAATTCTTGTTTCGAAATATTGCCATCACCTTGTGCTAAAAAAGTCGCCAATGCGCCTGCAAAAGTATCACCACAACCAGTTGGGTCAACGATGTCCATTACTGGATATGCGGGCATCGAAATTAGACCATCAGGGTGCAAGGCCAAAACTCCATGTTCACCTCTCTTAACAACCAGTATTGCTCCATTAGCCATTTCTTGCACTTTGTGGGATGCCCTGACTAGATTATCATCATTAGCGAGCATTCTAACTTCGCCATCGTTGAGAACTACCAAGTCAACTTGCTTAATGACTTCCAGTAATCCATCTCTAGCGATATTTATCCATAGATTCATCGAATCCAATATTGAGATTCTAGTTGGTTTTGATTGTTGGATGGCTGCCATTTGTATTGCAGGATGTAAATTGGCACAAAACAGTACCTTTGGTGAGCGATAATCTTCAGGTATCTTTGGTTGGAAATGTTCAAAGACATTCAAATGAGTTTCATGAGTTTCAGCTTGTGACATATCTCCATGGTAGGAACCTTTCCATCGAAAAGTTTCACCTTTTGCGGTTTCTATTCCCCTAATGTCAAGGCCCGCCTTGACTAATTTATCGATATCAGCGGGGAGGAAATCATCACCAACAACACCTACAAGAGCAACAGTTCCACCGTTCAATCTCTTAGCATGAAATGAAGACGAAAAGCCCCCATAAGTTGCAGAACCTCCTAATTCGTCATCGGATTGACCACTTGGAGTTGACAGTGAATCATATGCGATACTGCCGACGATTACTACATCCATGGCCGTGGCTAATTATCAATGGTTTATGGAACTGACGACGCAGTAACATTTACATTTATGTGGAGTGAGATAAAGATGCTTAGCAAATAATTGCAACACTATTGTTTACTATCGAGCATGTGTTGGCGAATTGCCAATGCTGCATCATATTCAATTTGTTCTTCAGCATTTTCAACAATAAATTGCGGAATTGGAATTGGACGCATCATCGAATCAATTGCTACGAAGAAAAAATACCCTTCGCAAATCTTCTTCTTTTTCCAATCGGATTTGTTCAAAGTAAATGCGGTTACCTTAGTGCATGCTGTGTGAAAACTTGTAAACACTACCTGGCCAGTAACTTCCAGCAGATCTCCTTGATGAGCAGGAGCGATGAATTTCAGAGTATCGATTGAAATCGTTACAAATTCTCGGTGAGCGAATTTAGCACAAGCGATTCCTCCGGCCTTATCCATTAAAGACAAAAGACGGCCACCGAATAGGGTATTGTATGAGTTTGTATCTTGGGGAAATACTTCTTCAATAAGGGTGACAGGTTCCTTAGTATATGGCTCCATGGTCATTGGGATATCTTTCTCCTTCAAGAAGCCATGTAACAAAGCAAGTGGCAAGGGGTGGTTTGATGACACCCTTGCTTGTCGACGGGTTATGAGCGGTGACAAAGTCTGCATAGGCTTGGTGTCTGGTGGCATTGATTCACCGGTTGCAGTTGCTCGTATGCTGATAAAAGGATGGAAAGTGCATCCCTTACATTGCAGTCAAGAGGAGATAACAGGTCCCGCTGCTGAACAGAAAACGATTGCACTATTACGCCATTTTTTACAGATGGAAGGTCCTATTGGTGATGCGGCGAGAGAGAACTTATCTCGCAAATTAATTGTAGTGCCAGTCACTAAACAATTATCTCTTTTTACTGAGCAATGGAATCATACAGAGTATTTTATTCATATGAAGAGGATGTTTAACAGATTGGCGGATAGGGCGGCGCTTGAGATTCCAGCAACTCATGTATTGACCGGTGAAAACTTAGGCCAAGTTTCAAGCCAAACATTGGGTAATTTGGGTTCTATTGAGGAGGCTACTAAGTTGCATCCACTGCGCCCATTATTGGGTTTTGATAAAATTACAATCATGCATATCGCTGCGGAAATCGGAACTTTTGAGATAAGTAAAGGACCAGAAGTTTGTGATGCTTTAGGGCCAAACCACCCAACCACTGTGGGTAATAAAGAATGGTTGGAAAAGAGCGAAGAGCGTGTCGGTGGCATGGATAATATTTGTGATGATGCTTGGGAACTAAGGAATTATGTCGATTTGTAATTTTTATTTTCCAATCCAAATAAAAAACGCCGATTCTAGTTAAAATCAATGATTTCAACCCTCCATAGAAGGGTGCCAGTGAAAATCTGAAATTGACAATTAAGCGACTAAGTTTTAGGTGGTTTCTCCTTCGCGAGGGTCAGCAGGTGATTTTATGACGCAACAGAATAGAAAAATTAGTACATCAATGTTCTTGGTAGCATTGATGTTATTTGCACCGCTAGCTGCATCATCAACAGTAACTACATTCGCAAACGGCGATTCAGAAGTAGATGTTGAATTGAGAGACGGATCGGCATATTTGAACCTAGTTGACGGATTAGTCGACTTGCCTGCCGGGGAGACTGTGACCGGTGCATCATTGAAGATTGCAACCAATATGATTGAACATTCATCAAATGCCAGAATTGATGTTGATACAATTCCACGTGTTTGGAATCCTGCTTACAATAATCAATTGACAATTTTCTCTAATATTGATGAGTTCCAAATCGAAGATGGTTCTCAAGCAACCCCTGTTAGTTTGAAGTCCGACGGATTCCTGACGGACTTTGAAGGTACGGAAGGAGGATTCATGGACTTGACTATACCTCCACCACAAAGTGGAATTGGTTGGGAACATGGTTCTCTATTCGGTGGCACTATCACCAATTCAAACTGTGCATCGGGCACGGATTGTTGGGGTACAAATGTCTATGATGACGATTATACCGATGACAATGGTGGTCAAGGATTTAATTTGATAATGACTTCTGCTGAAATATTCGTCAGCCCTCAGTTGAAAACTCATACTGCACACTTCTCATCATGGCACAACCTGGAAAACTTTGGAAACACAGCAACACCGGTTCAAAAGAAAATGATGGACTGCGGATATGTGGAGATTCGTTCTTCTTTAACAGGGAATTTTGACCCAATGTCCTCTGTAGGTTTTGCGTATATTCCGTTCGATATGACTAATACGAGTGGAATAAGTTATTCAAACGGATATTGGCAAAAGAGTGCTTCCAATGCAAATAACAAGATTGGGACTCAATGTGGTGGAATTGCTGACACTGATTATGGTCTTGCGGGTAAATCTACTTCTGCATCGAATCCAACTGGATGGGCCGATATAGCCTTAGATTTGAAAGACTATATTGGAAAATATATTCAACTTCGTTTCGTAATGGAGCATCAAGGATACAACCCTTCTGCTGGATGGTCTTCACAAGATTTTAACACATCAGGGTGGTATATTGATGACTTCAGATTGGGCGACCTATTACCACAAACCAGTGAAATGACAATTCGTGGTTTCCTACCATCTACACTTGGTGGGGAAAATCAACCGAATGGATTCGGAATCCTTAATTTGGAATCCGAAACTACCACCAGCGCAACCATTGAAGTGGATATTATTGATTCAACCAATGGTCAAATTGTAATTGACAATGATGGCAATGCTATGTCTGGACTTTCAGGTAAAATCATTGAATTGTGGGATGTTAATTCAACAACATATCCAAGTATTAACTTGAAATTTAGATTTGATTCAGGGCCAAGTCGACTAAGCACGCCTGTATTACATGGTTTAGGAATGGGTACTCGGATAGGTACTGGATTTAATCAAACATCAGTTGGAATGAATACTATTGTCAATGGAGTATGGGAATCGTCTGGCATGGGAGAGCCGATGATGTACACTCCGAGTATTGTAGATACATCATTCACTGTTGCATTGAATAGACAAAAATTCAGTCGCCCAATTACAAGTATTACTCCAATGATTCAAGATGATTGCCCGGAAGACCCAGTCATCGATGTTTCCTACACGGGTGTAGCGGGTGTTGAGACTCTGTCAAATAATGTCATTACAAACATGACTGAACCGGCATTCGGATTCACTGCAATTATTTCCTACACCAACTCATGCAACATTGGTGGTATCTGGTTCGATCTTGAATTTGGTCACCACGCTGAAAGAATTCAGATAGATGTCGCCCACGATGGTGATACCGATTGGGGATTTGATGAACCTGCGTTTGGTTATTTTGGTAGACAAACAACTCTTTGGAATAATAAGGCAGACGGTATCAATTATGGAGCAGACAGCAAAGTAATGACTGCTGACTTATCAGGAACAGCAATTGGTGGGCATTTCATGCTACCTAAGGGCTCGGTTGTCACAGCTGCAGATGTAGCATTTGACGATGTTACAATTCATTCCAACTCCAATCAGATAGAAGGATTTGACCTCTATCTTGTTTCAGGTTCACAAGAGTATAGTCTTGGTAGCATCGATAATACTTCTATTATCATCTCTGAAGGACTTCCAAATCCACTCGGTCTCTCGGCTGCATTGAATTCATTGTTGACAAATCCAATGGTCCCACATAGCCATGATGATGCATATGGTAATAAGTGGATGACTTTCTTCTTCAAGGCAACCTCTCCAAATGCTAGCACAGGTGCCTCAATGACCGTTAAGGGATTAGATATTATTTACGACTATTCAACTGTAATAAATAACGGCGATGGACTTGATTCAGAATTAAACCAAGGAATTGCACTTTGGGATGGAGGAGGAGCAACTGCTAGCGTACCAATTGCAGTATCCTCTACAACTGGTGGTGGAGTCACACTGTCGGAACTTTCAATCTCAACAAGCACTGGATATACCAACACAATCTCAATGAGTGGTAATCCAGTTGGACTATATCCTAACGGCGATATTTATGAAGTTATAACAACGCACACTGTTGACCCATTGACTGGTTCTTCACTTGCTGAAGCAACACTTTCCTTTGAGTCTAATACAGGTAATGTGATTTTGTCATATTCCGATTTCTTAGGATTTTCGGAAGCAAGTGATGAAGATAATTTAATCACTCTTGAATCGTCAACACATGCTGACATTGTCAATGGTAAAGAAGTAATATGGAGATTTAGAGTAAACCCTAATTGGGAAGATACTGGAACAGTTAGGATCTATTCTGGTTTGATTGCTGGTAATGGTGTAAATGGTCTCCCAGATGCAATAATAATGGCTCCTATTGGAGGTAATGCAGTTGAAAATGATGCAGGAATAACGAGTTTCACACTACAGAACAGTATTGGTACTATTCAAGATTTAGATGATGGAATGTCTAATCAAGAAATCAAATTAGTAGGTTCAATCCGACTACAAGACCTTGATGCATCACCTGACCCGACTAGTTACTACATGGTCTTGCAATTACTTCATATTAACAATACAGCAGGTATTGTGACTACTGAATGGGAAGAAGTTGCAAATCAATCAGGTGTAATTGGTGGTGATTTCAATTGGAATATTGACCTCGGTTCAACCGCGGCTGGAGAAGAAACATATCGATTCAAGATAGATGGTTACCAAGGTGGAGATACTCTCTGCCCGAGCCCTTCACTTCGCCCTGATGCTGATTGTGCAATTCCATTTAACTTGACTATTGATACATATGACCCGAATTTAATGAACTTGCAAGTATTGAACGGTCAAGTGGATGCAAATGTAGATAGCAATTGGAGAACACTAATAGACGATACATGGGTTGTTCCTTCAGCAACTCAAAAGATTAGAATGCAAGCACAAGATTTGCCAAACCCACCTGCAACTTTAGAATTATTCATTTGGGTTCAATACGATCACGATGCAGATGAAGACGGATTTGCAACAGCTGACGAATACATCAGTATTACATTGACCAGTGATGGTGGAGTACCAAATTCAAACTATTCCGGAGAATACAATGATTATGCCAATGAGGGGCAAGACCCAGTTGGAAAGGTTAGTTTGTGGATTAAAGGGTTTGACCTAGCGGGTAACCCAATCGATGGTGGTGCACCTGGGTTTAACAATGACCATGTAACATATGTTTCAATGTCATCAAAGAATCCAGTAATTCGAAACTTCTTCATCGATGATTCAAGTGATAATCGCTTTATCAATTCTAACCAACAACAATGGCAAGGTGAATGGAACCAAACAATGTATGCTGGAAATGAATATCACTTAATCGTAGAGGCTGGTGACGATAATGGATGGCGTGATGTCGATTACATTAGAATCGATTTAGATGGCTCTCGTGATGATATGACACTGTGGTATTTCCCACGTAATGAGACTGCTTGGACAGACAGCGAATGGATAGATATCGTCGCAGAAAGCGATGATAGCGAAGGTCCACGTCTGTTGAGAATGGATGGTGGTCATTTAGTTGATACCTTTGAATCTAACTTCTACCTTGACTTACCTATTAGAATTGATTGGGGTGTAATGGGTGAAGGAAATTCATTGAATTCTCCAGTTCTCTATATGCAAGATTTGGATAACCCACGTTATAGAATGCTGCCAGTTTCTGGCCGCCACATCCAATCTTGGTACTACAGCGACGGAATCCGATTAGATTTCAGAACTGATGAAGTGAATGACTTGATGGTTACTCCAGTCTTTGCCGATGAGAGTGAACCATTCACCTCTGATGTTAGAAAAGGATTCGTTTATCCTGGTGACATAGTTTCATTTGCCGGACAATACGCATACATTGATGGAATTTCAAACAGTGTTTACATCAAGCCTGAGGTTGAAATGACTCTGAAGATTATACGTGAAGATGGTATGATGAATGGTGCCAAAGGATATATTCAATATCCAGGTGAAACATTCTATCACAACTTCACAGGTGGTGAATTCAGTATTAACATTACAGCACCTCCAGTAACAAACGACTTCAGATATACATTTGAGTTGATAGATTTGCCAAATGGTGCAATTGATAGTACCTCTGGATTTTGTTCGGGTACCTCTGACTTTGGATGTGCTTCCTTTAACATAAAGGTAGACAGTAATTCTCCACGTGTTGCAACCAACTCTTGGACTGCAAAGAAAGGAGTGACAGGAGAAATACTTGAAGGTTTTATTTCTACAGCAAATTTCCACTGTATTGATGTTGAAGTAATTATTGAAGAGCAAGAAGCGCTGTTCCCAGGCGATGTACAAGTTGCTTGGAAGTTCTTTGATGACCCAGCCAATGATATCGCATGGGGTAGTTACAGGTCGACACATGGAAGCGAACCAATGAAGGCAACTCTAGACTTATTGCCGACAGGCGGTTCGTATTTCGCTACAGGTGATTGTATTGATTTATGGCCACTTGAAGAAGGTCAATTCGACCCAGCACCTGAGAATATTAACGGTGTTGAAGTGATTTTCTGGATTGAAGGTGTTGATTCAGCCGGTTCTCGAATTATACTTGGTGGTGGATTGCAAGAAGATGGTTCAGTCGGACATATGGTTTCGGGAGAAGTTTCTCACAAGTCAATTTATAATTTCATTCATGAAGAAGCAAAGTTCGACATATTAAATGTAAAGATGAGTCCTTCTAATCCTACCGTGGGACAACAAATGACGCTTGAAGTTGAAGTGAGAAATACAGGTACAATGGCTGGTCAAGCAAGTCTTATTGTGAAGTCAGTAATCAATGATGGAATCCCATCAAAGGTTGGAACCATCGAAACTGATGAGATGGCTATTGGGCAATCCGCTTGGTATACTATTGAACTTGAAGCGTTCCCAAGTGCTACCACCGGAATGTATTACATGATTTTGGACAATTCATCTAGTGACATCAAGTACGATGGTGCGATAGAAGGCGATCAATTCAATGTCAAGGTTCAAGAAGAATCCGGTGGTGGTGGTATGGCATTATTACTAGCAATTGTTGGTATTATTGCTGCAGTATTAGCAGTTCTCGTTGTTGTATTATTCAAGCGCGGTCAAGATGGCGATAAATCCTCGGGCCTCTATGGTGATGGGGACGATGAAGATGAAGGGGAGGGTAAGGTCTATGCAGAATTACCAACTCACAATTCATCTCCTCCAGCAAATGTAGATCCGGAAATGGCTAGAGCAATTGCTCTATTCCCTCAATGGGACCAATCAGAAATCCAAGGTTACTTTGACCAGGGATGGGGTATTGAAGCTTTACAAGATTGGGTAAAAGATCAGTGAAGGTGAAACCTTGCAACCGATTCTATCATGGGATGACCTTGTTTGGTCTGACCCAGATGGCGGAAAAATCATCCTCCATGGTACATTACCTACCGTCATCTTTCCTCTCAAAATGAGGCCAAGAGAATCATGGCATGGAATCGCTTTGCTCGAATCGCCAGATGTGGTCGATTTATGGGTGCAGGAAGAGAAAGATGAGGCAGAGTCGCCTGGTGTCAATCTCAATTACAGTCTTATTTCCGGTGGTGGATTGGCAATTTATCTAGATGATGTGACGGAATTGGAAGGGGTCGTTTCAGGAAGGTTCCCTGACCCCGAACCGCGTAGGTTACATCGCAATGCTGTGCGTCACGAAAGACCAGTATATTTCATTGAACCTACAGCCGATGATGAGGAATGGTATGAGCATCTAAGCAAGGAAGCAAAAGCCGCATCTCATTGGAGAAAATTACTAGGGATGATCAGCCTTGGTGGAAAATGGCGCAAAAGAATGAAGAAGAATATCTCCGAAGCGAGAGAACCACCGAAAGGCGTCACAAAAAACATGGCTTCAGCAAGCGTATTAGCGCTGACTTGGTGGCAACTTTCTGAATGGCTAATAAACGATTCAATATCTTTATCTCGAGATAATCGTTTTGCAGCAAGATTACGCGGTGCATTAGCAGATTTAAGAATCCAACATGGTGATGAATCTACACTGATATTACCAATGCAAATGGCATGGAGAAATGCAATTTATTCAGCGCTGGATGGGCAAAATAAGGTTGAGGAGATTTCTTCATCCCCCCCCGACTCGGATGACACAGAGGAGGAGTGATTATGGCGCCAAAAGGTATCGATGTGCGAGTTGAAAATCATCTTGTTCGTTTTATTTCACGAACACCTATTGACCAAGATGCAGTTGTTGCACAACTGGGTGGAACTGCAACCGGTGGAGTTGTAATCAAAGTCTTAGATGCTCCTCGTGCAACAATCGTTATCGACGCAGATGGAAAGATAGTAGTTCATGGGACGCAGCGTGTTGAAACTGCGCGTGCAGCTGCTAAGGAGTTTCTTTTACAGATGGGCTTAGATGATTCTGGGCTTACTACTGAATTAGGTCCGATGGTCGCTTCATTTGATTTTGAAGAAACTATCGCTGTTGAATCAATAACAGGAAATGTTGGCGCAGGAGAGGCAGAATATGATGCTAGACTAGGTTGCACTATCGTCGTGGATTCAAGGCACGACATCACTCTCAACATCTGGCCAAACGGTCGCTGTATTGCAATTGGAGTGCGCTCTCCTAAGATGGTTGCAATGGCTGCGGTATATTGGAAAAGCAAATTCGCTGAAAAAGGATATTTTATCCAAAGAGTTTGATTATAGCGTTGGTTTTAGCACAAGAGAGAATAGCCATAACCCCGTGGCAATAATAGGTGAACACGATGAGTGAATTATCCAACTTATGGGATGGACCGGTTACCGACAACCATTTCCATCTAAATCGTAAAGGTTTATTTCTCGAGGCTGCTCGTGATTTTGAGAGGTTTGGAGGAACGGATTTAGTCCTAGTACATTGTCCAGATTTCGCATCACCACCTACTACCAAGAATGGTCACATCGACACATATGCAGATACTATTTCGATGGCTGAAGCAGTGCGCAAGGAAGTAGGATTAGGGGTTAGAGTCGTATTAGGACCACATCCTGCTGCATTTGCACATCAATTAGATAATGCAATTAAAAGTGAAAACCAACAAGGTATTGAAAATGCTGCCAATAATTATCGCGATAGCATTGATGCTGCATTGGAGTTTGTCCATGAAGGAAAAGCGCATGCTATTGGGGAAGTCGGTAGACCGCACTGGCCAGTATCAAAGCAAGTGTGGGATATGTCCAATCAGTTATTATCGGAAACAATGCATATGGCTAGCCAAGAAGGTATTACCTTGCAGTTACACGTTGAAGGTGAATTGGAATCTACATATTCTGATTTATCACAAATGGCGATAAAGTCTGGAATGGATTGTAAGAAAATAGTAAGGCACTATGCTCCAGCAAATATAGATGCACAAATAACCAAAGGAATCACTCCAAGTGTGCTGATTGGTAAAGGTGCCATTGAGGAATTGATGGAGAATATCACAAAATCAAGCCATGGATTCTTACTAGAGACCGATTATATGGATGACCCAAAACGCCCAGGTGCAGTATTGGGTCCTAAAACAGTCCCAAAAAGAACAAAACAACTGTTAGAACTCGGAGTCGATGAAGAAATACTGTGGAAAACCCACCAAGATTTGCCAAATCTGCTATATGGCGATTCAGTACGCGCATAGGTGTTTTGAGGCTCTGTTATCCATTACATTGATGAAAGAGTGCTTCAACCCATAACCGGTGAGAGATATGCGGAAGGGTCAAATTCTAACTTTTTTACTGGCATTTTTTATGCTTCCAGCATTGTCGATGATGACTTCGGCTCAGGAAATACCAACGGGGCCTGGTGTTGAGATCGATTGTGGTTCTGACCCGGTAATGAATGTCCACCCATCATACTACGAATCAGTTGAATTGACTTGTACAGTTAGTAACCCCTCGTCAGCTGCAGAAACAATTTCAGTTGAAAAAGAGTGGGATGCAAATAATGTAGAGATGATTCTGTCAGAAGATTCGTTTGAAATAGATGCTGGTGAAGAAGAAGAATTCACCATCACGTTTTCAGGTCCGACAAAGTTATCAGCAGATACCAGTTATTCATTTACACTAAATGCTCAAGTTGATAACTGGGCTGGGATACCATGGGATTCATTTAATGCAAACGCTTCATATGAAGGTGATTTCACAGTTTCCACATATGGGATGGTTGAATTAGAGATGAGTGATAAAAGTGTTAGAACTTTAGAGTTGGATGAGCAGAAAGCCGTAACATTCCAATTTTCCAACTATGGTAATGATGAAGATAAAATTAGAGTCTCTATTGCCAATGAAGCAGAATTAATTGAAAATGGCTTTAGTTTCCCATTGGGCTCATTTATTGCGGAAGATGTAGCATCAGGGGGAGTTTCTTCAATTCGTGAACTGACAGTAAGTGCGCCTTCAGAAGTCACTAAAGAGATACGAGTTCAGATGATATTACGTGCAGAAAGTACTAATGACAATAACGCGGAATTCAGTGAAATAGTAATTACTCTATTAGTAGAAAAGCCTAGCGAAATTTCGGGATTAGGTGGACTTGATGAGATTAGTAATGAGGACATGAAGAAATACGGAGCGGTTATTGGCGCTGGGATTCTAGGGATATTCATTCTGGTATTGGCTCTGAAGGTAGTGGGCAGAAGATCTTCAGAAGGTTCGATAGTGCGTACAATAGAACTCCCTGAGATAGAAGAAGCGACTAAACCTGATGTAGATGAATTGGAAGATTTAGATGAATTCGATGATATGTTCGACGACTTAAGTGATGAAGAAGATGATTTAGATTCATTTCTAAATGATCTATGAATGCTCAGTTCGTAGTTGCGCGGAAACAGCCGCGTTAATGTTTTCCGCACGATTATAATGTGGTGTTGAAAGCACATCAATCAAGGCGCACATTTGACATGTTAATCGGGTTGCGTCGGCCTATTTGTAAAGGTATTAAAATCTCCATATTACGTTGTTAATCAATGGTAACAGTCAAAGGGGTGGTGTAGCGGGCAACACCTACCCAATCAACAGGTGTTGTTATGCTCGGACTGCAAGGAAAAACCGCATTTGTTTTTGGCGTAGCAAGTGAAGATTCAATCGCTTGGGCGATATGCCAACATTTGGCTGCGTCAGGTGTTACGCTATATCTCGGTTATCAGAAGAGATTTATGAGCCGCGTATTCCAATTAAAAGACAAATTACCACAGATAGCGGGCTTCTATCCACTCGATGTTGCAACCGATGCAGATACCAAAGAATTCTTCGATGCATTTTCGGCCGAGAATCCAGGTTTGAAAGCAGATATTTTGATTCATGCAATCGGTTTCGCACCACGCTCATGTTTTGACCGGCCGATATTATTTGTTGAAGATCAAGATATCAACACAGCGATGACAATATCTGCAAATTCATTGCAAAGATGTTTAAAATTCGCATTACCTTATCTAAATCAAAATTCATCAACAATTACTCTAACCTATGCTGCGGCAAATCGCTTCGTTCCAAATTACGGAATAATGTCAATGGCTAAAGCTGCATTGGAATGCTGGACTCGTGAACTCGCTTGCCACTTAGGCCCAGATGGTCACAGAATCAATGCGATTTCATCCGGACCGATTCCAACTCTAGCCGCTGGAGGAATCCCTGGATTTGATAAAATACTTGACCATGTGGAGGCAAATGCACCTCTGCGCCGCAATGTAACCCAATCCGATGTCGCCGGTGCAGCAATTTGGCTGGCAAGCCCTCTTTCAAGCGGTGTGACCGGCCAATGTATCTATGTTGATGCAGGCTACTCAATTACGATGGTTCCACAAAGTATTATGGACAACTAGGTGGTGTTTCTATGTCTATAACTACTGCAGATGGAAAGGAATGCGAAGGTCTTGAACAAGGACCTTTTGAACCGATTGCAGTAATCGGTCTGGCTGCTATAATGCCAGACGCAGAAAATTCTACTCAGTTCTGGCAGAATATTATCGATGCTAAAGTTAGCATCAAACAAATCCCAGAAGGTAGATGGCCGGGTCCTACTAACAATTTCTGGAGACAAGGTGGTCCAGGGGCTGTTGAGGAAGGCTTCACCTATTCCAAAATCGGTGCATTGGTTGACGGTTATGAATTTGATTGGAGAAGATGGAGGCAACCGCCAGGGACTCTTCCTCAGATTGATATCTGCCAGCAGTGGGCTGTCACAGTATCGGCAGATGCCATAGAAGATGCAGGTTTTGATGGAGAATCAAAAGATATTGACCGAGTTAGAACTGGAGTTGTTTTTGCAAATGCATTAGGTGGAGAAAATCGTAATATGTCAAATATTCGTGTTTGGTCAAACCATACCAAACAATTGGCCTCTCAACACGGATTACCAGATTCAAATATGGATTCATTCATTGAAGATGTAGTACGGGGTACGCCAAGAATTGATGAAGATACCATGCCGGGTGAATTAGCTAACGTTGTATCTGGAAGGGTTGCAAATCTATTGGATTTACAAGGACCTAATCATGCAATGGATGCTGCTTGTGCATCGTCTATGGCTGCGGTATTGGATGCTTGCAGATTATTGCAAACAAGACAGGTCGATACAATGTTGGCGGGGGCAAGTGACCGAACAATGGACCCTGCTACATTTGCCAAGTTCAGTGCCATAGGCGCATTATCAGCAACACATTCCACTCCCTTTGATGCTAAGGCAAACGGGTTCGTAATGGGTGAAGGCGCAGGTGTATTACTTCTCAAGCGCCTAGGTGATGCAATTCGCGATGGTGATGAGATTAAGGCTGTAATCAGAGGGATCGGTGGTTCTTCTGATGGCCGAGGTAAGGGTATTACTGCTCCAAGTCAAAGAGGACAGATACAAGCGATGGCACGGGCCTACAATCAAGCGGGATATGATGCATCTAGCGTTCAGTTGGTTGAAGCTCATGGAACCTCGACCAAAGTTGGTGATGCTACTGAACTATCAACACTGTCGCGTCTATGGACTGGATTTGATGGTGGCGACCATATTGCAGTCGGTTCAATAAAATCACAAATTGGACATCTAAAGGCTGCGGCAGGAATTGCAGGAATAATGAAATCGATTCTCGCATTACATCACAGAACAATTCCTCCGAGTGCAGGATTTGAAACACCAAACCCAACAGTTGATTGGGAAAGCATACCATTTTTCGTACCAACCAAAGCGATGGAATGGCCTAGACCGGAGTCAAACCCGAGAAGAGCCGGTGTTTCTGCATTCGGTTTTGGTGGAACTAATTTCCACATCGCTCTCGAAGGATATGAACCAGATTATCACACACCACTGGCACAACAGTGGCAACATCGATGGGATGCATATTCTCAACCTCTAGATGGTTCCCAAACTAAACATACAGGTGATGCAGTTGCAGCCTCGATCTTGGATTCCACGGCAACACCTTCAATGACTCATCAACAATTAAAACAAATTGAAGGTGGAATGTTATTGCTTTCAGGCAGCGACATTGGCCAAATAAAGCAACAACTACAATCTATTTCTTTCCAAGGACCTAATTTTGATGAGGACCCAAGAGGACTTCGACTTTCACAAGCACTCGACTCCATTAGTGGGGATTATTCTCCTTCTGATAAGATTAGAATGGCGCTTATTGCAACATCGTGGTCTGAATTCAACAAACGTTGCGCCCTTGCATTGAAAGCGATGGATGATAAAGAGAAATGGGGATTCTTACAAGCGCAAGGAATTCTATTAACCGATGATGCAGCGCTACCTCCACAAGCCAAGGTTGCCCACATGTATCCTGGTCAAGGGAGTCAGTATGTGGGTATGACACACGACCTTTGGCAGAGATACACTTCAGTCCAAGAGGTTTGGAAGCAATCCGATGTGACCATGACCGAGGTCTTGAACGGTGAAAGTTTGTCATCATTTATTCTTCGTTCAGGATTGAACAAGCAACAATTGGTTGAAGCGGAACACAAATTGAAGCAAACAGAATACACTCAACCTGCAATGTTAACAGCAGATCTAGCAATTGAAAGAGCACTGAATGACCATGGCCACAAACCTGATATGGTTGCCGGACATTCTTTGGGAGAATATGCCGCGTTGATGGCATCGGGTATTCTTGATATGGATGGTGCACTACGTGCAGCAGCAGCTAGAGGCACTGAAATGGGTGCAGTAGAGGTTGCTGACAAAGGTTTGATGGCTAGTGTTAGCGCACCCTATGCTGATGTTGCAGCGATTATTGAAGAGATTGATGGATATGTTATCGCAGCCAATAAAAACTCGCCAAAGATGACGGTCATCGCTGGTGAAACCGAACCGGTAAAGGCGGCTATGGCTGAATTTGAAAGTCGTGGATTCCAGTCAGTAGTCTTAGCAACAAGTCATGCCTTCCATTCCAAGATAGTAGCGCCTGCCAATGAACCGCTACGCCGATTCTTAGAAGAACTTGAGATACGATGGCCAACTATTCCAATCACTGCAAATGTAGATGGTCAATTTTATCCTATGTCTGGAGATGGAGATGCCAAACAATCGATACTAACTCAATTAGCACCTCAAATGGCATCTGCGGTTGAGTGGACAACACAAATTCAAACAATGTATTCAGCAGGTGCACGAGTATTCATTGAAGTCGGACCTAAGCGAGCATTGAGTATGTTTGCAACTCAAATTCTTGAGGACCAGCCAGCGTTACCGATAATGACCAATCACCCAAAGCAAGGAGGAATTACCTCATTTATTTCCGCTTTAGGTATGCTTGCTCTCGCAGGTAGGATGCCACAGTGGCCAACTGGGGATTCTCCGGTATTGACCGAAGCGTTCCGTGCTGGCCCTATTGAAGCCCATCAAGCAAGCACAATTTCAACCTTACAAACAAGTTCTTCTTTGGAAGATCTACGCACAGCGGCTCGCCCACTTCCAAGTGGTGCAGCACAACCAGTTGTTACAACAGTTGCACAAACCACTACTGTTTCCTCCCAAAAAGATCCTGGGCAAATTGCTACGGAGGCAAAGAAGGCCTACCTTGGAGACCGTCTCTCAGCATTATGCGGTTATCCAGCAAGATTCTGTAATGGATTGGTCAATCTTCGTCTTGGACTTGGTTTATCCGATTCCGCTATTGGTAATCTGTTGCAAACCATTGCCAATGAATGTCAAACAGAGGCAGAAGTAGATGTCAGCAGCGCACAAACTGCGGAAGATATTTCGCATTGGATTACATCAGTTCCTTCACAATGGTCTGCTAAAACTAATTTAACGAAATTGCCTACTGCAAATATTTCTCAGCAAGGCGCTACAGTAGTTACTGCTGGCAATGATACCATGGCAAACCGTAGGGCAGACCCGTATGTTATCACAGGTGTTTCCCTTGGTCTTCCAGGTGGAGAGAAAGTATTCGACGAGGATACCTTTGAACGCCTTGTTCGTGGTGAGACTTGTATTAGCGAAGTTTCAGATGAATACAAACAAAGGTTGCTTGACAAGAACTTAGTTCGCCTAATCAAAGGAAGAGATGGTTCAGTCAATATGGAGAAAGCAACTGAGTTTAGCGATATCCCTCAATTAGCGGGTCTCAAATCTGCCTTTGATATCTCTGAAGAATTCGGTATCGACCCGAAGGTAGTATTGGCATGGGATATTTCCACGCAGTTGGCCGTAGCAGCCGGATTATTAGCACTACGGGACGCAGCCATACCACTTACTCCTGTTGAGCAAGTTGGCAAAGGTGGACTTAGGTTGATAAGAAGTTGGCAAATCCCTCAAGTGCAAAGAGATAGAACTGGAATCGTCTTCTCATCTTGTTTCCCTGGAATGCAGATGGCCAAGAAACATGCTAAGAATAATGGCGATGATGGTGATGGTCAATTTGACCGTAGATATCTCTTCCAAACCCTCAATATGGGCCATTCACAATTTGCCCAATATACTGGTATTCGCGGTCCGAATACAACAATCAATCTTGCCTGCGCATCAGCCACAGCAGCGTTTGGTGTTGCAGAAGATTGGCTTGCAGCAGACCGCGTAGACCGAGTTGTAATTATCTCTGGTGACGATGTTACCGGCGATGATATGTGGGAGTGGGTCGGAGCAGGATTCGCAGCCTCAGGTGCAGCAGCAACCGGCAATATAATCGAAGAAACAGCACTGCCGTTTGACCGTCGCCGTAATGGGCTCATCTTAGGGATGGGTGCTGCTGCTTTCGTAGTGGAGAGAAGTTCTGAAGCGGCTAGCCGTGGAGTTCAACCGATAGCAGAACTATTAGGTTCTACCACTGCAAACTCAGCATTCCATGGAACTCGCTTAGATGTTGAACACGTCGCAGGAGTTGTCAATAATTTCGTTGCAGATATGGAAAAGCGCTGGGGAATAGACAGGCATGAGTTTGCAGCAGATACCGCTTTCTTTAGTCATGAAACATTCACTCCGGCCAGAGGAGGAAGTGCTCAATCCGAGGTAAAAGCATTACGCGATACATTCGGTCATAGTACAGATTCACTAGTTATTTCCAATACCAAGGGATTCACTGGACATCCGATGGCAGTTGGAATTGAAGATGCCAGTATGCTATACGGAATGAAGACAGGAAGAATTCCTCCTATCGCTAATCACAAGGAAAAAGATCCGGAATTAGGAGATTTGAATCTATCCACTGGCGGAGATTATCCAAATCTGCGCTATGGACTTCGCTTTGCAGCAGGATTTGGTTCACAAATTGCCCTTTCACTCGTAAAGAGGACTCCATTTGTGGGTGAGCGAATAGATGGTGCTAAATTCCTTGCTTGGAATCGGAAATTAGCGGGGACTGATGACGTAGTATTCCGAATTTTACAAAATAAATTAGTCTGTTATGTTGATGCTGATGATAAATTACACGGCGGAGTTCAAGGAGAAAGTTGGCCAATTACCGCAGATTATGAAGGAAAGCCAACTCCTTCCGTGGTTGTAAATGCTGAAGTTGCTCCTGCAGTTGTTCCAATGCCAGCCCCAGAGCCTGTTGTTCAAAGCAAATCGGCTCCAGCTGCTGCTGTAACCGCTTCTAGTGATGTTGTAACAACTGTCATCGAAGTAGTAGTAAACCATACAGGTTATCCAGCAGACTTTGTTGAATTAGATCAAGACCTAGAAGGTGAATTGGGAATTGATACGGTTAAGCAAGCGGAGATTATGGCAGATATTCGTGAAAAGTTCTCTCTGCCAATAGATGATGATTTCGTTTTATCAGATTATCCTACATTGAATCATATGATTGGATATATCAACAAAATGACTGGAGGGGCTGCAGTTGCCGCACCTAAAGTCGCCACAATAGAGGCGGTAGCACAACCACAAGCAACAGTTCAAACTACTAAGTCACAATCGGCAGTTATAGCGCTTAATGATTCAGAAATATCAAAAATCACTCCAGCTGTTGTAGAAGTCGTAGTCGCTCATACCGGCTATCCTGCCGATTTTATTGAATTAGACCAAGACCTTGAAGGGGAATTGGGGATTGATACGGTTAAGCAAGCAGAGATTATGGCAGATATTCGTGAAAAGTTCTCTCTACCAATAGATGATGATTTCGTTTTATCAGATTATCCAACTCTGAACCACATGATTACCTATATCGCTAAGATGATGGCTGGTGAAGTAGTTGCACAAGCCCCAATTACAGTTGCAACTCCACAACCGATAGAAGCGATTGTTGAGGCTAAACCAGCCTCAGTTCCTTTAGCTGGTTCAGCAGATATTGAGGAGAAATTAGTTGAAGTCGTAGTCAAGCACACCGGATACCCTGCTGATTTCATTGAAATGGATCAAGACCTCGAAGGTGAATTGGGAATTGATACGGTTAAGCAAGCAGAAATCATGGGAGATATTAGAGATATTTTCTCACTCCCAGTAGACGATGATTTCGTACTCAGCGATCACCCGACTTTGAATCACTTTAGCGCCTACATCGCCAAGATGGTCGGTGGCGATAGTGTTGTTGAATCAGTAGTTAACAATGCTCAGTTGCAGCCACCAAAGGTTGAGGAGATGACAATAGAGAAAATCAGTAGCGATATTGTTTCAACAACTAGAAGATGGCAAATAGAAATTGAGGAATGTCTTGGGACTAGCCACCCTATTTCTCTTGATGGCACAGTAGTAATCACAGTTGATGGCTGGGGAATTTCCGAAGCATTCGCTCAAAGAATGGAGCAACGTGGATTGAAAACAGTATTGGTTGGCTTTGAATCAGCGATCAGAGATATGTCTACTCATGAAGAATCAGGAAGAACTGTTTACAGATGTGACCCAGAGAATTCACAACATCTTGAGGATGTTTGTGAGCAGTTGAATCAACATAATATCACAGCAGTCATCCATATGGCCTCCTTGAAACTGGCTAGTGAGTCTTGGTCAGATGATACATATCCTTCAAGCCAAATTGCTATGTCAGCGCATGGCTTCTTTTCATTGTTGAAAGGATTGGACAGTAAACTCGCAGGTCAATCTACTGGGATAGTCGCTTCAATAACCGCTATGGATGGCCGGCATGGCAATCGTGGAGAGAGATTTAATTCACTGCAAAGTGCAGCCACTGGTGTTACCAAATCCTATTCTTTTGAACAACCACACTTACGCTGTAGAGCCTTTGACCTACATCCAGAATTAATTCTGCAAGCACAACAAGCAGCTCAAATTATTGATGAGGATTTGTTTGAACTGGGTGGAGATATTGAAATTGGAATCGATCGAGATTTGAGAAGATGGACTCTAGTCGCATTTGCTGAAGATTTAGAATCTCCAAGAGAACCACTCACAAACGAGGATACTTGGATAGTATCTGGTGGCGGTTCTGGTGTTACAGCAGCATCTGTAATCGGTGTTTCCGAGGCGAGCCCAGATGCAGGCGCACACTTTGTTTTGCTTGGCCGTTCCAGTCTAATCGAAGAGTGCCAATCTTGGGTTAATTGGACAGAAAAGCAACTAACTGATGAGAAAATGACATTGCGACAAACCATGACCGATGCCAATGAAGAAGGAAAGGTCACAATGGTAGAATGGAATAAGGAGTGGCAAAAATATACTCGTTCACTTGATATTTACAATACTATCCAGCAGATTACTAACACAGGTAATTCAGCACAGTATTGCTCGGTAGATGTTACAGATGCAGAAGGTTTGGCAGAATTAGGTGCTAACCTTGGAAGAAAGATAACCGGTATTCTTCACGGTGCAGGTCTTGAAGATTCAAAGCTAGTTGCTGATAAATCACATCAAATTTTCAACAATGTAGTTCGCGTCAAGGTCGATGGCTGGAGGGCCTTATTGGGCGCAGTCCACGCAAGTGGTAGTGACAATCCTAACTTTGCTTGCTGCTTCACTAGTGTAGCGGGCCGCTTTGGAAACGGTGGTCAAACTGATTATGCAGCAGCCAATTGTGTCCTAGATAGTGAAATGACACGCTTGACAGCAAGTGGAACCTGCCGTGCGGTTGCAATTGGTTGGACAGGGTGGAGAGATGTTGGAATGGCCACAAGAGGTTCAATAGAGTCGATTTTTGAAGAAGCAGGAATAGAAACATTGTCTGTTGAAGAAGGAGTCTCTATCTTTGTTGATGAAGCATTATCTGGTGGTAAGAGAAGAGTCATCGGTTGTGGTAGCCTTGGTATAATGAATCGCTTTGATGTCTTCAGAGATGCACCATTGCGCCTTCCTGCAAAAATGGCGGCACTAATAGCAGACCCTGCTCGATTCCCTTTCATTGACAAAGTCATCAAGATAGGGGAAGGTCAAACCTTGACTACACAATCCACTCTTAGTGCAGCAGATCATCCATTCCTAATCGATCATGCAATAGAAGGCGTTCCATATCATCCAGGGGTAATGGCACTGGAAATGTTTGCGGAAAATGCACTATTATTGCGTCCTCAAACCTGTTTAGCAGGATTTGAAGATGTACAATTCGGATTGCCGGTAAAGTTACTAAAGGGCGAGATGACCGTTAGAGTAGAATCCACCTTGGACAAACAAGATGGCCAATTATCATGGGTAAAATGCCGATTAGTAAGTGATTTAACTAATTCAAAGGGAGAAGTGTTCGGAGAAAGAGAGCATCATCAAGCAACAGTTCGCTTAGTTGAAAAATGCGATGATATTTGCCCATTCCTTGAAGCAGAGGTTGGAATGATTCCAGCGATTGGAACTCCGCCTATGGGTGAATTATTGCATACCTCAGCATTCATCTATCTTCGATATTTCCATGGCCCTAGATTTCAATCTCATGGTGGAATTATTAGAGGTGTTGGCAATGATTCTATGCCTGGTGTGGATGGAATTGCATTGATGCGACATCAACTACCACAAAGCGACCAATGGGCGATAGAATCACAAGGAGAATTAATTCTCTTAGAAGCACTACCGATGTTAATCGAGGCAGGATTCCAAAACGCAGGTTTGGTTGCAATGGAAAGTGAAAATTTCTCTTCCCTGCCTGTTGGCATTGAATGGACTTGCAATCTGCGGGTACCAGAAAAAGATGAAACCTTGAGATTACGTAGTATTCGTACCGCAGTTGAAGATGCTGGAGTTACAGTTCACGATGTCGTTATTGTAGGTGATGATGATGCACCAGTACTGGCATTGAAAGGTCTACGTCTGAAGGCGATGGCACCAGTACCTGAATCTCAACAATTCACTTTGCCAAGATAATCTGAGGCATGGGTTGAATTGATTCGGATGAGTGGGTTAATTATGCAGCCGAAGGTAGAGGTGCTGACACCACCTCAATTGCCAGATACTCCAGTTATTGCATGTTATAGATGCGAGGTGCAAGATTTTGCACTAGAGGATATTATATTCGCAGATGCCGATGAAGTTTCTTCCTTTGTAACCGATAAGAGACGGATGGAGCATTTGAGTGGTCGTTGGTTGCTACAATACTCTCTAATTCAATGGGGCATTGAATCAATTGAGGAGATTGAAGTTAGGCGCAATGAATTACGAGCGCCGAGTCTAGAATTCATTAATGGGGTCTGGAGAAATCAACCATTGCCTAGTATTTCTATTGGTCACGGTAATGGTTGGGCCTATGTTGCGCTGATTGAATCTAATTGGACTATAGGAATCGATGCTGAACCAAGTGCTAGAGGAATTGCCGATAATGCATTAGATCTAATGGCAAGCGGTGATGAATTGCAACAGATTCGTAGCAATCCGGAAATGGCAATTCGTAGTTGGACTGCTAAAGAATCAGTACAAAAAGCAATGCGTATGGGTATGAACTTAAATCCTCGTAAAATTGAAATTCCTATTGGAGAAGAGATATGTGATATTTCAATTGAAAAATCAATTTTACAATTGAGAAATTGGCTACATAACGAGGTTCATATCAGCCTGTCATGGCTAAGAGGGAATGGCCAAATACGTAGTGAAGAAGATGACCTTTTAGATGCTACAAGAGAAGCGATGAGGTCTGGGCAAGAATGGCAAATTGGATGTGATTCAACGAGGAATAATCGTTGAATCTTATTTTGTCCAAAAACGACTTTCTTGCCAAGGCAATCCTAGAGCGATTCCGATCTCTGTTAGGATTACATAATTGAATACAAGATATAGCAAGTAGGATGAAATCAAAACAGTAAGAGAAATGTTGATGATTCTCTTTCTCTCTCGTTTTGCTTGCTCGATACTGCAAACTCCCTTGGAACGGAAGTATAGAACTAATCCACTGATTATCAGAATTACAGATAATGCCGATAAGGCTGGTCTGAACCATTGATAGCCATCAAGACCCCAATACAGGGTGTCGGAGACTGCTGCTGCTGAAGATACACTTGCAAGGCCAAATAGAACCAATACAACGGAAGGTAGACAACACATCGTTGCAAGAATTGCAGAACCTGAGATTAGTTTCCACAATGATTTTGATTCATCAAGAATTGTTAGTTGCTCTGAGTGAGAAGATGAATTTTCTTCAGATTCGGGCATATTATCACCTTCTAGTATGGATTAAGTCAAATATTTACATTGCGAACTTCAGGCGTTTGGTCGGCTAGTAAGAATTCAAGCATTGCAGCCCACATTACGAACTCAATACTTTTCTCTAACTCTTCTTGGCCACCGACTTCAGAAACCATATTGTCTAGAGTGTCTGAAGGTGAATGATATGCTGAATAATCTGCATCGTAAGCACCTAGGTGGAAGATTGTTTGAGCACCTAAATCTCGGAAAGTAACGTGGTCTGAACGACCAAAGGTATCTTCGTGAACGTCCATTACTAAATTTTCGTGTTCATCCCAATGCTGGTCACAACCTGCACCATATGAACCATCAATGGTCAGATTTCTAGGTGCCTTTAGAATGTTGAAGTGGACATCCTCAAGGATAGTAGTAATTTCAACATCTTGTACCTCTGGGTCAACATCTGGGCCGGACCAAGCATGGTAAGGGAAAGGGTCACCGTTTGATTTGTGTGCTGGCCACGAGATTCCCATCATATCCATATTGATATAAAACCTGAGTTCTTTGTCTTGAGGTAGGCAATAATCACAATCATTGTTAGCAAACGCATTAGATCCTCGCAATCCCTCTTCTTCACTTGACCACAGGGCGAAGAATGTATCGCATTCAAACTCTAAGTCAACCATCGCTTTTGCAAATAGCAACATCGAAACAGTTCCTGCTGTATTGTCATATGCTCCTTCATATGTTCCAGCAAGGCTTCCAGGTGGTGCCACATCCATGTGTGCCCCCATTCCTTGTACACATGAATCGGAACGACCTTCTTTCCACGCGATAACATTCAGGCTTTCAGGTTGAGTTGGATTTCCGTGATCGATGACTCGCATCATGTGAGTTTCATATCCAAGTCCTTCAAAATGACCTTTGAAATATACTGCACCACGTTCAAATTGAGGGTTTCCAGAGCCCATCCAGCGGTTGATGTATCCTCCACATTTCGTGGAGTCAGAACAAACACTCGTTATGAAATCCATCTTTTCAAACCAATCCTCGCCATTGACGATAGGAATCGCTTCCTCCATAACAAGTTCAACTTTACTAGTTGCCCCATTAGGGTGGATCAAAGTTAGGTTTGCATCGGTTGTATAGGGTGTAGTGAGAAGTTTAGCCTTTAGTACATCGTCTCCTACGACCTCTATCATACCGTCTAGTATGATAGTTCCATTTACGAATAATAATACATCTCTAGGTGCTTGTAATCGGTATCCATCGCCATCCAATAGGATGTCATGCCATTGTCCAGTCTTGATAGTGACCTCGCCCGGTGCAAGATAATCGATTAGAAGAATTTCCTTCAAATCAATAGGGGGAGTGTCGCTATTGCCAAAACATCCAGCAAGCGGTGCCAAGAATATAATTGCGATAATTGCAAAGGATTTGACTGACTTTGACATGGTGCTCACCACTTGCGGGTTTATTCACTACTTGATATGGTTTCTTATTCGATGCGAGAACTTCGTCGATGCGAGAACTTCGCCTAGAATTAGATTAAGGTGCGGATAGGGGGAGTCGAACCCCCGGCAAAAGGTTGGAAACCTCCTATGATACCACTTCACCATATCCGCTGGTAATCCGTTCCAAAAGCCACTCCTCTTTGAGTTATTCGGTTTTGTTATCCCCTTTGCAATAAGCAACTGGTTTAGTGAATCACTGATTTTTGGGTGGTGGTGGTGGTAATTGTCCAGCCAAACCGAAATTCTTTCTCGTTGGATGATTCATCCCATTCTCTATTCTAGCACGCACTAACTGCTCTGCTCGTAGTTGTCTATTGGTGGCTTCCTTTAGTCTGCTTGACTTACCACGAATAACCAATAATCCCATCAAGAAGAATAGAACTAAAGCGCCAATAGCTGCTTGGACCAGTGAATTATCGAGGACTTCCTGAAAGTAACTATTATCATTTGATTCAGAAGGTTCCGCATAAATGCTGGAATCGATTGCATTCAAACTAATTGTAACCGTATCAAGTGCAACATCAGAACCAGGTTCAGTTGCTTTCAAAACCAGTATGTGGGTGCCGTAGATATTTGCTTCACCAGTAAAGACAACTGTTTGAGTTAGTCCAGAAGTTGCAGAAAAACTAACGATCTGAACACGGGATGCAGCGTTGATTGCAGTCATTGCCTGCCATTCTACTCTCACAGCAAAATCTCCAACCATATCGGTGGTCACAGTACAGGAGAAGGTGAAGTAGTCTCCACCAACTATATCCAATTCGATTGAATTCGGATCACAGGTCATTTCCGCTTCACCAGCATTTCTTGCAGGGTCATCTGGATAATGATCTGGTTTGAACGCACCCGCACTTTGGTTATCACCCCAACCATCACCATCACTATCTGACCACTGACTTGCTTCACTTGGGAAGGCATCATCGTCATCAGCATAGCCATCAGCATCAGCATCCGGACATCCTTTCATCACACCTTGAGTTGCTGTACCAAATTGTTGAGGGCAATAATCACCATCGCTGCCAGCGACTAAATCTCCAAATGTGTCATTGTCAGAATCAAAGTATTGTGAATTATCTCCTAACCATAAATCATTCAAATCACTTGCTCCATCTCCGTCTTCATCAGGGCAGCCATATCGGTCTATCGTTGAAATTCCAACGATTAGAATACAGGAATCAGGCGTCGTACCATTCGGATTATCACCATAGCCATCTCCATCGGTATCATTCCACTGAGTATCATCATCAGGGAATGCATCACCGCCTTGTGATACACCATCGTTATCACCATCAGGGCAACCGAATGTTCCAATATTGGAATATCCTTCTTCATTAGGACAATCATCACCTTGGAATCCGCTTAGTTCATCTCCATAGCCATCACCATCGCTATCATTCCACTGGCTTGGTTCAGTAGGGAAAGCATCAGCACCATCAGAGGTATTCCATCCAGTGACATTACCTGCTGCAATTGTCACATCGGAGTAACCGTCTGCATCAGTATCGGGACAAGCTAACCTATCTTCTGTAGAATTTCCAGCAGCAAAGCGACAATCATCCTCGAGGTCATCAAAGCCATCGCCATCTGAATCTTGTGAACGTGTCGGGTCGTTAGGGAATGCATCATTATCATCAGATAGTCCATCTCCATCAGTATCAGGGCAACCATATCCGGCTATTGTTGAGTTGCCGAAAACACCAGGACAAGCATCAGAGAATATTCCGCTAGC